>Ga0182742_1000780_pt1 | contig 46395 bp, 42 predicted proteins | sample eDN5th37CBELigMG_FD_128880 | JGI IMG/M metagenome (GOLD analysis project Ga0182742, IMG submission 128880) | Enriched Miracle-Growth compost microbial communities from Emeryville, California, USA - eDNA 5th pass 37_C BE-Lig MG (version 2)... ... | reverse complement strand
TTCCTAATTTTATCCAGTTACGGGCCTCTTTCTACACTTTGCTGGTTCGCCAATTCCTAATTTTATCCAATTGAGAGCCTCTTTCTACACTTTGCTGGTTCGCCAACTCCTAATTTTTATCCAGTTGCGAGCCTGTTTCTCTAGATTTCCAAACCAATACCAAAAAACCCCACATCCGTGGGGTTTTCATTTAAAACATTTTCGTAATGCGTTTGCGCATTTTTTTCATGTTGCGGGCAGACATTACATCTGTTCTTTGCATAATTCCGTATGCCGCAGCACCTAGACCTATAGTGATTAGAGAAGTCATTGTTTTGTTCATATCCTCTTCACTCCTTGTTTAGGATTACATACTGATCCTTCTGTCGTCCTCAGCAAACAGATCATCCAACGAACTGAGTGTGCCATCTTCCTCTACCTGATGTGTGAATATTTGTCCTTTGTTAACAGATAGTTCGATAAAACATCCCCAGCAGTAATATTGGTTGACACCAATTTTACCGATATCTTTACTTTTACAGTTTGGGCACTTCACAGGGTACACCTCACATCATGGAATTCCTAATTTATAGATACGACGATGACATCTTCACCGATTTTTAAAGGCTCGTTGGTTTTGATTACCTTTTTTCCTTCTGTTATATCAGCAAAAAAGCCATCCGTTACTTCATACCCTATAATAGTGCCCACTTCTTCTGTAAAATATACATCTTCAAGTAAGCCTAATTTTTGACCTTCAGAGGACAAAAGCGGCTTTCGGAATAATCCATGATGGGTGTGTAAAAAATATGTGGGTGTATCGGCTTCATTGTCAAGTAGCTCCAAAAGCGACCTGTCCGAAACCATGACACCATCATCTCCAATGGAGGAGATACTTTCGATAGGGACTACTCGATCTCGTTCAAAAAGTCCTTTCCCTTTCAAGATCAGGGCATTCACCTTGCCATCCGATGTGATACAAAGATCTGAAACTCGGCCGAGCTCTTCGGCAGACTTTTCATCATAGACCGGTAAATCCTTGAGTAGTGAGAACGTCCGCAAAGATAATCGCCACCTCTCCGAACATTACTTATCATTCACTTTCAGATAAGGTGTCATACTGTACAAGAGTTTCCAAAAGAAAAAAGCTGGTATCCCCAGCTTTTATTCAGCTTCCATATAATCGTATGGAGTAATTCCTTCCATGCCAATATTTGGGTCGGTTTGGAAAATAACCTCTTGATATGACTTTGCCTCTTCAGGTATTTCAACAGGAATAGGAGCTTCCTCCATTGCACCAAAGGTAGTTTTTAACTTTTCGCACAAGGTTGTTTGACGGTTTGTATCGTTTGCACGTTGAACCCCTTGTCTTAATGCGTCTTCTTCGCCACATAGGATGAGGAAGTTTTTGGCTCTCGTTATGGCTGTGTAAATTAAATTACGTCGTAGCATGCGATAATAACCTTTAACAATCGGTAAAATGACAATCGGGAATTCACTACCCTGTGATTTGTGAATGGAACAACAATATGCGTGTGTGATTTGGTTTAAGTCCTGTTTTGTATATGTGACTTCATTGCCTTCAAAATTTATAACAACCATATCCTGTTTTTCTGTGTTTTCTTTTGCATAAAAGATCGACTCGATTTCACCAATATCGCCATTAAACACATTATTTTCAGGCTGATTGACGAGTTGAAGCACCTTGTCACCACGCCGATAAACGATATCTCCATATTTTAATTCCCGCTTACCATGTACAGGCGGATTAAAAAGCTCCTGCAGCATAACATTTAAACTGTCAATCCCTGCAGGACCGCGATACATTGGTGCCAAAACTTGAATATCCTTAACGGAAAAGCCCTTCTTTTTTGCATTATCCGAAACTTGCTTAACCACTTCAAGTACCTGGTTCTGGTAGCACTTTAAGAAAGAGCGGTCCTTTTTAGGTGAGGAAATATCAGGTGGTAGGGCGCCTTTTTTAATATCATGAGCCAATTCAATAATGGACGATCCTTCTGATTGTCGATAGATATCAGTTAGACGTACGGTTGGTACTACTTCAGATGCCAATAAATCCTTTAACACCTGACCAGGACCGACAGAAGGCAACTGGTCTTCATCCCCTACTAGCACAACTTGGACATGCTCCGGTAGTGATTTAAACAACTGATGTGCGATCCAAATATCGACCATCGAAACTTCATCCACTATCAGAAGCTTACCATTTATCGGGTTATCTTCATCATGACTAAAACCCTCAACTCCATTCCATCCAAGGAGTCGATGGATGGTGACGGCAGGGAGACCTGTTGATTCGCTCATTCGTTTTGCCGCGCGGCCTGTTGGTGCCACTAATAAAACTGGGAAAGGATTTTCGGAATTATAATCTTTTGGGTCTAAGGAGCAGCCGTGCAGTTCTCCGTATAATTCAACGATCCCCTTAATAACGGTTGTTTTCCCCGTACCTGGACCACCTGTTAAGAGGAGCATTGGAGACATAAGTGCTTTTTGGATTGCATCTTTTTGCGAAGGCGCATATTGGACTTTGATCCTTTCCTCAAGTGCACCAAGTGCTAGCAAAAATTCAGACTCTGGAAAAAGATTTTCGTATTCAGTTTGTTCCATGACCCGTTTAATATTTGTAATTAATCCTTTTTCAGAAAAATATAGGGTAGGTAAGTAGACCCTGTTCTCTTCAATAACAAGCTTACTTTCTTCCGTTAAACTTATTATTTCGTTAGAAATATCTGTTGCAACGATTTCTTCACGGCTACTTTGTTCTAATAATTGCTGAACACGAATGATTAAATCCTCTGCAGAAAGGTAGACGTGTCCATCTTGTAATGAATCTTGTTCAAGTATGTATAAGCATCCAGCCTTGATTCGGTCTGGGTGATTTCCAGAAATCCCAAGTTGGCGTCCCAATTCGTCTGCTCTACCGAAACCAATACCTTCAATATCTTCGACTAACTTATACGGGCTATGTTGAAGAATTTCCAGTGTTTGCTCTTTATAGACTTGATAAATCCTCATGGAAAGCTGAGGACCAAATCCATATTGAGAGAGACCAATCATAATCTGTTCAAGACCTTGGTGTTCTTGTAGAGTGTCATAAATCTCTTTGGCCTTGTCTTCTGAAAGTTTATCAACCTCCTGCAAGACGTCTGGGTTTGCGATGATCTTTGAAATGGCTCCTTCACCAAGTGTCTCTACAATTTTTTCTGCTGTCTTCTTCCCAATTCCTTTAAAAAGATCACTTGAGAGGTATTGGACGATTCCTTGTTTAGTATGTGGAATTTCTTTTTGGAATTGTTCAACATGGAATTGGATGCCAAACCGCGGATGCTCCTTTAAGCGACCAAAAAAGATGTATGTTTCATTTTCATGAATTCGAGGGAAATACCCTGTTACAACTGCTTCTTTTTCATTATAGTCTTCATTTGTTTCTTGAAGCCTAATCCGAACGACAGAATACAAATTTTGCTCATTATGAAAGATTGTTACTAAATGAGTACCCTTCATAAATTTTCGTTGTTCATCAAATAAATCTAAAGATTCCTGTTGTTCCATTAAGTATCCCCTCCCCTCATTTATTCACTTAATGCTTCACTTACAATCTTTTTCCCGTTTGCTGCAAGCATATGGTCAGGTTGAATTTCTAATGCTTTTTCAAACATGTCGAGTGCTTTTTCATAATCATTCTTAAAACCTGCATAGGCTACACCTAGATTGTAATAGGCATCTGAGTGATTAGGTTCTAATTCAATTACAGAATGGAACGATTTGATTGCTTCGTCAATTACTGATTCACCTGCTAGGCAGAGGCCATACTGAAATAATGCATCCACATCATTTTCGTTTAATTCAACTGCACGTTTCATATATGGCAGTGCTAATTTTGGCTGGCCAAGCTGAATCAATGTCATCCCTAACATAAAATATGTATCACTATTTTCCAAGCCTGCTTTTAGAGCTTTTTCAAACATATCCTTTGCTTTTAAGAAGTCTTCTTGGTTGTAGAGAAGATTACCAATTCCGTAATAAGCCGTTCCCGCTCCTTCGTCAAGCTCAAGTGCTTTTCTAAAAAAAGCAATCGCTCTTTCAGGGTCACCCACAGCCGCTAAAAGATTGCCAAAGTTAATATAATAAACCGGCTCTTTCGGGTTTTCTTCAATAGCCTGAGTAAAGCATTTAGCTGCTTCTTCGTACTTACCTTCTTGCATATATTCAATGCCTTGTTTATTTAAATCCAATGATATTCAACTCCAGAATCGACTTTTTTTGCACTCATATTATAACACAGGAAAACCCCAACCCTAAATATAGAGTTGAGGTTTCTTCATCCAACATATGTTAGACGTTCTTCATTTTTAAAGACTTTATCAATTGTTGCACCACCGAGGCATTCGTCCCCGTTATAGAAAACGACTGCTTGACCTGGTGTTACCGCACGAATGGGCTCATCAAAAATGACTTTAACTGTATTGTCATCCACCTTTTTAACCGTTACTGCATTATCCGGTTGACGATAACGGAATTTTGCTGTACATTTTACTTCCTCTTCAGGTTTCATATCCGAAACCCAGCTAACATTAGTAGCTAAAATGGAATCTGAATATAGAAACTCATTGTGGAAACCTTGGTCAACATAAAGAATATTTTTCTTAAGGTCTTTTCCAATTGCAAACCACGGTTCTCCGCTTCCACCAATTCCAAGGCCATGACGTTGACCAATCGTATAATACATTAAGCCATCATGTTTACCTTTTACTTCACCTGAAAAAGTGACCATGTCGCCTGGTTGAGCAGGTAAATAATTGCTTAAGAATTCTTTAAAATTACGTTCTCCAATAAAGCAAATCCCGGTACTATCTTTTTTAGTAGCAGTCGCAAGGTTTGCTTCTTTTGCAAGCTCCCGCACCTTTGACTTTTCTATATTCCCGATTGGAAACATGACCTTTGAAAGTTGTTCCTGTGTAAGTTGATTTAAGAAATAAGTTTGGTCCTTATTCTCATCTACCCCACGAAGCATCTTGTATTCTCCGTCTCTGAACTCAACACGAGCGTAGTGGCCGGTCGCAAGATAATCGGCACCCAGTGTTAAAGCATGCTCTAAAAAGGCTTTAAATTTAATTTCTTTATTACACATCACATCTGGATTTGGTGTTCTACCTGCTTTATACTCGTCCAAAAAGTAGGTAAAGACTTTGTCCCAATATTGCTTTTCAAAATTGACCGCGTAGTAAGGAATGCCGATCTGGTTACAAACTCGGATTACGTCTTCATAATCTTCAGTGGCAGTACATACCCCATTCTCATCGGTATCATCCCAGTTTTTCATAAATATCCCGATTACATCATAGCCTTGCTCTTTTAGTAAAAGGGCTGCAACTGATGAGTCTACTCCACCAGACATCCCGACTACTACTCGAGTATCTTTAGGATCCTTCATATTTCCACCTCCTATTTCGTTAATCGTGAAACGATTTTTGCTGTTTCTAATGCTGCAGTTTTTATATCTTCAATTGTATTTCCAATACCAAAGCTAAAACGTATAGATGAAGCGATTCGGTCCGAATCTTTTCCAAACATCGCAACCAGGACATGAGAAGGATCAATCGATCCAGCTGTACACGCTGACCCACTCGAAGCTGCAATTCCTTCTAAATCTAAGTTAACAAGCATAGACTCGACGTTTGTACCAGGAAAATAGATATTTAACACATGTGGTAAAGACTTCGCTAAGTCACCATTCACTTCAAATGAGATATCTTTTTCTTTTAATACTGAAACAAAAGCCTCTTTGAAATCTTGGTATAGAGCTTTTTTTTCTCTCATTGTTTTCTTCGCCAACTGTGCAGCAGTTTGTAATCCAATAATCCCTGCTACGTTTTCTGTTCCTGCACGACGTTTCTTTTCTTGTTCTCCTCCAAATAGAAGAGGAGCTAACTTTACTCCCTCTCTCTTAAATAAAAAACCGGTTCCCTTAGGGCCATTTATTTTATGAGCTGAAACAGACAGCAAGTCAATTTTATAATGATTGACATCTATATCAACCAGTCCATATGCTTGGACGGCATCTGTGTGAAAAACTGCCTGATGATCCTGAAGAAGTTCTCCAATTTCCTTAATCGGTTGTATGGCTCCAACCTCATTATTGCCAAACATGATTGTCACAAGGATAGTTTCCGGAGTTAGCGCCGCTTCAACGTCTTTGACAGAAACGAGTCCAGCCTCATTAACTGGTAAATACGTAACTGTAAATCCTTGTTTCTCCAGATTTTCACAAGTATGAAGTACGGCATGATGTTCGATGGCAGACGTAATGATGTGTTTACCTTTTCCTTGCATCTTCATAGCAGTTCCAATTATGGCTAAATTATCTGCCTCAGTACCACCGCTTGTAAAGATAATCTCGTTTGGTTTTGCATTGATTGAATCGGCAATGGTTTGTCTTGCTTCATCAACTGCATGACGACTTTTTCGTCCGAAAAAATGAATGCTTGACGGATTACCAAATGCCTCTGTCATAAAGGGAAGCATACTCTTTACAACATCAGGGTGCATGGGCGATGTAGCTGCATGATCTAAATAAATATGCTGCATCAAATCAGCCCTCCTTTTTTAAAAAAGTAACGTTATTATGACATGTTTTTCTTAAATGTAAAACATATATGCATCGTTTCCATCGCTATGGCTTGCGAGGTCTTCGAGTGTAGTACTGTCTAGTACTTCTTTTACAGCATCTCGTATTCGTATCCATAATTCCCGTTTTGCTGGCTCTTCATCCTCTAGAACTTCTACAGGGCTAATTGGTCCCTCAAGAACGAGAATAACATCTCCTGCTGTAATTTTTGTAGGTTCATCCCCTAATACATAGCCTCCATAGGCACCACGAATACTTTTCACCAATCCTGCATTACGTAAAGGTGATATTAATTGTTCAAGATAATGTTCAGAAAGTTCGTGTTTTGCTGCAATTGATTTTAGGGAGAGCGGTCCTTTTCCATGATTTTTTGCAAGTTCAATCATGATTGTGAGACCATATCTACCTTTTGTTGATATTTTCATTCACTTTCACCTCTAATTACTAAAATGATTCACTTCAACTACTCGTGTCTTCGCCAATTTCTGTTTTAATACATCATGCATTCGTTGAGTTTGTGGCAATGCAAAACCTGCGATATAGCCTATACCTACACAATATATTAAAGTTCCGATAAAAACAGGTCCTCCTAACAACCAACCAATCGTTAGTACAATAATTTCCATTCCTGTACGTATATATTGCACTTTCCAATTAGTGAGTTGGGTTAGTGCTAACATCAGACTGTCTCTTGGACCTGCACCAACACTCGCTGATATATAGATTCCCATCCCATATCCGTTAATAAGTAATCCCATCAACAGCATGATTAATTTCCCGATAAAACTTTCTGGTGTTACAAGGAAAGGAGCCATCATGAACATATCAATGAAAATACCTACTGATATCATATTTAAAAAAGCACCAATTTGAGGCAGTCGCTTTAATAATAATGAGGATAGGAACAAAACAAAAAAGCCGACAATGATCGACCATGAACCAATAGTGAGACCAATTTGTTTAAATAGTCCGATATGCAAAACATCCCAGGGTGATGCCCCAAGCTCTGCTTTGATTATCATGACTACCCCCAATGACATAATTAACATCCCGATAAAAAAAGTAGACCACTTCAAAATGTGGCGGCTAAAGCTAATCTGTGCTCGCAATTTCCTCACTCCATCTCTTATGTCTCCCACTGTTGCATAACTTTTCTCTATTTGCTATTTCGATTTCGTCTAAACTCACGACATTATATCATAAATTGCATTGTATTTGTATTTTATCGGGTCGAAACGTATGATAAAGTTGATGTACATACATTAAAATTATTAGGATTTTGTTGGCTAAGGGGATGAATGTTTTGCTTTTTGAATCACTTATCGAAGCACCTTTATCGTACCGAATGCGCCCCAAGCATATTGAAGAAATTCTTGGACAAAAGCATATTATTGGTAAGGATACAGCTTTATATAAAATGATTATGAATGGACATGTTCCTTCCATCTTACTTTACGGTGAACCTGGAATTGGAAAAACTTCCATTGCAACAGCGATTGCTGGTACGGTTGATATGCCCTTTATCTCAATTAATGCAACAACTGCTGGGAAAAAGGATATAGAGGATGCTGTTTCAACCGCAAAAGCGGAAGGGAAGTTAATATTTTTCATTGATGAAGTCCATCGTTTTAACAAAGCGCAACAAGATTATTTGCTTCCACATGTTGAAAGAGGTTTGATATCATTAATCGGGGCAACAACGGAAAACCCGTTCCATGATGTAAACCCTGCGATTCGGAGCAGATGTGGACAGATTAAAGAGCTTCGTCCATTAACAAAAGAAAATATAAAAGAATTAATATTGCGTGCATTAGCGGATTCAGAACGTGGACTTGGCGATTTACAAATTTCAATTTCAGAAGAAGCAATAGATCTCATTTCATCGTCGACAAAAGGAGATGCACGTTCTGCTATGAATGTGTTAGAGGATGTTGTTATGGCCTCAAAAGTGAGAGACAGTGAAGTCGTTGAAGTTGACATAGAGCTAGTTAAGGAATGTGTTGAAAATAAGGGCTTTTCCCATGACAAAGATGGGGATCTTCATTATTCACTTCTCTCCTGTCTTCAAAAAAGTATCCGTGGTAGTGATGTAAATGCGGCGTTACATTATTTAGCTAGACTAATTGAAGGTGGAGATTTAGTTTCAATTTGCAGACGTCTAACGGTAATTGCCTATGAAGATATTTCAATCGCTGCACCTGAGGTTGGGGCTCATACAATTGCTGCTTGCCAGGCTGTAGAACGATTAGGGCTGCCCGAGGCACGCATTCCACTAGCAAATGTGGTGATTGAACAGTGTCTATCACCCAAAACAAATAGTGCTTATAAATCACTGGATAAGGCAATTGAAGATATTCGAAAGGGAAATATCGGGGAAATTCCAGATCACCTGCGAGATGCCCATTACAGCGGTGCAAAAGAATTAGGTCATGGAATTGGCTATAAATATCCACATGACTATCCAAATGGATGGGTTAAGCAGCAATACTTACCAGAACTACTAAAGAACAGAAAATACTTTAAACCCAAACAAAATGGACAAGAAAAATATTTTGCAAAAGTATATGATCGACTTGAACAATTACAAAAAGAGGGGGAGAAATAGACTAAACTATTTCTTCCCCCTTATTTATTAAGCAGCAACATCACGTTTCGTAAAGACAAACCACGTTAATGTATTAAAAATGACAAAATAAATAATTAACATAATAACTGAAAATGTCATCGTCATTCCTTCAACTAGAACATATCCAGTTAAATATTGAGATAAATCTGTATTCGCAAATAGAATGTATTTTGCCCACTCAAACTTTGTGGCCAAAAGGGCTGTAACATTCACTCCTACAAACATTAAGAAGATTGCTAAACCAATTGCTAGACCACTATTTCTAAAAATAGTAGAAATCATAAATGCAAATGTTGACATCATGATTAAATTAATTGATTTTAATCCGAAGACCCCGAGAATATGTGAAACCATATGAACCTCATGTACGGCGCCATCTCTATAAACAAGGTGAGGTGTAGAGCCTTCGATACCAAAGAATATACTACCTACTAAAAATGAAACTACAAATAGTAAAACTAAAGAAAATAACGCAAACAAAATGGTAGCTAAATATTTTGACAGAAGAATCTTCGCTCTTGATACTGGTCGTATTAATAATAATTTAATGGTTCCCCAAGTAAATTCAGAGGCAACACTACTCGCACCAACAACTATTGTAAACAATGTAATCAATGAAACAATTTCTGCAGCAATCGTCATAAAATTCCAGGTAGATCTAGATTCCACCGGAGCAATATCATGCTCGATTCGATATTCATTAATCGCTAATTCTTTTTTTGATATATCCTTTACCATGTCAGGTAAGTCTTCGCTCGCTAAATCTGTCTTATACATTTCATTCTGTTGTTGTAAGTTTTGTTTCCATTGTTCATCAACAGAGTCTGAAGCAGTGATATTCATTACAATTCCTACAACTACAGCTACTGCTATCAATATTACAAGCATAATCCAAGTGGAAATTCGACGGTAAATTTTCATATTTTCATTTTGTATCAGTTTCACGATATTAGCCAATTCTGCTACCTCCTGTTACTTCTAAGAATCGGTCTTCTAGTGATTTGGAAAGCTGTGTGATTCCAAACACCTGAATCTCATTTTTTACAAGACTAGCATTTATTTGCGGGATCATCCCATGTTCAATGTTAAGTTCAATTCCTTTTTCGGTTTGTTTTACTTCAAGTGCAGGGTATTCAGCTGATAGTATTGATAGAGTTTTTTCTACATTACCCACTTGGAAATGGACTCTAATGCTTGTTTCTTCATTCATAAAATCAGTGACTTTTTGTACACCCACTAATCTACCATCTTGTATAATTCCAATCCGATCACACATCATTTCCATTTCAGAGAGCAAGTGACTGGAAACAATTACAGCTAAGCCTTCTTCCCTAGCAAGCTTTCGAATATAATCGCGAACTTCACGAATTCCAGCAGGATCTAATCCATTTGTTGGTTCGTCTAGAATCAAAATCGAAGGACTGTGTAATAATGCTTGAGCAATACCTAAGCGCTGTCGCATCCCCAATGAATAGGTTTTAACCTTCTCATTGATTCTCTTTTCAAGACCAACAAGCTTTGTTACCTCAAGGATTCTTTCTTTTGATACACCGTTTACCATCCTTGCATAGTGAACAAGATTTTGATATCCCGTTAAAAACTTATACATTTCCGGGTTTTCAACAATGCCGCCAATATGTCTTACAGCTTGTTCAAAATTCTTGGCAACATTTGTTCCTTTTATCATGACTTCACCATCAGTGATGGACATTAGCCCTACAAGCATTCGAATCGTAGTCGTTTTACCAGCGCCGTTTGGCCCTAAAAAGCCGAAAACTTCACCTGGATATACATCAAAGGAAATTCCCTTAATGATTTCTTTTTTACCAATTGTCTTTTTTACATTTTTTAATTGTAAAACTGGTTGCACATTTTTTCCCCCTATCAGTTTGTGAGATTCATTTGTGTAGAATCTCGTTCGCCGTTTACCGGATTATGCGACAATACTACTTACGTATTATAGATGAAAAAGTTCCCATTTTTTTAGGTTATGAGAGAAATTAACAATACTTTTACATTGCAAATGCAGTCCCTGTACTCCTTATGTAGTATTTTCTTTTTGATAAAACTATTAATGTATAAAACAAATAGAACGTGGTCATGCTAGATATAAAGAAAAAATCTATTATTTTAAATTAATTAAAGTGTTCAAAAAAGAGGTTGAAAAGGACCGAGTAGGTCAAGGCGGCGCAGCTTTGAGTACCGGAACGTATGCAGTTAATACGTGAGGATCGAAAAAAGCAAGCCAACGACTTCCACAGGATGTAGTGACTTCGACGTTCGACACAGGACTTGTCGGTATTTAGTCGAAGATCCTCTTGTATCGCGGCATTTTCTGCCGACTTTTTGAACATCATCTAAAGGGAGTTGGTTATATGAAAGTAAGACAAGACGCATGGTCACATGAAGATGATTTATTATTAGCTGAAACTGTTTTACGCTACATACGTGAAGGTGGAACTCAATTAGCTGCTTTTGACGAAGTAGGCGATAAACTAAACCGTACATCAGCGGCATGTGGGTTTAGATGGAATGCGGAAGTCCGAAATAATTATGAGCAAGCAATTGCTATTGCAAAAAAGCAGCGTAAAGAAAGAAAACGAGCATTAGAAAGAATGAACAAGGATAAAGGAACATCTCAAGAAAAACCAGTCAGTCAGGAGGCATTTGTAGAAGAAACACCTGCACCTGTTTATATCGAGGAGGTTTCTGCGGAACTAATCCCTTCATCTAAATCATTCAGTAGTCCAATCAATAATTCAATTACGCTTGAAGATTGTATTTCATTCTTATCTTCATTACGTCATAATGATTTTCTTTCGAATCAGTTAGAAATGGAAAATAATCGTTTGCATCGTGAAAACGAATCATTAAAGCAACAAACTAAAGAGCTTGAGAAGAGACTTGAAAAGTTATCTGACCAACAGACTATCATTCAAGAAGACTACCAAGCACTTGTACAAATTATGGACCGTGCAAGACGCTTAGTAATGTTTGAAGATACAGAGGATCGTAACTCCCCGACATTCCGAATGGATAAAAACGGGAATCTTGAGCAATTAGCAAAATAGGAAAAACGTGGCTATCATGGCCACGTTTTTTTTATGAGTCCTTAACTCTAGTTATTTTGATGTCCTTCAGCAATTCCCGAACAACATAGCTAGCCATTATTAGTCCACAAGCGGATGGAACAAACGCATTAGAGGATGGTGGCATTTTTGCTTTACGAATTTTAGCATTCTCATCAGTGATTTCCTTACGAACATCTTCCCGAATAACGATTGGGCTTTCATCTGAGAACACAACCGGAATACCTTTACGGATTCCTTCTTTTCTTAATTTGGTACGGATTACCTTTGCAATTGGATCCGTATGAGTTTTTGAAATATCTGCAATCATAAAACGGGTTGGATCCATCTTATTTGCAGCACCCATACTTGAGATGATTGGAATATTTCGTTGTAAACATTCCTTCATAAGATGAATTTTATACATAATCGTATCTGATGCATCAACAACAAAGTCTAGATCATAGCTAAAAAATTCTTCGTAAGTTTCTTCTGTATAAAACATTTTAAGAGCGATTACTTCACAGTCAGGATTAATATCTGCGATACGCTCCTTCATTACGTCTACTTTTGATTGACCAATAGTAGAAAGTAAAGCAGGTAACTGACGGTTAATATTTGTGATATCCACATTGTCCTTATCTACGAGGATTAATCGTCCAACACCAGAGCGTGCGAGCGCCTCTACTGAGAAAGAACCAACGCCACCCACTCCAAGAACAGCTACTGTACTGTTTTTAAGGATATCTACCCCGCGCTTACCTACTGCTAGTTCATTTCGTGAAAATTGGTGTAACATATCTTCAACTCCATTGGGTATCAAATTCAATGTGATTTTTATTTTTACCAGAACTAGAATATAACATACTTTCGACACATTTCAAGTATTTCTATGTGAATTTATGTGTTTTAAATATAAAAACATAAAAACCCCTGTTCACACAATGTAAACAAGGGTTTGTTCTTGTATAAAGTATCCTTAGAAGTCCCAATCGTGCAGTCGATGCCTTAGTTTTGAACCCGCTCACAGCAGGTGGGCACCCTGTTTCGACTTTTGTAAGTCCTCTTTTTAAGTATAGATGAGGCATTTACGCAAGTGCGAAAACTCCGGGCTCCCGTATAATCTATTGTTCGGTCAAAACAATAGGTTATACGACAAACACATCAGGACTTCTAACTTTAAAGGATGTTCAAAAAGTGCGGTGAATATGACACATCGAATTTCCACGTTGCCTTGATTCTCCGGTACTCAAAGCTGCGCCCTTGAAATTCTCGGTCCTCTTCATCCACCTTTTTGAACTTTATTTCTTGTCAACATATTAACACACGAAATTCGTCTTTACAAGTTGACCTAAAAGGGTTTTGTTCGCTATTTTCGTACATTTAACGACAAATACAAGTCATTTAATTGCGCTTTGCTAACTTCACCAGGAGCGTCTGTTAAAAGATCACTTGCACTTGCAGTTTTAGGGAAAGCAATCGTATCACGTAAGTTAGTTCTACCTGCTAGAAGCATGACTAGTCGGTCTAAACCTAGTGCAATACCACCATGTGGTGGAGTACCATATTCAAATGCTTCTAATAGGAATCCGAACTGTTCTCTTGCTTCCTCATCTGTAAATCCTAAAACGTTGAACATTTTTTCTTGGATATCGCGTTCGAAAATACGGAGTGAACCTCCACCTAATTCATACCCATTTAATACAAGGTCATACGCCTGTGCTTTGACTTCCCATGGCTTGCTTTCAAGTAGCTCAATATCCTCTCTCGCTGGCATTGTAAACGGATGGTGAGCTGCATAATAACGACCATCTTCTTCATCAAATTCTAAAAGTGGCCAGTCCGTTACCCAAAGGAAATTAAACTTAGATGCATCGATTAAATCAAGGTCTTTTCCAAGTTTTAAACGTAGTGCTCCAAGTGCATCTGCAACTACATTTGGTTTATCTGCTACAAAGAATAGTAAGTCTCCCGCTGTAGCTTCTAAAACAGTTCTTAATGCTTTTTGCTCATCTGCATCAAAAAACTTTGCGATTGGCCCTTTTAACTCATCTTCTTCAACTTTTAACCATGCAAGTCCTTTTGCACCGTAACGATTTACATATTCAGTAAGGCCGTCAATGTCTTTACGAGTATATTTATCTGCAGCACCTTTTGCATTGATTGCTTTTACCTGCCCACCAGTCGCTACTGCATTGCTGAACACTTTAAATCCGCTATCTTTTACAACTTCAGAAAGATTAATTAATTCCATTTCAAAGCGCGTATCAGGTTTATCTGAGCCGTAACGGTTCATTGCATCTGCATACGTTAATCGAGGCAATGGAAGTTCGATATCCATACCTTTTACGTCCTTCATTAATTTCTTCATCATTTGTTCTGTCATAGCAATGATGTCCTCTTGACTCATGAAGGACGTTTCAATATCGATTTGTGTAAATTCAGGCTGTCTGTCTGCACGTAAGTCTTCATCTCTAAAACAACGTGCAATCTGGTAATAACGATCAAATCCACCCACCATCAATAATTGTTTAAATATTTGTGGTGATTGTGGAAGTGCGTAAAACTCACCTGGGTGGACACGGCTTGGTACAAGATAATCACGTGCGCCCTCTGGTGTACTCTTTGTTAAAATCGGTGTTTCAATGTCTAAGAAGCCTTCGCCATCTAGATACTCGCGAATGGATTTTGTAACATTGTGACGCATTTGGAATGTTTCAAACATAGCCGGTCTACGAAGATCTAAATAACGATATTTCAAACGTAAATCTTCTGAAACCTCTGTACGATCTTCAATCATAAATGGAGGTGTTTTTGCTTCATTTATGATATTTAAATCAGAAACCTTGATTTCGATTTTTCCAGTCGGGATATTGTTGTTTATTGTTGCTTCATCACGAGCTACAACAATACCTTCTACACCTAGTACATACTCATTTCTTACCGTTTCAGCAATTTCTAATGCTTCCTTAGATTCTTCAGGATTAAATACGATTTGAACAATTCCACTTCTGTCTCTTAGATCAATAAAAATAAGTCCACCTAGGTCTCTGCGTCTTTGAACCCAGCCCTTTAGTGTTACTTTTTCACCAATTGCTTGTTCGGTTATTTCACCACAATAATACGTTCTTCCAGACATGTTTCCCACTCCTAATGACTTTTTTCAACTATATATGATATCAATTGCTCAAGTTGGACTTCTTCTTGATGACCTGAATCCATGTTCTTCACGTTAATAACTTTTCTTTCCAATTCTTCATCGCCCAAGATCGCAACAAATTTGGCTTGTAATCTGTCAGCTGCTTTGAATTGGCCTTTTACTTTTTTATTTAAATAGTCCTTTTCTGCAACCAATCCTGCTTTTCTAAGTTCATTCACGAGGAATACAGATTTAGCTGATGCAGCCTCTCCGATAGCAGCTACATAGCAATCCACTCTTTCTTCAACTGGTAGTTCAATACCTTCTGCATTCAGAGCGGCTAAGAGTCTTTCAATACTTAACGCAAAACCGATACCTGGAGTTTCAGGTCCACCAAGACTTTCAACTAAACCATTGTAGCGTCCACCACCACAAAGTGTTGTAATGGCTCCAAAGCCCTCTGCATCACTCATAATCTCAAATGCAGTATGGTTATAGTAATCTAAACCTCTTACAAGTCCAGAATCAACTTCGAAGTCAATTTCTAAATCAGTTAAGTAAGACTTTACCTTATTGAAATATTCACTTGATTCGGCATTTAAATATTCCAAAATCGAAGGTGCCGTGTGCATTAATTCATGGTCCCTGTCCTTTTTACAATCGAGGATACGCATTGGATTTTTCTCAAGTCTAGAATTACAGTCTGAGCAAAACTCATCAATTCTAGGTGAAAAATGTGCGATTAGCGCATCGCGGTGTGCACTTCTACTAGATTTATCGCCAAGGCTGTTAATGACAAGTTTCAACTTTTTCAATCCAAGTGATTTGTAGATTTCCATCGCGAGTGCGATAACTTCTGCATCGATACTAGCATCGTTGCTTCCTAATGCCTCAACTCCAAATTGGACAAACTGACGGAACCGACCTGCTTGCGGTCGTTCATAACGGAACATAGGGCCGCAGTAGTATAGCTTGGTTGGTTGTGATGGGTTACCAAACATTTTGTTTTCTACATATGAGCGAACTACAGCTGCTGTACCTTCAGGTCGAAGGGTTAGGCTTCGTTCCCCACGATCTTCAAAGGTGTACATTTCTTTTGTTACGATGTCGGTGGTCTCCCCTACACTTCGTAAGAAAAGTTCTGTATGTTCAAATATTGGCGTCCGTATTTCCTTATAATTAAATCTTTTGCATATATCTCGGGCCATCTCCTCGATATATTGCCATTTTTCCACATTACCTGGAAGGATGTCTTGCGTTCCTCTAGGAATATTAACCATTTATTTACTCCTCCTTACTCAAAGAAAAGATATGTATTTACACATCTGGGATAACAAACAAAACAAAAAAGCTCCCATCCCTACAATTTCTTGTAGGGACGAGAGCTTATAGTTCCCGTGGTGCCACCCTAGTTAAAACCTAACGCCAAATAATCGGCGAATCTCTTCGTTAGCAGTGTTTTCTACATACTCATACACCAAAAAACGTGCACTCCGTCTACCGAAATCTTGCTACCTCGACCTTCTTGGTCTTTTAGAGACTTTAGATTTTCACTCGATCAGTTAACGCCTGAAACGTTCAACTCCTAGTAGAGCAAATTGCTTTTTCAGAGAGAAACCTAAGAGGTGTTCGTTCAATAAGTCATCATGTAGGAATGCTTGCAGCCTATGACATTCCCTCTCTATTCATGTGTAGTCCTATTTACTTTTCCCCATCACTGGTTCATAATATCATATTTTTTTGTAGAATTTTATATTATCATACGTATGAACTCGATACATGTCAAGTTTATGATTCAATTTTTTATTTTTTTTAGAACAAAAAGGTTATTTTAGGAACGATGTAATTGTTTTTTTAAGTTTCGTACATCTTTAACTGAAACACCAAATTCACTAGCTAATTCCACATAGGTTGATGATTGTTCCTTCTGAATAAAGTCGTGGAAATCAACCCCGAATAGATTTCCTCCTGTATTTTGTACATTGTTGCTTTTTTCGCTAAATCTCATCCTTTTCGCCCCTTTTTCATGGTAAGATATTACGTATCTTTCCCTTTTTTAAGAAATTATTTCTTTTAAACAGGAATTTTTTTATTTTTAGCGAATCTTTATAAAGCTATGCTTTTTACTCAAGGAGGCTTTTACGTGTTACACAAGATTTTTAAAATAGGACTAGCGTTCCTACTCGCGATTATTTTTTCAGTTACAACCAACCCGGGAAATCTTACAAAAGCTGAACAAATCGCAATTATTGACACCACCATACTAAACGTGAGGGACGGCCCCGGACTCTCCTACTCAAGAACTGCACAGGTCAAACAAGGAGAGAAATTTACCATCATCGAAAGAAAAAATGATTGGGTAAAGTTACAGCTTTCTACTGGAAAAACAGGCTGGGTAGCTTCTTGGCTTATTAAAGAAACTCAAACTAATTCTACCCAATCTGGTACATCGTCCACCGTTGTTTCAACTGTAGATGGACTTAGATTTCGTAGCGGTCCAGGAACAGGATTCCAAGTGATCGGATCGTTAAACAAGGGAAATGAAGCTGGTTTTATTGAAGCAAATGATAATTGGTCAAAAATCTCTTATAAAGGACATATTGGCTGGGTTTCCTCACAATTCTTAACAACAAAGCAAACATCTGGTTCTACGAATTCAAAACCAAATTCAAATTCTGGTACATCAAAGAAAACAGGAACTGTTACAGCTTCAATCTTAAATGTACGCGATCAACCTAATTCGCAAGGAAGAATTGTAGGAAAGTTAAAGCAAAATGCTACTGTTACGATTACTAATGAAAGAGAAAAATGGTTAGAAATTAAATTTGGCAGTGGCTCTGCTTGGATACATAGGGATTTTGTTGCAGGCATTTCTTCTTCAGGAGAAAAACCATCTCAGCCTGCTGCACCTCCACAAAGTCCAACAAATCAAGGAAAAATTGGAAAAGTGACAGCATCCAGCTTAAATGTGCGAGATAGTGGCTCCCTTTCAGGGAGAATTATTGGCAGTTTGAAGCAGGGGAATAAAGTCACTATTCATGAAGAAGTAAATAATTGGAGCCATATTACGTTGCCAAATGGGAATAAAGGATGGGTCGCTAGTTGGTATCTTGACGTTCAGTTGGATTCACAACGTGAAACCCCAAACAACTCTGAATCTACTGTAAAGATTCTTTACAATGGAACAAATATTCGTTCAGGTTCATCTACTTCAACTTCAGTGGTTGCTCGTGCGAATGAAGGGGATTCCTTTGCAATGGTAGCAAAGGAGGGTGACTGGTATAAAATCAACCTTCCGGGCAATAAAATTGGATATGTTGCAGGTTGGCTCGTTTCCTTTAGTGGATCAAACCAAATTGTAGAAAGACCTGGTGTTAATCAATATTTAAAGGGAAAAACTATCGTGATTGATCCTGGTCATGGCGGAAATGATAGTGGAGCCATTGGAGTAAGTGGTACTTATGAGAAAACACTAAATCTACGTACAGCAAGAATGGTATTTGATAAATTAAGTGCATCAGGTGCAAATGTAGTTCTGACACGAAATAGCGATAATTATGTCAGTCTTCGCTCAAGAGTGAGTATTTCACATTATCGAAGTGCAGATGCTTTTGTAAGTATTCATTATGATAGCATTTATGATCGAAATGTTCGTGGCGTTACATCCTATTATTATAAAAACAGCGATGTTGGACTCGCTTCTAACATTCAAAAAGAGTTAGTCAAGAATACAGGATTTAAAAACAGAGAACACCGTCTAGGTAATTATCAAGTGTTACGTGAGAACCTTAACCCATCTGTTTTATTAGAATTAGGATTTCTCAGTAATCCCACTGAAGAATATACAGTTAACACAAATACGTTCCAAGAAAATGTTTCGAACGGAGTCTATTATGGACTAGCTCAATATTTTAAGGGAAAATAATTTTTCAACAAAAATGCCCCAAAAGCAAATCGCTTTTGAGGCATTTTTTATTTACTCTCAATGATTAAAGTAACTGGTCCAACATTTGTGAATTGAACATCCATCATCGCTCCAAATGAACCTGTTTCAACATGTACACCTTTTTCACGAATTTCTGCATTAAAAAGGTCATACATTTTTTCTGCAAATTCAGGTTTAGCAGCGTCCATAAAGTTTGGACGCCTTCCCTTTCGGCAATCCCCGTATAACGTGAATTGAGATACTGAAAGAATATCTCCTTTAACATCAAGCAGTGATTGATTCATTTTCCCTTCATCATCTTCAAAAATACGAAGGTTCACAATCTTGTCTGCTACATATTTAATATCTTCCAATGTATCGGTATGTGTAATTCCAACTAAAAGCATTAAACCATTTTTAATGGCTCCGACTACTTCATTTTGAACCACTACACGCGCGTTTTTTGCACGTTGTACAACAACTTTCATGACAACTTATCTCCTAACTCATGACACGTCGAACTGAATAAATATCCCGAATTTGCTTAATCCGTTCTACAACTTTATGAAGATGACTTACATTTTGTATGGAAATCGACATGTTGATTGTAGCTACTTTATTACGGTCGGATCTTCCGGAAACAGCTGAAATATTCGTCTTTGTTTCATTAACAGCCTGAAGAACCTCATTTAATAATCCACGACGATCAAATCCGTTTATCTCAATTTCAACATTAAATTCTTTACGATCATTTATATTACTTTCCCATTCAACCTCAATGAGTCGCTGCTGGGCATCCTCAGTATGAACATTTTGACAATCTGCGCGATGTACGGATACACCTCTACCTTTCGTAATGAATCCAACAATTTCATCTCCAGGTACCGGATTACAACATTTTGAGAGGCGGATTAGTAAGTTATCAATCCCTTGAACCTGTACGCCCGAATCACGTCTTTTCGAACGAGATGAAACTTGTTTAACCTCAGATACGGTTTCAATAACTTGTTCTAAGTCACGCTGTTTTCTCAATTTATCAGTCAATCGATTTGCAATTTGAGCTGCAGTAATGCCGTTATATCCAATCGCTGCATACATATCCTCTTCATTTGAAAAATTAAATTTCTCAGCAACCCTTTTTATATTATCAGGTGTTAAAATATCCTTTACTTCAAATTCCAAGTTGCGAATTTCTTTTTCAACAAGCTCTTTCCCTTTTTCAATATTCTCTTCACGACGTTGCTTTTTGAAGAACTGACGAATCTTATTTTTAGCTTGGGATGTTTGGGCGAGTTTAATCCAGTCCTGGCTTGGGCCATAGGAATGCTTCGAAGTTAGTATCTCAATGATATCCCCTGTTTTCAACTGATAATCTAAGGTCACCATTTTTCCATTTATTTTTGCACCAATTGTTTTATTACCAATTTCCGAGTGAATGCGGTATGCAAAGTCAATCGGAACAGAACCAGATGGTAATTCTATGACATCACCTTTAGGTGTAAAGACGAAAACCATGTCAGAAAACAAATCAATTTTTAAGGACTCCATAAATTCTTCGGCATTTGACGCATCATTTTGCCATTCTAATATTTCACGGAACCATGTTAATTTTTCCTCAAATGACGATTGTGTGTTGACCTGTTTCCCTTCTTTATATGCCCAATGCGCTGCAATCCCGTATTCGGCAATTTGGTGCATCTCAACAGTTCGAATTTGAACTTCCAGTGGGTCACCCTTCGGACCAATTACTGTAGTGTGTAAGGATTGATACATATTTGGCTTAGGCATCGCAATATAATCTTTGAATCTTCCTGGCATCGGCTTCCAGCAAGTATGGATGATTCCTAAGACTGCATAACAATCTTTAATGCTATTTACAACGATTCTTACTGCAAGTAGATCATAAATCTCATTAAATTGTTTATTTTGGAGAACCATTTTCCGATAAATGCTATAGATATGTTTAGGTCGGCCTGAAATATCAGCTTTGATCGAAACCTCATCAACATGTTCTTTAACATCTTTAATGACTTCCTCGAGATACTCCTCGCGTTCCGCACGTTTCTTTTTCATCAGGTTAACAATCCGATAGTATTGCTGTGGATTTAAATATCTTAAAGCTGTATCTTCAAGCTCCCATTTAATTTTAGATATCCCAAGTCGATGTGCTAATGGAGCAAAAATTTCAAGCGTCTCATTGGAAATCCTGCGCTGTTTTTCTGGTGGGAGATGCTTTAAAGTACGCATGTTGTGCAATCGGTCAGCTAGCTTGATTAAAATAACACGAATGTCCTGAGCCATTGCAACAAACATTTTACGATGATTTTCAGCCTGTTGTTCTTCCTGAGATTTGTATTTAATTTTTCCTAACTTTGTGACTCCATCGACAAGCATCGCTACTTCCGGAGTAAATGCATCACTAATTTCTTGAAGCGTTACATTCGTGTCTTCCACTACATCGTGTAGAAAACCACCCGCAATTGTTGAAGGATCCATCTCAAGATCAACTAAAATGCCTGCCACTTGAACGGGGTGAATGATGTACGGTTCACCAGATTTGCGAAACTGCTCGCGATGAGCTTCTTCAGCAAATTTATAAGCTCGTTCAATAAATTCCAGATCCTTATTATTCAAATATTTTCTTGCCTTTTCTATCACTTGCTCAGGAGTTAAGACCTGTTCGTTTGCCATGGATTTTATCACCTTTTTATAAATTGAAGATTCAAATATAGTCTCTTTGAATCATTTTTAAAATATAGAATTAAAAAGATTATTGTTTCTATTATCTTGAAAATCTTGATAGATGTAAAGGGAAATAACATAAATATAAACTATAAAGTCTAAAAATTCTTTACCTACGGGTTGTAGAAAGGATTCTATTAAAAAAAGCACTCAATCTGAGCGCTTTTCAATTTACATCTTAATACTGCATAAGGGTTAATACATCATAACCATCGAGCTTGTCACGACCATCTAGGTAAGTAAGTTCGATAAGGAATGCGATTCCTGCAACAATACCACCAAGCTGTTCTACAAGTTTAATTGTTGCTTCGATTGTTCCACCAGTAGCTAATAAGTCATCTGTGATTAATACACGTTGACCCGGTTTAATAGCATCTTTATGGATTGTTAAAACATCTTTACCGTACTCAAGGCCATAATCCACTTTAATTACATCTCTAGGTAGTTTTCCTTCTTTTCTAACAGGAGCAAATCCTACACCATGTGAATAAGCGACTGGACACCCAATAATGAAACCACGAGCCTCTGGTCCAACAACAAGGTCAATTTCTTTTTCCCTAGCATATTTCACAATTAGGTCTGTAGCATATTTATACGCTTCACCGTCATTCATTAAAGGAGTAATATCCTTAAATTTAATTCCTGGCTTTGGATAATCGTCAACAATTTCAATATACTTTTTTAAATCCATTAATTAATTGCCTCCTCAAGCGAATGCGAACCTTTATTTATTGCATCAAACCATTGCTTTAATTGTTGATATGATGAATACAATAATTGCTTTTCCAATTCAATTCGTTTTGCTTTTAATTGGTATGTTCTCGATTCAGTCAAATCCCTTTTCTTAGCTTGATTTGATAATGAAATAAATCCATTGTCTATTTTAACAAAATCTAATTCAAAAAACACCTGTGACATAAAATCAATTGTTTCCGTTGACCATCCTCTATATTTTGCTAACTCGTGCGCATAGCGATTCATATCAAACGGACCTTTTTTTGCCAGAAATGCATAAAACCATTTAAAATGTTCCCGAGTCGGGATTGTACTGAAAAAATGATCCTGCTCATGGAAAAATAATGTATAAATCCGATTTGGAAAACTAGTATCAAACAGTACTTTTATCAATTCATCATCTTCTGGCAAGTCAAGAAGTACAACATGCTTTGAATCTAGTTGCAGCTCTGTCGCCTCTTCAAAGGAGGAAATTACCGTTACGTCATAATTAGACAGACCAAGTTTTTGAATAGTATCCTGAGCAAATGAAACTAATTGGAGTTTATCATCTTTGATTTTTTCTAAATAGGATAAATAATCACGCATCCCACGAATATCAAATAATTGCCACTCATGAACAGCTATATCCTGTAACATAATTTGAGGCTTTCTATTATTATTCCATTCATTAATAGATAATTCTCCTATAACGGAAACCTTCGATAGCGGTGAGATTCCGTCAACAGTATGTCCTAATCCAAATCCAACTCCATCTAAAGCTATTTGGTCTTCCTGAAGCACAATTTTTAAATGACTTTGATCAGACCCAATTCTTCGAAGCGAATTGATTTCAACATCATTGATTTGCACAGTGGGTTTTGGGTTTCCCATTCCAAATGGTGCTAATTTGTTCAACTCTAGTATAGTTTCAATCGAAACATCTTGTATATGGCAAACAGCATCTACAGCTGTGATAGGTTGAAAGTCTTCTGGTGTTAGGACCTCATCTGCAATTGTATTAAGACGATTTCTTAAGTCGGCCACATCTTCTACTTGTAGTGTCATTCCAGCTGCCATTGGATGCCCACCAAAATGCGGTAAAATATCACGACATGTTGATAGATTCTCGTATAGATTAAAACCTTCAATACTTCTTGCTGAGCCTTTTGCCAGACCTTTTTCAGAATCAATACTTAAGACAATTGTTGGCCGGTAGAAACGGTCAACTAATCTAGAAGCAACAATTCCGATCACCCCAGGATTCCAGCCTTCCCTTGCAATGACTAATACTGAATTTGAAGAAGGTGGAAAGTTTTCCTCTACTTCTTGAATGGCCTCTTGAGTCATTTGATTGACTAATTGCTGCCTTTCTTTGTTCAGTTCATCGATTTCATCGGCTATATATGCTGCTTCTTCTAAATCATTTGTTAATAATAAATCAACTGCAGGATCTGCTGATTGCAATCGACCTACCGCGTTTATGCGTGGACCGATTGCAAATCCAACTGTTTCTTCAGATATGTCACTAGATTCGATCTTGGCTTTTTTTAATAATGCTCTTAAACCTGGCCGTTTTGTATTTTGTAACGCCCTTATTCCCTTTTTTGCAAGGAGTCGATTCTCCCCAGTTAAAGGAACTAAATCAGCAATTGTTCCAATAACTGCTACATCTAATAAATCTGTAGGGACCTCTCCTCGTAAAGCATGAGCTACTTTAAATGCTACCCCAACTCCTGCCAATTCCTTAAACGGATACTGGCTATTCGGCTTTTTCGGATGGATAATCGCTGTTGCTACGGGTAACACGGGACCAACCTCATGGTGATCCGTAATGATTAAGTCAATACCTAATTCTTTTGCAACCTCTGCTTCATGAAGCGCAGAAATACCTGTATCTACAGTAATAATAAGTGAGATTCCTTCCGATTTTGCCCAACGAAAAGCTGTTTCATTTGGGCCATAACCTTCCGTGAATCGATTAGGAATATAAAATTCAACATTGGCACCTTTTTCTTTTAAAGCAGTGACCATGACGGTCGTACTGCTCACACCGTCCGCATCATAATCACCAAACACTAAAATCTGTTCTTCATTTTTAATGGCCAAAGTAATTCTGTCAATAGCCGTATCCATTTGGTCCAATAAAAATGGATCGTGGAACTCAAGTAAATCTGGTTCTAAAAATTCACGTGCTTCCTGGACGGTTGTAATTCCTCTATTCACTAGTAGGGATGCTACTAGAGGTGTAACTTGCAGTTCATTAACTAGTAGATTTGCGTTAGCCTGGTTGTAATCATTTACTTTCCAACGAGTTTTAGATTGTAACAAAAGTTTCACCCCTTAACCATACTATTATATCGAAGCTTTGGGCGTGTTACAACGATTGACATTTTTTATATAGTAGGTTTCCATTTTCAGTCATCATCAGAGTATGGATTGATATGGATAAAAACGTTCTGGACCTCTGCATATTCCATCAGTTTTGCTTTTACCTTTTTCCCAACCTTATGTCCATCTTCAACAGTCATGTAAGGATCGACAGAAATTTTCAAATCAACAATAACATAATGTCCATGCTCGCGAGCATGGAGTTCCGTAATTTTTTTTACTTCTGGAACGGACAGAACCAATTCTCTATATTCAGTTGTATCTTCATCATGTAACACATGATCTAATGTATTGTGTATCGCTTCCGTTCCAAATTCCCAGGCCATTTTTACAATTAAAACAGCAACAACTAACCCCGCAACCGGGTCAGCATAAACAAGCCAGTCAATTCCTAAATAGCCACCAAGAATAGCTCCCACAATGCCCACAAGCGTTGCAATGGAAGCAAAGACGTCAGAACGGTCATCATATGCATTAATTATTAGTGCATCGCTCTTAATTTTTTTTCCGAGATTATATTTATAGCGAAACATGATTTCTTTAATGATGATGGAGAATAGGACAGCATAAATAGCCATCGTCTTTGGAACATCGATAGGCTTAAAAAAAGCCTCAATTGATGCTTTTCCGATTTCAAATCCGACTAGTGCCAGTAGTACAGCAACAATGATGGCCGAAACAGACTCTGCTTTACCATGACCATATGGATGATCTTCATCTGGTGGCCTTTTAGCAGCACGGACCCCAACGAAAACTGCAACAGACCCTGCCACATCAGATGCAGAATGGACCGCGTCTGCAATCAGCGCACGACTATTGGATTGTACCCCAATCACCCATTTTATAATCGCTAGAATGATATTCCCCACTACACCGATAATTATGGCTTTTTCTGCTTGTTTAAAACGATCGTTCTCTTTCAAAAAATCCTCATCCTTCCCATGTAAGTTTGAGAACAAAAATGCGCTTTTTTCATCTGCGCATACGCCATGCTTTTTAGTGTATCCATATTCAAAGAGAAAATAAAAAGTCGTGAAAAATCACGACTTTTACTAATATGTTATACCTGTTGTTCTGATTCAGACTGTGCTGGACGTTTTTTAGTAATTTGCTTTGTCTTCCATACTAACCATAATTGTGCTGCAATGAAAATAGATGAATACATACCAGCTACTAAACCAATTGTTAAGGCGAAAGAAAAATTGGTAATTGCCTGTCCACCTAATAATAATAAAGCAACACTTGTGAAGATAACAGTTATAGCAGTATTAACGGAACGTCCTAATGTTTGTCTTAATCCATTATTTACAATACTTGCAAGATCTTCATATGTTTTAACACGCTTTTTCTTCTTATAAAGTTCACGAATTCTATCGAACGTAACAATTGTATCATTAATTGAGTAACCAATAATGGTTAAAATAGCAGCGATAAATGTTACATCTACTTCAAGTCGTGTAACACTAAAGATAACAATCATAAAGAGAGCATCGTGGAATAGTGCAACAATTGCTGCAAGCCCCATTAACCACTCAAATCGGAATGCAACATAGATAATAATACCCGCCATCGCAATTAAGCTTGCGATAAAGGCATTTCTAGCTAATTCTTTTCCAACTGTTGGAGAGACTGTGCTAACGTTAGGGTCTGCCCCATACAGGTCATGGAAATGAGCTTTTAGTTCGTTTACTTTATCTTTAGATAGCTCATCTGCAAAACGAGCCACACCAATATCACTATTATCTCCTGAAATCAAGATTTCCTTAGCCTCTAGATCAAGCTTACTAAGTTCATCTGTGAACTCTTCTTGAGAGATTGGGTGGTCAGCGAGCACTTCCATACGGGTACCAGCAACAAAATCAATTCCGAGATTAAGCCTAAAGATTACCAATACTGCTATGCCCAAGATAACCATTATACCAGATGCTATAAAGAATTTATTTTTTTGTTTCGCAAAATCAAAACGATCAAATCGAGTTGGATAATTTCCTTCCTCATCGGCATCGGCTAGGTTTCGAATGTCACTTTGTTTAACGCCAAACCAGCTTGGTTTCTTATTTAGAAATTTACTATTTACCCATAGTCCAAGTAATAATCTGCTACCATATACAGCAGTTATAAAGCTTAGCAAAATACTAACGATTAACATAGTAGCAAAGCCTTTTACAGCACTTGTCCCAAAAATAAATAGAACTACACCTGCTAAAAGAGTTGTAATATTTGCATCAAAAATTGTTAGGAATGAGTTTTTACTTCCTGAACGATACGCAGATAAGATAGATTTTCCGGACTTAATTTCTTCCTTTATTCTTTCATAGGTAATAATATTTGCATCGACGGCCATACCTACTCCAAGGATTAAGGCTGCAATGCCTGGTAGTGTAAGAACTGCATTCATCCAATCAAATACTAATAAGTTTAAATAAACAAAGATACTTAATGTAATAGCAGCAATCAGTCCAGGGAATCGGTAAAAAATAAGCATAAATAATAGCACTAAGAAAATACCAATTGCCCCTGCGAAAACAGTTTTGTCTAGAGCTTGCTCACCAAATTTTGCTCCAACAGATGTGGAATAGATTTCTTCTAAATCAACAGGTAGTGCCCCTGCATTTAACAAAGAAGCGAGTTCTTTTGCAGATTCAACTGTAAAGCTGCCTCCTTCTATTGAGACCGTCTTTCTATTGAATACTTCATTAACAGATGCTGCAGAAAGGTACTTTGGATTTGGCTTCTTACTTTCAGCCTCAAAGGAATCCACACCTTCTTCAAAATCCAACCATATCACCATTAAATTGTTTGGAGCTTGGTCAAGAACTTTTTGTGTAGCATTTTTTAGGTCATCTGAATTTTTAACGGTTAGAGAAACGGCTGGTTTTCCCATTTGGTCGAACGCCTGACTAGCACCATTTTGCGCTAGTTGTGAGCCGTCAAGTAAAACGTTATCGTTTACATCTCTGAATGTTAGTTTAGCTTGTGTAGATAGGATGTCACGAACCTTTTGTTGGTCTTCAACACCCGCTAATTGCACACGAATGCGATCCTTACCTTCAATTTGAATATTTGGTTCATTTACCCCTAGTACGTTTACACGGTTATTTAAGGCATTCACCGTACTTACTAAGGCTTCCCTATCAATTACATCGCCTTTCTTAGCAGGTTGTACCTCATAAAGGATTTCAAAACCACCTTGAAGATCGAGTCCTAATTTAATATTTTTTGCGGTATCTGTACCGGTTACTCCGATTAATGCTCCAAAGAGAAGCACCAATACAAAAAACACCACAATGCGGCCTTTTTTAACCATAAGTATGTATATCCTCCTTTATATAAGAAAAGCGAAAGGTGCCCTGCCTATCGGTTACAAGCATAAGACGAGCGCTTGCAGAAGGCGCACTTGCCTTCAAAAGCGATTGGCTTATGTCCACTGGCCGATGGAGCCAAGAGCTTGACAATTCTATTCTAGTAAAAAACCTAGCCTGTCCTTTAAGCCCTCCATCACAATTATGAAACAATGCGATTTTGATGTCAATTACAGCTTTTGTGAATATTAATACTACATCTAAATAATTTAAGGTTCTATGAATTATAGTAATTTTTCTAAAGCGGCTTTTCCTTCACCTTCAAACCAATTCGGTGCTTTAAAAGCCTCTACTGTTGCATAGTTCATATAATCTCCAACTTTTACTCCGAGAATATCACTGACAATTTGGTGCAATTGCTTTTCTTCTCTTTCTTTTCTCCATGTTTTACTTTTCATGAACGCCCACAGTTCTTCCTCTTTAACGCTGTCGTATCCATAAAGTACGAATTCTTCCAGCTTGCTCTTTAAAAATGGACGAACTGTTTCACGATACTTGTCATACATGTGATTCTCTGATTGACTCACTCATCATCTCTCCCATTTTTCAACTAACTAATCAAATGCGCCTTGGCGTATTTGTGCCTAGATTTTTTCGAGCTTGCTCGAAAAGATTCCTTTCAAAATCTGTGGCATCCGCCGGAGGCTTTAACTATATTCAGTATAAGTTTTGACCTCTACTGAATATAGTTAACAATACTTGTCATGCTTGGCCACCTACTTAGCATATAGTTAATTGTAAATGATATCACCTTTTTTGAGAAGGTAGGGAAAATGAATTGTCAAAGCAAACATTCCTTAAAGGTACGTTAATATTAATTATTGCAGGTCTCATTACTAGAATATTGGGGTTTATTAATAGAATTGTTGTCGCCCGTCTTATTGGTGAAGAAGGTGTGGGGCTGTATATGATGGCAATCCCTACATTTGTCCTCACCATTACATTAACCCAGATGGGACTTCCAGTGGCCATATCGAAATTAGTAGCTGAAGCAGAGGCACAGGGTGATAGAAGAAAAATTAAAAAAATCTTGGTTGTTTCCCTATCCATTACTGGGACATTAAGTATTATTTTTACACCTATGATGATTTTTCTTGCACCATTATTATCTGAGACGCTTCTAACCGATGAAAGGACATATTATCCTTTGTTAGCAATATCACCGATTGTCCCAATCGTAGCGATATCTTCTGTTCTCCGTGGTTATTTTCAAGGTCGTCAAAATATGAAGCCACCTGCCTATTCACAGGTAATTGAACAAGTCGTCAGAATTACCTTAGTGTATGTATTTACGAATGCGTTTTTACCAATGGGGATTGAATACGCTGCAGCAGGTGCAATGCTTTCTGCTGTTGTGGGAGAATTAATGTCACTCATTTATTTATTCTTTATGTTCAAACTGAAAAAACGAATCCGAATCCGGCAAAACTTTTTTAAATCAGCTAAGCACGGAAAGGAAACTTTCAATGATTTGACACGAATTGCGGTTCCAACATTAGGCAGTAGAATGATTGGATCGATTTCTTGGTTTTTTGAACCGATTGTCGTTGCCCAAAGCTTAGCAATTGCAGGTGTCGTAACACATATCGCGACAAGACAATACGGGGAGTTAACCGGTTTTGCATTACCACTACTTATGCTTCCTTCATTTATTACGACTTCACTTTCTACGGCACTTGTGCCTTCTATAAGTGAAGCAGCAGCAAAAAAGCAAACATTATTAATTGAATATCGTCTCAAACAGGCGTTACGATTATCTCTTGTTTCAGGTGGCTTAGCAATTGTTGTTTTATATGTGTTTGCTTCACCAGTAATGGAGCTAATGTATGGGAATAGTAATTCAGCCATTTATATAAAAGTAATGGCTCCGTTTTTTATCTTTTATTACTTCCAAGGTCCACTTCAAGCAACCTTGCAGGCTCTTGATTTAGCCAAAGCTGCAATGATTAATAGTTTTATCGGTAATTTTATAAAAACTGGCGCAATTTTTATTCTAGCAACAAGACCTTCCCTTGGGATTATGGGGGCAGCTCTTGCTATTGTCATTGGAATGATGCTTGTAACCTTGCTGCACTTTTCAACAATTGTAAAAGTGATTTCCTATAGTTTTTATGTTAAGGACTATATAAAGAGTGGTATAACCATGGTTCTAGCAGGAATAGGTGGTCATTACTTTTATCAATTCTGTTTAACCGACGGTTCCCTTGCTATGAGAACACTGGCAGCAATTGGTGTTACATCATTCATTTATGTTGTTTTATTATTTGTATTTAAGCTTTTAACAAAAGAGGAAGTTAAGAGAATTCCGTTTATTGGACCAAAGCTTGCAGCACTTTTGTAATTACTAAGCCAGAAGGTAACCCGACCGCGGTTACCTTTTTTCATCTTTTATATCTACATGCAGTTTTCCATGATGATAATTACAAATAGAAATTTTCTTAATATCACTATAACCTAATTTCTTCAACTCAGATCGGAGCCAAAATTCTGTCTTATTAATTTGTGTTAAATGTTCCACTTGTATTTCTCCATCAAGAACGACTGGTAAATCAATTGTATAGTCTGAGAAATCAGAAGGTTCATTTTTACTTTTTTCCAACACGGACAATTCTCCTGATGACTCAAGTATAGCAAATTCCACATCAGCTAAATTTTTTATGTTTTTTTCACGTAGTTGCATCATAAGATCATCATGATTATATCGTTGCTGTCTCATAGCATGTTCATCAATTTTACCCCTATTCACAATAACTGTTGGACGTCCATCGATGAGTTCTCTAAGTTTTTTACTTTTTAACGACAGCAGGGCTAGTAAGTATTGTATCCCCATTAGTAAAATCATTGGTATCAGTGAATGGAGTATTGGGTCTCTAGTACTCTCGATACCGATAACAGCCATCTCTGCAATCATCATAAAAACGACTAAATCGATAAGACTGAGTTCCCCAATTTCCCGTTTACCCATTAACCGAAAAATTGTTAACAAGATAACATAAAGTAAAATAGTCCTCCCTACAATGATGAGGTATTCTTCCAATGAAAGTCCCCCCTCTCAAATGGACCCTAATATATAAAACACATACTGCAACTTAGTGTGCTCAAATTCTCTTAAAACATTATTCGAATTTTTCCTGATATGTTAAATGGACAAGAAAAGTTTGTACTTTTTATTCTAATTCATTGTGATAGTGAATATGCTCGTACTAAGGGTTATCTGTATACATTTGAGGGGGAGAGAATCGATATGAGGAAAATGGGAGTTGCAATGGTTTATGGTGTGGTAGCAATTTTTTTAATTGTTATTGTATCTAGTTTACTAATCTCACTATTACTTCGATTTACTTCACTTCAGGAATCTTCAATGTCCTGGGTGATTTTAGGGGCTTCCTTCCTTGCTCTTTTCATCGGTGGTTTTGTTTCAGGTGGAAAAGGAAAGGAAAAAGGTTGGCTCATTGGTGGAGGCACAGGTATTTTATATTCTATCATTGTATTCATTGTTCAATTCTTAGGGTATGATGCTACATTCACTGCGGAACAAACAATGTATCATGTTGGTTTTTTAGCGGCAGCTGTAATTGGTGGAATTTTCGGTGTAAATATGACCACTCCTTCAAGAAGAGATGCTTAATAGAAAAACAAAAAAAGAGCGCCCGAGTCGCTCTTTTTTTTATGAAAAATTAGTCCTTGATGACATCACGTACTGCTTGTCTGTCATATGTAAGATTTGCATTTCCAGATTTAATAATAATCTTGTTTTCGTCAATTGCATCAACTGTTCCGTGTAAACCGCCTACAGTTACAACCTTATCCCCTTTTTGCAGGTTAGATTGCATATTAAGAGTAGCTTTTTGACGCTTTTGTTGTGGACGAATTAACAAGAAATAGAAAATCGCAAACATTAGAATCAAAGGACCAACTGTTCCTAAAATACCTTCCATTTATTTCACCTCCCGACTCTATCTTTTTTTTCATTTTTTCTTTAGTTAGAAGTTTTTCGCGTTCGGCTTATTAAAACCATATCGCTCAAAAAAATCTTCACGGAAGTCTCCAAGACGATCTTCGCGAATCGCTTGACGGACTTGCTCCATTAATTTTAACAGAAAATGAAGATTATGATAAGTAGTAAGTCTTATTCCGAATGTTTCACTTGTTTTTATTAAGTGTCTAATATAAGCACGGCTATAATTTTTGCATGTATAACAATCGCAATTTTCGTCCAACGGTCCAAAATCACGTGCATACTCCGCGTTTTTAACAACTAATCTTCCTTCGCTAGTCATAAGCGTTCCATTCCTAGCAATTCTAGTTGGTAGTACACAGTCAAACATATCAATGCCACGAATTGCTCCATCGATCAAGGAATCCGGCGAACCAACACCCATTAAATATCTAGGCTTATTCGTTGGTAAAAGTGGTGTTGTAAACTCGAGTACCCTGTTCATAACGTCTTTAGGCTCACCAACAGATAAGCCACCTACAGCATAGCCTGGGAAGTCTAGGGATACTAAATCCCTTGCACTTAGTTTACGAAGTTCCTCATATTCCCCTCCCTGAACAATACCAAATAGTCCCTGGTCATGTGGGCGACTATGTGCCTGTATGCATCTTTCAGCCCAACGACTGGTACGTTCAACAGATTTCTTCATATATTCAAAGCTAGCTGGATATGGTGGACACTCATCAAATGCCATCATAATATCTGAGCCAAGTGCATTTTGTATCTCCATTGCTTTTTCTGGTGACAAAAATAACTTATCTCCATTTAAATGATTACGGAAATGAACGCCTTCTTCTTTAATTTCTCTAAATTCACTTAAACTAAATACCTGAAATCCTCCCGAATCAGTGAGAATTGCTCGATCCCAGTTCATGAATTTATGCAAGCCACCCGCTTCTTTGATGATTTCATGGCCTGGTCTTAACCATAGATGGTAGGTATTACTTAGAATAATACCAGCACCCATCTCCTTAAGGTCTTCTGGTGACATTGTCTTTACCGTTGCAAGTGTTCCCACTGGCATGAAAGCAGGTGTTTCAAAAGAACCGTGCGGGGTATGTACAATTCCTAGTCTCGCACCTGTTTGCTTACAAGTCTTAATATGTTCGTATCTTATTGCTGTCACTTATATGTCTCCTTTATCGTGGGTGTGATAACTCACCACCCGAAATATCAAATTTGGACTGTGTCTTACTTAATTAGCATTGCATCTCCGAAGCTAAAGAATCGATACCGTTCTTTTACTGCTTCGTTATACGCATGAAGTATATTCTCGCGTCCGGCCAGTGCACTTACAAGCATAATCAGTGTTGACTTTGGAAGATGGAAGTTTGTTATAAGACCATCAATTGCCTCATACTGATATCCTGGGTATATAAATATATTCGTCCAACCGCTTGATTCAACGAATTTGCCATTGTTTTTCACAATCGTTTCAAGGGTTCTAGTTGAGGTAGTTCCCACAGAAATGATTTTACCGCCATTTCTTTTTACCTCATTTAGTAAATTAGCAGTTTCCTCTGTCATTTGATAAAATTCAGAATGCATATCATGATCTTCAATTGTGTCTGCGCTGACGGGACGAAATGTTCCTAACCCAACATGCAAGGTAATAAAAGCTGTATGTACTCCCTGATCACGGATTTGCTGTAAAAGTTCTTCTGTAAAATGCAGCCCAGCTGTGGGCGCTGCTGCTGAACCACGATGTTTTGCATACACTGTTTGATATCGTTCTTTGTCATCCAATTGCTCATGAATATAAGGGGGCAATGGCATCTCGCCTAAGGCTTCCAAAACTTCATAAAATATACCTTCATAATGAAAGTTCAACATTCTTCCACCGTGATCACCGATTGACGTACACGTTGCTTTTAATCGCCCATCACCAAAGGTTAACACAGTACCTTCTTTCACACGTTTTGCAGGCTTTACAAGAGTCTCCCAATTATCACCGTCTTTTTGTTTTAAAAGGAGTACTTCTACTTTTGCACCCGTGTCCTCTTTTACCCCATAAAGTCTTGCTGGCAACACACGTGTATCGTTTAAGACTAGGCAATCTCCTTTATTTAGATAAGATAGGATTGAACGAAAATGAGTATGAGTAATTGCCCCTGTCTCTTTGTCCACTACCATTAAGCGCGAAGCTTCTCGATTTTCCAGCGGTGTTTGTGCAATTAATTCCTCCGGTAAATCAAAATCAAATAATTCTACTTTCATATTTCCACCTAATTTCTACTGACTTTCTAACGAAACTTACCAAATACGTAAAAAATTAATGATAATACAATACTAATTACAATAGATGTAACGATTGGAAAATAAAATGTGGTATTTCCTTTTTTCACTACAATATCCCCAGGCAGTTTTCCTATAAAATGCATAATAAAACCGACTACTAATAGTAGAATCCCCATTATCATTAGCATTTTACCCATTTTAACTTTATTCACTCCTTATAAGGTATCGGAACGAAGGCATCTATTTGTTAGTCAATTTTCGTGTAGGAAAAAACTTAATTGAATAAAGTTAAAAAGCCTCCGGCGGATGCCACGATTTTTCAAAGGTAATTTTTCGAGCGAGCTCGAAAAAAATCGGGCGCATATACACCAAGGCGTATATGATTAGGTTATTACTCCTTTGGAACCTCAATTTGAAAATGTCGATATACTTGTTCAGTTACAATTCGACCACGCGGGGTTCGTTGCAAGAAACCAATTTGCAGAAGGTAAGGCTCATATACATCTTCAATCGTATGCGCCTCCTCGCCGATCGTTGCAGCAATCGTCTCGAGACCAACCGGACCACCTCGAAATTTCTCAATGATTCCTCTAAGTAATTTATGGTCAATATGATCAAGACCTAAACGGTCAACCTGTAGCAATTCTAGAGCAATATCTGCCATTTGTGTTGTAATGGTACCATTGCCACGTACCTGTGCGAAGTCTCTTACTCGTCTTAATAAACGGTTCGCAATCCTTGGAGTCCCTCTTGATCGTCTCGCAATTTCTTTGGCTGCTTGTCCATCAATTTCTACTTCCAACAATTCAGCTGTTCTTGTTACAATACCAGCTAATTGATTTTCAGTGTAATATTCAAGTCGACTCAGCACCCCAAATCGATCCCTAAGAGGTGCAGATAATGAGCCAGCACGTGTTGTTGCTCCAACTAAAGTAAAGGGGGGTAAGTCAAGTCGAACAGAACGTGCCCCCGCTCCCTTACCAATCACGATATCCAAACAGAAATCCTCCATCGCAGGATATAAAACCTCCTCGATGGACCTTTGAAGGCGATGAATTTCGTCAATAAAAAGGACATCACCAGGTTCAAGTGCTGTCAAAATAGCCGCTAAATCCCCAGGCCTTTCTATAGCTGGCCCTGAGGTTGTCCGTATATTTACACCCATTTCATTTGCGATAATCGTAGCTAGCGTTGTTTTTCCAAGTCCTGGAGGTCCATATAATAATACATGGTCCAGGGTTTCTTGTCTCATTTTAGCTGCTTCAATAAATATCGATAAATTTGATTTTACCTTTTCTTGACCAATATATTGAGCTAAGGTTTGTGGTCTGAGGCTTTGCTCGATTGCTGACTCTTCGTAATTGGCACTACCTGAAACGATTCTGTCCTCCATCCAAGCATCCTCCTTATTTTAATAGCTTTTGTAAAGCCTTTTTAATATATTGATCCGTTGAGAGCTTTTCTTTTCTTAGCTCTGGCAATACTTTATTGATTTCTCTCTCCGCATAACCTAACACCTTAAGCGCTTCAACTGCTTCATCAATTTCTGTGTGACTCGTATTGTCCACAAATTCATGATCTTCACTAAACAAATCGGGATGGAGCGTTGGCATAAGGTCATGGAGCTTTCCTTTAAGATCTAATATAATTTGTCGAGCTGTCTTTTTCCCTACACCTGGAAACTTGACAAGGAATTTCTCATCCTCGTTTTCAATCGCACGAATGACTTGTTCTGGTTCCCCCGAAGCCAAAATCGCGAGTCCTCCCTTTGGACCAATCCCTGTAACATTTAAGAGTTTCAAAAATAAAGCACGCTCTTCACGTGTCTTAAAGCCATAAAGTGCTAATATATCTTCTCTTACATGCTGATATGTATAAACAATTTCCTTATTATTTTTTTTAAAAATAAACGGATTTGGTGTAAGAATTTGGTAGCCCACTCCATTATTTTCGATAACGATATATTCCGGATTTATGTAGTCAACCGTCCCTTTAATAAATTCAATCAAACTTATTCTCTCCCCTACTTTGCTGTACCCCATTTTATCATATTCGTCAAAAAAAGACTAAAAATAAAAGAGAGACTAGAAGGGGTCTAGTCTCTCAAAAATGTTTTATATCAAGGGGAGGATGTATAAGTTTTGTAGGTTTCAATGACATTAATATACTCATCTTTAGTCCCTATTTTGATTCCCTTTTTTAGTAAATCATGTTGATAACTTTCAAGCTTCTCAACGTCGATCTGAAAGAATGATTGGATAACCTTTTCTGATTCATCTGGTTTTCCATTAAAGATAGATAAAATTCCATCTTCCGTTATACCAAAATAGCCATTTGTTTTAAGCAAAGGTGAAATATCGTCTATTCGTTGTTGAAAAACAACTTGAGTATCATCTTGATGGACTAGGTTCCAGTCCTCATACTGTGCCCAAAAATCTTCCATTGATAGGATTGTTTCTTTTATTATTTCTTCACTTACCTCGCCGTCTACATAAACACGTTCAAGAATAACAGTGACCTCTAATGGACCGGTTACCTCTTGAACAGAATTATTATGTTCTTCTTTTAACTCGGCATTAATTCCAGAAAAGCTAGGCAATATAAAAACAATCGTTAGACAAACGATTACTTTTACAATCATTCTCATTTTGGCATCACCTCTTACAATTAGTTGCCAACTCTTATTTACACTTGTATATGACCGTCCCACACAAATTAGTTTGACCATTATTAACAAGAATATCCAATGTTTTTTGAAAAAATATTCCATAAAAAAAGGATGTCCCAAAGGACACCCAATTAAATATGCAATATGCAGGTTACGTTAACCCCTATTATGATTTGTGAATGGCTCACGAATAGCATCGCCAATGTTGTCAAAAAGGTCTTTTATGTCAGCATCAATTGTCTCACGTCTATTCCCGTTACGTATATCATTATCGATATCACGTACTCGTGTAAAAGTACCTTCATCTGTCACAACATTGACATTACGTTTTCCAACTAATGGCTGTACAGCCCTTTCTACAGCGTCTTGGACATTATTACGATTTGAATTATCGTTCGTATCAACAGCAACTAAAACATTATCGTCTGTTACGATGACACGAGCATCATCAACATTTTTTACCTTTGAAGCACGTTCGGAAATTTTTCGAACTAAATTTCCGTTGTCATTGTAATATCCATATGTTTGTACTCTATGGTTATTGTCATTGAGATGGCTGTGATAGTTAGTATCGGAATGTCCATGTCCATTATCTCTAATTGTATTTGGGTTACCATCATTAAAAGGGTTAACTGTTCGACCATTACGGTTATTCATGATACCATTTCGACGTTGTTCGTCGCGATAATTCATGATCCCAGGACGATTTTTTCTTGTTTTATCATTGTTATTTACCATACCGGTTCTGTCATCGTTATTCCTGTTGTTCATGATGCCAGTGCGATTATTTCTGTCATTTCGATTGTTCATAATACCGGTACGGTCATTCCTGTTATTCCCTGTGCGATCCATAATTTCTGTTAATGGACCATCATTGTCACGAAGACGGTTTCCATTTCCATCTTCATTATTTCGATTATTTTCATTCGAGTAATAACCGATTGGTCTAGCATTATCATTATAATCCTTGTTTGGACCCGCCCCTTGATTATCTGTATTACACGCCGTTAGACCACCAAGTAATAATGCTGCAGTCGAAACTGTATAGAGTATCTTCCTCAATACAATAACCCCCTTTGACCTTTTGAACATATCTACATGTTCACCTTTAGGTTGGCTTATTCAAAGGGGGATTATTTCTGTTAGTTTTTTGCAGGTTGTTTAAATCTTGGACAGATAAGTCTGTTTTATTCTTTTTACATTATTAGAATTTATCTTTTATATAAAGACTAAAAAAAATACAAGGACGAAAATGTATGATTTATTCGTCCTTCTTTATATGTTTATGATTAGTCGTCTAAGTCATCATCAACATCTGGCATGTTAAACATAGGGTTAAATGGCATTTGCTGATTTGGATTCATTCCAAACGGTGCACCCTGATATCCCGGGAATCCACCACCTTGGAACTGAGGTTGAAATGGTGGTTGAAATTGTCCTTGAAATCCTGGTTGCCCCATCATTGGGTAGCCTTGTTGCGGGAAATGTCCTGCAAATGGTGGTTTCGGTCCACCACAGCCACAATCTTTTTTATTATAAAATTGTGATGGCATCATTTGTGGATTCATTGGTCCAGCAAAACCTGGTCCTGGATTGTTAGCCATCGCTGGACTTACGGCTTGTGGTGCAACTTGCATTGGCATATTTGGTCCGAAGCCAGCAGGTCCAGGGAAACCTCCATTAAATCCGTAACCCGGCATTACTGGAGTAACTGGTACACATGGCCCCATTGGAAACGGCGGTGCCTGCATTGGTGCCATTTGTGGCATTACAGGTACATCTTCAAATTCATCTTCTACACCTGCGACCATTTGAGGCATTTGTGCTTGCATAATATTAAAATTGTTAATATCGATTTCAAATGGATGTTGCGGTTGCATTTGTACTGGTGGCATTTGTACTGGTGCCATTTGAACAGGTAGCATTTCTTCTTTTACTTCCTCTTTTACCCCTTCTGTTCGAGGGAATCCTCCCATCGGATTAAATGGCCCTTGTTGTGGTGGGAAGCCTCCCTGAAACCCTGGTACATAATTAAAGCCATACCCAGGCATAACTGGCGTAATTGGTACACAATTATTAAACATAGCTGGCTGTTGTAACGGCATTTGTGGCATTTGCTGCATTTGTGGCATTTGCGGCATTTCTGCTTCAAAATCCTCTTCTGGTCCAAAATCTTCTTCCGGCGCCATCATTCCAGGTAGAATATTGGTTGGTGGTGTTGGAATTTGTGGCATCCCCATTTCCATTAGATTAAAATTATTTATATCGATTTCTAGTGGCTGATATTGCGGCATTTGTGGTGGCGGTGCAACTGGCATCTGTGGTTGAGCAATTGGCATCTGCGGCATCACAAAAATCTGAGGCATTTGTGGCATTTGAGGAATATATGGTCCAGTCTCAACGCCCTTTACTTCCTCTTCAACCTCTGGTACCTCCTCTTCAAAATCCATTACAGGAAAAGGTTGTGGTGCAATTTCAGCAAATGGATGCTGAATCTGTTCCTCTTTCGGTGCTACATTAATCTGAGCCTCTTTTTTAGCACCACCAATTTGAGCTTCTTTTTTTACATGAACAGTTCCGGTTGGCACCTTAATTTTCATTCCAGGCATAATCATATCGGGATTACTTAACTGAGTATTGACAGCTTTTAGTTCTTGGAAGTCGACCCCATATTTTTTTGCAATTTCCCATAAGGTGTCACCTTTTTGAACGATATGGATCTTCACGCGATTTTCCCCTCCTATACATAAGTCAATACATACTATGTCAAAATAGGCAAATTGCCACTATTTCTCATCACAACTTATGCATAGGCTTCACAAATTATGTACAGCATGAGGGCTGGTCAAGCATAAAAAGTCTGTAAAAATCAAATACAACTTGGAGTATTTATTGTCCATTTTCTTTTGAACTTCCTTGAAAAATTTCTTTCGAAAAATGGATCATAGCATCCGCTGGAGAATTAACTACAACTAAATAAAGTTAAAGACTCGACGAATTGCCGAGTCTAAATACGATAATATGGATAACTTCCTAAAACAGTCACTCCGCTCCCTAGGGCTTCTAATTCTGCAATTGCACTTGGGATTAAAATTTCATCCATTCTTTGTTCAATATCAATTAAAAATAAATAATTACCAAGACCAGTTTTCATAGGTCTTGATTCGATTTTAGACAAATTTAACTTTCTCCAGGCAAAAACGGACAATACCTGATGTAACGCCCCGGCTTGATCGGAAGGCAATGTAACCATCAAGGTTGTTTTATCTCCTGTATTTTTCTTAGTTAAATCTAAATCTAACATTTCTTTATGTAAAACAACAAATCGTGTATGGTTATTATCAAAATCATGAATGTCATGTTTTACAATCGATAAACCATATTCCTTTGCCGCAAATGAGTTTGCAATAGCTGCATGATTCTGATCTGGATGCTCACTTACAAATTTAGCGGCTGCACCCGTTGAACTTGTTTCAATGGGCTGTATATTTGGAAAATGGTTATATAAAAATTTATGGCATTGCGCGATTGCATGTGGGTGTGAATAGATGCCTTGTACTTCTTCCCAATTGTTTGTATTGTTGGGATGCACCATTAAATGCTGTTTGATTGGAATTATCACTTCACCAATAATTTTAAGTTGTTTTACATGAATTAGATAATCAATTGTTAAATTAACCGTTCCTTCAATCGTATTTTCAATTGGAACGACAGCCACATCCACTTCCCCATTTTCTACTGCATCAATACATGCAGGGATTGTTCGATATGGTTTGTTTTCCTTACCGGGAAACAAGGCCGCAACCGCTTGTGCTGTGAATGTTGCATTCGGTCCTAAAAACCCGACATTAGTAATGTTCATCGATTTTCCTCCTATGCTCCTGTTCCAAGAATTTCAACTTTATCTACAAATTCAAGTTTACGAAGTCTAGCTAGGAGGTCAGTTACTTCACCATGCATACCAGATGTGTTTAATGAGAGTGTTACATTCGCTTTTCCCCTAAGCGGAATTGTTTGGTGGATTGTTAATACATTACAACCAGTATCTGCTACAGTTCTTAATAATTGAGAAAGGGTACCAGACCGGTCCTCGAGATGAAAAAACAATGAAATGATTTTTTCCTTAACAGTCGTATGAAAAGGGAATACAGTGTCTTTATATTTGTAATATGCACTTCTACTTAAGTCCACTTTCTGTGTTGCTTCTGCAATAGATTGTGCTTCTCCACTGTCTAATAGTTCCTTTGCATCCAATGTTTTACGAACTGCTTCTGGAAGTACATCCTCACGAACAAGATAGAATTTGCCATCCATGTAAGCTACTCCCCCCTACTTACCTTCTTTTAAACATGTTATTTATTCTATAAATTCAAATTCATATTCAAGCAATTTTACGATATCCCCGTGTTTTGCACCTTTTTCACGTAATGCGTCGTCGATTCCCATACCACGCAATTGGCGGGCGAATCGTTTTACTGACTCATCTCTTGTAAAATCAGTCATCTTAAAGAGTTTTTCGACTCGTTCTCCAGAAATTACAAAAGAGCCGTCACTTTCACGCGAAATAACAAAATCGACTTCTTCTTTTTCGTGACGATACATCACACGGTGATTGCTCGTATCTTCCTCGACCTCTAGCGGAAATTCTGGAGTCGTTTCAAGTAAATCTGCAATCGTGAATAACAAGTCGCGAAGACCTTGTCTCGTTATTGCCGAAATTGGAAAAATTTTCACATCATCCTGGAGCTTCTCTTTGAATGCTTTTAAATTTTCTTCAGCTTCAGGTATATCCATTTTATTTGCGACCACCACTTGTGGACGTTCAGTTAAACGAAGATTATATTCCTTTAATTCTTGATTAATAGTGAGATAATCCTCATAAGGATCGCGCCCTTCCATTGCTGACATATCAATTACATGAACAATGACTCTTGTTCGTTCAATATGTCTCAAAAATTGATGTCCCAGTCCGACGCCTTGGTGTGCTCCCTCAATTAAACCAGGAAGGTCAGCCATCACAAAGCTGCGTCCATCTTCTGTTTCAACAACACCAAGATTTGGTACAATCGTTGTAAAATGGTACTCTGCAATTTTTGGTTTTGCAGCAGAAACAACGGATAATAGAGTAGACTTTCCTACACTTGGAAAACCAACTAGACCTACATCAGCTAAAACCTTAAGTTCAAGTTTTACATAACGTTCCTGTCCTGGCTCACCATTTTCAGCAATTTCTGGTGCAGGATTTGCTGGTGTTGCAAATCGAGAGTTTCCTCTTCCACCACGACCACCTTTAGCGATAACTGCTCTTTGGCCATGCTGTGTTAAATCTGCAATAACCACACCTGTATCATCATCTGTTACGACTGTGCCAGGGGGAACCTTAACAACCATAGGCTCTGCGTTCTTTCCGTGCTGATTCTTAGACATTCCATGTTCCCCACGTTTTGCTTTAAAGTGGCGTTGGTATCGGAAGTCCATTAAGGTTCTTAAACCTTCTTCAACTTCAAAAATGACGTCCGCGCCTTTTCCACCATCTCCACCTGCAGGACCACCCATTGGAACATATTTCTCACGACGATAAGCAACCATCCCGTTACCACCGTCTCCACCTTTTACATACACTTTGACTTGATCAACAAACATCTCTTACCTCCGGTTATTTATGCACCTAAATTTTCATGCAATATGTATTGTTATACTTACTTCTTTATTATGTACTTTATACTCAGTTATTTGCGGGAATTGTTCTGATTGGCTTATTCTAGTTAACCAATTTGTAAGGTATTCCCTATCTTTTAGTATTCCACTAAAATCGAAAAAGAATCGAGTTTCCTCTAACGAACAGTCTATAGTAAGGGATAAATGATTTTCTCCCATTTCATCTACCGCTTCTTCCAGTATCGCAAAAAATTGCGAACACCATTCTGTTAGTTTTGAATCGTAGTTTGATAAATTTCGAATATCACCGACAACATCATAGTCAAATTGATATTTATGAGGCTCCCAATTTAAGGTCATGATAAGTGCAGCAAAAGTTGGAATTTGTAAATTTGTAAGATGTGTTTCATTTTGAGCATCTATAACAATTTCTTCAATTATCGTATTAACCCGATCAATTTTATTTAGTGAGATGTTCCCTTTGATTAGCTGTATTTTATTTAACCAATCGTGACGTGTATGTTTTAAAACTTCAATCGTACTCCAATTTTTATTCATGTCATTTCCCCTAAAATTCAATGTGTCAATAGACAACATTTAGATTTCGAATCTTGTCTAAAAATTATATCAAACCTTGGAAAATAACACTACATTCTACAATCAGGATTATATCAATAATACAAAAAAGAGGTTAAAAAGGACCGCTTCGACAAAAACGCCACGGCTTCATATCTTGTCGACACTAGCACATCCTGTGCGTCGAAAGTTCAAGGCGGCGCAGCTTTGAGGACCGGAGCAAGGTAACTGCTTGAGTTAACATCCTTGCAGCCCTGCGCTGAGGAATTAACTTCTTGAATAAACTAGTAGACGCAAGCGCATAAACTAGTTGTTCTCGATGTTCGCTGGAGCAATGACCGCAGAAGTTCAAAGTGTCATTTTCATCCTCCAAAAAATAAAACTCTAACCTTAAGGTTAGAGTTTTACACGATTACGCTTCTTGCGCAGCTGGGTATACACTTACTTGTTTGCGGTCACGGCCTACACGCTCAAATTTAACAACTCCGTCAACTTTTGCGAATAGAGTGTCGTCACCACCACGGCCAACGTTTACTCCTGGGTAAATTTTAGTACCACGTTGACGGTATAAAATTGATCCACCAGTTACGAATTGACCGTCAGCACGTTTTGCACCAAGACGTTTCGCGATTGAATCACGACCGTTTTTAGTACTACCTACCCCTTTTTTAGAAGCGAAGAATTGAAGGTCTAATCTTACGAACATTATTGTCCACCTCCTATTAATGAAGTTTTTTATGATTGAATTTTCATATATTGTCCATAATCAAGTTCAATCGTTTGTAAGGATACAAGCATTCCCTCTAGAAGAAGCTGCACCTTTTCCCTCGTTGCCTCATCCTCGAGTTGAGGAATTTGACAGCGGAGGAATCCATTTTTTTCTTGTTCCAATATCGGCTCTACTTTACAGAGAGCATATATGGAATTAATGGCACCAAAAGCAACTGCTGAGGCACCTGCACAAACGATATCCTTTCCAGGAACATCATATTCGGCATGTCCACTCATTGTAAACGAGTCGATTCTACCAGAACTATTACGGTTAATAGTTACTTTTATCATGATAGAAAGCCTTATGCGTTGATTTTTTCGATTGTAACTTTAGTGTAAGGTTGACGATGACCTTGTTTTTTACGGTAGTTCTTTTTAGCCTTGTATTTGAAAACAATGATCTTCTTAGCGCGACCTTGCTTTTCAACTTTAGCTGTAACAGTTGCACCTTCAACAGTTGGGCTGCCAACTTTTACGTTTTCGCCACCTACGAATAAAACTTTGTCAAAAGTAACTGTTCCACCTTGTTCTACATCAAGCTTTTCAACATAGATTTCTTGGCCTTCTTGAACTTTGATTTGCTTACCGCCAGTTTCAATAATTGCGTACATATTTGCACCTCCTAATAGTATGACTAAGACTCGCCAATCACAGGCGCTCCATTGATGGAAACTTAACTACCTGGAATGAGCGGTTGTAGCAGTGGGTGCTACAAACAATAACATGAAAATATTATCACAAAGACAAGTTGGAGTCAATCATTTCTTAAATTAGGATTGATTATTTAGCCTTCCTTCCACTTCATCAATGGATCCTGTATGTCTAATTAAATAGTCATGTCGGGGAGAAGCTATTTCAGTTACATAAATACGAAAAGACAGGGCTTCTTCCAAACGTTTCTTATGATTCATGTTTTCTCCGAGCAGTACTTGTTTTACATCTGCAGTTGTTTCAACCCAAATCGCATCGTGGTCCATGCCTTGATGTTCCCATAATTCACGCTCTAGTTTGAAAGCAATCGTCTCGGCAGAGTCTACCCGTCCTGTACCTGAACAAGTTGGACAACTCGTCTGCAATATTCCTGAAAGATCTTGCCTGGTTTTCTTCCGTGTTAGCTCGAGAATACCTAGAGAAGTAAAGCCATGAATAGTGATCCGATTTCGATCTTCCTTCGCTACAGAACGTAAGGCTTGGATGACTTTTTGGCGATCATCATTATGCTTCATATCAATAAAATCAACCAAGACAATACCACTAATATCTCTAAGCCTTAATTGAGAAGCAATTTCTTTTGCTGCTGCGATATTTGTTTTAAACACCGTATCTCGCAAATTTTCTTTTCCTTGAAACTTTCCAGTATTCACATCAATTATTGTTAAAGCCTCTGTCTGCTCAATTAATAAGTACGCCCCATTATCTAGCCATACAATATGCTTAAGTGCTTTTGCAATTTCCCGTTCTATTCCGTAAGAAGAAAAAATGTTTTCTTTTCCACGAAAAAAAGAGACTTTTTCACCTAATAGGGCTTTTATCTGTTTATATTCTTGCGCATCATCAATTACGATTTCCTTAATATGTTCAAGCTGATGATCAAGTAAAATTTTAGCAACAAGATTATTGGCATCAAATAAAAGACTTGGAGGCTTAAGTTGTTTTTGCTTTTCAATTAATGAGTTGAAACGACTTCTTTGAAATTCAAGCTCATTTAGAATGATTGATTCATCCTTGTTTTCACAAGCAGTCCGGATAATGAGACCTTCAGAGTTGTCAAGATGTGTTTTTCCAAAGTTACGCCATCTTTCCCTTTCTTGTTCCTCTTTCATTTTCCTCGAAACGGCTACATAATTCCCAAACGGCGAATAGACAAGGGAAGTTCCAGGAAACTCTATAAG
>Ga0182742_1000779_pt1 | contig 46404 bp, 44 predicted proteins | sample eDN5th37CBELigMG_FD_128880 | JGI IMG/M metagenome (GOLD analysis project Ga0182742, IMG submission 128880) | Enriched Miracle-Growth compost microbial communities from Emeryville, California, USA - eDNA 5th pass 37_C BE-Lig MG (version 2)... ... | reverse complement strand
CTCGCGGCTCTTGATGCCGACCAGCCGGTCCTCGACCACGTCGAGGCGGCCGACACCCTGCGCACCCGCGCGGCGGTTGAGTTCCTCGATGGCCTGCAGCACGGTCACCGGGCGGCCGTCGATGGAGACCGGCACACCCTTGTCGAAGCCGATGATGACCTCGTCGGGGGTGTTCCAGTGGACCGTGGGGTCCTCGGTGTAGTCGTAGACGTCCTTGGTGGGCGCGTTCCAGAGGTGCTCCAGGAAGCCGGTTTCCACCGCGCGACCCCACACGTTCTGGTCGATCGAGAACGGCGAACGCTTGGTCACGTTGATCGGGATCGCGTTCTCCTCGGCGAACGCGATGGCCTTCTCACGGGTCCAGGCGTAATCGCGGACCGGGGCGAGCACCTGCAGATCCGGTGCCAGCGAGGCGAATCCGACCTCGAAGCGCACCTGGTCGTTGCCCTTGCCGGTGCAGCCGTGCGCGACGACGCCGCCGCCGTGCTCGCGGGCCGCCTTGACGAGGTGCTTGACGATCAGCGGACGACTGATCGCCGACACCAGCGGGTAGCGGTCCATGTAGAGCGCGTTGGACTGGATGGTGGGAAGGCAGTATTCCTCGGCGAATTCGTCGCGCGCGTCGACGACGACGGCCTCGACGGCACCGCAGTCCAGTGCGCGCTGGCGCACCACTTCCATATCCTCGCCGCCCTGGCCGAGGTCGATGGCGACGGCGACGACCTCCTTGCCGGTTTCCTTGCCGATCCAGCTGATCGCCACCGAGGTATCGAGACCTCCGGAGTACGCCAGGATGACGCGTTCGGACATGTGAGCAATCTCCTTTATTCCAGCTCTAATTCAAGTTTTCGAGGGTGCCGGCGAGCTCGGCACCGGTCATGGGCTCCCGCGCCACCACCAGGATGGTGTCGTCTCCGGCGACGGTGCCGACCACATAGGGCAGCGCGGCACGGTCGATGGCGGCAGCCAAGTAATGCGCGGCCCCGGGCGGGGTACGCAGCACGGCAAGGTTAGCGCTGGCATCGGTGGACACCAGCAACTCCCCCAGCAACCGGGCCAGCCGCTCGGTGCCGCCCGAGACGCCCCGCACCGGGCTGCCGTCCTCGGGCACGACGTAGACGCCGACGCCACCGTCGGCGCCGCGCAGTTTCACCGCACCGAGCTCTTCCAGATCACGCGACAGCGTGGCCTGGGTGACGTCGATACCTTCGGCGGCCAGCATCGCGGCCAGCTCGCCCTGGCTGCGCACCGAGTTCGACGACAGCAACGCGACAATGCGCGCCTGCCTGGCGGCTCGGGTCGACGCGGTCACGGGCTTACCGCTTCTCCAGCAGCCAGACCAGCAGCGCCTTCTGGGCGTGCAGCCGGTTCTCGGCCTCGTCGAACACCGCACTCTGCGGCCCGTCGATCACCTCGTCGGTGATCTCGTGGCCCCGGTGGGCGGGCAGGCAGTGCAGCACCACGGCGGCCGGGTCGGCGAGCTTGAGCAGGTCGGCGTTGACCTGGAACGGACGGAACGGGCGCACCCGGTCCAGGCCGTCGTTCTCCTGCCCCATCGACGTCCAGGTGTCGGTCACCAGCACGTCGGCGCCGTCGGCACCGGCCTTCGCATCCTTCGTCAGGGCGACGGTCGCGCCGGTCTCCGCGGCGCGACGGCGCGCGGCATCGACGAACCGGGGATCGGGTTCGAAGCCATCCGGCGCGGCGATCGTGACGTGGATGCCCGCGGTCACGCCGCCCAGCATCAACGAGTGCGCCATGTTGTTGGCGCCGTCGCCGAAGTACGTCATGCGCAGGCCCGCCAGCTTGCCCTTGCGTTCGGCGAGGGTCTGCAGGTCGGCGAGCACCTGGCACGGGTGGAACTCGTCGGACAGCGCGTTGACGATCGGGACGGAGGCGCCACTGGCCATCGCGGTCAGGCGCTCCTGGGCGAACGTGCGCCACACGATCGCGTCGACGTAACGCGACAGCACCGCCCCGGTGTCCTCGAGGGTCTCCTCGCGGCCCAATTGCGTGCTGCGTCCGTCGACGACGATGGCGTGTCCACCGAGCTGGGCGATGCCCATCTCGAACGAGAACCGCGTACGCGTCGAGTTCTTCTCGAAGATCACCGCGACGCCGCGCGGACCCTCCAGCGGTCGCCGCGAGAACGGCGTCTTCTTGAGGTCGGCGGCCAGGGTGAGTACCTCGGCCTGCTCTTCGGGCGACAGGTCGTCGTCACGCAGGAAATGCCGGATCATGAGTCCTCCGCAGCAGTGTCGAGCACAGCGGGCAGCGCGGTGATGAACGCCTCGATCTGCCCTTCGGTGATGATCAGTGGTGGTGCGAGCCGCACCACCTCGGGGGCGGCCGCGTTCACCAGGAACCCGGCGTCACGTGCGGCGGTCTCGACGGCCTTGGCCGACGGGACGGTCAGCACGATGCCCTGCAGCAGGCCTTTTCCACGCACTTTGTCCACGAGCGGGTGGCCCAGCTCCTCGATGCCGTGGCTCAGGGTCTTGCCGAGCACACCGGCGCGCGCGACGAGGTCCTCGGCGGCCAGGGTCTTGAGTACGGCCAGTCCGGCCGCGGTGCACACCGGGTTGCCGCCGAACGTGCTGCCGTGCAGGCCCGGGGTGAGCAGGTCGCCGGTCGCGCCGACGGCCAGGCAGGCGCCGATCGGCAGCCCGCCGCCCAGGCCCTTGGCCATGGTCACCACGTCCGGCACGATCCCGTCGTGCTGGTGGGCGAAGAACGCCCCGGTGCGGCCGACGCCGGTCTGCACCTCGTCGAGCACCAGTAGCGCACCGTGCTTCGACGTGATCTCACGCGCGGCGACCAGATAGCCGGCGGGTGGGACGACGACGCCGCCCTCCCCCATGATCGGCTCGAGGAACACCGCCGCGGTCTGGTCGTCGACGGCGGCTTCGAGTGCGGTGACGTCGCCGTAGGGCACGTGCATGACGTTGCCCGGCAGCGGTTCGAACGGGGCCTGCTTGCTGGGCTGACCCGTCAGCGCCAGCGAGCCCATGGTGCGGCCGTGGAAAGCGCCTTCTGCGGCAACGATCTTGGTCTTGCCGGTCAAGCGGGTGATCTTGAACGCGACCTCGTTGGCCTCGGTGCCGGAGTTGCAGAAGAATACCCGCGCCTGCGTGCCGAGCTGCCCGACGAGGGCCTCGGCGAGCGCGATGCCGGGTTCGGTGGCGTACAGGTTCGACGTGTGGCCCAGGGTGTTGAGCTGGGTGGTGACCGCCTCGATGACCGCGGGATGGCGGTGCCCGAGCAGGTTCACCGCGATGCCCCCGAGCAGGTCCAGGTACTCGCGCCCGTCGGCGTCGGTGACCACCGCGCCCTCACCGCTGACCAGCGACAACGGCGGCGTGCCGTAGTTGTTCATCATCACCGCTTCCCAGCGGCTCTGGAGCGTCATTGGGCCACCACCTTGGTCCCGGTCCCTTCGTCGGTGAAAAGCTCGACCAGCACGCAATGTTCGACACGGCCGTCGATCACGTGTGCGCTCGGCACGCCGCCGTTGACGGCGCGCAGGCACGCCTCGATCTTGGGCACCATGCCCGATTCGAGCTTCGGCAGCAGCTGTGTCAGTGCGCCCGTGTCGATCTCGCTGACCAGCGAAGTGCGGTCGGGCCAGTCGGTGTAGAGACCTTCGACATCGGTGAGCATCACGAGCTTCTCGGCGCCGAGCGCCTCGGCCAACGCGGCCGCGGCCGTGTCGGCGTTGATGTTGTGCACCACACCGTCGGCGTCGGGGGCGATGGTCGACACCACCGGGATCCTGCCTGCGGCAATGAGATCCAGCAGCGAACCCGCGTTGACGTGTTCGACGTCGCCGACCAGGCCGATGTCGGTGGCCACGCCGTCCACGGTCACGTTGCGCCGCACGGCGGTGAACAGCTGCGCGTCCTCACCGGTGACACCGACCGCGTACGGCCCGTGCGCGTTGATGAGGTTGACCAGCTCGCGCCCCACCTGACCGAACAGCACCATGCGGGCGACGTCGAGCACCTCGGGCGTGGTGACGCGGAAGCCACCTTTGAAATCGCCTTCGATGCCGAGCCGTTTCAGCATCGCGCTGATCTGCGGGCCGCCGCCGTGCACCACCACGGGGTGGATGCCGCAGTTGCGCAGGAACACCATGTCCGCGGCGAACGCGGCCTTGAGCACATCGTCGGTCATGGCGTTGCCGCCGTATTTGACCACCACGATCTTGCCGTGCAGTTGCTTGAGCCACGGCAACGCCGAGGCCAGGACGTCGGCCTTGAACCCTCGGTCGATGGACGGGGTGCTCATGAGCTGTACGCCGAGTTCTCTTCGACGTAGGCGTGCGAGAGGTCCGTCGTCCGCACGGTGGCGCTGTGTTCACCGGACGCCAGGTCGATCACGACGTCGATGTCCGCGCCGGAGAGGTCGACCTCACGGGCTCCCGGCGCCCCGGCGCCGTCGATGCACACGGGAGATCCGTTGAACGACACGCTGATCCGCTGCGGGTCCAGCGTCACCGGGGCGATGCCGACGGCGGCGAGCACCCGGCCCCAGTTGGCGTCGGAACCGAACAGCGCGGTCTTGACCAGGCTGTCGCGGGCGACGGCACGCGCGGCGACGAGTGCCTCGTCCTCGCTGACCGCACCGGTGACGGTGATGTTGATCCGCTTCGTGACACCCTCGGCGTCGGCCTGCAGCTGAGCGCACAGGTCATTGCAGACCGCGAGGACCGCGGCGTCGAGTTCGTCCTGACTGGGCGTGAACTCGCTGGCACCCGAGCTCAGCAGGAGCACGGTGTCGTTGGTCGAGCAGCTGCCGTCGATGTCGAGGCGGTCGAACGTCTTGGCCGCGGCACGGCGCAGCGCGGTGTCCAACGCGGCCGAGTCGGCGACGGCGTCGGTGGTGAGCACCACCAGCATGGTGGCCAGCGACGGCGCCAGCATGCCCGCACCCTTGGCCATGCCGCCGACGGTCCAGTTCTCGGCATGCAGCGCAACCTGTTTCGGCACGGTGTCGGTGGTCATGATGGCCCGGGCGGCCTCTTCACCACCGGTCAGCCCTCCGGCCATCTCATGCACGATCTCGGTGACGCCGGCCAGCACCTTGTCCATCGGCAACCGGTCGCCGATCAGCCCGGTGGAGCACACCGCGACCTCGATCGCCCCGGTCTCGGTGCCCCAGTCGGACAGGGCCGCGGCGACGGCCTCGGCGGTGGCGTGGGCGTCCTGGAAGCCGAGCGCACCGGTGCAGGCGTTGGCACCGCCGGAGTTGAGGATGACCGCGCGCAGGTTGCCCGTGGTGAGCACCTGCTGCGACCACTGCACCGGGGCCGCCTTGATCTGGTTGCGGGTGAACACGCCTGCCGCGTTGTGGTCGGGACCCTCGTTGAACACCAGCGCCAGGTCCAGCGCTCCGGAAGCCTTGATACCGGCGGCGATTCCGGTGGCCCGGAACCCGGCAGGCGCGGTCACGCCCTGCGTCCGCACCAGCTTGGCATCCACATTCGACGTCACGGTGCCACTCCCACGATCGAAAGTCCTTCGGTTTCGGGCCAGCCCAGGGCCAGGTTCATGGATTGCACTGCGGCACCACCAGTGCCCTTGGTCAGGTTGTCGATCGCACAGATGGCCACCAGCGTCTTGGCCTCGGTGTCCACCGCGATCTGGATCTGCGCGGCGTTGCTACCGATCACCGAACCGGTCTTGGGCAGTTGCCCTTCCGGCAGCAGGTGGATGAACGGCTCGGCGCCGTAGGCCTTTTCGTACGCGGCCCGGATCTCGGGCTCGGTGGCGGTGGTCGGCGCGGTGCACGTGGCGAGGATGCCGCGCGAGGTCGGGATGAGAACCGGAGTGAACGACACCGTGACGGGCTTGTCGGTGACCTTGCGCAGACCCTGCGCGATCTCCGGGGTGTGCCGGTGCTTGCCGCCGACGTTGTAGGCGCGCGCCGACCCGATGACCTCGGCGCCCAGCAGGTCGACCTTGGCGGACTTGCCCGCACCCGAGGTGCCGCTGACGGCGACGACGGTGACGTTGGGTTCGACCAGACCAGCCGCGACCGCGGGCAGCAGGGCCAGCAGCGCCGACGTCGGGTAGCAACCCGGCACGGCGATGCGGGTCGCGCCCTTGAGCGCCTCGCGGCCGCCGGGCAGTTCGGGAAGGCCGTAGGGCCAGGTGCCGGCGTGGGCGCTGCCGTAGAACTTCTCCCAGTCGGCGGCCTCGGCCAGCCGGAAATCCGCACCGCAGTCGATGATGACGGTGTCACCCAGTTGGGTGGCCAGCGCGGCCGAATGTCCGTGCGGCAACGCCAGGAACACCACGTCGTGGCCGGTCAGCACCTCGACGTCGGTGGATTCGAGGACTCGGTCCGCCAGAGGCAGCAGGTGTGGGTGATGCTCGCCCAACGTGGTGCCCGCGCTGGATGCGGCGGTCAGCGCACCGATCGTCAGCCTGCCGTCGGCATAGGCCGGATGGCCCAGCAGCAGCCGGAGAATTTCGCCTCCCGCATACCCGCTGGCACCCGCCACGGCTATCGAAGTCATGCAGACATTTTTGCATTTTTATGCATATCTATGCAAATTCATTAAGCGGCGCCCGTCACCCTGCACCGCGACCCTGCGTGGATGAGTGCCCGTCACCCTGCACCGCGACCGTGCGTGGGTGAGAGTGCCCGTCACCTTGCACCGCGACCGTGCGTGTCTGTCGCCCAACACGCCGCCATCTACCGGCGCTGCGCGCACGCTCGCGACCATCGAGCGTGCGCCGCCTGCTGCCCCTGCGCGGCGTGTCGCGAAGCTGACACGCACGCTCGCGGTGCCAGGTAACAAACCCCAGAGACCCCTAGCGCGCGGCGAGCGCGGCGCGGAAAGGTCAGCCGCGGAGGACTGCGCCGACGCGCTCGGAGGCGGCGGCGACGGCCGCGTCGCGCGCGGCGCTGGCCTCGTCCTCGGTGAGGGTGCGGTCGGTGGCGCGGAAGCGCAGCGCGAGGGTGAGCGACTTGCGGCCCTCCCCGATCTGCGGACCGGTGTAGACGTCGAACAACCGGACGTCTTCGAGGAGCTCGCCCGCCCCGTCGCGGACCGCGGCAACCACGTCGGCCGCCGCTACGTCGTCGTCGACGATGACGCTGATGTCCTGGAACACCGCGGGGAACGGCGACACCTGCGGCGCGGGCAGGATCTCGACGATCGGCACGGCGTCGAGATCGAGTTCGACCGCACACGTGCGCTTCGGTAGACCGGAACGCTCGATCACCGCGGGGTGCAGTTCGCCGGCGTGGCCGACGACGGTGTCGCCGATCAGGATCGCGGCGCAGCGACCGGGATGCCACGGAAGTTCCTGCGCGGCACGGAACGTGAACTCCACACCCGCGGCACGCCCGATCACGCGTACAGCTTCGAACGCGTCGGCGGCTTCGGTGGGCCGGCCGGGTCCCCACGGGCCGGCAGGCTCACGCAGCCCCGCGAGCACGGCCGCGACATGCTGCGGCTGCCTCGGCAGCGACGCGTCGAGCGCGGCGATCTCCTCATCGGTCGGCCTGCGGTCGGTGGGAACGCGCTCGACCGCCTTGGTCGCATCGGTGGGCTGCACCACCTGCTGGATGCCGAACAGCGCGACATCGGCGGCGCCGCGAGAGACGTTGCGGCTCAACGCCTCCAGCAGACCCGGCAGCAGCGTGGTGGCCAGGTGCGGACGGTCGGACTCCAGCGGGTTGAGCACCTGGGTGGTGCGCCTGCGCTGATCGTCGGCGGGCAGACCCCACAGGTCGAACACGCCCGCGGGCACGAACGGCGTCGGCAGGATCTCCACGAAACCGGCGAGCGCCAGCGACTTTCCGATCGCGCGGCGGCGCTTCTGCACGGGCGTGAGGCCACGCCCGGCCGGTGCGGTGGGCAGCACCGACGGGATGATCTCCAGACCCTCCAGTCGCAGCACCTCCTCCACCAGGTCGGCGGGCTGACGCAGGTCGGGCCGCCAACTCGGCGGGACGACGGTGAGCACCCCGGGATCTGCCTCGGTGACGGTGGCGCCGATCTGGGTGAGCCGACGTGCCGTGGTGCCGGCCGGGTAGTCGACGCCCGCGGTGCGGTCGGGCAGGTCGGCCGCGATGCGCACGGCCGGGCCGGACCAGTCCTCGCGGTCGCCGTCGCGCCAGTCGGTGAGCTTGGGCTGCACGGTGCCGCCGGCGATCTCGGCCAGCAAGCTCGCGCAACGATCAAGGGCGGCAACAGAAATCGCCGGGTCGACCGAACGCTCGTAGCGGCGTCCGGCCTCGCTGGCCAGGTGCAGGCGGCGCTGGGTGCGCGACACCGCGGCTGGGTCCCACACCGCGGCCTCGAGCAACACGTCGGTGGTGGTCTCGCGCACCTCGGTGGTGCCCGCACCCATGACGCCGCCGATCGCGGCGGTCGCGACGTCGTCGACGATGAGCACGTCACCGGAGTTCAGGGTGCGTTCGACGTCGTCGAGCGTCACCACCTTCTCGCCGTCGCGTGCGAAGCGGACGTCGAACGCGCCGGTGATCAGGCTGCTGTCGTGGGCGTGCATGGGATGCCCGAATTCGAGCATCACGTAGTTGGTCACATCGACCGCGGGCGAGATGGCGCGGATACCCGACAACAGCAGGCGGCGCTGCATCCACCACGGCGACACCGCGGCCGGGTCGATACCGGTGACAGGACGCAACCCGAAGCGCTGCACGCCGGTACCGGGTTGTACGGTCAGCGGCCAGGCTTCGCCTTCGACGGGCAGCGGCTCGACGTCGGCCAGATCGACGTAGTCCAGGTCGAAGGCGCACGCGATCTCACGCGCCAGGCCGCGCACCGACAGGCAGTAGCCGCGGTCCGGCGTCACCGCGAGGTGGAACACCACGTCGTCGAGACCCAGCACGTCGGCCGCCGGGGCGCCCGGTTCGGCGGTGCCCGGCGGCAGCACGATGATGCCGGAATGGTCGGTGCCGAAGTTCAACTCGACGGCCGAGCAGATCATGCCGTCCGAAAGCCTGCCGTAGGTCTTGCGCGACGAGATGGTGAAGTCGCCGGGCAGCGTGGTGCCGGGCAGGGCCACCACGACCAGGTCACCGACCGCGAAATTGCGTGCACCGCACACGATGTCGCGGGGCACCCCGTCGACGTTCTGGTCACCGACGTCGACCTTGCACGCCCGGATGGGCTTCTTGAACTCGGTGAGCTCTTCGATCTCGACGACGCGGCCCACGGTCAGCGGACCGCTCACCGGGCCCGCGGTGATGATTTCCTCGACCTCGTGGCCGATGCGGATGAAGGTCTGCTCGAGCTCTTCGGGCGTGACGTCCCAGTCCGGGGCGCCGGCACGCACGGCTTCACGCAACCAGCTGTAGGCAATACGCATCAGGCGCCGACTCCGAACGGCAACGAGAACCGGACGTCGCCCTCGACCATGTCACGCATATCTGGAATTCCGTTGCGGAACTGCAGGGTTCGCTCCAATCCCATACCGAAGGCAAATCCCGAATACACCTCGGGGTCGATCCCGCAGGCGCGCAGCACATTCGGGTTGACCATGCCGCAGCCGCCCCACTCGACCCACCCTGGCCCGCCCTTCTTGCCGGGGAACCAGATGTCCACCTCGGCCGACGGCTCGGTGAACGGGAAGAAGTGCGGCCGGAACCGCGTGCGGCCCTCGGGGCCGAACTGGGCGCGCGCGAACGCATCCAGCGTGCCGCGCAGGTGCGCCATGGTCAGGCCCTTGTCCACCGCCAGGCCCTCGACCTGATGGAACACCGGGGTGTGGGTGGAGTCGAGTTCGTCGGTGCGGAACGTGCGGCCGATCGAGATGATGTACACGGGGAGATCCCGCTCCAGCAGGGCACGGATCTGCACCGGCGAGGTGTGGGTGCGCAGCACCTGACGCGACCCGTCGGGCGCGATCTGGAACGTGTCCTGCTCGCTGCGCGCGGGGTGGTCCGGCGGGAAGTTCAGCGCATCGAAGTTGAACTGCTCGGTCTCGACCTCGGGGCCCTCGGCGAGTTCCCAGCCCATCGCGACGAACGTGTCGGCGATGTTCTCGGCCAGGATCGTGATGGGGTGCCGCGCACCCAGGGGCTGCCGCGTCGACGGCAGCGTCACGTCGATGCGCTCGGCGACCAGCACCGCGGCGTCACGCTCGGCGCGCAACACGGCCAGCCGCTCGTCGTACCCGCGCTGCGCTTCAGCGCGGGCGACGTTGACACGTTTGCCGGCGTCGGCGCGGTCGGCCTTCGGCAACGAGGCCAGCGCCTGGCGGGCCAGCGCGATGGGTGCGCGGTCACCGAGATGTTCGGTCTTGGCGCGCGCCAGCGCATCGAGGTCTCCGGCCGCGTCGAACGCATGCCGGGCCGCGCTGACGGCTTTGGTCAGGGCTTCTTCGGAGAGATCACTGGGCTGCTCACCGGCAGTTTCTCCTCCTTGCGTGCGGACCACCCGGCGATCATAGGTGATCGCGTTGTCGGCCTCCGAATGCGTTTCCCACCGCATACCCCGCGAGACCGCCCACGGCACCTGCCGCCGGGGCTGCCAGGACGAGCGATTCGCTGCTGGTCAGCAGCAGCAGACCGAACGCCGACGCGAGCGCCATCAGGACGCACCGCGTGGTGGTCCAGCCGCCGGGCCGGCCCAGGCGCGCCGACAGCAGCATGCCGAGCAGCAGGGCCACGACGTGGCCGATGTCGGTGAAACCCGTCGCGGTCGCGGCGACGCTCGCCGCGACGCCCAGCCACCATCCGATCCACACCGGCCGCCAGGGCCGTGGGATCGCGGCGGTGAGCGCGCCGAGCACGCCTGCCGCGCCGTAGCTGACCCCGACGTCGATGTCGTGGCTCACCTCGGCGGGCACCCAGCCGTGGTCGATCGCCACGACGAGCCCGACGGCCACCAGGGCGGTGGCCCCGACGTGTCCGACGGCCAGGGCGAGAAGGGTCCGCGAGCTACGCCACATCAGTTCGGCGACGGCGAGCAGGCACATCAGGCCGGGGAGCCACGCGTACACGGGCCCGGCGTCGGTGACGAACGCGCTGCCGACGAGCGTTCCGAAATGCCCGTGACGCAGGTTGTGCAGGTTGGTGCTGGCCGCGAACACCACGCGGTCCTGCGTCTGCGGACCGAGCGCGAACAGCACGGTGGTGACGGCGACGAGGCTCGCGGCATAGGTCAGCGTCACCGGGATGCGTGCCAGCGGGGCCACGATCACCGACGCGCACTTGAGCACCACATCGACTATGCGTCAGGTGGTCCCTGCTCGCGCGGCCGGGCGGCTGGCAATCTGCTGGGAGTTCGGACGCGGTACATCACGAGATCGTCCGGGACGCCGTCGGGACGTGCCGAAAACAGCTGCCGCCGTTCCCGTTTGACGGTCACTCCGAGCTCGGCGAGCTCACCGTCGGCGATCCCCGCCAACGTGGCGTGCGACACCATCAGCCCGCCCTTGGCGGCGCGTTCCATCACCCGCGCGGTGATGTTGACGTCGACGCCGAGCCAGTCGGACCCGATGCGCTGCGGCCTGCCGGTGTGGATCCCGACGCGCATGCGCGGCGTGTAACCGTCGACCTCGATTCCCTTGACCGCGTCGAGTGCCACCAGCACGGCCCGCACGGCGGTCGCCGGATCGCCGAAGACGGCCATCATGCCGTCGCCCATGCGTTTGACGATGTGACCACCGGCCTCAAGCAGGGGTGGTTCGGCGACCTGCGCGACGCGGCGCAGCAATCGCAACGTCGCGTCGTCACCCGCGCGCAGCGACCACGATGAGAAACCGACGAGGTCGGTGAACACCAGGGTGACCTCGCGGTTGGCGGGTCTGCCGGACACGCGCTCGGTCAGCGCCTGCCACACCTGCAGCGCACCGAGGCTCACCTCGCGGGATGCGGCGTCGCGTTCCAAGAGACGGTCGGCCACGCGCGCGGCGGCACGCGGACCGCCGTCGCCGGCCACCGAGAGCGGGTCACCGAATTCGGGATCTCCCGGCAGCGCACGGCGGAAGCGCCGCACCGCGGCGACCACGCCGGGACTGCGATTCGCGCTCTGCAGCCACCCCAACGGCCCGGGCAGACCGCCGGGTGTCCCCTGAGGTCTTTCGTGCTGCCCCTCGTGACGAGGGTCTCCCCCGTCTCGGCCGGATCGTTCGTCGAACGATTCGCCTTTCACAGGCGCAAGAGTATGTGGCCGCAGAACCGACCGGCAATCGTGCGCGTCGAACGTTTGCCTGCATCGCCGACGGGCGCAATATCGCCGCTGGTCACGGGCATGCTGCGGCCAGATCGCCACGGCGTAACACTTGCGCGGCGAGACGTCGGGGCGTCGTAGACAACGTTCGTTGTCAGCACTATCGTGAAGGTACTTGTGATGCACGTCACGACATGGACAGGGATGCCGAATGGCCACACGCGCGACCTCCACCGACACCGCCTCCGACCCGCTCGGACCGGACTCACTGACCTGGAAGTACTTCGGCGATCTGCGTACCGGCATGCTCGGCGTCTGGATCGGCGCGATCCAGAACATGTACCCAGAACTCGGCGCGGGCGTCGAGGAACACTCGATCCTGTTGCGCGAGCCGCTTCAGCGCGTGGCGCGGTCGGTGTACCCGATCATGGGCGTGGTCTACGACGGCGACCGCGCACCCGAAACCGGCGCGCAGATCAAGGGATTCCACAAGACCATCAAAGGCGTCGACAGCTCGGGCAGGCGCTACCACGCGCTCAACCCCGAGACGTTCTACTGGGCGCACGCCACGTTCTTCATGCTGATCATCAAGACCGCCGAGTACTTCTGCGGTGGCCTGACCGAGGCCGAGAAGCGTCAACTGTTCGACGAGCACGTGCAGTGGTACCGCATGTACGGCATGAGCATGCGTCCCGTGCCACAGACCTGGGAGGAGTTTCAGGACTACTGGGACGCCAAATGCCGCGACGAGCTGGAGATCAACCGCGCGACCCTCGACATCTTCAGCATCCGGATCCCCAAGCCGTGGTTCGTGCTGATGCCCACACCCATCTGGGATCAGCTGTTCAAGCCGCTGGTGGGCGCGCAGCGGTGGATCGCGGCGGGCCTGTTCGACCCCGTGGTGCGCGAAAAGGCCGGGATGCGCTGGACTCCGGGAGACGAGGTGCTGTTGCGCATCTTCGGCAAGGCCGTCGAACTCGCATTCCTCGCGGTGCCCGACGAGATCCGTCTGCACCCGCGTGCGGTGTCGGCCTACCGCCGCGCGAAGGGCCGCATCCCCGCCGACGCGCCGCTGGTGGAGGCACCGGGCTTCACGGCTCCCCCGAAGGACCGCCGCGGCCTGCCGATGCACTACCTGCCGCAGCGGCGGTCGCTGCTGGACCGCGCGGGCGCCCTTGTGCACTCCACACTGTCGCTACCGGCGCTGCGACCTGCCAAGAAGTCGTCTCCACGGCGGTCGGCGGCGTGATTCTTGACACCTGTCGAGAAGTGATTTTTGACACCTGTCTAAGCTGTTGTGATGCTTGATTGGTCTGACGTCGATGTGGCCGTACGCGATGCCGTGCGGGAGTTCGTGGACAAAGAGATCCGGCCGCACCTCGATGAGCTCGAGAGCGGCGACATGGAGCCCTACCCCATCATCCGGAAGCTGTTCTCCACCTTCGGGATCGACACCATGGCCAAGGAGGCCCTGGACAAGCGCCTGGCCCGGTTGCGCGCCGGCGAGGACAAGCCCGGCAAGTCCTCGGGCGGTGGCATGTTCGGCGGCGGCTCGCCCGGCATGGGATTCGTGCTGATCAGCGAGTTGTGCCGGGTGTCGATGGGCCTGGTGACGGGCATGGGCGTGAGCCTGGGCCTGACGGTGCCGACCATCCAGAGCCGGGGCACCCTGGCACAGCAGGAACGCTGGCTGCCGGGTCTGGTGACCTACGAGAAGATCGGCGCGTGGGCGATCACCGAACCCGATTCGGGTTCCGACGCGTTCGGCGGCATGAAGTCCTATGTGGTGCGCGACGGCGACGACTACATCCTCAACGGCCAGAAGACGTTCATCACCAACGGTCCCGACGCCGATGTGGTGGTGGTCTACGCCAAGCTGGACGAGGGTGACGGTGTGGACAAGCGTGACCGCAAGGTACTGACGTTCGTGCTCGACAAGGGCATGGAGGGCTTCGTGCAGTCGAAGCCGTTCCGCAAGATGGGCATCCACTCGTCGCGCACCGGTGAGCTGTTCTTCAACAACGTCCGCCTGGGCCGCGACCGCCTGCTCGGCGAGACCGAGGACCACGGCGCGGGCGACGGCCGCGACAGCGCGCGGTCGAGCTTCTCGGCCGAACGCATCGGCGTCGCGGCCATGGCGCTCGGCGTCATCGAGGAGTGCCTGCGGCTCAGCGTCGACTACGCCAAGAGCCGCAAGCTGTGGGGCCAGGAGATCGGCCAGTTCCAGCTGATCCAGCTCAAGCTCGCCAACATGGAAGTCGCGCGGATGAACGTGCGCAACATGCTGTTCCGTGTCATCGAGTCGTCACAGGAAGGCAAGCCGATCTCACTTGCCGAGGCCTCGGCGATCAAGTGGTACTGCTCGCAGGCCGCCACCGACGTCGCGATGGACGCCGTGCAGCTGTTCGGCGGCAACGGTTACATGACCGAGTACCGCGTCGAACAGCTCGCACGCGACGCCAAGAGCCTGATGATCTACGCCGGCAGCAACGAGGTGCAGATCACCCACGTGGCGCGGGGTCTGCTCAGCTAGTCGGGCACGACCGCGAGGGCGTCGATCTCCACCAGCATCACCTCGTGCGGCAGTCCGACGAAAACGGTTGTGCGGCAGGGCAGCTGGTCGGAGGTCACGTTCTCGGCGATGAACTCTCCGTACACCTCGTTCATCGCGGCGAAGTCCTCGCGCTTGGTGAGGTAGACGCGGAACATCAACACGTCGTCGACGCCTGCCCCACCCGCGGCGAGAATGGCCTTGACGTTCTCCAGGGTCCGGCGGGTCTGCGCGCGCACGTCTCCTTCGCCGATGTAGGTGTTGGTGGCGGGGTCCATCGGGCCCTGCCCGGACACCTGCAGCAGGCCGCCCTTCCTGATGCCCTGACTGAAGGTGTGCGCGGGGGCGGGTGCAGCGTCGGTGCGGATGACCTGGGAATCGGACACGTGAATCTCCTTTGTTCGCTCAGCTTTTGACGGTGGGCAGGTAGCCGCAGTCGCGCGAGATGCGTTCGCCGACCTCCTGCAACGGCCCGAGGAGGTCGAGCACCTCCTCGAACGGCAGTACGACGTTGGGCACCGAGACGCTCACCGCGGCGACCACCCGCCCCGACGCGCCGCGGATCGGCACGCCGATGCAGTTGATCGACGGTTCGTTCTCCTCGCGGTCCTGCGCCCAACCCTGGGCGCGCACCTTGTCGATCTCGGCGAGGAACGCCTCGGGCGTGGTGATGGTGTTGGGCGTGCGCCGGGTGAAGTCCATGGTCGCGACGAACGGGCGCAACTCGGCATCGGGCAGATCGGCGAGGATCACCTTGGCGACCGCGGTCGAATTGAGGTTGGCGCTCAACCCGATTCGCGAGAACATCCGGATCTGGTCGTGGGATTCGAGCTTGTCGATGTAGACGATGTCGTTGCCCTCCATCGCCGCGAGATGGGTGGTGCGGCCGTACGCACGGTTGAACGCCACCAGATGCGGCGACGCGATCGCGCGGATCTCCCGCTGATCGGTTCCCCGCGCGGCCAATTCGAACACCCGCGATCCGAGGTGGTAGCGGTTGCTCTGGTCGCGGAAGGTGAACCGCTCGTCGGCGAGCGTGCGCAGCAACCGCAGCACCGTGGTCTTGTGCACGCCGGTCGATTGCGCGAGTTCGTCGAGGGTGGCCGGCCCGTTGCCCAGCTGGATCAACAGGTGAAGCGCTCGTGCGACGCTCTGGCTCATCGGCTCACATCCCTTCCGGCAGCGCGAAACCCGCTGTGGTCACGGTAGTCGCCGCCCATTCCGGTGGCGAACATGCGAGCAGGCGTTGCAGCGTGCCGGCGGGCGGTGGCGGCGCCCAGTCGGTGGCCACGGTCAAGGTGGCGGCCGCACCGATGTGCCCGCGGCGCAGGCACGTCGCGGTGTCGTCGCCACGCACGAGGCCGCTGAGGTAACCGGCGGCGAACGCGTCACCGGCGCCGACGGGTTCGACGACGTCGACCCGCAACGCGGGCACCTCGGTGGTGACGCCGTCGCGGTCGACCGCGACCGCGCGCCGCGCACCGTCTTTGACGACCAGGGTCGCCGGTGAGGGCAGGACCCGTCGCAGGGCGACCGGATCACCCGTTCCCGCGACGCGAGCGGCCTCGTCGGCGCCCACGAGGACGAGGTCGGCCCGGTCCGCGAGATCGAGCACCACGGCCGGATCGGCGTCGGGCCACAGTTGCTCACGCCAGTTGACGTCGAAGCTGACGAGCCCAGGGATGCCCGGACGATCGGTGAGCAGCCGGCACATCAGGGCCCGGCACGTGTCCGACAGCGCCGCGGTGATGCCGCTGCAGTGCACGATCGCGGCCGCGCCGAGGGCAGCCGACACCTCGTCGCGGTCGAGGAAGTGGGGTCCCATCGCCGAGGCGGCCGACCCGGCACGTGCGTATCGGCTCGTGGTGGTGCGCTCCCCCGCCGCGTCGGTGCCGGTGACCTTCGAGTAGGACCCCGTGGGCCGTGCCGGATCGGTTTCGACCGCGGAATCGTCGATGCCGCGCTGCTGCAGTGCGGCGCGGATGAGTACCCCGTACTCGTCGGCGCCGAGGCGCCCGAGAAGGCTCGCAGGCACACCGAGCCCCGCGAGACCGACCGCGACGTTGAGTTCGGCACCCGCGGGATGCGGATCCCCAGCGGCGGAGACGAGGACCAGCGGTTCACCGAGGCAGGCGACGCGGGCCCTGACCGTTTGCTGCACAACCCTCCTCGGCTTCCCCCGGTTGACCATCTGTTGACGACGTACCGGCGCCATGTTAGACAAGTCACAGCACAATTTGCAACATTGGTTGCACTATATGCAACCACCCAGGTAGAGACCGATTGTGACGGTGACATGAGAACCACTACGACGCGCGCCGAACACCTGTCGGAGCTGGACAAGGCACTTCCCTCCGAGGCCGACGGCCTGTCGGTCCAGGAGTTCCTCGCCACCCGCCCACGGCTGTCGTCGTTCAGCACGCCGGTGCTGACGCTCGACGATTCCGCGATCGACCAGAACCTGTCCGCGATGGCCGCGTGGTGCGCCGACAACGGCATCGACCTCGCGCCGCACGGCAAGACCACCATGTCGCCGACGCTGTGGGAGCGGCAGCTGCGGGCCGGCGCTACCGCGATCACGCTCGCGACCTTCAGCCAGGTGCGTGTCGCGGTGCATTTCGGGGTCCGCCGGATCCTGTTGGCCAACGCCCTGGTCGATCCGGGCGCACTTCGTTGGCTCGTGCAACACATGACCGACGACCCCGAACTGCATGTGGTGGCGTGGGCCGATTCGACGGCCACGGTCGACGCGATGACCGCCGCGCTCGCGGATGTTCCGGTGGCGCAGCCGGTTCCGGTGCTCGTCGAGCTCGGCGCATCGGGTGGACGGACCGGCGCACGATCGGTCGACGACGCGATGGTGGTCGCCGAACGCATCGCCGCCTGCGGCGTGCTGCGACTCGCGGGCGTGGCGGGTTACGAGGGCGCACTGGCGCACGACGCGTCCGAACCGTCGCTGGCCCGCGTCCGCGCCTACCTGCAGGAGATGGCTCGGCTGCACCGGACGATCACCGATCGCGGGCTGTACGACCCCACCATCGACGTGATCGTGACCGCAGGCGGCAGTGCGTATTTCGACGTGGTGGCCGAGGTTCTCGCACCACTGGCAGGCCCGCGGGTACGCGTCGTCGTCCGCGCGGGCGCCTACGTCATCCACGACGACGGCTTCTACACCGGTATCACGCCGTTCGGCCGCACCCCGGGTGGCTACCGGCTGCGGTCGGCCATGCACGCGTGGGCACGGGTGGTGTCCCGCCCGGAACCGGAACTGGCACTGCTGGACGCGGGCAAGCGCGACGTCCCCTTCGACGAGGGCCTTCCGGTACCGCAACTGGTCGCCGCGCAACTCGGGGCACCCGCGCGCCCGCTCACCGGCACGCAGATCACCGCAGTCAACGATCAGCACGCATTTCTGGCACTGCCCGCCGACAGCGATGTCAAAGTGGGCGATGTTGTACGGCTGGGCCTTTCACATCCGTGTACGGCGTTCGACAAATGGCGCTGGATCCCGCTGCTCAACGGCAACGGTGACGATCCGCACGTCGTCGACATGATCCGCACCTACTTCTGATGCGCACCCTGATCCGCTCGGCCACCGTCATCGACGGCACCGAAAAACCGGGCTACATCGCAGATGTCATGGTCGACGGCGACCGCATCGCCGAGATCGGCGCCATCTCACCGTCGTCGGCCGACCGCGTGATCGACGCCGACGGTCTGGTACTCGCACCGGGTTTCATCGACATGCACGCGCACTCGGATCTGCAGATTCTGCTCAACCCGGCACATCCGTCGCGCATCACGCAGGGCGTCACCACCGAGGTGCTCGGGCAGGACGGACTGTCGTATGCACCGGTCACCGACGACGTACTGGCCGGCGTGCGCCGCAAGATCGCCGGGTGGAACTCCGATCCACAGGACTTCGAATGGAACTGGCGCTCGGTGAGTGAATACCTCGACCGGTTGGACCGCGGAATCGCCACCAACGTCGCGTATCTGGTACCGCACGGCGTCGTGCGCGCGCTCGTGGTCGGCTGGGATGAGACTCCCGCGACGGAAACGCAGATCGCCGAGATGCAGCGCATCGTCGCGCAGGCCATGTCCGAGGGCGCGGTGGGGCTGTCGGCGGGGCTGACCTACACGCCGGGCATGTACGCCGACAACGACGAGCTTGTGGCGTTGTGCCGCACGGTCGCCGAATACGGCGGCTACTTCTGCCCGCACCACCGCTCCTACGGTGCGGGCGCCATGGAGGCCTATGCCGAGATGATCGATCTCTCGACCAGGTCGGGATGTGCCCTGCACCTGGCGCACGCGACGCTCAACTTCGGCCCGAACAAGGGCCGCGCGCCGGAACTGCTCGCGCTGCTCGACGCGGCGACCGAGGCAGGTGCCGACATCAGTCTCGACACCTACCCGTACCTGCCGGGGGCGACGACGCTGTCGGCGATCCTGCCCAGCTGGGCGTCGGCAGGCAGCGCCGAGGAGACCATCGCGCGTCTGGCCGATCCCACGGCGCTGCAGCGCATCCGGGAGCAGCTCGAGGTGACCGGATCCGACGGCTGTCACGGTGTGACCGCGGAATGGCACACGATCGAGATCAGCGGTGTGCTCGATCCGCGCTTCGACGCCTACGTGGGCCGCACCATCGCCGATATCGCGGCAGACGAGAATCGTGACCCCTTCGACGTGTGCATCGGCCTGTTGCGCGACGACCGGCTCGGCACCGGCATCCTGCAACACGTGGGCCACGAGGAGAACGTCCGCGCGATCATGCGCCACCCGCGGCACACCGGCGGCAGCGACGGGCTGCTGGTGGGGGCGAAACCCCATCCGCGCGGCTGGGGCACGTTCGCACGGTACCTCGGGCACTACTGCCGTGAGCTCGGCCTGATGTCGCTGGAGGAATGTGTGGGCCACCTGACCGGCCGGGCCGCCACGCGCCTGCGCCTGGCCGATCGCGGGTACATCCGTCCCGGATACGCTGCCGACCTGGTGTTGTTCGACCCTCAGACCGTTGCCGACACCGCGACTTTCGAACAACCCCGCCAACCCGCGACGGGCTTCACGCACGTGTTCGTGCGGGGGCGACCGGCGCTCGACGACGGCGAGCCCACCGGTGCGACCGCGGGACGGGCACTGCGGCGCGGACCGGACGGGAGCGTGCGATGACCGCGTTGGACGTGCTGCGCGCCGACCGGGTGCTCAGCGTCGTGCGGGCCGATAAGATCCCCGATCCCGCCGCGCTGTGCCACGCGCTGGCCGCAGGTGGCATCCGCACCGTCGAGCTGACGTTCACCACACCCGGGGTGCTCGACCTGCTCCGCTCGGCCGCCGATGCCGTCGCACAATCGGACGTCGTGCTGGGCGTCGGCACCGTGCTCACCGCCGATCAGGCCCGTGCGGCGATCGACAACGGCGCGAGTTTCCTTGTCACACCCGCGGTTCGGCCCGGGGTGGCCGAGGTCGCCCTCTCGGCTGGTGTGCCGGTGTTCCTCGGCGCGCTCACGCCGACCGAGGTCGCCATGGCCGTCGACCTCGGCGCGTCGGCGGTCAAGATCTTCCCGGCAGGGCGATTCGGCCCGAGATATCTGTCGGATCTGCACGGGCCCTACCCCGACGTCGAACTCCTGCCGTCCGGCGGCATCACCGCCGAGAACGCACGCGCCTACCTCGATGCGGGTGCCCTCGCGGTGTGCGCAGGCACCGGCGTCGTCCCGCCCGCCCGCGTCGCCGCAGGCGACTGGGACGACATCGCCTCGCGCGCACGCACCTTCGTCACCGCTCTCACCTCCTGACCCGCCCCGACACAACCGCTGGAGTTCGAATGACGACATTCGTCGACTGGCTGCGCCATGACACCGCCGGGTTGCTCACCCTGGCCGCGGTGTCCATCGCGGTCCTTCTGCTGCTGATCATCAAGATGAAGGTCGAACCGTTCATCGCGTTGATCGTCGTGAGCGTCGCGGTCGCACTGACCGCAGGCATCCCGGTCGCCGAACTGGTCGGCACGCCGGCGAAATCCGGGGACTCGCTGCTGGAAACGGGATTCGGCGGGATCCTCGGCCACATCACCGTGATCATCGGCCTCGGCACCGTGCTCGGCGCGATGCTCGAACGCTCCGGCGGCGCCGACGTGCTCACCACGAGGCTGCTGAACCTGTTCGGGCCCAAGGGCGCCCCGCTGGCCATGGGTATCACGGGCGTGATCCTGGGCATCCCGGTGTTCTTCGACATCGGCATCTTCATCCTGGCGCCGCTGGTCTACGTGGCCGCCAAACGCGGCGGACGGTCGCTGGTGCTGTACGCGTTGCCGATGCTGGCCGGCCTGTCGATGACGCATGCGTTCCTGCCGCCGCATCCCGGACCGGTGGCCGCCGCCGGGTTGTTGGGCGTTAGCCTGGGCTGGATCATCATCATGGGCCTGGCGTGCGGCATCCCGGCCTGGTTCGTCAGTGGCGTGGTGTGGGGCGCGTGGATCGGCAAGCGCGTACCCGTCGAGGTCCCTGAGGAATTCGTGCCCGAGGAGGACGAGGCCGACACCGCCAGTCCGCCGTCGCTGCTGTTGGTGGGATTCATCATCGTCGCGCCGATGCTGCTCATCCTCGCCGCCACGCTGGCCGATGTGCTGCTCGACGGCGGCAGGCTGCTGTCGGTGCTGACCCTGATCGGCAACCCGGCGATCGCGTTGACCATCGCGGTCATGCTCGCGCTGTACCTGCTGGGCATCCGCCGCGGCATCACGGCGCCCGAACTCGCCAAGATCTCGGGGGTGTCGCTGCGCCCGGTCGGCATGATCCTGCTGGTGGTCGGTGCCGGCGCCTTCTTCGGTGCGGTGCTGCGTGCCACCGGAATCGGTGACGCCCTTGCTGATTCGATGACCGCGATCGGTCTGCCCGTCATCGTGTCGGCGTATCTGATCAGTTGCGCACTGCGCATCGCGCAGGGTTCGGCGACCGTCGCGATCGTGACCACCGCGGGCATCATCCAGGCCTCGGTCGCCGACGGCCACCACTCCCCCGCACAGATCGCGCTGATCGTGGTCGCGGTGTCGGCGGGTTCGATCATCGCCAGCCACGTCAACGACGGCGGCTTCTGGATCGTGTCGCGCTATTTCAACATGTCGGTCAAGGACACCCTGAAGACCTGGACGGTGCTCGAAACCATCCTGTCCGTGGTCGGTTTCGCGATGGCGGGTCTGCTCTGGCTGGTCGTCTGAGAGGGTCAGCGCCTGCGCTGCGCCCGCGCGCTCTGGTACAGGCAGATCGAGGCGGCCGAGGCGATGTTGAGGCTCTCGGCGTGACCCGGCATCGGGATCTGCACACGGCGGTGCGCCATGGCGGCCAGATCCGTTGGCAGCCCGTGCGCTTCGGGCCCGAACAGCCACGCCGTCGGCTCGGTCAGCTCGGCCTCCAGATCCGGGTCGTCCAGATCGGCCTCGCCGTCGACCGTCGTGGCGAGCACGCGCAGACCGGCGTCGCGCAGGCGCTGCACCACGCGGGTCTCGTCGGGATCGCTGATGACCGGGATCGAGAAGATGCTGCCCGCCGAGGCCCGCAGGCACTTGCTGTTGTACGGGTCGACGCTGTTGCCCGCCAACACGACTGCCGCGGCGCCCATGGCGTCGGCGACGCGGATCAGGGTGCCCGCGTTGCCCGGTTCGGACAGCTGTACCGGCACCGCGATCAGCCCGGCCGGGCCGGCCAGCACGTCGTCGAGGGACATCTCGGGCAGCCGGCACACCGCGACCAGACCGACCGGGGTCACGGTGTCCGACAAGGCTTTCGCCGCGCGCTCGGTGACCGGCGTGACCGGCGCGTCAGCCAGCAGCGCACCGAAGCGGTCCAGCGCCGCCTCGGTGGCGAACACCTCGGAAACGAGTCCGCGCCGCAACGCCGCCTCGACGAGGTTGGGTCCCTCGGCAAGGAAGCGTGCGGCGCGGCGGCGCCCGACGTGGCGATGCAGCTTGACCGCCGCCACCACGCGGGCAGAACGCTCGGTGAGCGTCAGGCGGCCTCTCCGGAGGGCGCGTTCACGTCCTCGGGCAGCGCGGCGCGGGCGACATCGACCAGCGCGGTGAACGCGGCCGGGTCGCTCACGGCGAGCTCGGCGAGGTTCTTGCGGTCAACCTCGACACCAGCGGCCTTGAGGCCCTGGATCAGGCGGTTGTAGGTGATGTCGTTCGCCCGGGCGGCGGCGTTGATGCGGGAGATCCACAGCTTGCGGAACTCACCCTTGCGGGCACGGCGGTCCCGGTAGGCGTAGGTGAGTGAGTGCAGCTGCTGCTCTTTGGCCTTGCGGTACAGCCGGGACCGCTGACCGCGGTAACCCTTGGAGGCCTTCAGTACGGTACGCCGCTTCTTCTGGGCGTTGAGTGCGCGCTTCACGCGTGCCATTGGATGTTCCTATTCTCGTCGGTGCAGGTAGCGGGCTTGACTAGCCGTTGAGCAGCTTGTTGATGCGGCTGTTGTCGGCGGCCGAGACGGTGGTACGTCCGTCGAGCCGGCGGGTGCGCTTGGTGGGCTTGTGCTCCAGCAAGTGACGACGGTTGGCCTTCTGCCGGACGATCTTTCCGGTACCGGTCCGGCGGAACCGCTTGGAGGCACCGCTGTGGGTCTTTGCCTTGGGCATGAGTCCTCAGTTCTGTGTTGATCCCCGCAGGGATCGGATGGATCTAACTGGATCTACGAAGCGTCTTCGTCTGGGGCCGGCCCTCCGGGGCGCTCGGCCTGCTCCGCTGCCTTGGCGCGAGTCTTCGCGCCGCGGTGCGGTGCCAGCACCATCGTCATGTTGCGGCCGTCCTGCTTGGCGGACGTCTCGACGAAGCCGTACTCGGCGACGTCGGCGCCCAGCCGCTGCAGCAGGCGGTAACCCAGTTCGGGCCGCGACTGCTCACGACCGCGGAACATGATCGTCACCTTGACTTTCGACCCGGCCTCGAGGAAGCGGATCACGTGGCCCTTCTTCGTCTCGTAGTCGTGGTCGTCGATCTTGGGACGCAGCTTCTGTTCCTTGACGACGGTCTGCTGCTGGTTCTTGCGAGACTCGCGCGCCTTCTGGGCCGTCTCGTACTTGTACTTGCCGTAGTCCATGATCTTGCAGACCGGAGGTCTGGCATTGGGAGCTACTTCGACAAGGTCGAGATCGGCATCCGCGGCGACGCGGAGGGCGTCTTCGATGCGCACGATGCCTACCTGCTCCCCACCGGGGCCGATCAAACGGACTTCAGGTACTCGAATGCGCTCGTTGACGCGGGTCTCAGTGCTGATGGGGCCTCCTATGTTGGGTCTGACGAGGAGACCCAATCCATCCGCACCTCTGCTCGATGAGCAGAAAAGCCCTGCTCGAAGCAGGGCCCATGCCGACCGATCAACGGCGTTCGCCGCCTGCGCCACCGTGACGGCGGGCACAGAACCGACACCCGAGGATGTCGGTGACCGGACCGTTGAACCGGGGTGGCCAACGGTGGGAGTGGGACTCCACTTACTGTCCCTGGCGTGAGCCGGGACGGTCGCACATGACAGTCTAGCAGGCATGACCGATCAGAACGTAACGCCCGACGCAGCCGAGGCGCAGGTGCGCGACCTGGCCGAGATCCCGGCGGTGGAGGTGATCACCCGGGCGGCGGTCATGTTGATGAGCGCCGCGGCCGAGAAGATCGGGCTGTCCCACGAGAATCCCGACGATAGCCCACACCGCGACCTCGATGAGGCGCGGCGCCTGATCACCGCACTGGCCGGCCTCGTGACGGCGTCGGCGGAGTACCTGGGACCGCACGCGGGGCCGGTGCGCGACGGGCTCAAGGGCCTGCAACTGGCGTTCCGCGAGGCGAGCGCCGCACCCGACGAACCCGGCCAGGGCCCCGGCGAGAAGTACACCGGTCCGGTGTGGTGAACCGGCGCGCCGCCGCGGCGGCGCGACTCCCAGCTTTTCCCGGTCAGAGGGCATATTCTCCCGGCCTATGACCGTAATCAGTCGCGTCGAGCACCTCCCGGCGCGTCCGGCCTCCCGAGTGGCCTGGGTGCCCGCGGCAGCGGGCTGGACCGTCGGCGTCATCGCGACCCTCTCGTTGATCGCCAGCGTCTCGCCTCTCGTGCGCTCGCTCATCCGGGTGCCGCGGGAGTTCGTCAACGACTACATCTTCAACTTCCCGGACACCAGCTTCGCCTGGGCGTTCGTCCTGGCGCTGCTGGCCGCCGCGCTGGCGGCCCGCAAGCGCATCGCGTGGTGGGTCCTGGTGCTCTACCTGGTGGGTGCCATCGGCTGGAACGTGGGCGATCTCGCGGCGGGCGGCGACACCGTCGCCGACGACATCGGCGAGCTCATCGGCATCGCCTTCCACGTCGCGGCGATCGTGTTCCTGGTGGTGGCCCGCAAGGAGTTCTGGGCCAAGGTCCGCCGCGGCGCTCTGCTCAAGTCGGCGGCGGTGCTGGTGGCCGGCAACCTGATCGGCATCGTCGTGGCGTGGGGACTGCTGCAGGCGTTCCCGGGCACCCTTGACCCCGAGTGGCGGTTGCCGTACGCGGTCAACCGGGTCAGCGGGTTCGCGACCGTGCCCACCGAGGTGTTCGAGGGTTACTCGCACACGTTCCTCAACGCGATCTTCGGCCTGTTCGGTGCACTGGCTTTGATGGCCGCGGCGATCGTGCTGTTCCAATCGCAGCGCGCGTCGAACGCGCTCACCGGTGAGGACGAGTCCGCCATCCGGGGGCTGCTCGAGCTCTACGGCAAGAACGACTCCCTCGGCTACTTCGCGACCCGCCGCGACAAGTCGGTGGTGTTCGCGCCGAACGGACGCGCCGCAATCACCTACCGCGTCGAGGTCGGCGTGTGCCTGGCCAGTGGCGACCCCGTCGGTGACCCCAAGTCGTGGCCGCAGGCCATCGCGGCGTGGTTGCAGTTGTGCCAGGCCTACGGCTGGGCACCCGGCGTGATGGGCGCGAGCCTGGCGGGCGCCGAGGCCTACCGGGCCGCGGGTCTCAACGCGCTGCAACTGGGCGACGAGGCGATCCTGCACCCCGACCGCTTCCGGTTGTCGGGACCCGACATGCGCGCCGTGCGCCAGGCCGTGACCCGCGCGCGCCGGGCAGGCACCTCGGTGCGGATCCGGCGGCACCGCGAACTGTCACCCGAGGAGATGGCCGCGGTGATCCGGCGTGCCGACGCGTGGCGCGACACCGAGACCGAACGCGGCTTCTCGATGGCGCTGGGCCGGCTGGGCGATCCCGCCGACGACGACTGTCTGCTGGTCGAGGCCGTGCAGGGCGATGAGGTGGTGGCGATGCTGTCGCTCGTGCCGTGGGGCAGCAACGGTGTGTCGCTCGACGTCATGCGACGCTCACCGCGGTCGCCCAACGGCACCATCGAGCTGATGGTCAGCGAGCTGTGCATGCAGGCCGAGGACATCGGCATCAGCCGGATCTCATTGAACTTCGCGATGTTCCGCTCGGCGTTCGAGCAGGGCGCGCAGCTGGGTGCCGGGCCGGTCGCGCGGCTGTGGCGGGCCCTGCTGGTGTTCTTCTCCAAATGGTGGCAGCTGGAGAGCCTGTACCGCTCCAACATGAAGTACCAGCCCGAGTGGGTGCCGCGGTACGCGTGTTACGAGGACGCGCGGCTGGTGCCGCGGGTCGGTGTGGCGTCGGTGATTGCGGAAGGCTTTCTGGTGCTTCCGTTCTCGCGACGCAACAAGCAACACACCGGCGAGCACATCGCCGCACCCGACACCCTGGTGCAGTCCGGGCGACTGCACCGCGACGGCAGCGCACCCGACGTCACCGGGCTGCAGGGCGAGCTGCCCGACGCCGACGACGAGCCCCGCCTGCCCGAGCAGGTCCGCGTGCGCATGGCCAAACTCAAGGCGTTGCAGGGCAACGGCGTCGACGCCTACCCCGTGGGGCAACCGCCCAGCCACACCGTCGCTCAGGCCCTTGGCGCCACCGATGGCGAGACGCTGTCGGTGGCCGGCCGTGTGATGCGGATCCGCGACTACGGCGGCGTGCTGTTCGCGCAACTGCGGGACTGGTCGGGTGAGGTCCAATTGCTGTTGGACAACGCCGCACTGACCGAGGGCGAGACCGCGGACTTCACCGCGACGATCGACCTGGGCGACCTCGTCGAGGTGACCGGTTCGATGGGCTTCAGCCGCAACGGAACCCGCTCGCTGCTGGTCGAGCGCTGGCGACTGATCGGCAAGTGCCTGCGCCCGCTGCCCGACAAGTGGAAGGGCCTCACCGACCAGGAGGCCCGTGTGCGGGCCCGCTATGTCGACCTGGCCGTCAACACCGAGGCGCGCGATCTGATCCGCGCACGCAGCGGCGCGTTGCACGCCATCCGGGAAACCCTGTACTCCAAGGGTTTCCTCGAGGTCGAGACCCCGATCCTGCAGCAAATCCACGGCGGCGCCAACGCCAGGCCGTTCTTGACCCACATCAACGCCTACGACCTGGACCTGTATCTGCGGATCGCACCCGAGCTGTACCTCAAGCGGTTGTGCGTGGGCGGTGTCGAGCGGGTCTTCGAACTGGGCCGCGCGTTCCGCAACGAGGGCGTCGACTTCAGCCACAACCCCGAGTTCACACTCCTGGAGGCCTATCAGGCGCACGCCGACTACAACGTGTGGATCGACGGCTGCCGCGAGCTGATCCAGAACGCGGCACAGGCCGCCAACGGTGCGCAGGTGTTCCTGCGGCCCCGCCCGAACGATCCGGCCGGGACCCTCGAGCCCGTCGACATCTCCGGGCAGTGGGCCGTCAAGACCGTGCACGACGCGGTCTCCGAGGCGATCGGCGAGCACATCACGCCCGAGACCGAGCTGGGCGAGCTTCGGCGCCTGTGTGATTCGGCCGGTATTCCCTACCTGACGCACTGGGACGCCGGTGCGGTGGTTCTGGAGATGTACGAGCACCTGGTCGAGGACCGCACCACCGAACCCACGTTCTACAAGGACTTCCCGACGTCGGTGTCGCCGCTGACCCGGCCGCACCGCAGCATCCCGGGGGTCGCCGAACGCTGGGACCTGGTGGCGTGGGGCGTCGAACTCGGCACGGCCTACAGCGAGCTGACCGATCCGGTCGAGCAGCGCCGCCGCCTGCAGGAGCAGTCCCTGCTTGCGGCCGGTGGTGATCCCGAGGCGATGGAACTCGACGAGGACTTCCTGCAGGCCATGGAGTACGCCATGCCGCCGACCGGCGGCCTGGGCATGGGCGTGGACCGCGTGGTCATGATGATCACCGGGCGCAGCATCCGTGAGACGCTGCCGTTCCCGCTCGCCAAACCGCGTTAGCAGGTAACGCACAGCCGACCGTAAGCATCGCCGGTCACGATTGGCCCGTGACCTTCACCCACCACCTGTCCCTGATGCACGGCTGGGTACCGACGACAGTGCAGGTCGTCACGGCCGTGATCCTCATCGCGGCCGTGGGCCGGCGCACGTGGCGCTGGCATCTCATCTGGCTGCCCGCGGCCGCGGCGGTCGGCGCCGTCCTGGCGCTGGGCACGTTCTGGTACATCCAGAGCGAGGGTCTGGCCGGTAACCCGGCGCCGCGGTCACTGTGGGTGTGGATCGCGATCAGCGGCGCCACGGTGGTGGTGCTGGTGGCCGGTTGGCCGCGCAGCCGGTGGTGGCGGCGGGGGGCGTCGGCGCTCGCGATCCCCATGAGCGTGCTGTGCGCCGCACTCGCTTTGAACCTGTGGGTCGGCTACTTCCCGTGGGTGCAGACCGCGTGGAACCAGTTGACGGCCGGGCCGCTGCCCGACCAGACCGATCAGGTGACGGTGGCCGCGATGCAGCGCGACGGGGCGGTTCCCGCCAAGGGCACCGTGGTGCCCGTCCAGATCCCGAACACCGCATCGGGTTTCCGGCACCGCCAGGAGTACGTGTACCTGCCGCCGGCGTGGTTCGCGGCCAATCCGCCGCCGAAGCTGCCGACTGTGATGATGATCGGCGGCGAGTTCAACACGCCCGCCGACTGGATGCGCGCGGGCAACGTCATCTCCACCGTGGACGCTTTCGCGGCCTCCCACCACGGCTTCGCACCCGTGCTGGTGTTCGTCGACCCGGGCGGTGCGTTCAACAACGACACCGAATGCGTCAACGGCAGCCGCGGCAACGCCGCCGATCACCTCACGAAAGACGTTGTGCCGTACCTGGAAGCGCACTACGGCGTGAGCGCCGCGGCCGCCAACTGGGGCATCGTGGGCTGGTCGATGGGCGGCACCTGCGCGGTGGATCTGGCCGTCATGCACCCCGACATGTTCAGCGCGTTCGTCGACATCGCCGGTGACCTCACACCGAACTCGGGCACCAAGGCCCAGACCATCGACCGGCTGTTCGGCGGCAACGCCGCGGCGTGGGACGCGTTCGACCCGACCACGGTGATCAACCGGCACGGCCACTATCAGGATGTGGCCGGCTGGTTCGACGTGAACACCGGCGGACCGGGCACCGCGCCCAACGATCAGGCCAAGGCCGCGAACTCGCTGTGCACGCTGGGTTCGAGCCACGGCATCGCGTGTGCGGTCCAGGCCCAACCCGGCACGCACGACTGGCCGTTCGCGACACAGGCGTTCAAGGCGTCACTGCCGTGGCTGGCCGGGGCGATCGGCACCCCGGACGTCCCGGTGGTCGGATTGCCCGCCTCCGCGCCGAGCGCGCCGGCGTTCATCGAGACCGGCAAGACGGCCGGCCCGAAATAGCCCCGGCCTGATCAGTAGTCGGATTCTGCGGCCAGGATCTCGGCGAGGTACGCGTCTGCCGTGGGCGCCGCGAGTCGTGCCCTGGCGAACGCCCGCACGCGGGCCCGGGTCCGGGCGTCCTCGTCTGGTCCGGCGGTGGCGCCCACGTGCACCACGGCCGTGCTCCAGTCCTGGTTCCACGCCTCGGTTTCCGTCGTCGGGCGCCCGCCGGTGACCATCGGTATCTCGGCGCGCCCGTCGGCAGCGAGCACACCCGCGCCGCCGTGGTCACCACACCGGACGGTCACCGGGATGCCGTCGGCGTGACCCGGCCCCGAAAGAGCCACCTGGACAACGACGTCGACGGCTCCACCGTCGCTGCGCACCGACCACTCGACGGTGTCCTCGGCCGCGTCGAAGATCCCGGGCGGCACGGCCGACCACCGCACGGTTGCCACTCCCCCGGCGATCGCGTCTTGCCGCGAGGTACGTGAGCCTGCTGCCAGGGCGTAGTCCGCGCGCCGGACGGGGCCGACCGGCACGGTGGCGGTCCAGTCGACGCCGATCTCGGCGGCCAGGTCCCGGCACCGGTCGATGAGCGCGGTGACGCGGGGATCACCCTCGGCCGCCAGGGCGTCCAGGCGTGCGGTATGTGGCGCCAACAGGCCCGCCACGTCGGAGTCGAGGGTGTCGTCGGTGAAGAACTCCTCGGCGGCGACGGTCGAGAGCGCAATCTCGGCGTCGAGCAGCGCGGGATCCAGTTCGGCGATGCCTTCGCGGATACTCGCGGGCCACCAGCGGCGCAGCCAGTGGCCGAGCGCCAACCGCCGCAGGGCGTCGGTCGAGCCGGGCAGCACCTGGAGGTCTGCCGTGCGTCCCTCAACCACAGCGACATGCGCCTGCTCACCGACCACCCGCCAGAGCCAGTCCGCCCGAAGCGGATCGGTGAAACTGATCTCCGGTGCGGTGCTGGGTTCTTCGTCGACGATCCACGACAACACCGCGCCGCTGACCTCGAGCACCGCAACCGACGGCAGCGGCGGATACCCCGGATCTGTCATCCCGCCACCTGCACTTCCAGCATCGACTTGATCCGTTGCCGGTGATCCAGGCTCACCGAGCGTGCGACACCTTCGAGCAGCGCACGCAGATCGTCGACGTCGCGGCACGATTCCTGCCACACGTCACGGCCGTGCAGCCTGGCCCACAGCCGGCTGGTGTACGGCCGCGCGAACGACGCGAGGTCGTCGACCACCTGCTGCTGGCGCGGATGGATCGCCTCGCCGCCTGCGAGGTACCGGCGCGCGTGCAGCACATAGGCTTCCTTGGCCAGCCGCGACTGGATCCGCGACGACACCTCGTAGCGCGTCGGTGCGGCCTCGGCCAACGGGCGCAGATCGGTCGCGACCTCGATCCCGGCGAGCAGCGCGGCCTGGTGGTCCTCGGCCAGCAGCCCCCACGGCGCGCACGCGCGGTCCACCTCCTCGGCGCACAGCAGTGGCACGTCGGGCAGTTCGTCGCGGGCGAGCGCACGCCGCAGTGTCGCCCGCACCCGGTCGACCACGCTTCGGTCCAGGGGCGGGTCCGGGGTCCGGTTTCCGCCCTCCGGCGTATCGATCGGCGGAGGTTGTTGCGGCACAGTAGAACACAGCCCGATGTCGGTGACCGACCACGGTCGGTCGGCGGGTGGGTTGGCGCCGGGACGCCGGATGCCCGCACCGAGGTTGTGCGGCGTGGCGTCGGCGATCAGCGCCGACCACACGCGTTGCCGCGCGGCTTCGGCGTTGTGGGTGGCGGCGGGCCCGAGCACCGTGGTCAGACCCGAGAAGAACGGGCCCGTGATCGCCTGGGACGGCGTCACATCGGCCCAGCTGCGCTGCAGTTGACGCTGCAACTGCCGCACCACCTGCGGGCTCTCGATGTGACGGTTGAGCACCTCGACGGCCGTGCGATCCCGGCCGCCGTGAACGTCGGCCAGCGTCCGGCGCGCCACCTCATCCGCGTCGTGCGCGGGCATGCCGCGTGCGACGGCGAGTTCGAAGCATGCCGGGAAGTAGAGTTCCTGCGCGTTGCCCGTGGTGATGCGCCTGCGCCTGCGTTCCTGTTTGAGCAGCGTGAACCAGGCCGCGGCGGCACGTAGACGCGGTGCGGCGCCGACGATCTCGGCATGCATCGCGGCAGCGGTGTCCGGGTCGAGCACGGCCGCGGAGAACTGGGTGTTGCTGCGCAACCGGAGCACCAGAGGATCGATGATGCGTTTGACTGTGCGCCGCAGCGGCGCACCGTCGTCGCCGCTGAGCACCTCGACGCCGGATCCGATCGCACGCCAGGCCCGGTCGATCACCGCGCGCCTCGGTTGGGCCGCTCGCACCGCCGCGACTGCAGGCGTAGTGTCCGACCCGGTGCTCACCGGCACCAGGATAGAGGGACAGAACTTGGGTTCGGTAGCCGTCGGCGTCCCGGACGCTGGACCGATGACCGACACCGTGCTGTTCACCGTCCTGTGCATCGCGTGCTTCGGCGTCGCGACGGCGTTGCGGGCCGCCGTGGCACGGCGAGGATCCGATGTCGTCCCCCCGCGCGACCCAAAAGACACGGAAGCCTCCGAACGTCTGGTGACCCTTGCCGAACTCGCCGCCGAATTCGACGAGATGCTCATTCGCAAAGGGGTGATGACGAGCACCCAGGTCTCGTTGATGCGTACCGGCATCCGATCCCGCGGCGTGGTCACCGGGATGCGGACCACGGGCGTGGTGCGTGAGGATTTCCGTGAGGTCGAACTCGATCTCATGGTGAGCCGCACCGGCGGCGGACAGTTCGCGGCCCGGCAGACCACGCTGATTCCGTTGTCGTCACTGCACAGGGTGTTTCCCGGCAGCGTGGTCGACGCGTACTACCGGCCGGGCGACGAGCGCACGGTCGCGGTGTGCGTGTCACCCTGACAGGCTCAGCGGGCACCGTCGACCGCGAAGGTCGCCAGCGACGCCCAGTACAGCGGGCTCGCGGTCACCTCACCCTCGCGCCAGCGGCGCATCTGCGCGCGCTGCCACTGGTTCACCGCGATGCCTGCGTGTTCCTGGTTGTGGGCGAGGTCGACCCCGATCACGGTGTCGGCCATGGGATCGGCGTCGTCGGCGGTGAACGTGCGATAGCCGGCGCTGGTGGGCAACGGCCACAACGTGGCGGTGACCAGTTGCGCGCCACCGAGCACCATGGCCGCCACCAGACCCGTGGCCTCGTCGAACCGGTAGTCACCGCCGGATGCGCAGGCCAGCAGCGCCACTCGTGGCGGTACCGCAAGTGCCTGTGCGATGACGTCGGCCGCGCTCAGCGGTTCCGGTTCGGCGAGGTGCAGCGCGGCGCGGTCGGCGGTGTCGCCCTCGGCGGCGCTCGCGTGCCCGACGTAAAGCATGCGCGACGGTTCGTGTTCGCAGGCCCGTGCCAGCCAGCCGCGGTCGGCGTCGGGCCTGCGGAAGAGGTCGACCGGTCCATCGACCCGCGGCAGGACCTGCCGCTGCGCCACCGCAGTGGCGAAGTGACGCGACAGCGGTGTGCCGGGTGTGGGCCTGCCGAGGACCGATCCGAGCGCGGAATCGGGGCGCTGCCCGGGGATTCGGGGGTCCAGCACCAGCAGCGCCGGGTTGTCGCGACGCGTGGTCCAGCTCACCGACCGGCGTGGCGCGTGGACGATGTTGGGCGGCACGGCCATCAGTACGTCGACGAGTTCCATGAGCCGGAACTTGTGCAGCCCGGGCATCGCGAGTTGACCCCATGGCACGCGTGCCAGCTTGGGGCTCGGTGTGACGAACAGCGTGGCCCGCGGCGCGGACACGCAGTCGATCAACAGATTCCAGGCCGGTTTGGGGATCAGGTGCGAGCCGAGTTCCTTCGCGAACTTGAGTTCCCGTTTTGGGTCGGCGAACGGTCCTGCGGTCAAGGATCTTTCGACGGCAGCAGCGACGGTTTCGCCACCGCGGGGGTCGGGCAGCGCGTCGTCGAGCGCGCTGTAGACGGCGGGCAGAGCAGGTTCTTCGAGCACCCATTTGAGCGTGCGTGCCGGCTCCCCCACCACCCGCAGGGTCGCGTAGGTCGCGACGCCCACGTCAGCGAATCGCAGTACCAGTGTCGCGGTCACGGCCAGGTCGCCCATTCGGGCTCAGCCGAGGTGATTTCACGGCCGTAGCGCTGCCAAGCCAGTTCGCGGTAGCGGCTCAGGATCGGACCCGTCTGCGGATCCATCCGCAGTGGAGGCAACGGGCCGAGACGCGTGAGTCCACCCGATCCCGGGGTGCCCGCGTTCGCCGCGACCGCCGGCGCGAGTTCGGCCTCCACCGGGACCGGTGCCGTGGCCGTCGCGGCCCAGTCACCCGCCGTCTGACCGATCGGCTCGGCGCTGAAGGTGCCCCGCGCGCTGTGGTATTCGACCAATTCACTGATCAGCTCGGTGTTGTCCCATTCCCACGCCACCGCGAACGCTCCGGCCAGCATCGGCGCCGAGACCCAACTGGCCCAGCGCATCCGGGCGCCCGCATCGTCGATGGTGTAGCGCACCGAGTCGACCGCGAGCGCGGCGGGCACCTTGAGTTCGGCGGCCTGTTCGAGTTTCGCGGTGCCCCGAAGCCACTTCCGGCTGCCCGGACGGCACCGGAAAACCCCTTTACCGGATCTGTGTGTGGCCTCGACCTGTTGCCAGGTCTGCTCCGGTGTGCCGAGGCCGTCGAAGCCCATCTCGGCCAGGGCCTCGGCGCGCAGGATGTTGCCCAGGTGGTCGTCGAGGCGTGCGTACTGCAGCCAGCTGTGCCGCGGTGAGGAATCCAGGAGTTCTCGCGCCTCGGCGACCAGTTGTGTGGCCTCGTCGAACGCGCCACGGAAGATCGACAACCAGCTGCGCTGCAACAGGATCCGGTGGATGTACAGAGGCTTCCCGAGCTCGCGCCAGTGCCGCTCGGCGTGCTCCCAGCAGGTGTTCGCCTCCTGCAGCCTGCCGATTCCCAACCGGATCAGGCCGAAGTACAGCCAGCTCCGGGACACGTCGTGCGCGCGGGCGTGGTCGGCGATCACCGGGTACGCCTCGGTGACGAGGTCCTGGGTCTCGGCGTACTGTCCCGCAGTCCAGCATGCCGCGGCGCGTTCCAACTGGGTGCGGGCCCGCGGCAACGCCCACCCGCGGGCGTCGGCTCGCGCGCCGGCCCGCCGCAGCCACGGTTGCGCTTCCTCCAGCCGCCCGGATTCGGCGCAGAACCGGCCGTAACCCAGCGCCCCCGCGATGAACAGGTGATCGTCCTCTGGATCGCCGCCCCCTGAGCGTGTCACTGATTCGAGGACTGCGTCCCACAGCGGCGCCGAGCGTGCGTACAGGTCGTCGTCACACAGGCCCGTGGCGACGAGGATGCGCGCGTGGATGCCGAGGCGCCGGTGCTCGGCGTCGAGATCCTCGGGGCCCACCGAATCGATCAGGGTGTCGAGGTGTTCGGCGGCGCGGTCATGGTCACCCCGCGCGGCGGCAAGACCTGCGGCGAGGAACTCGGCGCGACGGGTGTACCGGCAGATCATGTGGTCGACGTCGGCGTCGGACATGCGCACCTGGGCGGCGGCCTCGGGCATGCGGCCCGCGCGGATCGCGGTGTAGATGCCCAGGCAGTCCCCGATGCGCCGAATGCATTCGCCGACACCGTCGTAGGCGCTGCGCACCAGATAGATCTCGCCCAGCAGGGCGAAGACCTCGAGGGCGTAGTCGTCGCGATCGGCCTGCTCGATGCGCGGCATCAGGCTCACCAGGAGATCACGCGCCTGGTCTTCGTCGGCCGACAACATGAGGTGACGCGCGCGCTCCAACTCCCCCGCGATGGTCACGTTCGCATCATATGGAAGCGGCGGGCGTGCCGGAGGTCTGAGGCACGCCCGCCGCCCGGGAGGGATCAGCTGCAGCTCACCGTGATGGTGAACGGCTTGCTGATCATCCCGGCCATCGGGTTCTGCATGTCGGCGCCGGCGGCCTCGCCCGTGATCGTATAGGTGTCGCCGTCGACCTCGACCTTGGCCGAACCGACCTTGACGCCCATGTTCTCGCTGACGGCGAGCGCGCTGCCGTCGTAGACCAGACCCAGTGATTCGACCTTCGGGCTGGCCTCGTCGGTCATCACCACACCGAGGCCCTGTTGCCCGCCGATCGCGGCACTGCCCACGTTGATCCGCCCGCCCTCCTTGACGCAGGTCACCGAGTTCAGGTCCAGACCGGGAAGGTCCTTGCCGTCGACCTTGACCTGGGTGTTCCCGCCCGTCTTCACGTCGGCGGCGGCCGGGCTGGGTGTGGCCTGCGGTTTGTCGTCCGAGCAGCCGACCAGGATGGTGCCGGCCGCGAGCAGTCCCATGGTTCCTGCGATGACACGATTCATGTTCGTCCCCTTACCTTGCGCGTCGCCCCGATGGCTCCGTCGTGTCCTCAGTCAAAGGCGCGCAGGTCGCTACCGATCCCAAGAAGTGCGGGTCAGCGCAGGTCGGGGCGGTTCACAGGTACGGTGGGGCTCATGACCGATCAGCCCGATCCCGGACCCGCACCACAGCCGGAGGAGACCGGATACACCGAGGGTGGTGTGCCGACGTTCGACGCGGTGCGGGAGAAGATCGAGACCCGGTACGGCACCGCGATCGGCTCGTCCGAGCTTGCCGGCGAGACCCCGGAGGGCAGGCGGGTCGAGGAGCAGTACGAGGAACGCCAACGCGCGGCCGCCGAACGCCTCGAGCAGATCCGCAAATCGATGCGCGAGGACGAGAAGTCCTGAGCGATGCGCGTTTTCACGATCGCGGAGCGACGGACACGGCTTGCGCGACGCCACTTCCTGAGCCCTGAGAACCCCGCCGCGTCACCCGCCGCCGCCGCGCGCAGCTTCGTCGGACTGCACGCGACCGACCCGGCGACACCGTATCTCTCGCTGTGGGCACGCCTTCGGAGGTTCACCGTCGCCGATCTGGACACCGAACTGTACGAGCGGCGTACCGTGGTCAAGCACCTCGCGATGCGCCGCACACTGTGGCTGGTCGGCGTCGAGGATCTGCCGTTCATCCAGTCCGCGGCCAGTGACCGGGTGGCGGCCAACGAACTGCGCAAACTGGCCGCGGATGCGCACAACGCCGGGTTGGAACCCGACGGGGAGACCTGGGTCAAGGTGGCACGCGCGGCGGTGCTGCGCCATCTGGAGAAACACGGCCCCACCGGCGCCCGGGAGTTGCGGGAAGCTCTGCCGGAACTCGCCGGAAGCCACGACCCCGCACCGGGTAAGAGCTATGGCGGCGAGACACCGTTGGCGCCAAGGGTTCTGACAGTTCTCGGCGTGCACGGTGAGATCATGAGGGGCCCGAACGAGGGTTCGTGGACGGTGTCACGGCCGCGCTGGGCGGCCACGGCCGACTGGCTCGGCGCGCCGTACGTGCCCGCGCCCGCCGATGAAGCCCGCGCCGAACTGGTGCGCCGCTGGCTCGCGACATTCGGGCCCGCGACCGTCACCGACGTGAAGTGGTGGTTCGGTCACACCCTGACCTGGGCGCGCCACGCGCTGCGCGACATCGGTGCCGTGGAGGTCGAACTCGAAGGCTGCGACGCGCCCGGCTACGTCCTGCCCGACGACCTCGATCCCGAGCCGGAACCGCAGCCGTGGGTCGCGCTGCTCCCGGGCCTCGACGTCACGACCATGGGTTGGTTCGACCGCGACTGGTACCTCGACGGTCTCCGGGATCAGGTGTTCGACCGCAACGGCAACGCCGGGCCCACCGTGTGGTGCGACGGGCGTGTCGTGGGCGCCTGGGCACACGACGCCGACGGGCGCGTCGACGTGCGACTGTGCACCGATATCGGCCGCGCTGCACGGAAGCTGCTGCAGCGCAAGGCCGATGACCTCACCGAGTGGCTCAACGGCACTCGCGTCAAACCGCGCTTCCCCTCACCGCTGTCGAAAGGCCAGTTCACAGGCTGAGCGTGACCGGCGGGCCGGCCAGAGCAGCTTTCGCGTCCACGCTCATCCGATCGATGATCTCGACCTCACCGGCTTCGAGCCCGTCGAGGGCCATCCGGGCGAGGTCGGCGGGTTCGTTCATGTGTTCCTCGGGCAGTTCGATCCCGTTGCCGCGGGCGAACTCGAGCAGCGTGTCGGTGCGGATCAGCCCGGGTACCAGAGCGGCGACGTGGGTGCCCTGGCGCGCGAGTTCCACGCGAACACCGTTGGTCAACCCCCATTCCGCGGATTTCGCGGCGGCATAGGACGTGTTGCCGTCGACGGTTCTCCACGCCGCAACGGACAGCACGTTGAGAATGGCTCCCCCGCCGTTGCGGGCCAGGATCGGCGCGAACGCGCGGATCATGGCCAGCGTGCCGTAGTAGTTCGAATCCATCGTCGCCCGGATCTTGGCGAGGTCACCCGTGACGAGGTTGCCGCCGTCGGTGAATGCCGCGTTGTTGATCAGCACGTCGACGTCATCGGCCGCCGCGGCGGCGGCTTCGACGGACCACTGATCGGTGATGTCGAGCCGCAGCACGTGCGCACCCGGGACATCGACGAGTTCAGGGCGCCGCGCGGTGGCGTACACCTTGGCACCGCGGCGGATCAGTTCGACCGCGAGGTGGTGCCCGAGGCCCCGGTTGGCACCCGTGACGAGTGCGGTGGCGCCGTGCAGTTTCATGATCTCCCCTTCGAAGCCGACGAAGATGACCGAGTGGTCACTTTCCGTCGCCAGACTAGGCATAACATGACCACTCGGTCAACTTGCTAGGCTTGGGTGGTGACGTCATCGGTCAAACCGGCACGCGCGGACGCGACACGCAACCGCGAGGCGCTGCTCGCCGCCGCCGAGGAGGAGTTCGCCGAACGCGGACTGGCCGCCTCCGTAGCCGATATCGCCCGCCGCGCGGGAGTCGCGAAAGGGACTGTGTTCCGGCACTTTCCCACCAAAGAGGACCTGATCGCCGCAATCGTCACCGCGCACACCGCGACACTGTCCGAGACTGCCCGCAGCCTCGTCGACGCCCCCGATCCGGGCGCCGCCCTGCTCGAATTCCTCACCGAGGCCGCCGATCAGCGCCGCCAGCACGACCTCACGTTCCTGCAGGCCGCGAGCGCGGACGACTCGTCGGTCACCGCCGCGCGCGACGAACTGCACGGATACGTCGAACAACTCGTCGCCGCAGCACGTGAGGCGGGCGCCATCCGCGCCGACGTCACCGGCACGGACGTCTTCCTTCTGATGTGCACGCCGATCCACGTCGTGGAAAACCTGCCGGACCCGTCGCCGGACCTGTGGCAGCGCTACCTCGGAATCCTGTTCGACGGCTTGAGGCCCGAGGGTGCCCATCCGTTGCCGCAACCGCCGCCGCGGTTGACCTGAACCTTGGTTGCGGTCCTACGGTGGCCGCATGGTTCACATCGACCTCGGCACCTTCGGACTCACCGTCACCCCCGGCACCCCGGGGGCTGAAGAGATCGAAGCCCTCGGCTTCGGCGCTCTGTGGGTCAACGGCGGGCAACTCGACCGGTTGGAACGCCTCACGGATCTGCTGGCGACGACGCGGCGGGCCGCCGTCGCGCCGGCGATCATCCCGCCCGATGTCTACGGGCCCGACGCCGTCGTCGACCTCTTCGGCCGCGCGGAGGTTGCCGCGCCCGGGCGGCTCATGATCGGACTCGGTTCGTCGTCACAGCCCCGTCCGAGGGCCGCACTGGGCGCCTACGTCGACGAACTCGGCGCAATCCCCCGCGAGCGTCGCCTGCTGGCCGCGTTCGGTCCACGCATGCTCGACACCGCCCGCGACCGTTTCGGCGGTGCGATGCCAGGGATGGTGACACCGGAGTACACAGCAATCGCGCGCGAACGCCTCGGCCCCGACCGGCTTCTCGTCGTCGGTCTGTATGCGGTTCTGGACACCGACGCGGACGCGGCCCGGGAGACGGCACGGGTGCCGCTTCGGTTCCTGATGGGCATGCGCAGCTACGTGAACTCGGCGCTGCGCCAAGGCTTCTCTGAAACCGACATCGCGACGGTCAGCGATGACCTGGTGGATCGACTGGTCGCTTGGGGCAGCGCCGACGACATCGCGAAACAGGCCCGACGGCACCGGGAGGCCGGCGCGGACCATGTCTATCTCAGTGTGCTGCACAACGATACGCAGCCGAGCGGTGTCGCGGCTGCCCGGCTCCTGGCCCCGGTGTTGTTCGGTTAGGCGCTGACCTTGCGCCGCTTGCGCTTCGGGGTGGGTACGTCGAGCAACTCCGCAAGGAACTTGCCCGTGTAGCTGTCCGGGTTGGCCGCGACGTCCTCGGGTGTGCCCTGTGCGACCACGGTGCCACCGCCTGCGCCGCCTTCCGGACCCATGTCGATGATCCAGTCGGAGGTCTTGATGACGTCGAGGTTGTGCTCGATGACGATGACCGTGTTGCCTTTGTCGACAAGGCCGTTGATCACCTTGAGCAGCTTGCGGATGTCCTCGAAGTGCAGGCCAGTGGTGGGCTCGTCGAGGATGTAGATGGTGCGACCCGTCGAGCGCTTCTGCAGCTCGGCGGCCAGCTTGACACGCTGGGCCTCACCACCGGACAGCGTCGGCGCGGGCTGCCCCAGCCGCACGTACCCCAGACCCACGTCGACCAGCGTCTTGAGGTAGCGGTGGATCGAGCTGATGGGCTCGAAGAACTCCGTCGCCTCCTCGATCGACATGTCGAGGACCTCGGAGATGGTCTTGCCCTTGTAGTGGACCTCGAGCGTCTCGCGGTTGTAGCGGGCGCCGTGGCACACCTCGCACGGGACGTAGACGTCCGGTAGGAAGTTCATCTCGATCTTGATGGTGCCGTCACCCGAGCAGGCCTCGCACCGGCCGCCCTTGACGTTGAACGAGAACCGGCCCGGCTGGTAGCCGCGGACCTTCGCCTCGGTGGTCGCGGCGAACAGCGACCGGATCTTGTCGAACACGCCCGTGTACGTCGCCGGGTTGGACCGCGGGGTCCGCCCGATGGGCGACTGGTCCACGCGCACGAGCTTGTCGAGCTGGTCGAGCCCGTTGACGCGGGTGTGACGCCCCGGCACCAGGCGGGCGCCGTTGAGCTTGTTGGCGAGCACCGTGGCCAGGATGTCGTTGACCATGGTCGACTTGCCCGAACCCGACACGCCGGTGACCGAGGTCAGCACCCCGAGCGGGAACGCGACGTCGATCTCCTTGAGGTTGTTCTCCCGCGCGCCGACCACCGTGATCTGCCGCTTCTTGTCGACGGGACGGCGGATCGCCGGAACCTCGATGCTCTCCTTGCCGGAAAGATATGCGCCCGTTAGCGATTCGGGATTGCGCAGCAGATCGTCGTAGGTGCCGCTGTGCACGATCTGACCGCCGTGCTCGCCCGCGGCCGGGCCGATGTCGACGACCCAGTCGGCGTGCGCGATGGTGTCGAGGTCGTGCTCGACGACGATGAGCGTGTTGCCGAGGTCGCGCAGGCGCACCAGGGTGTCGATGAGCCTGCGGTTGTCGCGCTGGTGCAGACCGATCGACGGTTCGTCGAGCACGTAGAGCACGCCCACGAGGCCCGAACCGATCTGGGTCGCGAGCCGGATGCGTTGCGCCTCACCGCCGGACAGCGTCGCCGCGGCGCGCGAGAGCGACAGGTAGTCCAGCCCCACGTCGAGCAAAAAGCCCAGCCGCGACTGGATCTCCTTGAGCACCTGGCCCGCGATGGCCTGCTCGCGCGGCCCCAGCGTCAGCGAGTTGAGGAAGTCGGCGCAGTCGGCGATCGACAGTTCGGCGACCTGCGCGATGGACTTCGCGCCGAAGTCCCCTGCCGACAGCGTGACGGCGAGGATCTCGGGCTTGAGGCGCGTGCCATTGCATTCCGGGCAGGGGATGTCGCGCATGAAGCCCTCGTAGCGCTCTTTCATCTGCTCGGAGTCGGTCTGCTCCATGCGGCGCTGCAAAAACGCCATGACGCCTTCGAAGTCGGCGTAGTAGGACCGGGTGCGTCCGTAACGGTTCTTGTACCGCACATGCACCTGGTGGTCGCAGCCCTCGAGGATCGCCCTGCGCGCCTTGGCGGGAAGCTTCTTCCACGGGGTGTTGACGTCGAACCCCATCTCCTCACCGAGACCCGCCAGCATGCGCGTGAAGTACTCGGCGCTCTGGCCCACCGACCACGGCGCGACGGCGCCCTCCGCGAGCGTCAGCTCAGGATCGGGCACCACGAGATCGGGATCGACCTCTTTGCGGATGCCCAGGCCCGTGCACTCGGGGCACGCGCCGTACGGCGAGTTGAACGAGAACGAACGGGGTTCGAGGTCGTCCACGGCCAGCGGGTGACCGTTGGGGCATGCCAGTTTCTCGGAGAACCGCTGCTCGCGGTGCGGGTGGTCGTCCTCGCGGTCGACGAACTCCAGCACCACGATGCCGTCGGCGAGGTTCAGCGCGGTCTCGATCGAATCCGTGAGCCGCTGTTTGGCGGAGGCCTTGACCGTGAGGCGGTCGACGACCACCTCGATGTCGTGCTTCTCCTGCTTCTTGAGCTTGGGCGGGTCGGTCAGCGGATACACCACGCCGTCCACGCGGACACGGCTGTAACCCTGGCTGTTGAGCTTCTCGAACAGGTCGACGAACTCACCCTTGCGCGTGCGCACGACGGGCGCGAGCACCTGGAACCGCAGCCCCTCGTCCATCGCGAGCACCTGGTCGACGATCTGCTGCGGCGTCTGCCGCGCGATGCGCTCACCGCACACCGGACAGTGCGGCGTACCGGCGCGGGCGTACAGCAGACGGAGGTAGTCGTAGACCTCGGTGATGGTGCCGACCGTCGACCGCGGGTTGCGGTTGGTGGACTTCTGGTCGATCGACACCGCGGGCGACAGACCCTCGATGAAGTCGACGTCCGGTTTGTCCATCTGGCCGAGGAACTGCCTGGCGTAGGCCGACAGCGACTCCACATAGCGGCGCTGGCCCTCGGCGAAGATGGTGTCGAACGCCAACGAGGACTTACCGGAACCGGACAATCCGGTGAACACGATCAAGGCATCGCGTGGCAGGTCGAGGTCGACACCACGCAGGTTGTGCTCGCGGGCACCCTTGACAACAAGACGGTCAGCCAACGGTTTCCTTCCTGGTCGGCGAGGGTCCAGACATGCGGTCCGGACATGCTCTGTACCCCGCATGACGCAGTTCATGCCCATGCTATGCGCCACCACCGACAAGCCCGATACGGTGGCGCTATGACCCCATCTGAGACGCCATCCAGCATCACGGTCGACGACACCTACACCGGACACGTCGAGCCAGGAACCGCAGCGCGGCGCACCCTCGCCGACGCCACGATCGTCAAGGCGTCGGTGGGTCCCATGGACAACAACTGCTACCTGGTGACCTGCAGATCTACCGGCGAGACGCTGCTGATCGACGCGGCCAACGACGCCGAGGTGATCATCGGACTCGTCGAGCAGCACGCGCCGAAGGTGTCACTGATCGTCACCACCCATCAACATCAGGACCACTGGCTCGCGCTGCAGGCCGTGACAGAAGCCACAGGAGCCCCGACCGCCGCGCATGCGCTCGACGCCGGCGCGTTGCCCGTCAAGCCGGACCGGATCCTGTCCGACGGCGACAAGATCACCGTCGGCAACCTCACTTTCGACGCCATCCACCTACAGGGCCACACGCCCGGTTCGGTGGCACTAGCCCTCGCGGGTGCCGATGGCGCCGACGGGCCCACGCACCTGTTCACCGGCGACTGCCTGTTTCCTGGCGGTCCTGGAAGGACAACACGTCCAGACGAGTTCGATTCACTCATGGGAGGCCTCGAAACCAAGGTGTTCGCCCGGTACGACGACAACACAGTGGTCTATCCCGGGCACGGTGACGACACCACCCTTGGCGTAGAGCGTCCGCACCTCGGGGAGTGGCGCGAGCGCGGCTGGTAGTTCTCATCAGGGCTTGCCCACCACGGAAAAACAAACCGAAAGGGCAAGACAAGATGACGACCAAAGTGAGAGCGGCGTTCTTTGCCATGATTGCCATCGCCGGATGGCTTGTTTGGTTGCTGTTATCGACCGCGCCGACGATTGGCGGGCTAGCGTGAAACGCATGTTCCCGCAGCCCGACTGGCAACGCGCACGCGGGGAGCGCATGCGTCCGCCCAAGTGCATGTGCAAAAAAGACATGGAAGTGCGGTTCGGTCGGCCACGCAAGAGCGGAGATGTGGACGTTTCCGTTCGGTGCACCAACAAACGGTGCGCGTTCCGCTTTCTTGGGTGGAGATCCGGATGAACGGCGGCATGAAGTGATTACCCCTCAAGCCGGTTGGCGGCACGGTGAACGCAAACGCGCACGCGCTAACCGTGGCGAGACTTGGCGCGACTACGACAGCGGCAAGCTGACCGACGAGCAGAGGCGCGAGTGCCAGAACGCTGAGGAATACGAGAAGGAACACAACGGCAGGGATCCCCAAGACCTCACCTACCTCGCCGAAAGAGCTCTCAAGTACGTCCGCGACAGAATCGTGACCGGCTTCCTCGAAACCCGGGGAGACGGGCCAAACCCTGCGGGAGCGATGAGGATCGAGGACTGGGACACCCGGTTAGGCATCGACGGCTGCATCGAGGAAACAATGTTCCGCGAGTTCTTCGGGTCACTGTGGCCAATCGGGGACGTTCACGTACAGGTCGAAGGCGTCGAGCACGGCACCGGCAAGATTGAGCGGTGGGTGGCTATCCACGGCGATACAGCCAGTCTGGCGCCCGGAGTCGCATGCGAACTGGCCCAAGCGCTGGCCGCTGCCGCCGATGAGGTCGAGCAGATGAACGAGGCTGATAAGCACTGAGAGGCAAAAAAAACGGACCCCCGCCGGATGCAGGTTTGGCGGGGGTCCGTTTTCATCTTAGGGGCTCAGCCCGTGATTCGCTTCAGCTTGACGACCGAACCGGGTTTCCAACCGTGGAATCCGTGGTTGGAATCCTCAACCGCGACCACGTCGAACTGGCCAGTGTCGGGCAAGTTAAAGCGATCTTGCGCCGACACGGTGAACGTGGGCGGAATCAACAGGTCTATATCCGACTCCACCCGCGACGTATGCCCGTCCAAGGTTTCGAGATAGCTTGCGCTCCAACCGATTACCTTGCGGTCTACAGGGTCGGCCCAAGTGGGCACGTCGTTGCCTGTATCGGGGTCCTCACCCCACCCGGTGAACACCTCGTGGCTGACAGTCCACGGCGTGGGAAACGTCATGATCCGGCCTCCCACGGCGGTGTGGTGTCGATGCTGAAAGCTTTACCCCGACCGCCCCCGCACAATGCTTGCAGCTGGCTTATCTCGCTCGGGTAGAACAGATTTCGCCTCGGCTGATTCTGTGGGGTTGCCCCGAACACTCCCGCCACAAGGGCTGGGCCGGACCCGCTCCCCTGGTCGGCCCACCGGAGGATTGCACCGCGCAGAATCGCCTTAGCGGCAGCGGGATAAATGAACTCTTCATCCTCGATGCAGGGCGCCACTCGTGCCGCGAGGGCAAGCGCGTCGGCAATCATCGCGGCAGCTTTGTCCTCATCGAGGTCAACGAACGGCAGTAGGTCGGCAAGCGTCACTGTCACTGTCACTACTGGGCAGCCTCGAAGTCGGGCGCCTCAGGGTCGAGAACGACATAGCCGTAGGTTCCGTCCCCACGATCAACCTTCTTCTCGATCAGCGGGGCCGGTCGGCGGAGCGGCTCGTAGGCATCGAGGTCTTTCGCGGCGATCTTTGCGCCGACGCGCAGCAGTGCGCCCCAAGCTCCGGTGCGACCTGAACCGTCAATCGCGTCCCAAGCGTGGCGAATGTTCTCGACACCGGTCACGTCGGCCACGAGACCCAAGACCATTGATTTGGTCTGCCAACTCTGCGAACCCGAAGCCGCGGTATCGGCGCCTCCTGGGTGGACCAGACCGGCGTTCGCGCCAGCCGCCAGCAGCGGCACCAGCAACCCTGAAAGCTCATCAGCCAATTTGGCCGCTTCCTGCCAAGCACCCTGCTTCTTCAAGTCGCCCAACGAGATGACTTCCTCGGGGCTTGCCTCTGGGTCGATGACAGCCGACGCCTTGGCAAACGCCGTAGCTGCCTCGTTAAAACGCTTCTGCACGGCGGTGTAGGTCTCCCCGGCGACCTCCCGCACAATCCGTCCCTGCGCAGCGGCGACACCGTTAGAGACGATTTCATTCAGGCGAAGGGCATTGCCGTCCCATTCAGCCAGCGCGCCAGCCCTCAGGGTCTCAATATCGCCTTCACCGCTGACCACGGCGTCGATCAAGCGGTTAGTCACGGGCGTGCCCAGCGCCGTGAACGCGGCCAGCCGCTCCGCGATGGCCCGGTGTTCGTCTGGCGGGGCGAATCCGGCCTTAGCGAGGATCTGAGTCCGCGCGCCTTCACGCCGCCAGGACTGTGCATCAATCTTTTTCAGGTCAATTGCCATTTTGTTTTTATCTCCTTTGAATGTTTTTACTTCTGGGGGCCGTACCACTGGAAAGCGACATTCTGCGCTGCCAGCATTTCGGCAAGTAGCTCGTTGTTGGTCTTGCCTGAATTACTCAGGGCCTTTTTCTGGTCGGCGGTGAGTTCACCGGGAGAATCCCCTGCACTGGGAATGTAGTTTCCTTTGTTAACCACCGGCTCGGGTTCTTCTACGGGTGGGGATTGATCTACCCGTTCGACCGGAAAGAATTCGGCCCATTTTTCGGCGATACGTTCAACTCGTTCTCGTGACATTACTTACTCCTAGCCTTATCAATATCCGCCCTAGCTCTGCGGATAGTGGAATCGTCCCAATCGAGCATTTCAAACGGAATATCCGAATTGGCCAGCTCGGGGACCACGGAAAGAACCTTGACTACAGAATCCGCAGCAGCCGACGTCATCGTGTTTTCCGGGGCCGACCATCGAATACCTAGCTTGGCAACCTCGGGCGGCATGGCGTCCCAACCATCGCGGATCTGCAAAGCTGTCTGGATGAACCGGACCAATCGCGGCGTGAAACACGTATCCATCACGTACTTGGATTCG
>Ga0182742_1000778_pt1 | contig 46410 bp, 43 predicted proteins | sample eDN5th37CBELigMG_FD_128880 | JGI IMG/M metagenome (GOLD analysis project Ga0182742, IMG submission 128880) | Enriched Miracle-Growth compost microbial communities from Emeryville, California, USA - eDNA 5th pass 37_C BE-Lig MG (version 2)... ... | reverse complement strand
TCCAGATCTCTTCTCGTTCCATGTGCCGGATGGTGCCGGAACGCGCCTGGTCACGGAGGGACGGGGCTCATGCAGCGGATACAGTTAAACGTCAGCGCCTCCGTCCCGCCCGAAGGCCCTCCGCTGTTAAACGCTCTCGGCTTCTCTCTCCCCGCAGGCCAGCAGCGAGAGCCCGAACGCCGTCCCACGCGCCGCGCTCGCGCGCGCCCGCGGCGCTCTCTGCACGAACGCCGTCTCGGCGCACGCGACGCTCGCCGCCACGCAAACCCTCGGGAAAACAGGGCAGAAAAGGCAACGGCCCCGAGGATCGCTCCTCAGGGCCGCTGTTGACTTGGTGCTCCCGTCAGGTTCGCGACGAGAGAGCAATGGCTCTCATTCTTGGGCTCGGTTAACTGACCCGGCTGTTAACTACGGGCGCCAGGAACCACAACGATTTCCACTGGGTACATGCCAAGGTCACGGTCATCCTTAGCGTCATGATGTGGCGGTATGACGACGTACTGGCGGATAGACGCCCCACTTCAGAACCGCTCCGCCACCCGGTAGTACGCATCCTTGCGCGCGCCGTGCTTCACGAGCAGGCCGTCGTGGACGAGGCGCTGGAGGCGGCGCTGGAGGGTGCGGAGCGGCGGGCGGGGCTCGGGGAGCGCGGCCAGGATCTTGGGGCTGGTGAGGCTGCCGCTTCGCTCGATCGCCTCGAAGATGTGGCGGTCGAGCTCGTCGGGAGGGCGCACCATGAGCCACGGCAAGCGCTCCTCGCGGTCGTGATAGCGGTCGAGCCTCCCGCGAAGGTCACCGATGGCCAGGGCGACCTGGTGGACGAAGTGATTGAAGAGATCCGTGAGCTCGCCGGTGTCGTCGGCGGCGCGGACGACGTCGCGCCGCAGGGAGAGCGCTTCCTGCCCGCGCGGGTTCTCGGCGAGGACGAGCAGGCCGTACGGATCGAACCGGCCCGCGCGAAGCTCGTGGTTGATGGCGGTGTCGATCGCCGGGCGCTCGTAGCTGTGGGGAAAGAGGATCGAGAGGCCCCAGTGGAGGACGGCCGCACGCAAGAGTCCATTGTCGGAGACGAGATCGTCGGCGTCCATCCAGGCGTACAGGCGGCGCACCGGCTCGGGGACCTGCACCGAGCCGCGGTGGAGCTCGAGAAGGCGCTCGCGCGGGCGGCCGGCGAACTGCGACCACAACGTGGCCGCGCGCTCGTGGCCGTGCCGAGCGAAGTCGAGGTAGGTCGCGAAGGTCTCTGGAGTCGTCGGGTCGCCGCGCTCGGCGTAGTAGCGTGCCGCCTCGCAGAGGATCGCTGCCTGCCGGATGCGCATCGCGAGGATGTGCTTGCGCGGAGGGAGCACGGCGCCGGCGAGCACCGCCTCGATCTCCTCCAGCCGGACGGTGTGCCCCGCGCGGGCGACGAGCTGCGCGATGCGGAGCTTCTTCGCCTCGGCTTCGAGGCGCTTTCGGCCGAAGTGGGACAGGCGCATCCCCTCGATCGCACCGGCGCTGCGCGCAGCCCAGGCGACCGAGCGCACGAGCGTCGGCGTCACCGAGTAGCGCAGGTCCCCGAGGGGAATCTCGGTGGGACGTTCGATGATGACGGGCGGGCGGCGCGGCATGGTCAACGGGGCAGCCCGAGCTCGCGGCCGAGAACCTGCGCGACGAAGCTGTGTCCGCTTTCGGCGAGCTTGCGGATCCGCTCCTTCGTCTCCGGCCCGCGGCCGAGCGCTTCGGCGGCCTTCATCGCAGACGAGTAGGCCATCCAGACGTCGGCGCCGGTGATCTCGTAGCCGAAGCCCTGCGCCAGCCAGTCGAGCGCGGCGTAGCCGGCTTCGACGGCGAACGCGGGCTCCTTGGTCACGTGGTCGCGCGCGGCTCGTGCGAGGGTCTTGGGATCGCAGGGCGAGGCGCGGGCGAGCTCGATCGCGGCGTCGTAGAGGCCGAGCTCCTTGGCGGCCGTGAACCACTTGCCCTCCTCGCCCGGAGTCGCGGTGACGAGATCCGCCAGGATCTGCTCGGGGCGCTTGTGAGGGTACTTCTTCGCGACCGCGCGAAACGTGGCGAGGTACGTCCCGCCGCGGTTCGCGCGCAGGCCGTAGCGCGTGTACGCCTCGTCGACGAGCCCGGACGAGAGGAGCATCTCTTCGCAGAGCGCGTCGACGTCGGCGTCGCTCGTCCACGGGCCCCGCGAGGACTCGGCCATCCGGATCGCCTCGGACTTCTTGCCCATCGCACCGAGCGCCTTCACGGACCACCGCTTGTAGGGCCAGAAGGGCTCGTGCGCGAGCACATCGAGGATGTCGGCGTAGCGCTCGGCACGGTAAAGCGCGGCGAGGCATGCGGTCGTGCCGTGGAAGTGGCCGCGCAGGTCCTTGTCGGGGCTCAGCGCCATCCGGGTGATGCCCAGGAGCCGGTCGGCCCACGCCGAGGCGACCTCCTTCGAGCCGCACAGCTCGCCCCAGTGGTCCGCGAGCCGCTCGATGTACGGGATCTGGTCTTCGGCGTGCGCCTCCCAGAGCCGCTCGAGCCACGCCTCGCGCGTTCCCGCGTCTGCCGGCGCCTCGGCGAGGATCGGGACCAGATCCTCGATGGCGCGGTTCACGGCGGTGCCGATGGCGCCCGACGAGCCGTCGACGTGCTCGATCGCCGGAGACACCCGCTCGAGGAAGAGCACGGCGCCCTCGGCGGCGAGCACCGGATCGTGGCGGGCGACCTTCTTGATCTCGCTCACTGCCTGCTTGATGCGCTGGATGGCAGGCTGCGACTTCCAGCCGAAGGCGTGGCGGCGGAAGCGGGTCTTAAGCTCCCATTTGTGGGGGGAGCCCGATGACGTTGCACCGCTTCGTGAGGCGCCGCTGCCGGATCGCGATCTTTTGCGCGTGGCGGTCATGGACGGCAGCACCTCTTGTGCTTCTTGCCGCTGCCGCACGGGCAGGGCTCGTTCGGCCCGACCTTCGGCTGTGCCCGGCGAAACGGCTCCTCCTTCGGAAACGCAGGACGTAACGACGGATCGTCGTGCTCTTCGCTGCGGACCTTGGCGTGGTCGGGGTGCGCTGGATCGTCGACGACCCGCTTCCACATCTCGTAGTGGCGGACGAGCCGGTCGTGATACGCGCGGTCGGTGGCGATCATCTTCTCGAACATGTCGAAGAGGACGTCCGACACGTCGCTCTGTGGGTTGATGGGATCCAGGAACATCTGCGGCTCGTCATCGAAGGGAGCCCTTGGCGGCTCGAACGCGTAGTTGATCGTGGCCGCGACACGCCGGCCCTCCGCCCAGTACACCTGCAGGAGCACGCGGCGACAGTCGCACCTCGGCTCATGACAGTAGAACTCGCGGAACAGGTACGCGCCCTTCGGAAGCTGGTGGTGATCGAGCGCATGGATGACCCGCACCTCGTTCTTCGCGAGGTCGGGAAAGACCGTGTCGAACGGCATCATGGCGAGGACACCCTCCGCTTGTACGCATCGAAAAACCCGCGACGCCTCGCGTGCGCCTTCCTGAGCGCCGCGAGCCGCTCGTCAAACCGGGGCAGTGAGCCGTCTCGGCGCGCCAGATCCCTGAGGTCCACAGCGAGCGCCACGGCCTTGTCGTAGGAGCGGGCGTCGATGAGCTTCTCCAGATCGGACCACGCGGCCTGCTCCCTCTTGGCGAGGCGATCGAGGGCCTTCGCCCGAGCGCGGGCCGCGGAAGCGCGAGCCCGCTCCTTCGCCGCGGCCTCTCGTTTCAGGCGCGCTTCGCGAAGCACCTCGGCCCGCGCGAGGAGGTCGCCCGCCGTGCGCCGCGCGATCGATGCTCCGTTCCTGCGGCCCTTCCGGAAGGCCGCGCGCAGCTCGAGTCCCAGCGCGAGGTCCGGGCTCTCGATGGCGCGCAAGAGCCACCGTTCCTTCTCCGCAGCCCCGAGAGCCTTGACCCACGCGCGGAGCGCCCGCGTGTCATTGGATCGTGCGGCGCTCGCCTCCGAGGCGGCCGCGATCAGATCCGGGTCGACCCGCAGGAGCTCCGCGAGGCTGGCAACCGGAGCGGCGAGGTCCCCAAGACCGGGCGGCACGGGCGGCTCCTTGCGCCGTTCGTCCACCTCGCCGCTCTGGACGCTGCCGAGCCACGCCACGTAAGCGGCGCTGAGATCGCCTTGGAGGATCTGCGATCGGAGGGGCGTGAGCGCTGCGAGCCGCCCACCCTCGAACCATTCCTCGTCGTCCCCGCGCTCCTCGTCGTCGCTCCAGAAATCGAGGACGACGAAGGCGCCGGTCTTCGAGAGCTTGGCTCGCGGGGTCGTGAAGTAGGGCTTCAGGGCGGCGGTGTCGACGCTCCGTGCGGGCAAGCGCAGCATGAAACGTCGCGTGCCCCAGTTCGCGAAGTAGAGGTGCGCGTCGAAGTATCGCGCCAGGAGCGTCGCCGGATCCGCCTTGAGATCACCGAAGTGGTACTCGTTCCAGAACCGGGTCGGCGAGATCTCCGCGCGCGTGGAGATCGCGCGCAGCTCCGCCATCTCCTTGGAGGTGAGCCGGCGATCCAGGGCGACGAACTCGTAGCACTGGTACTCGCTCATGACTCCTCGTTGCTCCCCGAGAGCCGCAGCACCCGCTCGGCCTCCTCGCGCTCGCGCGTGAGCTCGGCCTTGAGCTCTTCCTCCGTCGGCAGGTACATCTGGTAGCGCGCAGCGAGGATCTGCTCGTTGTCTTCGGGTAGGGTGATCTTGACCATCGCGTCGTTCTTGGCCGAGCAGAGCACAATGCCGATCGTCCGCTCCTCGTGCTCGGCGCGCTGGTAGCGGTCGAAGTAGTTCACGTACATCTGCATCTGGCCGAGGTCCTGGTGGGTGAGCTTGCCGAGCTTGAGGTCCACCAGGACGAAGGCGCGGAGCAGCCGGTTGTAGAAGACGAGGTCCACGTAGAAGTGGTCGCCGTCCAGCGTGAGCCGCTTCTGGCGGGCGACGAAGCAGAAGCCCTTGCCGATCTCGAGCAGGAACTCCTCGAGCCTGTCGATGATCGCCCGCTCGAGGTCGCGCTCGAGCGCGGTCGGCCTCTCCTTCAGGTCGAGGAATTCGAGGACGAAGGGGTCCTTGATGACGTCGGCGGGGACGGCGACCTCCTGGCCGCGCCGGGCGAGCGCCAGGATCTCGTCCTGGTTCTTGTTCATCGAGAGCCGCTCGAAGAGGAGCGAGGCGATCTGGCGCTCGAGCTGTCGGACGGACCAGCCCTCGCGGGCGGCCTCGATCTCGTAGAAAGCACGCGCCTCGGCGCTCTCGATGGTCAGCAGGAGTCGGTAGTGGGTCCAGGACAGGATGGGCGGGAAGAGCACGGCGGCCGCGACCGGCGATGGGTGCCGCAGCGCGGCACCTTTCGGCGCAGCGGGCGCCTCGAGAGAAAGGTGCCTCACCGCGGCACCTTTCTCGGGGCCGCCCAGCTCGGTCGGGATGGCCGAGCCGTTCGGGAAGGCCCGGTAGAACTGCCTCATGCGCTTGAGGCTGGTGATGTTGAAGCCCTTGCCGAACTGGCGCGTGAGCCGGGCGGAGAGCTGCTTGACCAGCTCGTCCCCGTACCTCGCGCGGTCCTGCCCGTGCTGCTCGACCTCGACGATCTCGCGGCCGATGTGCCAGTAGGCGTGCACCATCGCGGTGTTCACGGACCGGGCGACGTGCCCGCGCGCCGCCTCGACGATGGCGGCGATGCGTTCGAACAGCTCGTCGGACGACCTCTCGGGGACATCGCTCATCGGGGGCGTTCCTTCCTCACGGCGTGATCTCTGCGGGGCGCCTTCATACGCCAGATCAACGACGTTTACAAGACGGACGAGCAGAGTTGCAGCCCCGTGCGGGACCAAGTTGGGACCAAAGGCAATGACGACGTGCACGGATCCCGGCGGCGCGATTGCGGCCGCGCGATGTCGCCGCTAAATAGAGCGGCCGTTCCGAGGAGGGCGAGGGCGCAGTCGTTAAATACGGCCCCGTGCTCTCTCCCCGTTCTCTGCTCTGGAGAGCACGATCGGGCCCGAGACGGACCACCGATGACGGCGCGCGTGCTCTCTGCCCGCGGCTCGGCGAGAGCCGCACCGCGGATCACGATGCGCAAAGACTGGCGATACCTGGCGAAGAATCGCGCGAGCGCGATCGGCAGACGCTCGAGCGCGAGAGTTAAAGGCGCGGCCCCACCGGTTGGTGGGGCCGCATGAATGGCTCCGCGGCGAGGATTCGAACCTCGGACCCGGTGATTAACAGTCACCTGCTCTGCCAGCTGAGCTACCGCGGAATATTCTGTTGGCGCTGGCGCCCCCGCATGGAGGCCGCCGTTGCGATGGGGCGGCTTTGTACTGGGGCGGCCAATCCCTGTCAAGCCGAGATCTCGCCATGGTTGCGCGTGGGGGCGAGGCGGGGCATTTTAGCCCGCCTTTTTGCCCCGGGGAGCGGTGACCGATGGGATTGCAGAGCCTGCGCGACAAGCTTCTTCAGGCCGGCCTGGTGACGGAAGACCAGGCGAAGAAGGCCGAGGCGGAACTGGAGGCGCGCAAGCGCGCGGCGAAGGAGCGGCGCCAGGGCGGCCGCGGGCCGCAGGGGCGCGGGCCGGGCGGCCAGAACCGCCACCAGCAGCCGAAGCGCGAGCTGACGGAGGAAGAGAAGCGCCGGCGCGAGGAGGAGGCGGCGTTCCGGGAGAAGGAGCGCCTGCTGGCGAAGGAGCGGGAGGAGAACCGCAAGCGCGCCCTGGAGGATCGCCGCCGGCTGGAGGCGCTCCGCGCGCTCTGCGAGAAGTACGAGGTGACGGAGCGCGGGGACGAGCCCTTCTTCTTCAGCTCCCGCAAGAAGAAGGTGATGAAGATCTACCTCACGCCCGAGCAGCTGAAGGCGCTGGAGGCGGGGCAGCTGGCGATCATGGACAAGCCGCTGCCGGGCGAGCTGGCGACGGCGCTGGTGACCCGCGAGGCGGCGGAAGAGGCGGTGAAGATCGACTCCCGCGCGCTCCGCTTCTACAACCGCGGCGGCGGCGAGACGTACGGCTTCAAGGCGGACGCCCCGCTCCCGGGCGAGACCCAGGCGACGGAGTCGGAGGCCCACGAGGAGCCCCAGGCGGACGCAGCCCCGGCGGCCGCCCCAGAGGCGAAGGCGGAGTAGCCGCCCCCCCACAGGAACGACCGCAGCGAAGGCCCGGGCGACCGGGCCTTCGGCGTTCCCGAGGTCGCGCAGCCGCGGGCGGCTCCGACAGCGCTGCATGAACCACAGCGTGGCCCAGGGCTTCTTCGATGCAGAGGCGGCGCTGCCTGAAGCGGCACCGACAGCGTTGCATCAAGCCCGATGCTACGGGGACCCTATGCTTCAGCAAGGCGCAGGCTGACGCAGCGGACCGTCGTCGGTGCGGAGACCGCGCCGTTGTCAATTGGCAGCGACGGCGGCGCACGAGCCACGACGTGCACGACGCCGCGGCCGGGTGCTGACTACCCCGAGAACGCCGGACGAGGCTCGTGGTGCACGGGCGCCGCCGACCCCAGAACGCGAGCGAGCGTGACGGAGCGAAAGGCAATCGCCCTGCAAGCCACGCCCGGCAGCAAACCGCGGTGCGCTGCAGCGAATCCGCCCTCGGGCCCGCCCAGACGCAAACGCCGGCCAGCGGCACGCGAACCCGCACGCCAGGCAACGATCGGCCGCCGCGCACGCAGCCTCCCGCCCACGGGGGAGCGGGTGCCCACCGTTCTACCCCACCGCCCCACCCACCCCGGATCACTGGCGCCCCGCCGCCCTTCGGGCTAGAAGGCGCCTCGAACTCCCGCCCGGACGATCCCCGGTCGCCCGCGCGTTTCGCAGCAGAACGAAACCGACACCGCCCGCAGCGACAGCATCCGCGCGGGCCAGCCGAGACCAGCCATGCCGAGCCTGCCGTCGAAGAACCTCGAGACCTTCCCCAACCCGAAGCCGGCCCGCCGCTACGAGATCCTCTTCGACGCGCCGGAGTTCACCTGCCTCTGCCCGCTCACCGGCCAGCCGGACTTCGCGCACATCAAGATCCGCTACGTCCCGGACGAGAAGTGCGTGGAGCTGAAGAGCCTGAAGCTCTACCTCTGGAGCTACCGCAACGAGGGCGCGTTCCACGAGGCGGTGACGAACCAGATCTGCGACGACATCGTCGCTGCGGTGGATCCCCACTTCATCGAGGTGACGGGTGACTTCTTCGTCCGCGGCGGCATCCGCACGGTGGTCACGGCGACGCACAAGAAGGGCTGAATCGCAGGCCCAGGGTGACGAAGCGCGCGGCACCTCGAGGACCGCGCGCTTTTTCGTGCGCCAGCGCCCATGCCAGCTCGAAGCCGCAACACGTCGGACGAACGAGCCGCCCTACCCCGCCGACGCGACGAGCACCGGCGCCGCCTCCGGCGCCACCTCGGGCTCGAGCGCACAGTTCTGCAGCCCGGTGAGCCGCCCCGCGGCCGAATCGACGATCCAGTAGCCCTCGTGCCCAAGCCAGGTGGAGCTGCCGCCGCCGATGACCATCGGCCCGCCCGGCACCTGCCACGCGTAGCGGATGTGGATGTGGCCGCAGTGGATCGCGGTCACCCCGCCGCGGGTGCATACGTCGAGCAGCGCCCGCGCGTCGGCGAGCCCGTGATCCCGCCTGTCGATGGATCCGTCCCAGCGCAGCGGCGCATGGTGGACGACCACGTGGATGGATCGCCCCCGCAGCCGCTCGCAGATCTTCTCGAGCGCGCCGAGCTGCGCGTCGCCCACGCGCCCCGCGGCGATGCCCGGCAGGAGCGGCACCCGCGCCGAGCAGAGCCCCACCACCGCCGCGTCGTCGCCCACGAGGCGCACGTGGGGCCACGCCCCTTCTCCCCGCAGCTCGGGGAGATCGGAGTCGAGCAGGTGCCCGAACCAGCTCTCGAACCGGTTCTTCCGCCGGCTGCCCGGGGTGAAGAGGTCGTGGTTGCCGGGCACGACGGTGAGCTTGTCAGGGCGGGAGGCGAGATCGCCGAGCGCCCGCAACGCCCCCTCGAACTCCGCGTCGACGGCGAGGGCGGTGAGGTCTCCGGAGAGGATCACGTGATCGACCCCCTGGCGGAAGCCCTCGGCGACCAGGCGGGCGATGGTCTCGGGCGCCTTGACGTAGCGCCGCGCCCGCCGGGCCACCTTGAGCTCGAGCTGGCCGGCCCACCTGCGCCAGCCCATCCGGCGCCACGAAGCGGCGTCGTACTCGGTCTGTACGTGTACGTCGGAGATGTGGAGGAAACGCAAAACCGCCCTGCCCTTCGCCCTGCCCCGCCACGAAAGCTAGGGATGCCGACCACCCGGAGCCACCGTGCGACTGCCCGCTCGCCGGTGCCCCCCTGCCACCCGCGCACGTCGCGCCGGGTTACGCTGCAGTCCGATGAAGGTTCGCGGCCGCTTCGCCCCCTCCCCCACGGGTGATCTCCATCTGGGGAATGCCCGGACGGCGCTCCTCGCCTGGCTCTCCGTCCGGGCGCAGGGGGGCACGTTCGTGCTCCGCATGGAGGACCTGGACAAGCCGCGGGAACGGCCGGGCGCGGCAGAGCGGATCCTCCGCTCCCTGCGCTGGCTGGGGCTCGACTGGGACGAGGGGCCGGACGTGGGCGGGCCCTACGGCCCGTACGTCCAGAGCGAGCGCTTTCCCCTCTACGACGCGGCGATCGAGCGGCTCCTCGCGCAAGGCAAGGCCTACCTCTGCTGGTGCTCCCGCGCGGAGATCGCCGCGGCGAGCGCGCCCCACGCAGGCGAGGAGGGGCCGCGCTACCCGGGCACCTGCCGCGTTCCCGATCCGGCGCGCGTCCTCGCCAGGAAGTCGCAGGGACGCATCCCCGCGGTGCGCCTCCACGTGCCCACCCATCCGATCGAATTCGTGGACGGCATCCACGGCCCGCAGGCGATCGACGTGCAGGATCTGGTCGGCGACTTCGTGATCCGCCGCGCCGACGGCGTGGCCGCCTACCAGCTCGCGGTGGTGGTGGACGACGCGGCGATGGAGATCACCGAGGTGCTGCGCGGCGACGATCTCCTCTCCTCCACGCCGCGGCAGATCCTGCTCTACGAAGCGCTCGGTCTGCGCATCCCCCGCTTCCTCCACGTGCCGCTGGTGGTGGGTCCCGATGGCGCCCGCCTCGCCAAGCGCCACGGCGCCAGGTCGCTCACGGAGCTGATGGAGGCGGGCGAGGATCCCAAGGCGATCTGCGGGATGCTGGCGGCGATCTCCGGCCTCGCGAGAGAGGGCGAGCGGCTCGCACCCCATGAACTGGTGATGCGATGGGACCCGACACGCATCGGACGGACGCCCGCTCGCCTGCCTGCGCAAATGGTGCGGCGGGACTCCTGACGAAGTCGGAAATCCTCTAAGATGCGCGCGTGATTGCCCGCCTCACCAGAGCGGACGAGGGCGCGCTCAAGGCCCTCCTCGCCTCCGATCCCGTGGCGCACGTCTTCCCGTGCGCGGTGCTGGAGGAGCGCGGCATCTCGTCGGGGCAGGCCGCCTTCTACGGCCTGAGCAACGGCAGCGGCCTGCGCGCGGCGGTCGCTCTCGTGGGCAGGGCGCGCCTCGCCATCCCGATCGGCGGCACGCCGGAGGAGCAGCGCGAGCTGGGCCAGGCGCTGCAGGGCAAGATGCGCGGCGCGGTGGGCAAGCGCGAGCTGGTGGACGCGCTGTGGAAGGGCGCGGGCGACGTGCAGCCGTGGCTCCACCAGGCGCACCGCCTCTACCGCATCACCGCGGAGGAGATGGGGCCGTGGGTGACGCCGGCGCTGCGCCAGGCGACGCGCAAGGATCTGCCGGAGGTGTTGAGCAACGCGGCGGCGATGCAGGAGGAGGATCTCGGCCGCGATCCCCTGAGCACCGATCCCGCGGGCTTTCGCGATCGGGTCGCGGCGCGGATCGACGCGGGCCGCTACTGGGTCCTCGAGGACGCGGGGCAGATCGCCTTCCAGGTGGTCCTGGGCGCGGTCTGTTCCCAGGGCGGGCAGATCGAAGGCGTCTATACGCCGCCGGTGCTGCGCGGCCTCGGCTACGCCTCGCAGGGGCTGGGGCAGCTCTGCCGCACGCAGCTGGCGCGCCTGCCCCGCCTCACCCTCACCGTCAACGAGGCCAACCGCGAGGCGGTGGCGCTCTACCGCAAGCTCGGCTTCCTCGCGGGGGCGGCGTTCCGGCTCATCCGTGCCGACTGAGCCGATTTGCTCCCGCGCGCCGAGGAGCTAAGGTGCGCGCCGCGATGCTTCCGCTCCGTTCCGCCACCGATCCCGCCTGGCTGCAGCAGGCGGTCGAGAAGTTCGACCTGGTGCTGGTCGATCACGCCCACTGCGAGAAGAAGGCCGCCGCCTCGGCGATGGCGCTGGTCTCCGCCTACCCCGACCACGACCTGCTCATCAAACGGCTCGCCCGCCTCGCCCACGAGGAGCTGCGCCACTTCCGGCAGGTCTACGACCTCATCTCCGCCCGCGGCCTCGTCCTCGGCAAGGACGAGGGCGACCCGTACGCGAAGGAGCTCCTCGCCCTGGTGCGCACCACGCCGAAGGAGCGGCGGATGGATCGCCTCCTCGTCTCGGCGCTGATCGAGGCGCGCTCCTGCGAGCGGCTCGAGCTGCTGGGCGAGGCGCTGCCGGACGAGGCGCTCCGCGCCTTCTACAAGCGACTCGCGAAGGCGGAGGGCGGCCACTACACCCTCTTCGTCGACCTCGCCGAGCTCTACGACGAGCCCGCCCGGGTCCAGGCCCGGCTCGCCGAGCTGGCGGAGGCGGAGGCGGCGATCGTCGCCCGCCTGCCTATCGCGCCGCGCATCCACTAAGCCCGCGGAATTCCGCCCGATCTTCCATCGGACACTCCGCCGAAGAAAAAATCGCACCGGCGTGTCGATGAAAGCAATCGTCGTTCGTCGTCTCCATGTGGAACCCACCGCGCCCGCGAGGGCGCGCCAGACGAAAGGACGAAGCGATGCGGGTGATGGCGATCGTGAAGGCAACGAAGGAGACCGAGCAGGGCGTGCTTCCCACGGAGAAGGAGCTCGCCGAGATGGGCCGGTTCAACGAGGAGCTGGTCAAGGCGGGGGTGATGCTCGCGGGCGACGGCCTCCACCCCAGCTCGAAGGGCAAGCGCGTCGTCTACGGCGACAAGCCCACCGTCATCGACGGCCCCTTCGCGGAGACCAAGGAGCTCATCGCCGGGTTCTGGATCTGGCAGGTCCGCTCGATGGACGAGGCGCTGGAGTGGGCGCGGCGCGCGCCCTTCGGCCCCGGCTCGGTGCTCGAGCTCCGGCCGATCTTCGAGGCGGAGGACTTCGGCGAGGCCTACACCCCGGAGATCCGTGCCCAGGAGGATCGGATCCGCGACGAGCTGCAGCGCCAGCAGCAGCGTGCGTGACGCGGTGGTCGACGCCACGCAGAGAAGCATCGAGACGATCTGGCGCATCGAGGCGGCCCGTCTCATCGGCGGCCTCGTGCGCCTGGTCGGCGACGTGGACCGGGCGGAGGACCTGGCGCAGGAGGCGCTCCTCGCCGCGCTGGAGCACTGGCCGAGCGCCGGGATCCCCGCGAACCCCGGCGCGTGGCTGATGACCGCGGCGAAGCACCGCGCCCTGGACGAGGCGCGGCGCGCGCGGCGGATCGAGGAGAAGCACGCGGCGATCGAGCGCGAGGCGCAGCGCGCCCACCGCTTCGACGAGGAGGCGGTGGGCCAGCCGGGCGACGACGTGCTCCGGCTGGTGCTCGCCGCCTGCCACCCGGTCCTCTCCCGCGAAGCGCGGGTGGCGCTGACGCTGCGGCTGGTCGCCGGGCTCACCACCGCGGAGATCGCCCGCGCCTTCCTCGTCACCGAGCAGGCGATGGCGCAACGGATCGTCCGGGCGAAGCGCACCCTCGCCGAGGCGAAGGTGCCCTTCGAAGTCCCCGCGGGCGCGGAGCTGCACGCGCGCATCCCGCCTGCGCTGGAGGTGGTCTACCTGATCTTCAACGAGGGCTACACCGCCACCGCGGGCGCGGACTGGATCCGCCCGGCGCTCTGCCAGGAGGCGATGCGGCTGGCGCGTGTCCTCGCGGCGCTGGTGCCGGACGAGGCGGAGGCACACGGGCTCCTGGCGCTCCTCGAGCTGCAGGCGTCGCGGATCCCGGCGCGGCTCGGTCCCCGCGGCGAGCCGGTGCTCCTGCTCGATCAGGATCGGTCGAAGTGGGATCGCCTCCTCGTCACCCGCGGCCTCGCCGCGCTGGAGCGGGCGGAGGCGCTGGCGCGGCCCCTCGGTCCCTACACACTCCAGGCGGCGATCGCCGCGTGCCACGCCCGCGCCCGCACGCCGGAGGAGACCGACTGGGAGCGGATCGTGGCGCTCTACGACGGGCTGGCGGCGCTGACCGGCTCGCCGGTGGTGGAGCTCAACCGTGCGGTGGCGGTGGCGATGGCCTACGGCCCCGCGGCGGGCCTTGCGCTGGTGGATCGGCTGGCGGGCGAGCGCGCCCTGCGGAGCTACCACCTGCTGCCCGCGGTGCGAGCGGACCTGCTGCTGAAGCTGGAACGTCGCGCGGAGGCGAAGGCGGAGCTGGAGCGGGCGGCGGCGCTCGCGACCAACGAGCGGGAGCGGGAGCTGCTGCTTCTGCGGGCGGCGGGGTGCGGGACGGCCAACTGACGCCGCGCGCGCGGTCGGCTCGAGGAGGATCCGGGCCGCCGCCCCCGCCATCGCTCTACAGCGCGGCGAGCGCGTCTGCCTGACGCCGCAGGCGGGCGGCCTCCTCCCCCTTGCCCAGCGCCTCCCAGGTGGCTGCCGCCTCCCGGCGCTCGCGGATCTCGCGCTGGACGATGGCGAGCACCTCCTCCGCGCTGAGCGCCCGGCGCGCGATCTCCCCCGCCCCCAGCCCGGCGGCGCTCCCCGCGATCGGCCCCTCGCCCGGGGGCGGCGCGTAGGCGAGCGGCGGCGCCTCGGCGTTGTCGATCGCCGCCAGCGTCTCCCGCAGCGCCGCCACCGCCTCCGCCTGCCGCGCGCGCATCGCCTCCTGGAGCGCCGTGCGGAGGACGCCCTTCCATTCGTCGACGGTTCTCATCGGACCGCTCCCCGGTGGTATGGAGCGGAGAGTCCACCACGCAAAGGCGCCCACGAGCCAGCGCCCCGCGGTGAGGAGCCGAGATGAAGACGCCGTACGAGCTGGGCAACGGAAACCAGACCACCACCTGGGCGGCGTGCATCGCCTTCTACGAGAAGCTGGCCGCCGCCCACCCCCGGGTGCTCCGCTTCGAGACGGCGGGGGAGACCGACGTGGGCGCGCCCCTCCACGTGGGGGTGGTCTCCGCGGACGGCGTCTTCGATCGCGCGGCGATCCAGGCGGCGGGCCGCACCGTCTTCTTCCTCGACAACGGGATCCACCCCGGCGAGCCGGAAGGGATCGACGCCACGATGATGCTGGTGCGCGATCTCTGCGAGGAGCCGCAGCGCCTCGACGCCCTCGGGCAGACGGTGCTGGTCTTCGTGCCGCTCTACAACGTGGACGGCGCCCTCAACCGCAACGACACCAGCCGCGTCAACCAGGACGGGCCGGAGACGTTCGGCTTCCGCGGCAACGCGCGCCACCTCGACCTCAACCGCGACTTCGTCAAGTGCGACAGCCGGAACGCGCGCTCCTTCAACCGGCTCTTCGCCGCGTGGGATCCCGATGTCTTCGTCGATTCGCACACCTCCAACGGCGCCGACTACCAGCACGTGATGACGCTGATCGCCACCCAGCCCGACAAGCTGGGCGGGCGGCTGGGGCGCTTCCTGCGCGAGCGGATGCTGCCGCACCTCTACGCGGAGATGGAGCGGCGCGGCTTTCCGATGTGCCCGTACATCAACCCGCGCAAGGAGATCCCCGACGACGGCATCGAGGACTTCCTCGACACGCCCCGCTTCTCCACCGGCTACGCGGCGCTCCACCACGTGATCGGCTTCATGCCGGAGACCCACATGCTCAAGCCCTTCGCGCAGCGGCTGGAGAGCATGCGGGCGCTGATCGAGGCGGCGCTGGAGTTCACCGTGGCCCACGGCGCGGAGATCCGCCGGCTGCGCGCGGAGACGCGGGCGGAGGACCGGGTGCGCGCCACCTGGCCGGTGCTGTGGCGGCTCGACGAGTCGCGCCACACCACCTTCCGCCTGAAGGGCTTCGAGGCGCGGTACGAGCCGAGCCGCCTCGGCAACTACCTGCGCCTGCGCTACGACAGGAGCGCGCCCTTCGAGAAGGAGATCCCCTGGTACGACCGCTTCGTCCCCGCGGCGGAGGTGGCGGCGCCGAAGGCGTACCTGATCCCGCAGGCGTGGGGCGAGGTGATCGAGCGGCTGCGCTGGAACGGCGTCGCCATGGAGACCGTGGAGATCGAGCGGGCGATCGAGGTGGAGGCGTACCGGGTGGCGAGCTACCGCACCGGCGCCACGCCGTTCGAGGGCCGCCACCTCCACGAGGCGCTCTCCCTCACCACCGAGCGCTTCACCTGCGCAGCGCGCCCCGGCGACGTGATCGTCTCCCTCGATCAGGACCGCGCCCGCTACGTGGTGGAGACCCTCGAGCCCCTCGCCCACGACAGCTTCTTCCGCTGGGGCTTCTTCGACAGCGTCCTCAACCGCAAGGAGCGCTTCAGCGACTACGTCTTCGAGGACGTGGCGGAGGAGCTGCTGGAGACGGAAGCCGGCCTGCGCGAGCGCTTCGATGCGTGGAAGGCGGCGAACCCCGCGCTCCTCGCGGACAAGGAGGCGGTGCTCGGCTTCATCTACGAGAGCTGCCGGCGCTACCGGGAGCCGGAGCACCGGCGGGTGCCGATCTTCCGGATCCGCTGAGCCCCCTCAGCCATAGAGGAGCTCCAGCGGCATGGGCGCAAGATAGGTCTGGCGGCGCAGCCAGCCGTCGCCGTGCTTGCGGGCGAAGTGGCGCAGCAGGGTGAGCGGCACCGCCAGGGGGACGATCCCGCGGCGGTAGGCGTCGATCTGCTCCAGCGCCTCCTCACGATCGGCGGCGTCGAGGGCGCCGCGGAAGTGGCCGAGGATGTGCTGCAGCACGTTGGCCTGCCTGCCACGCGTCGCCGGTCGCGAGAGCATCTCCATGAAGGTGGTGGCGTAGCGGGCGAGTTGCTCCGCGGGGGGCAGGGAACGGGCGGCGACGAGGCGGCCCAGCTCCCGGTATCCAGCGGGGGAGTGGGCGAGGAGCTGGTATTTGTGGGCGGCGTGGAAGGCCTGCAGGCGCGCGGGGGTGAAGGGCGCGTCGAGCAGCGCGCGCAGCCGCGCCCAGGCGAAGACCCGCTCGAGGAAGTGGACGCGCCGCTCCCGATCGCGCAGGCGGCGCTCCTCCTCCACCGGCACGAGGGGATGGGTGGCGGTGAAGGCTGCGGCGAGGAGGCCCGCGCCGTTTGACCCGAACGGAACGCGCGCCGTTCCGCCGCGGGCGGGGTGGAGACCCACCCGGCCGAGGCAGCAGACCGGCGTCTCCTCCCGCAGGATCGCCCCGTGGACGTCGAGGGCGCGGGCGCGCTCGACCGCCCAGGCGTGGAGCGGATCGATCCAGCGGGCGCGCTTCTCGCCACGCGCGAGGCGGGCGGCCTCCCGCTCGAGGCAGACGGGTACCCACTCCACGTAGCGGCCGAGGGCCTCGATCGGTGGGCTGCCATCACCCAGGAGGCAGCCACTCACGCCCATGCGCACCGGTGCATCCACGCACCCAACATGTGGACCGCCCCGCTCCGTTGCCGCGTGGACGGACACCGTTCGGGGGCGGGGCGAAATCCCGCGCGCGCCGGCTGTGCGCCTTGCGTAGGCTTGCAACCTCTGCCCCTCGAAAGGAGTGCCCGATGGAGCTGCTCACCTCACGCGAAGGCGCGGTCCTGGTCCTCACCTTCAACCGGCCGGAGACGCGCAACGCCCTCACGCCGGAGCTGGCCGACGCGCTCGCCGTGGCGCTCGACGAGGCGAAGAACGACGAGTCGCTGCGGGCGGTGGTCCTCACCGGCGCGGGCAACGCCTTCTGCTCCGGGATCGACCTCGCCGCGCTGATGGGGATGCTCTCGGGGGACCCCACGCCGGTCAACCGCCGCGCCCTCTCCCGCCGTGTGCTGGGCGGGCAGCTCCACGGGGCGGTGCGCGCGCTCTGGGATCTGCCCAAGCCGACGGTGGCCGCGGTGGCGGGGAGCGCGGCGGGCTTCGGGCTCGACCTGGCCTGCGCCTGCGATCTGCGGGTGATCGCCAGGGACGCCAGGCTCTCGTACACCTTCGTGCGCCGCGGGCTGGTGCCGGACGGCGGCACCGGCCACCACCTGCCGCGGCTGATCGGTCTCGGCCGCGCGCTGGAGCTGGTGCTCCTCGGCGAGAGCTTCGACGGCGCGCGGGCGGAGGCGATCGGCCTGGCCAACCGGGCGGTGGCGGCGGAGGAGGTGCTCCCCACGGCGATCGATCTCGCCCGGCGCATGGGCGAGAACGCGCCGCTCGCGGTGGCGCTGGCCAAGCAGCGCCTCAAGGCCAACGTCGACTTCGGCGCCGAGCTCTCCGCCGCGGTGGAGGCGGCGGCGATCGGCATCGGGAGCGACGACGCGATCGAGGGCGTCACCGCCTTCGTGGAGAAGCGCCCGCCGCGGTTCCGGGGGCGCTGACGATCGGGCGCGCACACGAGCCGTTTGACGCGCGTGCGGTCCCGGTGCATACGGGACCGCGCGATGCGTCTACTTTGTGCTGCAAGCTTGTGTTTCCTCCTCGCGCTGCTGCCGACGACCGCAACCGCCCAGTACGGCGAAACCACCTGGGGCATGTCGCTCGCCGAGGTGAGGGCCCTCCATCCCGAGGGGCGCCTGGTCCACGTGAGCGAGGAGGGCCTGCTCTTCCGCGTGGCGGCGAACGCGTTCGGCTACCCCACGCGCCGGACGTACGCGTTCAGCCGCACCGCCGGCCTGCGCGCGATCTACGACGAGTTTCCCCAGCCCGGCCTCCGCTCCGGGATCGAGGCGAAGGAATACCAGCGGCGCACCTCTGCGGAGGCGCTGGAGATCCGACGGATCGTCTCGCAGAAGCTCACCGAGGTCTTCGGCGCTCCCGCGCACGAGAGCGGAACGCCCAGCAACGGCGCCACGATCTGGCGCGCCCCCGACGCCTCCTTCCGTCTGCGGTCGGTGCCCGTCCACGACGGCCGGGTCCACCTCGCGCTGCGGATCGCCCGGCCGGACGACAAGGGCCCCCGCCCGGTGGACGAGGAGTTGGTCGAGGAGGGCACCTGGCGGACGCCCAGTTCCTCGTGGTCGAAGGAGTTCGTCCACGGGGTGCGTTGGGGAATGGGCCCGGGGGACGTCCGCGCGAAGTACCCGCAGCTCGAGCCCTCCCTCTCCTTTGCGACGCAGCGGTATGGGGCGGAGAAGATCACCGAGCGCGACGACGCGACCTTCGAATTCTTCGAGGGGCGGCTCGTTGCGATCGAGCTCACCCGGCACGGCGCGCTCTCCCTGGAGTCGACGGACGAGGAGCGCCGGCGGAACGAGGCCGACAATTGGCGCACCCGGAAGGCGCTCGGGTTCCGGATGAGCTACGGAGAGCCCATCCTCCAACCTTCGCCGGAGAAGGGGCTCGTCTGGATGTGGCGCGACGAGACGACCCTCGTGACGATCGACCAGCGCATGCGTCCCCATCCGACGGTCCGAATCGAGGAGATCGCCTCCTACGAGCGCCTGCGGAAGGCGAAGCGGGCCTACGAGGCGTTCGAAGAGGCGCGAAGCGATGCCGCCCTGCCGAAGACCGCGCCGGAGTCCTGGTCGAGCGCGGGCTGGCAGGAGGCGCGCTGGGGCATGGGCCCGCGCGACGTCAAGCATGCGCTCGGGCTCCCCGGCCTCATCCGCCGCTCGACCGAAGGCACGCGCTCCACGTACCTCGGTTTCCTGCCGCAGGTGATCCTCGAGATGCCGCTTCGGGCGCACTTCACGTTCGAGAGCGACCGGCTCATCGACGTGCAACTCGAGCCGAATCCAATCGATCGCGACGAATCGCGGGAACCATGCAAGGCGTGGGTACGGGATCTGCGGAAGCTGCTCACGGAGAAGTACGGACCGGCGTCCTGCGACCCGCATGGCGACTGCATCTGGGGAAATGCCGGCACCTACGTGACGCTGCGCGAGGCGGCCGCGCCCTGCGACAGCTCCCTCGGCTACATCGACCGCGCGCTCGTCGATCGGAAGCAGGCCGAGGACCGCGCGGCGAAGAAGCGCGAGCTCGAGAAGCTCTGAGCGGTCCATGCAGCGACCAGCACGGTTGACGTGCACCGCCGAGCCCGGGGCAAGAAGGCACCCGGGCCCGGCGCGCCGCTCACCGCGGCTCGATCGGCGCCTTGAAGGCACGCCCCCACGCCACGAAGAGCGCCACGGCCAGCAGGCCGAGCGTCATGGCGAACGGCTCGCCCCGCACCACGTGGAAGCCGGTGGCGAGGAGCATCACCAGCCCGAGCGCCGCGGCGGCGACCGGGGTGAGCACCGGCTTGATCCGGGTGAGCGCCGGAACGATCACCCCGACGGCGCCGGCCAGCTCGGAGATGCCGATGAACCAGGTGAGGGCGGCGGGAAACGGGAACTGGGCGGCGTTGGCCACCTTGTGCCCGCCGGCGAAGAGGAACATGGCGGCGAGGATCGCCTGGCCGGCCCAGAGGGCAACGCGGAGCGGGGTGGACGGGGCATGGCTGGCAGCGAGCGTGGACATGGGTCCTCCTGTCGGTTCCCGATCGGTCTCTGGTGACCGATGGTGCCCTGGTATCTAGGAGTGACTATGATGCCCCGCAAGGAGGCACATCCATGTCACCTCGTCACACGACGGAGTCCTGCCTGGCGGTGCGCGAAGTGCTCAACCGCGTGGGCGACAAGTGGAGCGTGCAGATCGTCCAGCTCCTCGCCGGCGGGCCGATGCGCTTCAGCGAGCTGAAGCGATCGATCGAGGGGATCTCCCAGCGCATGCTGACGCTCACCCTGCGCGGGCTGGAGCGCGACGGGCTGGTGGCGCGCACGGTCTATCCCACGGTTCCGCCCCGGGTGGACTACGAGCTGACCGAGCTGGGCCGCACGCTCCAGGAGCCGGTGATGGCGCTCGCCTGCTGGGCGGCGGAGCACCGCGAGGCGATCCAGGCGGCCCGGGAGCGGTTCGACGCGGAGGCGAACGACCGCTCGCCGCGCGCGCCCCCCGGCCGAGCCGTTGAAAGCGGGGGCGGCAGGGGCAGGCGCGTGCCAGATTAGGCCGGTGCTGCGGGACGAGCTGATCGAGATCTACCGGGAGGCGGTGCGCTCGCTGAGCGGCGACGCGCTGGTCCGCGAGGCGCTCGAGGGGCGGCCGCGGCCGGCGAAGCTGCGGGTGCTCGCCCTGGGCAAGGCGGCCTGCGCGATGCTCCGCGGGGCGGAGGAGGTCTGGGGCGCGCTCACCGGCGTCGCGGTGGCCCCCGCCGCGGCGGTGGCGCCCGCGGGGGTGGAGCTGGTGGTGGGCGAGCACCCCACGCCAGGCCCCGGCTCCCTCGAGGGTGGCAGGCGGCTGCTGGAGGCGGCGCGGTCGATGGAGCCCGATGCCCACGCGCTGGTCCTCCTCTCCGGCGGCGGCTCCTCGCTGGCGGAGGTGCCCGCCCCCGGCCTCACCCTGGACGATTTGCGGGAGACGACGGCGATCCTCCTCGCGGCGGGCGTGCCGATCGACGGGATCAACAGCGTCCGCAAGCACCTCTCGGCGATCAAGGGCGGCCGCCTCGGCGCCGCCTGCACCGCGGGGACGGTGGAGGTGCTCGCCCTCTCCGACGTGGCCGGCGACGATCCCGCGGTGATCGCCAGCGGCCCCTTCGTGGCGGATCCCACCACCTTCGCCGACGCGCTGGGGGTGCTGGAGCACTACCGGATCCGCAGGCGCGTCCCCGAGGCGGTGCGGCGCCACCTGGAGGAGGGGCGCGACGAGTCGCCCAAGCCCGGCGATCCGCGCCTCGCCAGGATCCGCCAGACGATCCTCGCCGGCCCCCTCGATCTGCCCCGGCGCGCGGCGCAGATCGCCCGGGCGCGCGGATGGAAGGCGGAGGCCCTCCCCGCGCTGGTGGGCGGCGACGTGGAGGAGGTGGCGGCGCGCTGGAAGGCCTGGTTCCGCGACGGCCACCGCAGGGGAACGCTCCTCGCCGCAGCGGCGGAGCCGACGATCGTGCTGCCGCCCGAGCCCGGCGCCGGCGGCCGATCGCAGCACCTCGCCCTGCGCCTCGCCACCGCCATCGCCGGCAGCGACGCCGCCTTCCTCGCCGCGGGGAGCGACGGCCACGACGGCGCCAGCGATCACGCGGGGGCGGCGGTGGACGGCCAGACCGCCGCGTCGCAGGTGGAGATCGACGAAGCGCTCTCCCACGCGGCGAGCGCCGCGGCGGCGACGCGGCTGGGCGTCGCCCTCCCCGCGTGGGAGACGGGGACCAACCTCGCCGACCTGCACCTGCTGGCGATCGGCCGCTGACGCTGCTATCTCGCCTGCGCCATGAGCAAACCACGCAGCGTCTTCTTCGGCACCCCGGACTTCGCGGTGCCGATCGTCGAGGCCACCGCCGAAGTCACCGACCTCGTGGCGGTGGTGACCCAGCCGGACAAGCCGAAGGGGCGCGGCCGCGAGCTCACCCCGCCACCGGTGAAGGTGTGGGCGCAGGCGCGCGGCCTGCCGGTCTTCCAGCCGGAGAAGCTGCGCGACGGCGTCCTCGCCGCCCAGCTGCGCAAGCTCGATCCCGACGTGGCGGTGGTGGCCGCCTACGGCCGCATCCTCCCCACCGAGCTCCTCGAGCTGCCGCGTCGCGGCTGCGTCAACGTCCACGCCTCGCTGCTGCCGAAGTACCGCGGCGCCGCGCCGATCCAGTGGGCGATCGCCGAGGGCGAGACCGAGACCGGCGTCTCGCTGATGCGCATGGACGAGGGGCTCGATACCGGCGACGTGATCAGCATGATGCGCCTGCCGATCGAGCCGGAAGACACCTGCGCCACCCTCCACGAGAAGCTGGCTGCCCTGGGCGCGGCGATCATCCGCCGCGACCTCGTCCCCTGGGTGGAGGGAAAGCTCGATCCGGTGCCGCAGGATCACGGGAAGGCGACGCTGGCGAAGATCCTCGACAAGGAGGAGGGGCGGATCGACTTCCGCATGCCGGCGAAGCGGATCGTCGATCGCCTGCGCGCCTTCACCCCGTGGCCCGGCGCCTTCACCTATCTCGGCAGGGAGCTGCTCAAGGTCCACGCCGCCGCGCCCGCGCAGCGCCCGCCCGGCACGGAGGACGCGCCGCCCGGCGAGGTGATCTCGGTGAAGCCGGTGCTGGTCGCCGCAGGGGAGGGGACGGCGCTGGAGCTGATCGAGATCCAGCCGGAGGGCAAGCGTCGCATGGCGGCGAGCGAGTGTGTCGCCGGCAGGAAGATCGCCGTGGGCATGCGCCTCGATCCCGAGAGGCACGGCGCGCCGTGAGCGTGGAGGCGATCGTCGAGCGGGCGGCGAACCTGCGCGGCGAGGCGGCGGTGCCGGGGGACAAGTCGATCTCCCACCGCGCGCTGATCCTCGCGGCGATCGCGGAGGGCGCCTGCAGGATCGAGGGGCTCGCCACCGGCGCCGACGTCCGCTCCACCGCGTCCTGCCTGCGGGCGCTGGGCGTGCGCATCGAGAGCGACGGCGACGCCACGGTGGTCCACGGCGCCGGTCTCCACGGCCTGCGCCCGCCCGCCGGGACCCTCGACTGCGGCAACAGCGGCACCACCATGCGCCTCCTCGCCGGCGTGCTCGCCGGCAGCGGCGTGGGCGGCGTCCTCGACGGCGACGCGAGCCTGCGGCGCAGGCCGATGGGCCGCGTGCTCGATCCCCTGCGCGCCATGGGGGCGGAGGCCGCCGCCGTGGACGGCAGGGCGCCGCTCCGGATCGCGCCGGGCGCGCGCCTGCGCGGGATGCACCACGATCTCCCCGTCGCCAGCGCGCAGGTGAAGAGCGCGCTCCTCCTCGCCGGCCTGTGGGCGGAGGGCGGGACGAGCGTGCGCGAGCCGGCGCGCTCCCGCGATCACACCGAGCGGATGCTCCGCGCCTTCGGCGCGCCGATCGCCGTCGGCGAGGCGATCGCCATCGCGCCGCCGGGCGCGCCCCTGCGCGCCCCCGCCACCCTGCGCATCCCCGGCGATCCCTCCTCCGCCGCCTTCCTCCTCGGCGCGGCCCTCCTCGTCCCCGGCGGCGACGTCACCGTCGTCCACGTGGACGCCAACCCCACCCGCACCGGCTTCCTCGACGTCCTCGAGCGGATGGGCGCGGCGATCGCGCGCACGCCCGCCGGAGAAGCTGCGGGCGATCCCGTGGCGACGCTGCGCGCCCGCCACGCGCCGCTCCGGGCCACCACCGTCGGGCCCGGCGAGATCCCCGCGCTGGTGGACGAGGTCCCCCTCCTCGCCCTCCTCGCCACCCAGGCGATCGGCACCACCGAGATCCGCGGCGCGGGCGAGCTGCGGGTGAAGGAGTCCGACCGGATCGCCACCACCGCCGCGGGCCTCTCCGCCCTGGGGGCGCGGGTGGAGGAGCTCCCCGACGGGCTGCGGATCCACGGGCCGACGCCACTCGTGGGCAGGGAGGTGGAGAGCCACGGCGATCACCGGATCGCCATGACCCTCGCCCTCGCCGGCCTGGCGGCGCAGGGGCAGACCACCGTCCGCGGCGCGGCGTGCGTGGACGTCTCCTTCCCCGGCTTCTTCGAGCGGCTCGCCGGCCTCGCCGGCGGCGCGGCGCGACTTCGCCGGTGACCTGTTGCCCGCCGTGGTAAGTTGGCCCGCCATGTCGACAGGCCGGCCTACGTACGCCGTCATCGGCGATCCGGTGGAGCACTCGCTCTCGCCCCGCATCTTCGCGCGCCTCTTCGCGGAGCTGGGGCTCGACGCGCACTACACCGCCCTGCGCGTCACCCCCGACGAGCTGCAGGAGGCGATCGCGCGGGTGCGCCGCGGCGCGCTGCAGGGCCTGTCGATCACGCTGCCCCACAAGGAGGCGGTGCTGCCCCTCCTCGACGACGTCCACCCGCTCGCCGCGCGGATCGGCGCGGTCAACTGCGTCTTCCGCAGCGCGGCGGGTGGCGTGCAGGGCTACAACACCGATCTCGGCGGCTTCCGCCAGGCGCTGGAGGAGGGCGGGGAGCGCCTCGCCGCCTCCCGCGTGGTGCTGCTCGGCGCGGGGGGTGCCGCCCGGGCCGCCGCCTTCGCCGCGGTCTCCGCCGGGGCCAAGAGCCTCACCATCGCCAACCGCAGCGCCGACCGCGCCCTGCGCCTCGGCCTCGAGCTGGTGGAGACCGGCCTCGCCTGGCCGGAGGGGGAGCTGCGCCGCGCCTGGGAGAGCGGCGTCCGTCCGCCGCAGCGGCGCGGCGCCCTGCGCCTGGGGGAGATGCCCGGCTCCGCCGGCCCCTCGGGCAAGTGCTTCGTCTCCGTGCTGCCGCTGGAGGCGCAGCCGCTCCAGCAGGCGATCGGCCACGCGGAGATCCTGGTCAACGCCACCTCGGTGGGGCTGCGCGATCGCGCGGCGGATCCGCTCCCCGCAGGCTGCCAGCTCCACGCCGGGCTCACCGTGCTCGACATGGTCTACCGCCCGCTGGAGACGGCGCTCCTGCGGCGCGCGGCGGCGGCGGGCGCCACCACGGTGGACGGGCTGTGGATGCTGGTCCACCAGGCGCTGGAGCAGCTCCGCCTCTGGATCGGCAGGAATCCGCCCGCCGCGATCGCCAACCGCCTGCACGAGTCGCTCGTCGGAGAGATGTCGTGAAGCGTCTCCGTTTTCTCACCGCCGGCGAGAGCCACGGCCCCGCGCTGGTGGGGATCCTCGAGGGCCTGCCCGCGGGCCTTCCCCTCGAGGCGGCGCAGATCGAGCGGGATCTCCGCCGCCGCCAGGCGGGCTACGGCCGCGGCGGCAGGATGAAGATCGAGCAGGACACCGCGGAGATCCTCGGCGGCGTCCGCTTCGGCAGGACCCTCGGCTCGCCGCTGGCGCTCCTGATCCGCAACCGCGACTTCGCCAACTGGACCGAGCGGATGCAGATCGAGCCGGCGGGGCCCGACCCCGCGGCGGTGACGGTGCCGCGCCCGGGCCACGCCGATCTCGCCGGCGCGATCAAGTACGGCCACACCGCCGACCTGCGCAACGTGCTGGAGCGCGCCTCCGCTCGCGAGACGGCGATGCGCGTGGCGCTGGGCGCGGCGGCGCGCGCGATGCTCCGCAACCTCGGTATCTCGGTGGGCTCCTACGTCCGCTCCATCGGCGGCATCGAGGCGGTGCGCGCCTCGCAGGCGGCGCCGGATCTCTACCGGGAGGACGGCGAGGAGCTGGGGCTGCTCGCCGATCGCTCCGAGGTGCGCGCCCTCGACGCCACCTCGACGCAGCAGCTCATCGAGCGGATCCAGGAGGCGCAGCGCGCCCGTGACACGCTGGGCGGCGCCATCGAGGTGGTGGCCACCGGCGTCCCCGCGGGGCTGGGCTCGCACGTGCAGTGGGACCGCAAGCTCGACGGGCGCCTCGCCCGGGCGCTCATGTCCATACCGGCGATCAAGGCGGTGGAGGTGGGCGACGGTTGGGCCTCGGGCGCGATGGTGGGCTCGCAGGTCCACGACCCGATCCACCTGATCGGCGAGCGGCTGCGCCGCACCTCCAACCACGCGGGCGGCGTGGAGGGCGGGATCACCAACGGCGAGCCGCTGGTCGTGCGGGCGATCATGAAGCCGATCGCCACCGTCTCCAACGCGCTCGCCTCGGTGGATCTGCGCACCCTCCACGAGAAGAAGGGCCACGTGGAGCGGAGCGACACCTGCGCGGTTCCCGCCGCGGGGATCGTGGCGGAGGCGATGGTCTGCCTCGCGCTGGCGGACGCGCTCCTCGAGGTGCTGGGCGGCGACACCATGGAGAGCCTGCGCCTCCCCTTCGCGCGGCTGCGGATCAGCCAGCGGGCGCGACTCGGCCACGTCTTCCTCCTCGGCCCCTCCGGCGCGGGCAAGACCTCCGCCGGCCTCATCCTCTCCCACCGGCTCGGGCGCCCCTTCTTCGATCTCGACGCGCGGATCGAGGCGCGCGCCGGCATGTCGGTGAAGGAGATCTTCCGCCGCGCCGGCGAGGAGGAGTTCCGGCGCCTGGAGGCGCTGGCGCTGGAGGAGGCCTGCGATCACGCCCCGGCGGTGGTGGCGCTGGGCGGCGGCGCCGTGCTGCGGGAGCGGGCGTGGCGCCGGATGCGCGAGGCGGGCGTCACCGTGCGCCTCCACGCGCCGCCCTTCGAGCTGGTGCGCCGCCTCGCCGCCAACGAGCAGGCGGTGGAGGCGCGTCCGCTCCTCGCGGGCGGCGATCCCGCGGAGCGGCTGAGCCAGCTCGTCCAGCGCCGCGAGCACTGGTACGCCCGCGCCGATCTCCACCTCGACACCACCGCCCTCACCGCGGAGGAGGTGGCGGGCGCCATCGTCGGCCTGCTGCGCGCGATCGAGGGGCCGCTGGTCCCCCTCGCCGGCGGCGCCGGCCGGGGCAGCCCCATGCCCACCGAGCCATGATCCGCCTGCCCGTCCGGACGAGCGCCGGCAGCTACGAGGTGCTGGTGGGCGAGGGGCTCCTCGCCGAGCTCGGCGGCGCCCTGCGCGCCGCGGGAGTCGCCGTGCGCACGGTGATCGCCGACGCCAACGCGCTGCGCCTCCACGGGGAGCGCGCGCTGCGCACGATCGCCGGTGCGGCGGTGATCGAGGTCCCACCCGGCGAGGGGAGCAAGTCGCTCGCGGAGGCGGAGCGGCTCTGGACCGCGCTCCTCGAGCGCGGCCACGGCAGGAGCGACGCCCTCCTCGCCCTCGGCGGCGGGGTGACCGGCGACCTCGCCGGCTTCGTAGCGGCGACCCTCCACCGCGGCGTCCCCTTCGTCCAGGCGCCCACCACGCTGCTCGCCCAGGTGGACAGCTCGGTGGGCGGCAAGGTGGCGATCGATCACCCGCTGGGAAAGAACCTGATCGGCGCCTTCCACCAGCCGCGCCTCGTCGTCGCCGACGTGGCCGCGCTGGCGACGCTGCCCGGCAGGGAGCGGTGGAGCGGCCTCGCCGAGATCGTGAAGGCGGCGCTCCTCGGCGACGAGGCGCTCTTCCGCACCCTCGAAGAGGATCTCGAGGCGATCGCCGCGGCGCCGCCCGCGGCGGTGGTCGCCCGGGCGATCGCCATCAAGGCGAAGGTGGTGGAGGCGGACGAGCGCGAGGGCGGCCTGCGCCGCATCCTCAACCTCGGCCACACGGTGGGCCACGCCCTCGAGCTCCTCGCCAACCCGCCGGGTTTCACCGCGCCCGTGCTGACGCACGGCGAGGCGGTGGCGTACGGGATGCGGGCGGCGGTGCGCCTCTCCCGCCGCCACGCGGGCCTGCCCGAGGCGAGGGAGCGCCGCGCCCTGGAGCTGCTCGCCCGCTTCCCCCTCCCGCCGCTTCCCCCGCTGGATCGCGAGGCGCTCCTCGCCGCCATGCTCCGCGACAAGAAGCGCGAGGGCGCCGCCATCCACTACGTGGTCGTGCCCGCGATCGGCAGCGCCACCACGCTCCGTGCGGGCGCCGACCTGCTCCGCGAGGCGATCGACCTCGCCCTGGACGTCCCATGAACGTGCTCGTGCTCCACGGCCCCAACCTCAACCTGCTGGGCGAGCGCCAGCCGGAGATCTACGGCAGGCTCACCCTGGCCGAGCTGGACGAACGGATCCGGGAGAAGGCGCGCAGCCTCGGCCTCGAGGTGCGGATCTTCCAGAGCAACCACGAGGGCGCGCTGATCGACCGCATCCACGAGGAGCGGCGGTGGATGGATGCGCTCGTCATCAACGCGGGCGCCTACACCCACACCTCCTGGGCGATCCGCGACGCCATCGCCGCGGTGGCCGTTCGCGCGATCGAGGTCCATCTCTCCGATATCCACGCCCGGGAGGCGTGGCGGAGGGAGAGCCGCATCGCCGACGTCTGCGAGGCGCAGATCGTCGGCAAGGGAGCCGGGTCGTATCTCGAGGCGCTCGAGCGCCTGGCCGCCGGTTTCGGAAACTCGTTGTAGCGCCAACGCCGCGCATGGATTAGGTCAGCTGCGCATGCCGCTCCACCCACCCCTCCTCGTTCTGCTCAACGCCGCCACACCGATGATGTGGGCGGGCTTCTTCCTGCTCGTCCTGGTCCTGCTCGCGCTCGATCTCGGCGTCTTCCACCGGAAGGCGCACGTGGTCTCGAGCAAGGAGGCGCTGGGCTGGACGGTGGTCTGGATCACGGTCGCCCTCGCCTTCAACGCCTGGATCTACCTGGAGGAGGGGCACGTCAAGGCGCTGGAGTTCTTCACGGGATACGTGATCGAGAAGAGCCTCTCGGTCGACAACCTCTTCGTGATGGTGCTGGTCTTCACCAGCTTCGGCGTCCCGAAGATCTACCAGCACCGCGTGCTCTTCTGGGGCATCTTCGGCGCGCTGGTGATGCGCGGCACGCTCATCCTCGTGGGCACGACGCTCATCTCGCGCTTCCACTTCATCATCTACGTCTTCGGCGCCTTCCTCATCTACACCGGCCTCCACATGCTCTTCGCCGGTGAGCAGGATCCCGATCCCCAGAAGAACAAGGCGCTGCGCCTCTTCCGCCGCCTCGTTCCCACCACCGATCGCTACGACGGCCAGCACTTCCTCACCCGGGTCGACGGCAGGGTGATGGCCACCCCGCTCCTCGCGGCGCTGGTGGTGATCGAGGCGATGGATCTGGTCTTCGCGGTCGATTCGATCCCCGCCGTCTTCGCGGTGACCCTCGACCCCTTCATCGTCTTCACCTCGAACGTCTTCGCCATCCTCGGCCTGCGGTCGCTCTACTTCCTCCTCGCCAACGTGGTGGAGAAGTTCGTGCACCTGAAGGTGGGGCTGGCGGTGATCCTGACGTACGTCGGCGTGAAGATGCTGATCACCTTCTGGGACATCCACATCCCCGTCCTCGTCTCCCTCGGCGTCATCCTCGCCGTGCTCCTCACCTCGGTCCTCACCAGCATCGTCGCGGGCCGCAGGGCGGAGCTCCTGGAGAACGCGGCGGAGCGCAAGCACTCCGGCGAATAGATGGACGCGCGCACCATCGCCTTTGCGGTCCTCCGCCGGGTCGAGGAGCAGGAGGCCTTCGCCAACCTCGCCCTCGACGCGGAGCTCTCCCAGGCGGGAATCCTCGACCCCCGCGACGCCGCCCTCGCCACCGAGCTCGCCTACGGCGTGCTGCGCAGGCGGGTGGCCCTCGATCGCGCCCTGGCGCCGCTGGTGCGGGGCGGGCTCGAGGCGCTGGAGCCGAAGGTGGTGGACCTGCTCCGCCTCGGCGCCTACCAGCTCCTCTTCACCCGCGTGCCGCCCCACGCCGCGGTGGGCGAGACGGTCGCCACCGCGCGCCGGGTGGGGCTCGCCCGCGCCGCCGGCCTGATCAACGCGGTGCTGCGCCGGCTGGGACGCGAGGGCGCGCCGCCGCCCCCCGATCCCGCGCGGGATCCGGTGGGCGCCCTCGAGGTGCAGGGCTCGCTGCCCCGCTGGCTGGCGGAGCGGCTGCTGGAGCGGCTCGGGCCCGACGAGGCGCTGCGCTTCGCCGCGGCGATCGATCAGCCGGCGCCGCCCACCGCCCGCGCCAACCGGCTGCGCATCGGCCGCGAGGAGCTGGGTGCGCGCATCGCCGCGGAGGCGGCGGGCGCGCCGATCCGGCCCACGCCGCTGGCGCCCGACGGGCTCACGGTGGAGGGGGGCGGATCCCTCACGCGCCTTCCCTCCTTCGCCGAGGGACTCTTCTCCCAGCAGGACGAGGCGGCCCAGCTCGTGGGCCACCTCTGCGCCCCGGCGCCGGGCGCAACGGTGCTCGACGCCTGCGCCGCGCCCGGCGGCAAGAGCTGCCACCTCGCCGAGCTGGGGGCAGGCAGCGTGATCTCGATGGACGTCCACGAGCGCAAGGCGCGCCGCATCGGCGACGAGGCGAGGCGGCTGGGGCTCGAGGAAGTGGTCCATCCCCTCGCCGGCGACGCGACGCGCCCGCTCCCCGAGGCGGCGCGGGGCCCCTTCGATCTGGTCCTCGTCGACGCGCCGTGCAGCGCGCTGGGGACGCTGCGCCGCCACCCGGAGCTGCGCTACCGCCGCACCGCCGCGGACGTGGCGCGGATGGCGGAGACGCAGGCGCGGATCCTCGACAACGTGGCGGGCGTGGTTCGGCCCGGCGGCACCCTCGTCTACGCGGTCTGCTCCGTCCTTCCCGAGGAGGGGCCCGAGCAGGTGCGCGCCTTCCTCGAGCGCCATCCCGACTTCGCGCCGGCGCCCCTCGATCCCGCTCCCGCCTGGTCGGAGGCGGGCTGGATCCTCGACGCGTGGCCCCACAGGCAGGGGATCGACGGCTTCTACGCGGCGCGCCTGCGCCGGCGCTGAGATACCCGCGCAGCGCGCCCTCGCCGGGGTCTGGCGGTTTCTGGTGGCCGCGTCGCCCCGAAAGTGGGGTAGGCTCGCTCTCCATCGGTCACGGCACGGAGGAGCGATGTCGATCACCCTGCAGGGAGTGCGCGTGCTCGTGGTCGAGGATGACCCGGAGCTGCGGAGCCTCACCGAATTGATCCTCGAGGAAGAGGGCGTGATCGTCCGCTCCGCCTCCCTGGGCAGCGACGCCCTCCTCCAGCTCGACGGATTCGATCCCCACGTCGCCCTCCTCGACGCGCGGCTTCCGGACGTGACCGGGCCGGAGCTCGGCGAGCGGATCGCCGCGCGCTATCCCGGTTGCAGCCAGGTGCTGGTGAGCGGCGACGCGGAAGGGGTGCAGGATTGGCGGCGGAGCGGCAGGCTGGCGCTGCCCAAGCCGTTCGAGATCGACGAGCTGCTCGACCTGGTGCGGCGCGCCGCCGCCCGCCCGGCAGCCTGAGCGCTCCGGCGAGCGAGCGCCCGGCGGGCGCTGCCCCGCCGGTTTTCTGCTACATAGCGCGGCGTCCCCACCCAGGAGGAGTCGCCCGTGCCCCGTACCCCGCTCATCGCCCCGTCGATCCTCTCCGCCGACTTCGGCCGCCTCGCAGACGAGGTGCGCGCCATCGAGGAGGGGGGCTGCGACCTGGTCCACGTGGACGTGATGGACGGTCGCTTCGTCCCGAACATCACCATCGGACCGCTCGTGGTGGAGGCGGTGAAGAAGCGCGCCACCCGCCCGCTGGACGTGCACCTGATGATCGTCGAGCCGGAGAGGTACGTGGACGCCTTCGTCGCGGCGGGGGCCGACATCCTCACCGTCCACGTGGAGGCGAGCCCGCACCTCCACCGGACGCTGCAGCAGATCCGCAAGGCGGGTGCGCGGCCCGCGGTGGCGCTCAATCCCTCCACCCCGCTCTCCACGATCGAGTACGTCCTCGAGGATCTCGACATGGTGCTGGTGATGAGCGTCAACCCGGGCTTCGGCGGGCAGAGCTTCATCCCCGCGGCGCTGCGCAAGATCCGCGCGCTCCGCGAGATGGCCGACGCGCGCGGGCTCCACGACCTGTGGATCGAGGTGGACGGCGGCATCGGCCCGAAGAACGTGGGCGAGGTGGCGGCGGCGGGCGCCAACGTCTTCGTGGCGGGGAGCGCCGTCTTCGGCCAGCCGGACTACGGCGCGGTGATCGCCGCCATGAAGGCCAACGCGGCGCAGGGCTGAAGCGGCACAGCTCCCGTGCGGGATCGGCACCGATCTGCCCGGGGTCGCGGCGGGGCGCGGACAGGCGGGCCGGCCGTGCTTACCCTCCCTGCGGAGGAGAGGACATGCACCGCCACCGCATCCTGCTGATCGAAGACGAGGCGGAGCTCGCCGAGCTGCTGGGCGATCTCCTGCGCGACTTCGGGCACGAGGTGCGGGTCGCGGGCTCGGTGGGCGAGGCGGAGGAGCACCTGCGCGGCTGGCCGCCGTGCGCGGTGGTGACCGACGTGACCCTCCCGGACGTCGCCCGTGAGGAGCTGGTGCAGCGGCTGCGCGTCAACGTGGGCAGCGCGCCGATCCTGCTCATGAGCGCGATCGCCCCCTCGGATCTGCGGAAGCTGGCGGAGGAGCAGGGAGCGCAGGGGACGATCCCCAAACCGTTCGACCTGGACGAGTTCGAGCAGGCGGTCCGCTTCGAGTGTCCGGAGTCGGCGGAGGAGCCGGCGGCGCATCCCTGAGCGCGCGCCGCCCGGCCAATCGGCTTCTTCCGCACCGGCCCTGCGCGATCCAGCGGGAAATGACAACGCCGCCGTCGCGTGCTCTCCTCGCGTCCGTGGGCGCGCGCTGGCTCGCCTGCTCGCCTCCGGTGGCGCAGCAACGACGTCGCCTCCCGCGCGCCCGGCCCTCGCCTCCCGCGCGCCGCCGCGCGATGATGCGGAGCAATCGCGCGCTCCTCCGCGTTGATGGCTGGCGGCCCGCGCCCCGACCAGCGATCGCGGATCGCGCGCCGCTGCCTCCGCATGGCGACCGCTTCCACCAGCCCCTTCTCCCGCCTCGCGGGACTCGCCCCCGCCCTCGCCGGCAGGCTCGACGCGCGCTTCCGCCGCGGCATGACCGAGGCGCAGGCCCGCGCCCTGCCCGCGGCGCTGGCGGGAGAGAACGTGCTGGTGCTCGCTCCCACGGGGAGCGGCAAGACGCTCTGCGGCTTCCTCGCCGGGATCTCGCGCCTGGTGGAGGCGGCGGAGGAGGGGCGGCGCCCCCTGGGGAGCAGCGTCCTCTACCTCTCGCCGCTCCGCGCCCTCACCCACGACGTGGCCCGGAACCTCGAGCCGCTGCTGGCGATGGCACCGGCCGATCTCCCCGGCGGCCCGCTCCGCGCCGCCACCTGGACCGGCGACACCACCGCCGCGGCCCGCAAGCGGATCCAGGTGGCGCCCCCCGACGTCCTCCTCACCACCCCCGAGTCGCTGGCGCTCCTCTGCGCCCATCCCGCCGCCGACCGCCTCCTCGGCGCGATCGATCTGGTGGTCGTGGACGAGCTCCACGCCATGGCGGAGAGCAAGCGCGGCTCGCAGCTCGCCCTGGCGCTGGAGCGGCTGGAGCTGGTGCGCCGCGACGGCGGCGCCACGCGCCCCGCGCAGCGGATCGGCCTCTCCGCCACCGCCCATCCGCCGGAGGCGATGGCCCGCTTCCTCGTGGGCGAGGGGCGCGACTGCACCATCGCCCGGGTCGATCTGCGTCGCACCCACCGGCTCCGCATCGTCGGGCCGCCGCAGGGACGGCGCCTGCCGCCGGCAGGCCACGGCCCCGCCCGCGCCGCCCACGCGGTGGCGCGGGAGGTGGAGCGGGCGCGCTGCACGCTCGTCTTCACCGGCACCCGCTCCGCGGCGGAGCGGCTCGGCCTCGCCCTCTCGGTGCTGCTGCCGGAGGAGGCGGATCGGATCGGCGTCCACCACTCCTCCCTCGGCCGCGAGGAGCGCGCGCTCATCGAGGATCGCCTCGCCGCCGGCGCGATGCGCGCGGTGGTCGCCTCGTCGTCGCTGGAGCTGGGGCTCGATCTCGACGCGGTGGATCAGGTGCTGCTGGTGGGCGCGCCCAAGGGCGTCGCCCGCACGCTGCAGCGGATCGGGCGCGCGGGCCATCGCCCCGGTGGCGTGGCGGAGGGAGCGCTGGTGCCCGTCTCGCTGCCCGACGCCCTGGAGTGCGCCGCGATCCGCAAGGGCGCGGCGGAGGCGCGCCTCGAGCCGGTCCACGCGCCGCGGGCGCCGCTCGACGTCCTCGCCCAGGAGCTGGTGGGGATGGCGCTGCGGCGCGTGCCGGTGGAGGAGGCGTGGGCGGCGGTGCGGCGGGCGGCGCCGTGGCGCGATCTCCCCCGCGAACGGTTCGACGCGGTGATCCGCTTCCTCGCCGGCGGGGCGCCGCTCTCCACCGGCGCGGAGGCGCCGGGCGCGGCGCGGATCGTGGTGCGCGACGGGATCCTCGCCCCCGCCTCGCCGCGGGTGTGGCGCCTGTGGGCCCAGGCGATCGGGACCATCTTCGAGGAGGCGCGCATCCAGGTCTTCAGCGGGAGGAAATGGCTCGGCGAGGTGGAGGAATCCTTCCTCGCCGACATGAAGCCGGGGGATCGCTTCGTCCTCGGCGGCAAGGTGCTCCAGCTCGTCTCGATGAGCGGCGGCGAGGCGCTGGCCAGCCCCGCCAGCGGCGGCACCGTCAAGCTGCCCCGCTGGCACGGCAGCCGCTTCCCCCTCACCCCCGGCCTCGCCGCGGTCCTCTCCGATCTGGTGGCGGCGGTGGATCGCGGGCTGGCGGCGTCGGGACGCGCCGGCGCCACCGCCGCCCTGCGCGAGGCGGGCATGCCGCCGCGCCTCGCCGACGCGGTGGCCCGCTTCTGCATGCTGCAGCGCCGCGCCTCCGCGCTCCCCTCGCGGGATCGCCCGCACGTGGAGCGGCTCGTCTCCCGGCGCACGGCGCAGCTCGTGTTCCACCTCCACGAAGGGCGCGCGATCAACGCGGTGCTGGCGCAGGTGGCGGCGCGCCGCCTCGCCGGCGACGGGAGCGCGGTGGGGAACGTGGACGACCTGGGCTTCCTCCTCCAGCTCGAGCGGAGCGTCGCCGAGGACGACGAGGCGCTGCGCCGCGCCCTCGATCCCCGCGGCCTCGAGGAGGAGATCGATCGCGCGCTGGAGGACGGCGAATCCCTCGCGCGCCGCTTCCGCGCGGTGGCGGAGGTGGGCCAGCTCCTGCCCCGGGTGATGCGCCGCCCCGGCCGCTCCCAGCTCTGGTCGGGACGCGCGCTCTTCCGGGCGCTGCGCGAGCACGCGCCCGATCACCCGCTCCTCTTCGAGGTGCGCCGCGCCTACCTGGAGGACGAGCTCGATCTCCCCGGCGCGATCGAGGCGGCGGCGCGGCTCCACGCGGGGGCGCTGCCGGTGATCGATCTGCCGCGCCCCTCGCCCTTCGCCATCCCGATCGTCTTCTCGATCAGCCGCGAGGTGCTCCGGGCGCAGGATCCCTCTCGCGCCCTGGCGGAGCTGGCGGAGGCGGCGCTCGCGGGCTGGGAGGTGGCGGATGCGTGAGATCCGCCCGGGCCTCTGGCTCCTGCCCGGCGCCTGCGCCGCGCTGCTGGAGCGGAGCCGCGCGCTCCTCGTGGCGGACGCCCACCTGGGCTTCGCCCACACGCTGCGCCGGCGCGGCGCCCTGCTCCCGCCGCTCGACCTCGGCCTGCCCGCGCGCCTCGCGGAGGCGGCGCGGCGCGCGGAGGCGCGGCGGGTGATCTTCCTGGGCGACGTGGTGGAGGCGCCGCGCCCCTCGGCGGAGGAGCGCGCCCACGTGGAGGAGGTCTTCGCGCGGATCGGCCTGCCGATCACCGTGGTCCTCGGCAACCACGATCGCGGCTTCCTCCGCGATTTTCCGGGTGTGCAGGCGGTCCCCTCGCTGGAGCTCGACGGCTGGTCGCTCCACCACGGCGATCGGGCGCCGCCTCCCGGCGACGGGCCCTTCGTCATCGGCCACTTCCACCCGGCGATCCGCGTCACCGACGGCGCGGGGGTGAGCCACCGCATCCCCGCCGCGGTGGCGGGCGATCGGGGCGTCTGCCTCCCCGCCGCCTCCCCCTTCAGCGGCGGGCTCGTCCTCACGCCCGGCAGGGCGCCGAAGGAGCTGCTCGCCTGGACGGGGCGGCTGCGGCGCGCCGTGCCCGCCGCCTAGGGATCCCTGCCGGGCATCCGGGACCTACCTTCCCGGGAAGACACCCGGAGGTCTTCGATGCGCGCTCTGCTCTCGACGCGGCTCTTCGCGGTCCGTCCCCTCGACGCGGCGCCGCTGCGCCTCGCGCGGCGGCACGGCTTCCCCGAGCTCGAGCTCCACGGCGATTTGCGCCACTTCGACTTCTTCGACCTCGGCGAGGTGCAGCGCGTCGGCGCGCTCCTCGCGCGGGAGGGGCTCCGGGCGCCCTGGCTCCGGGTGGGCGCCCCGGTTCTCAACCAGCTCTCCGACGAGCGCCGGATGCTCGGCCTCGTGGAAGCGGTGCGCGCGCTTCGCCTCGAGGCGGTGGTGGCGGACATGCACACGTGGGGCGTGCGCCAGGACGGCGCCTTCCAGCAGGTGGACGAGCTCCGGACCCGGCTGATCACCAACGGCGCGCGGCTGGTGCTCGACCTGCCGCGCGTGGACGAGCGGCTGCTGCGCCGCCTCCCCTCCGACGTGGCGCTCTGCTGGGATCTCGCCGGCGCGATCACCGAGGACCATCCGGACGCCACCCGCCTCGTCGACGACATGCTGAGCGGCCTGGCCCGCGGGCGGCTCCTCGGCGTGCGCGTCGCCCACCTGGGCGACGGCATCCGCGAGCCGCCCGATACCCATGAGGCCGCCATCCTCGAGGAGGCGTGGAGGCTCCAGGCGCCGGGCACGCTGATCTACGACGTGGACGACCCCACCGGCTTCGGCGTGGAGCGGGAGATCGTCGAGGTGCTGGAGGAGCTCCGCGCCTTCCACGCCGGGGAAAAGCGCCCCCACCCCGCGGAGGGTGGGGGGCTCTTCTGGTCGGCGCTGGCGCCGGGCTGAGCCGATCGGCTCAGTGGCAGGACGAGTTGCCGAAGATGTCCAGCAGGCAGGTCTGCCCCGGCCTGCAGCCGTCCGGCGTGGCGTCCTCGCCGGTGCAGCTGCAGTCCATCGTGCACGCGTCCTCGGGGATCGGCTGGCAGAGGCGCACGAAGCCGTCGGTGCAGGCGTAGCCCGGGGCGCAGTCCTCGTCCACGCTGCAACGGCAGCCGGTGACGCCGCCGCACGGCGGGGTCTCGCAGGTGTGGCCGCCGCTCCCGTCGTCGGTGCAGACGAGGTTGCCGGCGCACGGATCGTACGCCTCCGGATCGCAGGCGCAGCCGGCGCCGCCGGGCAGATCGAGGCACGGATCGTACGCGGTGCAGGCGCACTCCCACGCCGGGCCGTCGCAGAGGCAGAGGCTGCCCGGGGCGCACTGGTTGTCCACCACGCAGGCGCAGCCGGCGCTGCCGTCGCACGCGGCGCCGGCCAGCGGGAAGGGCCAGAGGTTCCTGCCGGGATCCGAGAGCGCGGGAAGCGCCTTCTCTCCGAGCGCCACGCGCACCAGGCCGTGATCGGTGCCCGCGTAGACCACGCCCGGCTCCACGAAATAGACCGCCCAGACGTAGCCCAGCGCCGCCTCCTCCACCGCCTCGGTCACGCCCTGGTCGGCGCCGAAGAGGTGGAGCGCCCGGGTGGTGCCCACCGCCACGTGGCCCTCTCCGTCGGTGGCGAGGGAGAGCGCGCGCTCGGGGGCGGTCCAGGAGGCGGGCGTCCAGAGCGCCGCCGCCCTCGCCTCGACGTCGACGGTGAAGATCCCCTCCTCCGCGTCGAGGGCGTAGATGGTGCCGTCCGGCGCGCGGGCGAGGGCGACGATCTCGTCCATCTCCGTGCCGGCGGGGGCGGCGATCGCCTCCACCGTGTCGCGGTCGACCAGCGCGAGGCCGCCGCGGGCCTCGTCGTTCGCCACCTCGGGGCGCACGTGGTCGTAGACCCAGTCCGCCCGCTCCGCGCCCATGGCCACCAGCGCGCTGCCCGCGCGATCGAGCGGCAGCACGTCGAAGACCATGTTGGAGGAGAGGCCGCCCACGTCCACGTCGGGCTGCAGGTCGGACTCGGTGCGGACGTAGCGCTTCATCGTCGCCGGCTGCGGCTTGCCGTCCTGGATGGTGAAGAAGCCGAGGCCGTGGGGCCCGCGGTCGTTGACCGCGTCGTCCCAGAAGGCGTCGTAGAACATCTGCGAGCCGACCCAGAGCGTGTCCTCCGGACCCCAGGCGGCGCTGGTCATCCGCAGGCTCAGGCCGGGATCGATCTGCGTGGCCACTGCGCCGGTCTTCTCGCCGGTCTGGAGGAAGAGCGCGTCGCGCAGGGTGGCGAGCGCCACCTGGTTCTTCTCCGGATCGCCGAAGGCGACCTCCACCACACCGGGAAGCGGCGAGAAGAAGTCGGAGGCCTCGTTCACCTGCGGGATGGTGATCTGGCAGGAGCCGTCGGCGCGCAGGCGGCAGAGCGACTGGTGCACCGCAACCCCCTCGCAGGCGAGGCTGGGCGTGCCGCTGCGCAAGCCGAGCCAGGTCTCGCCGTTCTTCGGATCAATGGCGATGCTGCGCACGCCGTCGATCCACGGGCGGACGAGGAGCTGCGGGCCGCCCTCGTTGCGCTCGATGGCGAGGACGGGGAGCTGCCGCGTCCGGTGCTCGCTGCAGAGCTGCCGCCCCGCCACGTAGATGGTCCCGTCGCGCCCCAGCGCCAGCGCGTCCACCCACCACGGCAGCGCCTCCACGCTGAAGTTGCTGCGGACGACGATGTCCCGCGCCCGTTCGAGGAAGCCGCTGCCCGTGGAGTAGGGCACCTCGACGAGGCCGCCGCCGGGGCCGTCCGGCTCGCCCGCCGCGATCCTGCCGCCGACGATCACCACGCCCCGCGCGCGATCCTCGACGAGGCGGTTGGGCACCACCGGCCACCTGCGCTCCGTGGTGATCAGCTCGAGGGGCCCGAGGCTCTCCCGCAGCGACCAGGTGTCGTCGACGAGGCTCTGCTCCCAGAGGTAGAGCGCGCCGGCGCGGTCCGGCGTCTGGAAGCCGAAGGCGACGCGCGTCTCCAGCACCAGCGTGGCGGTGGGGACGAGCCCCTGGGGAACCGGGATCGGCTCGAAGCTCCCGTCCGCGTGGACGAGGCCGATGGCGTTGGGCGAGCCGGCGTCGGTGTCGCCGTAGAGGACCGAAACCACCTCCTCGCCGCGGAGGAGGCCGGCGGAGAGCTGGTGGATGGTACGGTCCGGCGCGCCGAAGTCGACCCAGCCCTGCACCGCCAGGTTCTCCGCGGAGACGATGGCGAGGCCCTGATCGCCGCCGGCGTAGATCGAGTCGCCGATCACCTCCACGTGGAAGACCACCGCGTCCTGCGCCTTGCCCGCCGCGCGGAGCCGCACGCTGGCGAAGGACCAGGTGCCGTCCGGCTCGAGCGTCCCCTTGATCAGGTGGTTCCAGCCCGCGGCGGCGAAGCTGCGGTCGGCCTCGATCCAGGCGAGGTCGACGATCGAGGCGGTCTCCTCGCCCCAGTTCCCGGACTCGTCCTGGTAGGGCATGGTCGGCAGGCCATCGCTGCTGTCGAGGCGCTCCACCCTGCCGGTGGAGGTGTCGACCGCGAGCAGGCCGACGGTGATCACCCCGTTCTCCACCGGCTCCCCGCCGAAGTGCTCGGGGTGGACGACGGTGCCACGGGTGCCGACCAGGAGGAGCGGCGACTCCACGCCGGCGAGGATCGCCTGCGGCGGTGCGGCGAGGAAGCCGCCGATCGTCTCCATCGCGGCGATGGCGGGACCCTCGGGCCGCTCGGCTCCGCCGCTGCCGCCCGCGCCGCCCTCGCCACCGCTCCCGCCGCCGCCCGCGCCGGCGTCGCCGCCACCGGAGCCGCCGGTGCCGCCGGCGCCCCCCGAGCCGGCGCTGCCGCCGCTCCCGCCCTCGCCCGCCGGGCGCGTCTTCTCGTCGTCCCCGCACGCGCTACCGACCACGGCCAGCGCAGCGAGCAGGGCAAGGATCCTGCGATTCCACTTCATGTATGCGTGCTCCCCCCGCGGCGCATCGCCGCCACGGGTGGGGCGCACGGGCGCAATCCGCGTGCCGCCCGCGGCAACCGCCTCCGCGGGCGTTGACTCCACCGCTCAGGTGCGGCGCCGCGCGGGCGCGCCGTGGCGCAATTCCCCACCTTCCCCACCACCCCTCGATTTTCCAGCGCCGCGCCGCGCCGCCGGGCGCGGTAGGCTGCCGCCGATGCAGATCGCCGACGACGCCCGGCACCTCGCCGGCATCACGCGCCTCTCGCTGGCGGGAGGCAGCGGCCCCTCCACCGCCTGGGTCTTCGATCCCCACCGCCTCGCCCTGCCTGCGTGGGCGGCGTCGATCGGGGACGGCCCGCCCGCCCTCCTCGTCACCCTCGACCGCCACTTCGACCTGGTGCCTCCCGCCGATCCCGGCGCTGTCCCCGATCGCGCCGCGGGCCTGCGCGCCCTCGACGAGCACGCGCGCTGGTCGCTCTCGGTGCGCAACACCGATCACGTGGTGGCGGCGATGGAGGCGGGGATCGTCGGCGACGTGCTCGCCATCGCCCGCGCGTCGCCGCAGGGGGCGATCCCGGACGACCGCTGGATCGATCGGCGCGGCGGCGTTCACCGGATCCTCCGGGCGCGCTCCGTGGATCGGCTCGCCGCCGACTGGGGCTCGTCCGCCGCCACCCCGGAGGCCGTCGCGCTGGAGGCGATCCTCGCCGCGGGAACGCCCGTCCTCCTCGACGTGGACCTCGACTGCTTCACCTCGCCCAGCGACGCCGATCCCACCGAGGTGCTCCCCTGGCCCCGGGCGCTGATCCGCTCCTTCCTCCTGCCGCCCGGCTCGGAGGCGTTCTGGAGCGCGGTGCTGGAGAATTGCCTGGCGCTCACCCTCGCCCGCGAGCCCTTCCACTGCGGCGGGCTGGGCGGCGCGGCGCGCCTCTTCCTCGACGCGAGCGAGGTGCTCTTCCGCGAGCTGCTCCGCGTCGATCCGCCCTGACGCCTTCAGGCGGCGGCGTCGCGCCTGCGCGTCGCCTCGAAGAGCCGCTCCAGCGTCTCGCGCCCCGGCCGCGCCTCGCGCCGGGCGATGGCATGGATCGTCTCCACGATCGCCTCGTTGACCGGCACGGCGATCCCGTGGCGGCGCGCCCGCGCCACCAGCTCGCCGTTGAGGAAGTCGACCGGCGGCACCCGCCCCCGCTCCAGCGCCGCCAGCATCGACGAGCGGAGCCTGCGGTAGCGCGCCCCCACCGCGAGGAGGACGCCGTGCTTGGCGAGGAGCGAGGGGGTGCCCGCCGCGGCGGCGCGCTCCTCGCGCGTCAGGGCGATCCACTGGAGATCGATCGTCCCCGCGAGCCGCTCCAGCCGCACCCCTTCCGCCTCGGCCACCGCCACCGCCTCGCTCATCACCTCCAGGGCGAGGCGCCGCACGAAGCGCAGGCGCAGCAGCGCGCCGAGGCGATCGCCGCCGATCACCCCCAGCGACGAGACGGCGCAGTTGATCGCCAGCTTGCTCCAGCGCGCGCCGCGCAGGTTGGCGGAGTGGCGCACCGGGCCGACGTGCTCGAGGACCTCCGCGAGGCGCTCGAGGCGGGGATCGCTGCCGCCGTCGAGGCGGCCCACGGTGAAGCCGCCGGCGGAGGTGCGCTCGTAGACGCCCGGCTCCGGCGCCGACGCGCCCCAGGCGATCACCGCGCCGAGGACCCGGTCCGCGCCCGCGAGCGGGAGGAGCCGCTCCTCGGCGAGGCCGTTCTGCAGGCAGACCAGGGCGCCGTCCGGGGCGAGGGTGGGGAGCGCCGGCAACGCCGCCTCCTCGAGGCGATCGGGCGGCACCGCGAGGAGGACGAAGTCCCAGGGGCCGGGCGGCTGCTCCTCGTGGATCTCCACCGGGCCGCGGACGAAGCGACGCCCCGCCTCGTCCCGCAGGTCGAAGCCGCGCATCCGGATCGCCTCGGCGATCGGCCCGCGGGCGACGCAGGCCACCGGCACGCCGCGCTCCGCCAGCGTCGCCGCGATCACCCCGCCGATCCCGCCGCAGCCCACCACGAGCAGGCGCGTCATCCCGTCCTCCCTCGAGTGGTCGAGCGGGCGCACTCTACCCGCACCCTGACACGGATGGCAGGGCCTTCCCGCCGGTCATCCCGCGCGCCGGCAGGCGGCGGCACGCCAAATCGGCGGAATCTCGACATCTCCCCCGGGGGCATGAGAGATGCTTCCATCGGTCGGTCAACCGATTGCACCCGAGGATCGTTCATGCACCGCGCCGCAGCAGCCGCTTTCGCCAACCTCCTCGCCCTTCCCGCGGGCGCGGCGGCCCAGGCCGCCTGCCTCATCGGCCCCCACGGCGGCATCGCCCCGGAGGACGCCGAGACCGTGACGAGCATCGTGTGCAGCCAGCTCCGCAAGAACGGCGAGCAGGTGGGTGATCCGGTGGTCGACGCGGGCGGCACGGAGGCGTGGCGGGTGAGCCTCCGCCCCCTGGGCGAGAAGGTCTTCCTCTCCCTCCAGCGGATCGACGAGGACGGCGCGGTGGGGGCGGAGAGCGAGCTCCTGCTCCAGCGGATCGAGGAGGTGCCCACCGCCGCGCCGCGGCTGGTGCAGAGCGCGCTCACCGGCAGGCCGATCGAGGAGACGGCGACGGTGAACACGCTGGTGGGCGAGGAGACCCGCCGGTACCGCAAGCGCGACGGCGAGTCGTTCTTCGGCCTCGGCTTCATGGCGATGGGCGTGCCGGGCACCGACGTGATCGGCGCTGGCGGCTTCCTCGCCCGCTGGGCCTTCGAGACCGAGGATTTCGGCGTCCTCACCGATCTCCGCGTCGGCGGCGGCGGCGCTGGCGACGACAGCGCCACCTTCTTCTCCCTGGGCGTGGGCGGGCGCTGGTTCCTCACCGACGGCAACGTGAGCCCGTTCCTCGGCGTGGGGCTCGGGTGGACGGCGCTCGGCGTGGAGGAGCACGCAGGGTTCGACGGTGACGAGGGCGGCGCCGGCGCCTGGGTGGAGCTGGGCTTCGAAGCGCTGCGCTTCTACGAGACCCGCCTCTCGGTCGATCTCCGCGCCGAGCTCCCCTTCTTCGAGCTCGACGACGACAGCTTCTGGTCGAAGGATCCGGGGCGCCGGTCCTACTACGTGCCGATCACCCTCGGCGTTTCGTACCTCTTCTGAGACCGGGGCAGCCCGGCTCCACAGGTGGATCGCGTCCCCGGCGGAGGCCGTGGCGAAAGGGAAAGGGCCGGGATCTGCCGGCCCTTCACACGTTCGGAACGCCGCCCGGCCGCGCACATGCGGCGCCGGGCCCGCGATCAGCCCTGCGGCTTCCGCCCGCCGCCGGCGCCGCCACCCGGCCCGCGACCGCCACGGCGCCCGCCGCCCTTCGGACCGCCCGCCGCCGGCTTGCGCGCGGCCTTCGGCTTCTCGGGGGGCTCGAGGGCGCGGAGCCGCTCCGCCTCGGCGGTGTTGCCCGCCCGCTCGAACATCTCCGCGGCGCGGCGGGTCTTCCCCGCCAGCTCCCAGCAGCGCGCGGCGATCTCCCACTCCTGCAGCTCCTCGAAGAGCGCCCCCGCGTCCTCGGGCCTGCGGTGCTCGTCGTAGATCCGCAGCGCGTTGGCGGTATCGCCGGCGCGGGCGAGCCAGGGCGCCTGCTCGAGGGGACCGCGGCTCGCCTCCTGCACCTTGCCCAGCTCCTCCCGGGCGAGGGCCTGCGCCTCCTCGATCTTCCCCGCCTCGCGGAGCCAGCGGTAGCGCTCGACGGGGATCACCGCGAGCTCCGCCGCCTTCTCCGGCCTGCCGAAGCGGGCCCAGAGCCGGGCCGCGCCCTGCCTGTCGCCGGCGTCGAGCTTCTCCTTCGCCTCCGCCTCGATCAGGCGCTCCGCCTCGGCCTTCTCGCCCGCCTGGTCCCAGGCGCGGATCGCCTTGTGGGTGCGGCCCGCCTTCTCGTAGGCGCGGGCCGCGTCGGCGTACTGCTCCGCCCGCTCGTAGAGGCGGCCCACGTCCTCCCAGCGATCCTGCTGGACGAGGAGATCCATCAGCACGTCGCCCAGCCCCGCGCCGAGGAGCGCCTGCTCCTGCTGCTCGGGCTTGAGCTCCTTCGCCGCCTCGACGATCTCGTCGCGCTTGCCCTGCTTCGCGTAGATCTCGATGGCGCGCATCACGTCGCCACCCTTGCGGTAGAGCCGCGCCGCCTCGTCGAGCCGGTCGTGCTCCTCGTACGCCCTGGCCGCGTCGCGGAAGCGCCCCTCGTGCTCGGCGAGCGCCGCCACCTTGTCCCATTCGCCGGTCCAGGCGAGGAGCCACGGCGCGATCTCCGCGTCGCCCGCCTCCGCCTTCGCCATCTCGGCGCGCCGCTCGTCGGAGAGCGCCGCCCAGACGGCGGCCAGCGTGGCGAAGACCTGCTTGCGCGCCTTCTCCTTCTCGGCGTCGTCCTCGACGGGCCTGGTCTGCCGCATCACGCGCAGGAGCGCGGTGAGCAGCTTGCCCCGCGACTCGTGGGGCAGCTCGTCCATGGTGCGGGCCTTGCCGCCCTTGCGCGCCTGGCCGGCGAGCTTCTCGAGGGGCGCGAGCTGGGCCTGGTAGTCGCCGGCGAGGAGCGGCTTGTCGATCGCGCGGGCGAACTCGAGGGCCGCGCCCTCGAAGCCCACCGGTCCGCGATCCTCGCCGCGCCTGCCGCGCCCGCCGCGATCGCCGTCCCTACCCCCGCGGCCGCCGAAGCCGCCGCGTCCACCGAATCCGCCGGGACCCCCACGACCGCCGAAGCCCCCCGGGCCACCCGGGCCCCGCCCGCCGCCCGCACCGGGGCCGCGACCCTGCGATCCTGCCTCTCCATCCCTGCGTTCATTGGCCATTGCCAGGCATCCTCTCGCGGCAGCCGTGCCGCTTTGCAGCGCGATCGGTGGACCGCGGCGACGATTCTGTCAACGGTTTCGCGCCTCCCGGCGCGGCAAAGGCCGCTGGCGGGGGCACGTGCGGCGTGCGAAGGTAATCCCATGGAGCGGATCTGGCTCGCACTCGGCGCAGCGAACGCCTTTCTCGCCGTGGCTGCTGGCGCCTTCGGCGCCCACGGCCTCAAGGCGCGGCTCACCCCCGACCTCCTCGCGATCTTCGAGACCGGCGCGCGGTACCACATGTACCACGCGCTCGGGCTCCTCGCGGTGGGCCTGCTCGGGCTCCACAAACCGGGCGGCCTGGTGGACGCATCCGGCTGGGCGATGCTCGCCGGCATCGTGATCTTCAGCGGCAGCCTCTACGCCCTCGCGCTGAGCGGCGTTCGGGCCCTGGGGGCGATCACGCCGATCGGCGGCGTCGCCTTCCTCGCCGCCTGGATCCTCTTCGCCCTCGCCGCGCTGCGGAGCTGATCAGGCTGCAGGCCGCTGCTCCCCCGGCGGCGCCTCCGCCTCGCTGCCCAGGCTCGCGCCATAGCGGAGCAGCACCACGCCGCCCATCGCCACCCCGAGCCAGAGGGTGGCGAGCCTGCAGAGGAGCGCCGCGCCCAGCGCCTGCGGCCGGGTGATCCCCGCGATGAGCTGCATCGCCCCCTCCTGCATCGCCGCGTCGGCGACGCCGAGGCCGCCGGGCGAGGGCGCGCCGGCGATCGACGAGAAGGCGTAGATGAAGGTGGCCACGGAGAGGTTGGCGTTCTCCACCGCGAAGCCCTCCAGGATGATCAGGTAGCCCACCGCCTCCGCGCCCCAGGCGACCATGGAGAGGGCGACGATCACCACCAGCGGTCCCGGCGCGAGGCAGATCCGCATCGCGCGGTACATCTCCTCGAGCCTGCCCCGCAGCTTCGACACCAGCGGCACGTGGGCGGTGAGGCCGATGAGCCACAGGGAGAGGCGTTCCGAGGCGAGCACCGCCAGCCCCGCACCGCCCACCGCCGCCACGCCGAGCAGCGCCTCCACCCCCTCGGCGAAGTACTGGCTCACCCCGAGGGCGGCGAGGCCCAGCACCGCCAGCGCGTCGGTGCCGCGCTCCGCCACCAGCGCCGGCACGGTGCGGGTGAGCGGCGCCCCCGCCGCGGAGCGGACGAGGAGCGGCTTGAGGAGCTCGCCCGCCTTGCCCGGCGTGATGGTCATCGCCAGGCCCGCCAGGAAGATCTGCGCGTCCTCCGCCCAGCCGATCCGCACCCCGAGGCGCCGCAGCAGGTAGTGCCACTTGGCGAAGCGGAGCACGTAGTTGAAGAGCGAGAGGGCGACGATGGGCAGCGCCCAGATCCAGGCGAAGCGCGCCAGCTCGCCCGCCACCGCGGGCAGCCCCGCGTAGAGCGAGAGCCCCAGGTAGAGGAGCGCGCCGAGCGCGACGCCGATCAGGGCCCAGCGGCGGAAGCGAGCGAACAACGATCAGCCCCAGCGGTGGTAGGCGGGATGGCCGGGCTTCACCGCGACGAAGAGGCCGCGGCAGGTGGCGCAGACCTTGCCGCCGGAGACGAGGCTCGCCTCGATCCAGGCGCGATCCTCCTTCGACTCCACCACCCGCGCCTCGAGGCGCACCGGCTGGTCGGAGGGGATGGGACGGCGGAGCTGCACCGCGTACTCGGCGGTGACGGTGCACGGCGGCGCGTCGAGCCCCGCCTGCTGCATCAGGTGCCAGGCGGCGGTCCAGTTGCTGTGGCAGTCGAGGAGCGTCCCGGTGATCCCGCCGCTCAGCATGCCGGGGAAGGCTTCGTGGTGCTTCTCCGGCGTCCACTCCGCCACCACCACCTCGCCCTCCGGCAGGCTGCGGATCCGCAGCCCCCGCTCGTTGGCGGGGCCGCAGCCGAAGCAGATGGAGCTCGGGGCGTAGCGTTCCTGCAGGCTCTGCTCTTCCATGGCCGTGCAGACTACCCCAGCATCGCCCGATCCCGGTGGACCGATCGCCCGGCGGGCGCGCGTTCCTGCGCCTGGCCGCCTGCCCGCGCAGAGAAGGAGCGACGACGCGCCCGGCGTTTGGCTATGTTGCGGGGTCGATCCGTCTTCCAACCAGGAGCCCTGGCCATGAACCGTATCCTGCTCCTCGCCGCCGCC
>Ga0182742_1000777_pt1 | contig 46458 bp, 45 predicted proteins | sample eDN5th37CBELigMG_FD_128880 | JGI IMG/M metagenome (GOLD analysis project Ga0182742, IMG submission 128880) | Enriched Miracle-Growth compost microbial communities from Emeryville, California, USA - eDNA 5th pass 37_C BE-Lig MG (version 2)... ... | reverse complement strand
GGCTTCGGCAACTGTCGCTGGAATTCTCCCGGTTTCAGAGAAGCTCGAACAAACCGCCTCAACTATCTCTGATATTCCATAAAATCCAATACGGCCAGCCATATAGGCTTCGATCGCCATTTCGTTGACCGCATTCGGGGGCGTGGGGATCGAGCCCCAGACCGGTGGCCTGCCCCGTCATGAGGGAGACAGAGGAACCTCACTCATCCGCCTCTTGAACGTTAAGCGGCCAATCGCGGCAAGATCGAGACGAGGCGGCCCCATGGAGAGCCGATCCCGATCCCGCAGGAAAGTGCCTCCCTCGGCGCTGGACCGCCGCCTTCATCGGACAGGGCTGCGAACCAGGCTACCAGCCACTTCACCATCGCCGCCAGCGCCTGGGCATTGCCCCGACAACCGCCTCGATCCTAACCCATCCGGATGTCCAGAACCTCTTTCGCCGAGGAGCGGCCGATGCAGCCGACTGCCCCGAGGATCGTGAGGGCGCGGGCATGAAGGACTAAGCAACTCCATGCGTGACGAGAAGAACGATCCCGATGATGAGAGCGACGGCCCAGAAGCCATCGAGACGGTCCATCACGCCGCCATGCCCCGGAATGAGATGGCTTGAATCCTTCACGTCGCAATGACGTTTGAGCGCGGATTCTCCAAGATCTCCGATCTGGCTCGCGATGGAAGCGATCATCGAGAAGGCAATCGTGCCCCACAGGCTGAAGGGGTGCGTTACGCCGAAGCGCCCGCCTGCCCAAACGACCAAAAGACCGGCAAGCGAAGCCGCAACGAGCCCCCCGACGAAGCCGGACCAGGTTTTCTTGGGGCTGATCGCCGGGCAGAGCTTCGGCCCACCGAACGTGCGCCCCGTGAAATACGCGGCGATATCGGTGCTCCAGACCACCGCGAACATCCAGATCAATCCGAGGAGACCGATCCCGGGATAGTCCCGGACCATCGGCGGCACCAGCACGATGACCGCCGCATAGGCGAAGCCGGACACTGCCCAGAGCTTGTTGCGAATCCCTGTCGTGAGCAGGGCGCCGACAGCCGAGGCCACGAGCCCCGTCACGGCTCCGACCGTGAAGCTCGCCCCCGAAAGATAAAGCAGCGTCAACGCCACGAGCCCCAGGCCGAAAACCGCCTGGACGATCCGGCGCGGCTCGACCCCCGTCATGTCCGTCCACTCGACCATCATCGCGGCTCCGGCGGCGAGCCAGAACAGCGCGAATGGCCAGCCCCCCCAATAGGCGGCCGCCAGGGCCAGCGCGACCATGACGATCGCGGACAGGATCCGGGCCTTCAGCTCGCTGGATGGGGCTTGGGCAGCCAAGGCGGGACCTTCGGTATCGCCCATCGTCAGCAGGCCTTGGCGCTCAGGCCGCCGAACCGGCGGTCGCGGCGGCGATATTCGTCGAGCGCGGCCTTGAAGGACACTTCATCGAAGTCGGGCCAGAAAACGGGGAGGAAGACGAACTCGGAATAGGCCGTCTGCCAGGTCAGGAAATTCGACACTCTCTGCTCGCCGGAGGTGCGGATGACCAGATCCGGATCCGGGATGTCGCACGTGTCGAGCGCCGCGCCGAGCATGTCCATGTCGATGGCTTCAGGATCGAGCTTGCCGGCCTTCACTCTCTCGGCGAGCACGCGCACGGCGCTCAGGATCTCCTGACGGCCACCGTAATTGAAGGCGATCACCAGGGTCAGGCCCGTATTGGCCCGGGTCAGCTGCTCGGCCTCATCCAGCAGAAGCCGAATGTCGGGAGCCAACCCCTGCCGCTCCCCGATGATACGGACCCGGACGTTGTTGGAGTGAAGCTCCGCGAGATCGTGGCGCACGAAACGCTTGAGGAGTCCCATGAGGAAGGAGACCTCCTCCTCTGGACGGCGCCAGTTCTCAGCCGAAAAGCTGTAAACGGTGAGATAGCGGATGCCGAGATCCGTGGCCGTACGAACGGCCCGGCGGATCGCCTCGATGCCCTTTCGGTGCCCTTCGAAGCGAGGCAAGCCTCTCTGAGCGGCCCAGCGACCGTTTCCATCCATGATGATGGCAACATGGGTCGGCAGCCCCTCGCCTGCTCCTTCGTGGGCGAGGATGGGAGCCGTCCGCTGGGCTTCGCCGCTCATGATAAGGTTCCGATGCAAGTCTGTAGCTTAGACTTGCATGATTTCCTTTTCCTTGGCCACCAGGAGCTGGTCGATTTCCGCAATGAACTGATCAGTGGCCTTCTGCACCTGGTCGCCGTCACGCTTGGCGTCGTCCTCGCTGATCGCGGAGTCCTTTTCCAGCTTCTTCAGGAGATCAAGGCCGTCGCGGCGCACGTGACGGACGGCGATGCGTGCCTCTTCCGCGTATTTGTGCGCGACCTTCACCATCTCCTTGCGGCGCTGCTCGTTCATCTCGGGGATGCGCAGCCGGATGACCTGTCCCTCGGTCTGCGGGTTGAGGCCGAGGTCCGATTCCCGGATGGCCTTCTCCACCGCGGAAACCATGCCGCGATCCCAGACCTGCACACTCAACAGGCGCGGCTCCGGCACATTGACCGTGGCGACCTGTGTGATCGGCATCAGAGAGCCATAGGCATCGACCTGAATCGGGTCGAGAAGGTTCGGCGAGGCACGGCCCGTGCGCAGGCTGCCCAAGTCGTTCTTGAATGCGTTGATGGCGCCCTGCATGCGGCGCTTTACATCGGCGAGGTCAAAGGTCGTAGCCATGAGATCTTTTCCTTACGCGAACTGTCTAAAAACGGGCTTACGCTGCCCAAGGTCCCACATCAAGGCCCTAGAGCGTCCGCCCGGAAGTGGCCCCCACTTTTGAGACCCATCCAATGCCCCTAAAGGGGGGCTATCATCGATACCGGAGCCGCGAGGCCAATGGGAAAGGACCGCGTCAGGGAAACCCGGCCCCATTCTTCCACAGGATGCCCCGGCCTCAAGGGACAACGGCTGTCGACGGGACCTTCCCGAGGAGAAGATCGGTCACGGAACTCGGCGCATGGACCGAGCCGACGATGATCGAGAGCTTGCTCTCGCGCGCAAGTGCGAAAGCCGCCGTATCCATCACCTTCAGGTCCTTGGCGATGGCTTCATCGTGGGTGAGCCGGTCGAAGCGGATCGCGCTCGGGTCCTTCTTGGGATCGGCGCTATAGACCCCATCCACCTGGGTCGCCTTGAGCACCGCGTCGCATTTCAGCTCGGCGGCGCGCAGCACGGCCGCCGTATCGGTCGTGAAGAATGGATTTCCCGTGCCTCCGGCCAGAACGATCACCTGCCCCTTGTCCAGATGATGGAGGGCCGGCTGGCGGGCATAGGTCTCGCAGATGGTGGGCATGGACACCGCCGACATGGTGCGGGCGGGCACGCCGGCGGCGTTCAGGGCCGTTTCGATGGCAAGCGAGTTCATGACCGTGCCGAGCATGCCCATGGAATCGGCGGTGGGGCGGTCGATCCAGCCGGCTGCGCTCATGCGGGCGCCGCGGATGATATTGCCGCCACCGATCACGACCGCGATCTCGAAGCCGGCCCTGGTGGCGTTTGCGAGATCCTGGGCGAGACTGGAGAGAACCTGGGTATCGAGCCAATATCCGTCGGGAGCCGTCAAGGCCTCTCCCGAAAGCTTCACCAGAATGCGCCGGAATTGTGCCACTGTCGGACTCCCCTGTTGGCCTGATAGATCCTCTCATGAAAACGGCGGCTGAGAAGCCGCCGTTCTGTCTTTCGGAGTTTTTAGGCCTTGAGACCGGCCTGGGCCGCGACTTCCGCCGCGAAATCAGGAGCCTCTTCCTTCTCGATGCCCTCGCCGAGGGCGTAGCGGACGAAGGCCTTCAGGGTGACAGGCTTGCCGGCCTTGGACTCGGCTTCCTTGAGCACCTGGCTCACGGTCTTGGACGGATCATGCACGAAGGGCTGCTCCAGGAGCGTGACTTCCTTGAAGTAGCTCTTCAGGCCGCTCTCGATGATCTTCTGCATGACGTGATCCGGCTTGCCGGCGTTCTTGTCGCGCAGGATCGCGCTCTCGCGGTCGATGGTGGCCTGATCGACGCCCGAGGAATCCAGGGCAACCGGGTTGGTCGCCGCGACATGCATGGCGATCTGGCGGCCGAGCGTGCTCAGAACCTCGACATCGCCCTCGGACTCGAGCGCGACCAGGACGCCGATCTTGCCGAGGCCTTCGGACACGGCGTTGTGCACATAGGACGCGATCACACCCTTGGAGACTTCGAGCTTGGCGATGCGGCGCAGGGTCATGTTCTCGCCGATGGTGGCGATGAGCTCCTGCAGGCGGTCCTTGACGGTGACGCTGGAGCCCGGGAACGTGGCGGCTTCGAGGGCCTCGAGGGTGCCATTGCCGTTCAGGCCGATCTTGGCGGCTTCGCGGACGAAAGCCTGGAACTGGTCGTTGCGGGCAACGAAGTCCGTCTCGGAATTGACCTCGAGGATGGTGGCCGTGTGACCTGACGACTCGACAGCGACAAGGCCCTCGGCGGCGACGCGGCCGGCCTTCTTGGCAGCCTTGGAAAGACCCTTCTTGCGGAGCCAGTCGATGGCGGCTTCCATGTCGCCGTTGGTCTCGGCGAGAGCGGCCTTGCAGTCCATCATGCCGGCGCTGGTCGTCTCGCGCAGCTCCTTCACCATTGCAGCGGTGATATTCGCCATGGCTTATCCTTTCACGGGTTCTTGCATAGAGGGAGCCCGGCGTTCGTGGAACGCCGGGCTCAATCATTCGTTCAAGCGCCGCTTGTCTTGAGGCGGCGCCGAGAGATTTACGCCGCAGCGGCTTCGATCATCGAACGGGCCTGCTCGATCCAGCCGTCACGCTCGAGGCGGCCGTTCAGCTTCAGGTCCTTGTCGAGCTGGGCAATGTCGTCCGCCTTCATGGCGGCGAGCTGCCAGTAGTGGAAGATGCCGGCTTCGTTCAGCTTCTTCTCAAGCTGCGGGCCGACGCCGTTCAGCTTGGTCAGATCGTCCGGAGCGCCGCGGGGAGCGGCCAGACGCTCGAACTGCTCGCCTTCGTAGGCGGCAACGTCGTTCGCCGGAAGCTCTTCGGCCATCGGGTTCTCCGACTCGCCGATGTCGATGCCCATGGCGCCGGCGCCGCGGGAGATGCCGTCGAGAGCGGCGCGGGCGATGAGGTCGCAGTACAGCGAGATCGCGCGGCCGGCGTCGTCGTTAGCCGGAACCGGGAAAGCGATTCCATCCGGATCGCAGTTGGTATCGACGATGGCGGCCACCGGGATCCCGAGGCGGTTCGCCTCCTTGATCGCCAGCTGCTCCTTGTTGGTATCGATGACGAAGATCAGGTCGGGCGTGCCGCCCATGTCCTTGATGCCGCCGAGAGCGCGCTCGAGCTTTTCCTTCTCGCGGGCGAGCATCAGGCGCTCTTTCTTCGTCAGGCCCTGGCCGCCGCCGGCGAGGATCTCGTCCACCTTGCGCAGGCGGGCGATCGAGCCGGAGATCGTCTTCCAGTTGGTGAGCATGCCGCCGAGCCAGCGGGAGTTCACGTAGTACTGGGCCGAACGCTTGGCAGCCTCGGCCACCGCGTCAGCGGCTTGGCGCTTCGTGCCCACGAAGAGCACGCGGCCGCCCTTGGCCACCGTGTCGCTGACGGCCTGGAGGGCGCGGTACAGCATCGGGACCGACTGGGCGAGGTCGATGATATGGATGTTGTTGCGGGTGCCGAAGATGTATTGACCCATCTTCGGGTTCCAGCGGTGGGCCTGGTGGCCAAAGTGAGCGCCAGCTTCGAGCAGCTGACGCATCGAGAAATCAGGAAGCGCCATAGTTTTTCTCCGGTTGAGCCTCCGCGGAACAGTGGACCGGACCTTCCGGCCACCGGGATACCTCATGGACTCACAAGGCTGATTCCGCGTGTGGAATGGGGGCGCATATAGGGGCAAATGGTCCGAAACGCAAGTTGAAATGGCCGCCCGCGCCCGTGAGGCGCCGAAGCCTTCAAAGGGCAGCGAGACCCAAGAATATAATCTCAATCCCAGCGGCAATCCGTTGGGCCATCCTTGGAAGCTCCTGCCACCTGCCCCTGCCGCTCGCCTCCCATTTCCCTGGGCGCGGGTGACAACAGCTTCCACATTCCAGCGTCCAGTCCCCGCTAGTTCATATGCACGTCCACCACACCCGGCACGGCCCGGATGGCGCCGGCGATCTGGGGGGTGGCCATGTACTTGCCGGGGAGCTTCACCTCGACCTCCCGGTCGCCATCGTCGAGAATCAGCACGAGGGAGACCTCGCCCTCGCCCCTCGACTTCAGGCGCTCGTAGACGCTCGAGATCGGGCGCTCGTCCCGGAGGAAGATGCGCATGCCCTTCTGGTGCTTGGCGATGGCCTCCTCCAGGGGTTCGGCCATGCCGATCCGCGCCCTCACATCCTCGCCCTCGAGCCCCGCCTGGAGCATCAGGACGACGGCCGTGCCGGGCTCCAGCACGTCGCGCAGGCGCATGAGGCCTTCGGAGAAGATGATGGCCTCGAACTGCCCGGTCTGATCCGACAGGGTCAGGATGCCCATCTTGTTGCCGGTCTTGGTCCGGCGCTCCTGCCGGTCGAGGATCGTGGCCGCGACCTTGCCGACCGAGTTGCCGGCCTTCACCGAGCGGCAGAAATCGACCCAGCTCTGCACCCGGAGCTTCTGCAGGAACTCCCCGTACTCGTCGAGCGGATGGCCCGAGAGGAAGAAGCCGACGGCATCGTATTCCCGCTGCAGCCGCTCCGCCGCGGGCCAGGGCTCGTAAGGCCCGATGCGAAGCTGCACGTCCGCCGAGGCCATTCCCCCGAACATGTCGATCATGCCGCCATTGGCCGCCTCGTAGGATTGCTGGGCGAGGCTCATCATGGCGTCGATGGAGGCGCAGGCCTTCGCCCGGTCCGGCTCCAGCTCGTCGAAGGCCCCGGCGGCGATGAGATTTTCAAGGGTGCGCTTGTTGAGGGCCTTCGGATTGATGCGGCGGGCGAAATCGGCGAGATCCTTGAAGGGCTCGTTCCCCCTCGCCTCCACCACCGCCTCGATGGCCTGACGGCCGACGCCCTTCACGGCCGCGAGGGCGTAGAGAATCGAGCCCTTGCCCTCCTCGTCGTAGACCACGTCGAACACCACCCCCGAGCGGTTGATGGACGGCGGAATGACCTTGAACCCGAGGCGCTGCGCCTCGCGGCGGAATTCCGAGAGCTTGTCGGTATTGTCGAGATCGAGGGTCATGGACGCGGCCATGAACTCGACCGGGAAATTCGCCTTCAGATAGGCGGTCTGGAACGCGACGAGCGCATAAGCGGCGGCGTGGCTCTTGTTGAAGCCGTAATCGGCGAACTTGGCGAGCAGGTCGAAGATCTCGTTGGCCTTCGCCTTGTCGAGTCCGTCCTTGGCCGCGCCGGACACGAAGCGCTCGCGCTGCGCGTCCATCTCGGCCTTGATCTTCTTGCCCATGGCGCGGCGCAGAAGGTCGGCGTCGCCGAGCGAATAGCCAGCGAGGACCTTCGCGACCTCCATCACCTGCTCCTGGTAGATGATGATGCCGAAGGTCTCGCGCAGGATCGGCTCCAGCTTGTCGTGGGGATACCAATCCTTCTTGTTGTGCTCGTTCTTGCCGAGCTTTCGCGCGCAATAGACCGGGATGTTGGCCATCGGGCCCGGACGATAGAGCGCCACGAGGGCGATGATGTCCTCGAAGCGGTCGGTCTCCATCTCGACGAGGGCCTTGCGCATGCCCGCCGATTCCACCTGGAACACGCCGACCGTCTCGCCGCGCCGGAGCATCTCGTAGGTCTTGCGGTCGTCGAGCGGCAGGGCCGAGAGATCGATGTGGATGTTCTTGCGCTTGATGAGATCGACCGCCGTGCGCAGCACGGTGAGGGTCTTCAGGCCGAGGAAGTCGAACTTCACGAGGCCCGCCTGCTCGACCCATTTCATGTTGAACTGGGTCACGCGCATGCCGGTCTTCGGGTCTCGGTAGAGCGGCACCAGCTCCTGGAGCGGGCGGTCGCCGATCACGACGCCCGCGGCGTGGGTGGAGGCGTGCCGGTGCAGGCCCTCGAGCTTCTGCGCGATGTCCAGCATGCGCTTGACGACCGGCTCCTCCTCGATGGCGGCCTGGAGTTTCGGCTCGCCCTCGATGGCCTGGGCCAGCGTCACCGGGTTGGCCGGGTTCTGCGGCACGAGCTTGGTGAGCTTGTCCACCTGGCCGTAGGGCATTTCCAGCACGCGGCCCACGTCGCGCATCACGCCGCGCGCGAGCAGCGTACCGAAGGTGATGATCTGCGCGACTTGCTCCTCGCCGTAGCGCTTCTGCACGTACTCGATCACGCGCTCGCGGCCTTCCACACAGAAGTCGATGTCGAAGTCCGGCATCGACACGCGTTCCGGGTTGAGGAAGCGCTCGAACAGCAGGCTGAAGCGCAGCGGATCGAGGTCGGTGATCGTGAGCGCATAGGCGACGAGCGAGCCCGCGCCCGAGCCGCGGCCCGGACCGACCGGAATGTCGTGCTGCTTCGCCCATTTGATGAAGTCCGACACGATCAGGAAGTAGCCGGGGAACTTCATCTTGCGGATGATGCCGAGCTCGAACGCGAGGCGGTCGCGATAATCCTGCTCCGTCAGGCCCGGCGCGGGGCCATGGGCGGCCAGGCGCCCTGCCAGCCCCTCCTCCGCCTGCCTTTGCAGCTCCTCGCCTTCGTCGAGCGTGACGGCATCGGCCTCGGTGCCGAAATTCGGCAGGATGGGCTTGCGGGTTCGCACGCGGGTCGAGCAGCGCATGGCGATCTCGACGGTGGCGTTCAGCGCATCGGGCAGATCGGAGAACAGCTCCATCATCTGCTTGCGCGTCTTGAAGTAATGCTCGGGCGACAGGCGACGGCGATCGTCGTTGGAGACGATCTGCCCCTCGGCGATGGCGAGGAGAGCATCGTGCGCCTCGTAATCCTTCGGGGCCGAGAAAAACGGCTCGTTGGCGGCCACGATGGGAAGGCCGTTGCGGTCCGCGAGGGCAATCAGCTCACCCTCGACGATCCGCTCCTCGTCGAGGCCGTGGCGCTGGATCTCGACGTAGAGCTGATGCCCGAAGGCATCCTTCAGGCAATCGAGCCGCGCCTGGGCCAGCTCCTGGCGTCCGCCGTTGCGCAGGGCGGAATCGAGCGGCCCGGTAAATCCTCCGGTCAGGGCGATGAGGCCCTCGCTGTGCGAGGCGAGGACGGGCGCGGCCACGCGGGGCGACTCGCCGAGCGGCACGCCGAAATAGGCATGGCTCACGAGCCGCATCAGGTTGCGATAGCCCTCCTCCGTCTGCGCGAGCAGCACGATGTTGGCGGGCTGCGGCACCACGCGGGCAATCGGATCCGGCTCCTCGAAGCAGACGGAGAGCTGGACGCCGGCGATGGGCTGAATGCCGGATCCGGCCATCTTCTCGGAGAATTCGAGCGCGCCGAACAGGTTGTTGGTGTCGGTCAGGGCCAGCGCGGGTTGCTTGTCCGCCAAGGCCAGCTTCTGGAGCTGCGCGACCTTCAGGGCCCCCTCGAGGAGCGAATACGAGGAGTGCACGTGGAGATGGACGAAGCCGACGTCTTGGAGGATGCGCGCCATGAAACTCTACTCAAACAACGGCGCGCATATTGCCACGATTCTGCCCCCGAACCTCTAACGGGGGCTCAGGAAGGACTACCTTCCTGTGAATCCCGTGGATCTGTGTGAATTGCGGGTATCAGGCAACCGGAGCAAGGACCAGGGCCCAGATTGCCACGGCGGAGCCGAACACGACCAGAGAGGTGATTTCAGCGGCGGTTTCGATGATGATGCGAAGCATGTCTGATCTCCTGTTCTCTATGCGTTCATTTATGTTCGTTGAATGTTCCCTGTAAAGTGAAGGTGGGTCAGGCTGTGGAGACACGGTGAATCGAGCCTTAAGGAAATCGGCCCGGCACCGGGCGCCGGCCTTCATGGCTGGGCGCAACAGGGCGCGGCCGAACCGGAATCGGGCTGTGGATAATCCGTGAGAGATCGGCACGAAGCCCGGGATGACGGAGTGGGGACGGATCACTCCTGCGGATTTCTCGTCGCTCTTTGGAGAACCGCGCGGTGTTCGATCAGCTCCGGCGGCGGCCCTTCCCTGCCGAACAGCGCGGGCCGGCGTTCGCGCGGGTCGAGCACGATGCGGTCTTGCGCGTATTCATCGACCCTATCCCGCGGATAGCTCCCGTCTCGCCGGGCGGCCTGGAGGATGTCGCGCGTGCCGCGCATCGTGATCCACGTCATGCCGAGCAGAGTGACCGGCACGCTGACGAGCCAGAGGGCCTGGATGAATTCAGACCACGTGTGAAACTTAGAGAGGCAATCGGCCCATGCGGAATACGGCTGGTCCATTGCTGCCACTCCCCAACGTGAAGCGGCCACCAGGAGCCCTGGTGGCCGGGGAGTTCAGAAGCCGCCCGAGGACGACCGCGATGACCTTTAGGCTTGTAGCCCTGGACATGCGCCATCGCCTCCCCGACCGTAAGGTTGGGAAGGCATCGTTGACGGCCGATACCGGCCGCCTCGGGTCGAGGTTCTGACGCCCCAGAGCCGGATGCGTCCGGCTCCGGTGACGAGATAACACGGGAAAGCGGCGCGGGGTCAATGCGCCCGCCCCCTGCCCTCCACCGGCATTCATGAGCGGGGAGCGAGGGGCGCCATGGCGGGGCTTGTCCTCCTCGTCATGGCCGTCCCCGGACTTGATCCGGGGATTGATCCGGCCATCCACGTCTTGAGAACCGCAGCGCCATCAAGACGTGGATCCCCGGGACAAGCCCGGGGATGACGGTGAGGGTGGGATGACGGAGAGAGGCCGGAGATGACGTTAAAGTGCCGAGGGCCGTCTTACGGCAGCTGCACGATCAGCCCGTCACGGATCGTCACGCGCCGGTCCATCCGGGCAGCCAGATCCATGTTGTGGGTGGCGATCAGCGCCGCGAGACGGGACGCCCGCACGATGGCCACCAGGGTCTGGAACACGCGGTCCGCCGTGTGCGGGTCGAGGTTGCCGGTGGGCTCGTCCGCGAGGAGCAGGCGCGGCGCGTTGGCCACAGCGCGGGCGATGGCCACCCGCTGCTGCTCGCCACCGGACAGCTCGCCGGGGCGATGCCTGAGGCGCTTGCCGAGGCCCAGGAAGTTCAGGAGCTGGGTTCCCCGGTCCTCGGCTTCCGCCTTCGGAAGGCCCCGGATGAGCTGGGGAATCACCACGTTTTCCAGGGCCGACAGTTCAGGCAGAAGGTGGTGGAACTGATAGACGAAGCCCAGCTCCTCGCGGCGAACCCGGGTGCGCTCCTGGTCGTTCATCTGCGATGTCGGCTTTCCCCCGACGAAGACCTCGCCCCCGTCCGGTTTCTCCAGCAGCCCCGCCACATGGAGCAGCGTGGATTTGCCGGTGCCGGAGGGCGCGATCAGGGCCACGATCTCTCCCGGCCAGATCGCGAGTTCGGCCCCGCGCAGCACCTCGAGGTAAGTGTCCCCCTGCGGATAGCGACGTTGGACTTGGGAGAGATGAAGGGCGGGCTGGATTTGTCCGGACGCCATGATCAACCGTAACGCAACGCTTCGACAGGATCGAGCTTCGCAGCCCGCCAGGATGGATAGAGGGTCGCAAGCAACGACAGAGCCATCGCCATGATGAGGATCGTCGCGACCTCGGTCGGGTTCACATCCGCCGGCAGGCGGCTGAGGAAGTAGAGCTCGGCCGGGAACAGGTTCGTATTGGTGAGCCTGGAGATGAAGTCGCGGATGTGCTCCACGTTCATCGCGAGCAGCAGGCCGAGTCCGAAGCCCGCGAGCGTGCCGACGATGCCGATGGAAGCGCCGGTAATGAGGAAGATGCGCATGATCGCCCCGCGCGTCGCGCCCATGGTTCGCAAGATCGCGATGTCGCTGGACTTGTCCTTCACGAGCATGATCAGGCCCGAGATGATGTTGAGCGCCGCCACCAGCACGATGAGCGTGAGGATCAGGAACATCACGTTGCGCTCCACCTCGAGCGCCCCGAAGAAGGTGCGGTTGCGCTGCCGCCAGTCGGTCATGAGGATCGGCCGGCCCGCCGCCTCGTCGATCGCCGTGCGGGCCTGGTCCACCTTGTCGGCATCGTTGAGGTAGACCTCGATCAGCTGCACGTCGCCCTGGCGGTTGAAGTAGTTCTGCGCCTCCGTGAGCGGCATGAACACGAAGGTGGAATCGAATTCCGACATGCCGATTTCGAACACGGCCTTGACCGGATAGCCCTTCACGCGCGGCGCGGTGCCGAAGGGCGTCGCAGCGCCCCGGGGCGTGATGAGGGTGAGCGTGTCGCCCGCCTGGATCGACAGGGTTTCGGCAAGGCGGCGGCCGATGGCGACGCCCTCGCCCTCGTCGAAACCATCCAGCGATCCCTGCCGGATATTGCCCGCGATATGCTCGATCTGTCGCAGGTCGCTTCCGCGGATCCCACGGACCAGGACGCCGCTGCCGTTGTACTGCGAGGAACCGAAGGCCTGCCCCTCCACGAGCGGAATCGCCCGCTTCACGCCCGGCACGGCGGAGATGCGCGCCGCGACCTCGGGATAATCCGTGAGGGGGCTCTCGATGGGCGCCACGAAGATATGGCCGTTGATTCCCACGATCTTGTCGAGCAGTTCCTTGCGGAAGCCGTTCATGACCGAGAGCACCACGATGAGCGTGGCGACGCCCAGCATGATACCCAGGAAGGAAAAGCCCGCGATCACCGAGACGAACCCTTCCCGCCGCCGCGTGCGCAGATAGCGCCCGGCGAGCATCCACTCGAAGAGCGAGAAAGGCCTGGTTCCGGTCGGTGCTGCTTTTGCCATGTGGGCCTATTTATGCGCCGTCAGCCGCGCGACCACATCGTCGACGGACAAAAGCTCGCGCTCGCCGGTGGCGCGGTTCTTCAGCTCCACCTTGCCCTCCGCGAGGCTCTTGGGCCCGATCAGCACCTGCCACGGGACGCCGATGAGGTCGGCGGTCGCGAACTTGCCGCCCGGACGCTCGTCGCGGTCATCATAGAGTACGTCGCGGCCGGCGGCGGACAGTTCGCCGTACAGGCGCTCGCTCGCCGCGTCCGTGCCGGCATCGCCCACCTTCAGGTTGAGGAGCGTCACGTCGAACGGAGCGACGGCCTCCGGCCAGATGATCCCGTTCTCGTCGTGGCTCGCCTCGATGATGGCGGCGATCAGGCGGCTCGGCCCGATGCCGTAGGATCCCATATGGACCGGCTTCTCCTGCCCGTCCGGCCCCATGACCTTCGCCCCCATGGGCTCGGAATACTTGGTGCCGAAATAGAAGATGTGCCCCACCTCGATGCCGCGCGCGGACATCTTCCGGTCGGCCGGAACCGCGTCGAAGGCCGCAGCGTCGTGCATTTCCGAGGTCGCGGCATAGAGCGACGTCCACTTGTCGACGGTGCTCTGCAGGCCGGGAATGTCGTCGAAATTCGTATCCGCCGGCGGGATTTCGTAATCGAGGTAGTCGGCGTGGCAGAACACCTCGCTCTCGCCCGTGGAGGCCAGGATGATGAACTCGTGGCTGAGATTGCCGCCGATGGGCCCCGTATCGGCCCGCATCGGGATCGCCTTCAGGCCCATGCGGGCGAAGGTGCGCAGGTAGGCCACGAACATCTTGTTGTAGGAATGGACCGCGCCGGACTGGTCGAGATCGAAGGAATAGGCGTCCTTCATCAGGAACTCGCGGGAGCGCATGACGCCGAAGCGCGGGCGCACCTCGTCGCGGAACTTCCACTGGATGTGGTAGAGGTTCAGGGGCAGGTCCTTGTAGGAGCGCACGTATCCCCGGAAGATCTCGGTGATCATTTCCTCGTTGGTGGGGCCGAAGAGCATCTCGCGCTCATGCCGGTCCTGGATGCGCAGCATCTCCTTGCCATAGGCGTCGTAGCGCCCCGATTCCCGCCAGAGATCCGCCGACTGGATCGTCGGCATCAGGAGCTCGATGGCGCCGGAGCGATTCTGCTCCTCCCGGACGATGGCATTGACCTTGTTGAGGACCTTCAGGCCGAGGGGCAGCCACGCATAGATGCCCGCCGCCTCCTGGCGGATCATGCCAGTGCGCAGCATCAGGCGGTGGGAGACGATCTCCGCCTCTTTCGGCGTCTCGCGGAGAATAGGGAGGAAATAGCGGCTCAAACGCATGGGACGCCTTCAATTTCGTCAGGAATGGAACAGTGAGTCACGACTCGGTTTCAGCACACAACACAGGCAACGACTAAAAGACAAGCGGCCATCCTGCCCCGAGGCCTGCGGCGCAATGGATTAGACCAAAGATCAATACAATAAGTGCCGTAAAATGCATCATGGCCTGCCCAAAAATAGTGACACTCTTAGGGAAGCCAACTATAAACCTATTGCTAACGTCTCAGACCTTCAAAGAGGCAGAGGCAGCGGTCCGAGTTTCGGGAGGAACGCGATCCCCAAGCGCCAAGCGAGGCGCTGGTGCCAAAAAGCCAGGGATCAAAACAACGCCAAAAGGCAGTTGAGCAAGGCGAAAGCCTTGCTTTTTTCTTTTGTTTTCCTCGTTTCTGGTCTTCGCGGCCCGCCCCGCCCCGCCCCGTAAAGGCTACAGTCCCGCCAAGGGAAACAGGGCTGCGACGATCACCAGGACGACGGATGCCACGAGAGTCGTCCAGATCGCCTTCTCCTGGAGCCCATGGGCGGCCGGAGCCCCCGGCTCGGTGCCGGCCACGACCTCCCCGGTCTCGACCTGGCTGCGGACGCCGAAAGGCAGAATCGCGAAGAGCAGGATCCACCAGATCACGAAATAGAGCGCGAGGCCCCCGCTCACCCGCAGGTCGAAGCCGTTGACCACGATCGCGACGGCGATTGCCGAGACGACCACCACCACGGCCAGGGTGGACCACAACGAGGCGGAGAGAGCTTTCACCAGTTTTATCAACAGCTTGTCCTCACACCTGCTCGAGCTCGACGAGGGTCCCGTTGAAATCCTTGGGGTGCAGGAAAAGCACCGGCTTCCCATGGGCCCCGATCTTCGGCTCGCCCGAGCCGAGCACCCTGGCCCCGCAATTCACAAGCCGGTCCCTGGCGGCCAGGATGTCGTCCACCTCGTAGCAGATGTGGTGGATTCCGCCGTCCGGGTTCCTCTCCAGGAACTTGGTGATCGGAGAATCCGCGCCGAGGGGTTCGAGGAGCTCGATCTTGGTGTTCGGCAGGGTCACGAACACGACCGTGACGCCATGCTCCTCCAGCGCGCTCGGCTCGGAGACCTGGGCGCCGAGGGTGCCGCGATAGAGCTCGGAGGCCGCCGCGAGATCGCGGACGGCGATGGCGACATGGTTCAAGCGGCCAATCATGATGCTCCCCTCAGGACAGGACGAGGCCGTCTTATACCTCGATGACGAGGACATGACAGGCGGGTTTCTTGCCCCATTCCTGGTTGACGGCGGCGCGCACGGCCCGGTGCACGGCGTTCTCGACCGCCTCTGGATCACGGCGCTTGGCCTTGGACAGGGAATCGAGCAGGTCGGCCACGGTATCAGCCACGATATCGGTCAGGTCGCGGCCATGCCGGTTCTTCTCCGGCAATCCCATGACATCGACGACCGGATCGCCCGCGATCTCGCCATGGTCGTCGATGGCGATGGCCACCGTCACGATTCCCGCGAAGGCCAGCTTGCGGCGCTCCGGAATGGCGCGCTCTCCTGCGGGAATGACGATGTTGCCATCCTTGTAGACGCGGCCCGCCGGGATATTGTCGATGATCTCAGCCTTGCCGGGCGCGAGGCGCACCAGGGTGCCGTTCTTCGCGCGCACCACCTCCGGCACGCCCTGCTGGCGCGCGAACTTGGCGTGTTCGGCCAGGTGCAGCGGCTCACCGTGGGCGGGAATCGCGATGCGCGGCTTCGTCCATTCATACATCTTCGCCAGTTCGCCCCGGCGTGGGTGGCCGGATACGTGGACCAGCTCCGTGCGGTCGGTGACGACCTCGATCCCCTGCTCGATCAGGCTGTTGATGATGGAGCCGACAGCCTTCTCGTTCCCCGGAATGGCGCGGGAGGAAAAGATCACCCGGTCGCCCGCCGTCAATGCGATGTCCGGATGCTCGTCGGAGGCGATGCGCGCGAGCGCGGCGCGCGGCTCGCCCTGAGAGCCGGTCAGCACGGCGACGATCTTGTCGCGCGGAATGTAGCCGAAATTCTCGGCGGATCGGAACTCCGGCAGGCCGTCGAGGAAGCCGCATTCCTTCGCGACATCCACGACACGGTCCATGGCCCGGCCGACCACGACCACCTCGCGCCCGCATTCCCGGGCCGCCTCCGCCACGGAGCGGATGCGCGCGACGTTGGACGCGAACGTGGTGATGGCGACGCGATGGGGGGCATCCTTGATGAGGGCCGCGAGGTTTCTCGCCACATCGGCCTCGCTCGGGCTCTCGCCCTCACGCACCACGTTGGTGGAATCGCACACGAGGGCGAGAACGCCCTCCTCTCCCAGCTTGCGGAATGTCTCTTCCGACGTGAGGCTGCCCAGATACGGCGTCGGATCGAGCTTCCAATCGCCCGTATGGACCACGAGGCCGTGCGGCGTCCGGATGGCGAGGGCATTCGATTCGGGAATCGAGTGGGCGACCGGCACGTATTCGATCTCGAAGGGGCCGAGCTTCAGGGGCTGGCCCGCCGCGATCTCGTTCAGCTCGATCTTCGGCGCGTCCGCCTCGGACAGGCGGCGGGTTTCGAGAAGGCCGATGGCGAATTTCGTGGCATAGACCGGCGCGCGCAGGCGCGGCCACATCTCGACCAGGGCGCCGATATGATCCTCATGGGCATGGGTGATGAAGATGCCGAGCAGGTTGTGCCGCTCTTCCTCGATGAAGCGCAGGTCCGGATAGACGAGATCGATCCCCGGCAACTGCTCCTCGCCGCCGAAGCCCATGCCGCAATCGACAAGGATCCACTGCCGGTCCGTTTCCGGCCCGAAGCCGTACAGGGCGGCATTCATGCCGATTTCGCCAAGCCCGCCGAGGGGCAGGAACACCAATTCGTCCTGGGGTGATGCCATACTTGATTGAAACCTTGTCATGCCAGCCTTAGGGCTTGGCTATATCGTGCAGCAGGTTGGGAAAATAAAGGTCGCCCGCATCGATCCGTTCCACGCCCGAGGCCGTTTTCAGCTGCAGGCGCCCGAACCGGTCGAGCCCTTCGAAGATACCGCGCTTCTCGCCGGAGGGAAGGCGAAGGGTCACCTCCCGTCCGATTCCGGCCGCCCGTTCCAGCCAGAGCCGCCGGATCGGACCGAACGGATCCGTCGTATTCATCCGCGCCGCTTTCCGCCAGGCGGAGAACGTGTGTGCGAAGGTGGCGGACAGAGCCCGGAACATATCCTCCCGCGTCAGGCCAGGCTTGGCCGTCTGGAGCGCCAGGGCCGGATAGGGTGTGCCCGTGGGGGCGAAGGCGACGTTCACGCCGAAGCCGATGACGATCGCAAGCGGGCCGCCAGCGTCGATCCTGTGCCCTTCCAGGAGCAGGCCCGACACCTTTGCCCCGTCGAGGAGGAGATCGTTCGGCCATTTGAGGGACAGGCGCGGCGCCCCGACGCCTGTCGCCGCCTCGACGGCCTCGTGCAGGGCGAGGCCCGCCACAAAGCCGAGCTGAGGCGCATGCTGCAATTCGCAGGGATCCGTCAGCAGAAGCGTCGCATAGAGATTGCCTTCGGGCGACGACCATTGCCGTCCATGCCGTCCCCTGCCCGCCCGTTGCGCACCCGCCACGATCCAGAGCGGCCCCGGATCGCCGGAGCGCGCGGCCTGAAGCGCGTCGTCGTTGGTGGAATCCGTCGCCGCGAGTGAGACGAGCCTGTAACCGGCGGCCTCGGCTTCGGGCGACAGACTCACCATCAGAACAGGGAGCGCGCGGCGGCGCCCGCTGCTGCGACCAGCGGTGCGGGAACGATGCCGAAGAGCACCACGAAGACGCTCGACAGGGTCAGCACGAGCTTCACCCCCGCGGGCATCGCATCGTAGGCCGCACCCGCCTCATCGAAGTACATCACCTTCACGATGCGCAGATAGTAGTACGCACCCACCACGCTCGTGACGACGCCGATGACGGCGAGCGCCACGAGATTGGCGTTGATGGCCGCGTTGAACACCGCGAACTTCGCGAAGAAGCCGGCGAGCGGCGGAATGCCCGCGAGCGAGAACATCATCATCGCCAGACAGAAGGCGAGCACGGGATGCGTGCGGGCAAGGCCCGACAGATCCTCGATGTTCTCGTGCATCACGTTCCCGCGCCGCAGACCGAGGAACACCGCGAAAGCTCCCAGCGTCATGGCCAGATAGATCGCCATGTAGACGGCCACGCCCTGGATGCCTTCGACCGTGCCGGCGGCAAGGCCGATCAGCGCGTAGCCGACATTGCCGATGGAGGAATAGGCCATCAGGCGCTTGAGGTTGCGCTGGCCGATGGCCGCGAAGGAGCCCAGAGCCATGGAGGCGATGGAGATGAAGACGATGATCTGCTGCCATTGTCCCAGGATGCCCGGGAAGGCATCGATGAAGACGCGCGTGGCCATGGCCATGCCGGCCATCTTGGGAGCGGCGGAGAAGAAGGCGGTGACCGGGGTCGGCGAGCCCTCGTAGACGTCCGGCGTCCACATGTGGAACGGCACGGCAGAAATCTTGAACGCGATGCCGGCGGCGATGAAGACGACGCCGATGATGGCGCCGATCCCCACCTGGCCCTGCAGGATGCCCGCAATGGCCGGGAAGGACACGCTTCCGGTGAATCCGTAGACCAGCGAGGCCCCGTAGAGGAGCATGCCGGAGGACAGGGAGCCGAGCACGAAATACTTCAGGCCGGCCTCGGTGGAGCGAACGTTGTCGCGGTCGAAGGCGGCGATCACGTAGGACGCGAGGCTCAGCAGCTCGAGGCCGAGATAGAGGGCGATCAGGTCGTTGGCCGAGATCACCATCAACATGCCGAGCGTCGAGAGCACGATGAGGATCGGGTACTCGAAGCGGCTGATGCCCTCGCGGCGCATGTAATCCATCGACAGGATCACGCCACCTGCCGACGCGATGAGCGTGAGGGACTTCATGAACTTGGCGAAGCCGTCGACCACGAAGGAGCCGGACATGGTCTCGACGCGCTCGCCCGGCAGCATCAGCACCGCCACGAAGGCGACGGCCAGAAGCGCAAGGGCGATGATGTTCATGCCTTCCCCGGAGCGCTCGCCGCGGATCGCGCCGAACAGGACCAGGACGAGAGCGCCCGCTGCCAGGATGATCTCCGGCAGCGCGGGGCCGAAAGCGGGAATGGTGAGGGCGGGGTTCATCATGACCTCAGTGTGCGGCTAGAGCAGCCGTTTTCACGGTGGAGAGCGCGGCCTGGACGCTCTGCATGAGCGCATCCGTCGGCACCGCGAAGGTGTCCAGGATGGGACCGGGCTGCACGCCGTAGTAAATGATCAGCAGGATGAGCGGTGCGAAGGTGACGATCTCGCGGCCGTTCAGGTCCGTGATGGTCTGGAGCGCGGGCTTGTCGAGCTCTCCGTAGACCACCCGGCGGTAGAGCCACAGGGCATAGGCCGCCGAGAGGATCACCCCCGAGGTGGCGAAGAAGGCCACCCAGGTGTTCGAGCGGAACGCACCCATCAGGGTCAGGAACTCGCCGATGAAGCCCGAGGTGCCGGGGAGCGCCACATTGGCCATCGTGAGGATCATGAGGACCACCGCGTAGATCGGCATCCGGCTCACAAGACCGCCATAGGCCTTGATCTCGCGGGTATGCATCCGGTCGTAGATCACGCCGACGCCAAGGAAGAGCGCGCCGGAGACCAGGCCGTGGGAGATCATGGTGAACATGGCGCCCTGGATGCCCTGCTCGTTCATGCTGAACAGGCCCATGGTCACGAAGCCCATATGCGCCACCGAGGAATAGGCGATGAGCTTCTTCATGTCCTCCTGCATCAGCGCGACCAGCGAGGTGTAGATGATCGCGATGACCGAAAGCGCATAGACCAGCGGGGCGAAATACACCGAGGCGTCCGGGAACATTGGCAGCGACACTCGGATGAAGCCGTAGCCGCCCATCTTCAGGAGCACGCCGGCCAGGATCACGGAGCCCGCCGTCGGCGCTTCCACGTGGGCGTCGGGCAGCCAGGTGTGGACCGGCCACATGGGCATCTTCACGGCGAAGGACGCGAAGAAGGCGAGCCACAGCCAGAGCTGGAGGTTGTACGGGAACTTGAACGCGAGCAGCGTCGGGATGTCCGTGGTGCCTGCCTGCCAGTACATGGCCATGATGGCGAGCAGCATCAGCACGGAGCCGAGCAGCGTGTAGAGGAAGAACTTGAAGCTCGCGTAGATGCGGCGCTTGCCGCCCCAGATGCCGATGATGAGGAACATCGGAATGAGGCCCGCCTCGAAGAACAGGTAGAAGAGCACGAGGTCGAGCGCGCAGAACACGCCGATCATCGTGGTTTCAAGGACCAGGAAGGCGACGTAATATTCCTTCACCCGATGCCCGATGGAATCCCACGAGGCCAGGATGCAGAACGGCATCAGGAACGTGGTGAGCAGGATGAGCGGGATCGAGAACCCGTCGACGCCGAGCTTGAAGCGGATCGTGTCCGTCAGCCAGGTGTGGCTTTCCACCAGCTGGAAGCTGGCGGACGCCGCATCGAACCGGTTCCAGGCCACCAGCGAGAGCACGAAGGTGGCCAGGGTAGTGGCGAGCGCGGCCCAGCGGGCGTTGGAGCGCGTCGCCTCGCTGTCGCCGCGCAGCGTCAGGATGAAGGCGGCGCCGACCAGCGGCAGGATGAGAAGGCCGGAGAGGATGCCGAAGCCAAACATCAGTGGGCTCCCCTGAAGAGATAGAAGGTCACGAGAGCCGCAACACCGATCAGCATTGCGAAGGCGTAATGGTAGACATAGCCGGACTGCAGCCGGATTGCGCCGCGCGTCACGTCGAGCACCCGGGCGGAGATCCCGTCAGGCCCGAGCCCGTCGATGATCCGCTGGTCGCCCGTGCGCCAGAAGAAGCGGCCGATGGCCATGGCGGGACGGACGAAGATGGCGTCGTACAGCTCGTCGAAATACCACTTGTTGAGCAGGAAGCGGTACAGGATCGGATGGTCCGCCGCGATCTGCGCCGGCTTCTTGGCGTCGACGATGTACATGTACACCGCGAGCAGGAAGCCGAGGATCATCATGAGCGTGGGCAGGAAGGGAACCCAGCCGGGAATGTGGTGCATCTCTTCCAGGATGTGGTTCTCCGGACGGGTGTACAGCGCGCCCTTCCAGAACTCCTGGTAGCCGTGGCCGAGGAAGGCATCGTGGAAGACGAAGCCCGCGATGACCGCACCGATGGCCAGCACGATGAGGGGAAGAATCATCACCAGCGGGCTCTCATGAGGCGTGTGAGCGCCATGGTGGCGGTGCTCGTGAGCCGCATGGGTCGCGGCCTCCACGTCGTGGCTGTGGTCGTCGTGCTCCACGCCCTCATGGTGCCCATGGGCGTGATGGTCCGCATTCGACCAGCGGGCATTGCCCTCGAAGGTCAGGAAGAACAGGCGCCAGGAGTAGAACGAGGTCATCAGGGCCGCGATCACGGTCGCCAGGAAGGCGAACTGACCGGCGCGGCTGTGGGAGGCGAACGCCGCCTCGATGATCGCATCCTTGGAATAATAGCCTGCCGTGAACGGGAAGCCGGTCAGCGCGAGGGTGCCGATGGCCATCATCGCCGTGGTCAGCGGGATGTAGCGGCGCAGGGCGCCCATGTTCCGCATGTCCTGCTCATGGTGCATGGCGTGGATGACCGAGCCCGCGCCCAAGAACAGGAGCGCCTTGAAGAAGGCGTGCGTGAAGAGGTGGAACACACCGGCGCTGTAGGCGCCGACGCCGAGCGCCACGAACATGTAGCCGAGCTGCGAGCAGGTCGAGTACGCGATCACGCGCTTGATGTCGTTCTGAACGAGGCCCACGGTCGCGGCGAAGAAGGCCGTGATGCCGCCGATGACGGTGACGACGGTGAGCGCGTCGGGCGCATATTCGAAGACCGGCGACAGGCGCGCGACCATGAAGACGCCCGCGGTCACCATGGTGGCGGCGTGGATGAGCGCCGAGACCGGGGTCGGGCCTTCCATCGCGTCCGGCAGCCAGGTGTGGAGCAGGAACTGGGCCGACTTGCCCATGGCGCCCATGAAGAGCAGCAGGCAGGCGATGGTCAGGGCGTGCCACTCGATGCCGAGGAAGTGGAACCGCGCATCGGCGAACTCCGCGACCCGCGGGAAGATGGAATCGAAGGTGACGCCGTTGAACAGCACGAAGATCGTGAAGATGCCGAGCAGGAAGCCGAAATCGCCGACGCGGTTGACGATGAAGGCCTTCATGGCGGCGGCGTTGGCGGAGTCCTTCTTGTACCAGAAGCCGATGAGCAGGTAGCTCGCCAGACCCACGCCTTCCCAGCCGAAGAACATCTGGACCAGGTTGTCCGCCGTCACCAGCATGAGCATGGCGAAGGTGAAGAGCGACAGATAGGCGAAGAAGCGCGGGCGGTGCGGATCCTCGTGCATGTAGCCGATGGAATAGAGGTGCACGAGGGCCGACACGGTGTTGACCACCACCAGCATCATGGCGGTGAGCGTATCGATGCGGAACGCCCAGTCGGCCTGAAGGTCGCCGACGGACATCCACCGGGCCACCTGGACCCGGACCATCGGCTCGTCGCCGAAGCCGACCTGGATGAAGGCCACCCAGGACAGGACCGCCGACACGGCGAGCAGCGCCGTCGTGATGATCTCGCTCGGCCGGGCGCCGATGACGCGGCCGAAGAGGCCTGCGATGAGGAAGCCGACGAGCGGCAGGAAGACGATTGCGTGGTACATTGCGCTTACTTAGCCGGTTCCAACGGGCCTTAGCCCCTCATCATGTTGACGTCTTCGACCGCGATCGAGCCGCGGTTTCGGAAGAAGACCACCAGAATCGCAAGGCCGATCGCCGCCTCGGCCGCCGCGACCGTGAGGATCAGCAGGGCGAAGACCTGGCCGACGATGTCGTTCAGGTGGGTGGAGAAGGCCACCATGTTGATGTTCACCGAGAGCAGGATCAGCTCGATCGACATCAGGATGACGATGACGTTCTTGCGGTTGATGAAGATGCCGAACACGCCGAGCGTGAAGAGCACGGCGGCGACGGTGAGATAATGGCCCAGTCCGATAACCATCGCGTGTCTCCTTAGATACCTTGGCGGAAGGGAACCTTCCGCACCTGGACGGCGGTGTCCTGAGTACGGGCGTTCTGCATCGAGATATTCTGGCGGCGCACGCCCACGCGCTCACGCAGCGTGAGCACGATGGCGCCGATCATGGCCACCAGCAGGATCAGGCCGGCGGCCTGGAAGAAGTAGAAGTAGCGGGTGTAGAGCACCTGGCCGAGGGCCTCGGTGTTGGTCATCACGTCGGCCGCCGGGATCGGAACGGCGGGCGCGTGGATGAGGCCCGGATCCACCACGTAGGCGCTCACCACGAAGATCAGCTCGATCAGGAGCACGATCCCGACCAGGGCGCCGAAGGGCAGGTACTGGAGGAACCCCTGGCGGAGCGCGGCGAAATCCACGTCGAGCATCATGACGACGAAGAGGAAGAGCACCGCGACCGCGCCCACATAGACGATAACCAGGATCATCGCCAGGAACTCCGCCCCCATCATCAGGAACAGGCCCGCCGCGTTGACGAAGGCCAGGATGAGGAACAGCACCGATTGCACGGGATTGCGGGACGCGATCACCATGAAGCCGGAAGCGATCGTAATGGTCGCGAACAGGTAGAAGAAGGCGGCGGTTACCGTCATGCTCAAACACAAGCCGCCCTGAAAGCGGCCCCTTCCGACGTGGCCTTAAGAGTTCTCGATGAGAATCCGATGGCCTGTCTATAAATTCCGAAACCGGTGGGAACAACCCACCGGACATACATGCCCCCTGCCCTTTGCCGGGCAGGCAGCGGTTCCTACCGGTAGGGGGCGGTCTTCGCGATGTTCCTCGCGATCTCCCGCTCCCAGCGCTCGCCGTTCGCGAGCAGCTTGGCCTTGTCGTAGAGAAGCTCCTCGCGGGTCTCCACGGAGAATTCGAAGTTCGGCCCCTCGACGATGGCGTCCACCGGGCAGGCTTCCTGGCACATGCCGCAATAGATGCACTTCACCATGTCGATGTCGTAGCGGGTCGTGCGGCGGGTCCCGTCGTTCCGGCGCGGGCCGGCCTCGATGGTGATGGCCTGCGCCGGGCAGATGGCCTCGCAGAGCTTGCAGGCGATGCAGCGCTCTTCCCCGTTGGGGTAGCGGCGCAGCGCGTGCTCGCCGCGGAAGCGCGGCCCGCGATGCCCCATCTCGAAGGGATAGTTGAGCGTCGCCTTCGGCTTGAAGAAATACTTCACGGTCAGGAGGAAGCCTGCCACGAATTCCCTGAGCAGAAGGGCGTTGAAGAACTGACCGATCTTCATGTCGATCTCCTTAGCGCATGCCCGGCGCGTTGCCGGTAACCATCAGCACGCCGGCCACGATGATGACCATGGCCAGGGAGAGCGGAAGGAAGACCTTCCAGCCCAGGCGCATGAGCTGATCGTAGCGATAGCGCGGCACCAGGGCCTTCACCATGGCGATGAGAATGAACAGGAAGCTGGCCTTGAGCACGAACCAGATCACGCCCGGCACCCAGGTGAAGGGCGCGAAGGGGATCGGGGACAACCAGCCGCCCAGGAACAGGATGGTGCCGAGCGCGCACATGGTCATGATGGCCACGTATTCGCCGAGCATGAACAGCAGGTACGGGGTGGAGGAATATTCCACCATGTAGCCGGCCACGAGCTCGGATTCGGCTTCCGGCAGGTCGAAGGGCGGGCGGTTCGTCTCGGCCATGGCCGAGATGAAGAACACCACGAACATCGGGAACAGCGGCAGCCAGTACCAGCCGAGGATGCCCAGACTCGTGTTCTGCGATTCGACGATCTGCGACAGGTTCAGGGTCCCGGCGCACATGAGCACCGTCACGATGACGAAGCCGATGGATACCTCGTAGGACACCATCTGGGCCGCCGAGCGAAGCGCCCCGAGGAACGGGTACTTCGAGTTCGAGGCCCAGCCGCCCATGATGACGCCGTAGACGCCCAGCGACGAGATCGCGAAGATGTAGAGGATGCCCACATTGATGTCGGCGATCGCCCATCCGGCGTTGAGCGGGATGACCGCCCAGGCCGCGAGGGAGAGCGTGCACATCACCAGCGGCGCGAGCAGGAACATGCCCTTGTTGGCAGGCGCCGGGATGACCGGCTCCTTCAGCACGAACTTGAGCAGGTCCGCGAAGGACTGGAGCAGGCCCCAGGGACCGACCACGTTCGGGCCGCGCCGCAGCTGAACCGCGGCCCAGACCTTGCGGTCGGCGTAGAGCGCATAGGCGATGAAGATGAGAAGCGCGACGAGCATGAGCAGGCTCTTGCCCAGCATGATCGCGACAGCGAGGAGGATATCTCCGAGTTCCATGATCCGCTCCTCTCTTACTCGGCCGCTTCGAGCTTCAGCTCACGGGCGAGCGCGGAGCACTCGGCCATGACGCCGGAGGCGCGGGCGATCGGGTTCGTCAGGTAGAAGTCCTTCACCGGGCTCGCGAAAGCCTCGCGGCCAGGGGTGCCGCCGATGCCGGCGAGCGACTGGATGGCCGCAGCGCCGTCGGCGGGCTGGACCGTCTCGATCGCGGCGAAATGCGGGTGGGCCGCATAGAGCTTGGCCCGAAGCGCGTTGAGCGAGTCGAACGGGAGGCGATGGCCGAGCACGTCGGACAGCGCGCGCAGGATCGCCCAATCCTCGCGGGCCTCGCCCGGCGCGAAGGCCGCGCGGTTGGCGAGCTGCACCCGCCCCTCCGTGTTCACGTAGGTGCCGGATTTTTCCGTGTAGGTGGCCGAGGGCAGGATCACGTCGGCGCGGTGAGCGCCGCGGTCGCCGTGGGTGCCCTGATAGATCACGAATGCGCCGGGCGCGATCTCGATCTCGTCGGCCCCGAGGTTGAAGAGAACCTCCACGCCGCCCTGGGCCATCTGCTGGGCCGTCAGGCCGCCCTCGCCCGGCACGAGACCGAGATCGAGCGCGCCGACGCGGGAAGCCGCGGTATGCAGGACCGAGAAGCCGTTCCAGCCTTCCGTCACCGCACCCACGTCCTGGGCGAGCTTCGCGACGGCGGACAGAACCGCCAGGCCGTCCGGACGGGCGAGAGCGCCCTGCCCGACGATGATCAGCGGACGCTCGGCGCCGCGCAGCTTCTCCATGAAGCCATGGCGGCCGGCGGCCAGCTCGGCCAGGGTGTCGGGACCCGCGCCGAGATATTCGCAAGGATAGGTCAGGTCGACGTTCTCACCGATCAGCGCGATCGGCGGCGGGCCTGCGCGCCAGCGCTTGCGGATGCGCACGTTGACGAGGGAAGCCTCGAAGCGCGGATTGGCGCCCACGATCAGGATCGCATCCGCGTCCTCGATGCCCGGGATCGTGGTGTTGAAGAGATAGGAGCCGCGCCCGTAAGCCGGAGACAGCGCCGTGCCGTCCTGGCGGGCATCGACATTGGTCACGCCCAGGCTCTGCATGAGGAGCTTGAGGGCGAACATCTCTTCGACGGCGGCGAGGTCACCGACGATGGCGCCGATCTTCTTGGCGTCGGTGGTCTTCACCTTGGCGGCGATGGCGGCGAAAGCCTCCTGCCAGGATGCCGGGCGCAGGCGGCCGTTCTCCCGCACGAACGGACGGTCGAGGCGCTGAAGGCGCAGGCCGTCGACGATCTGGCGGGTCTTGTCGGAGATCCATTCCTCGTTCACCGCTTCGTTGACGCGCGGCAGGATGCGCATGACCTCGCGGCCACGGGAATCGACCCGGATCGAGGACCCCACTGCGTCCATCACGTCGACGGAATCGGTCTTGGTGAGCTCCCATGGACGATAATGGAAGGATTCGGGCTTATGGGTCAGCGCGCCGACCGGGCAGAGGTCCGCGATATTGGCCTGAAGCTCGGAGCCGAGAGCCCGTTCCAGATAGCTCGTGATTTCCATGTCCTCGCCGCGCCACAGGGCGCCCATATCCGGCACGCCCGCCACCTCGGCGGTAAAGCGCACGCAGCGGGTGCAGTGGATGCAGCGGTTCATGGAGGTGCGCACGAGCGGGCCGAGATACTTGTCGGTGACCGCGCGCTTGTTCTCGTGGAAGCGGCTGGTGTCGACCCCATAGGCCATGGCCTGGTCCTGCAGGTCGCACTGGCCGCCCTGGTCGCAGATCGGGCAGTCGAGGGGGTGGTTGATCAGGAGGAACTCCATCACGCCCTCGCGCGCCTTCTTCACGGTCGGCGACTTGGTCGAGATCTGCGGCGGCTCACCGTTCGGGCCCGGGCGGCAGTCGCGCACGCCCCACGCGCAGGATGCGACCGGCTTGGGGGCGCCCTTCACCTCCACGAGGCACATGCGGCAATTGCCGGCGATCGAGAGCCGCTCATGGTAGCAGAAGCGCGGAACCTCGGCGCCCGCGGCCTCTGCGGCCTGGAGCAGCGTGTATTCGGCGGGAACGTCGACCTCGACGCCATCAACGATGATTTTAGCCATCTTCAATCTCACTCCGCCGCGATCATGACGGATTCTGAATGCGGGTTCGCCGCGTAGTCGTCGATCCGCTTCTCGATCTCGTGTCGGAAATGGCGGATCAGGCCCTGGACCGGCCAAGCCGCCGCGTCGCCGAGCGCGCAGATGGTGTGGCCTTCTATCTGGGTCGAGACTTCGAGCAGCATGTCGATCTCGCGCTTCTGGGCGCGGCCCTCGGCCATGCGGCTGAGCACGCGCCACATCCAGCCGGTGCCTTCGCGGCACGGGGTGCACTGGCCGCAGCTCTCGTGCTTGTAGAAGTACGAGATGCGGGCGATGGCGCGGACGATGTCGGTGGACTTGTCCATGACGATCACCGCGGCGGTGCCGAGACCCGACTTGAGGTTGCGCAGCGTGTCGAAATCCATCGGTGCGTCGATGATCTGCTCGGCCGGAACGACCGGAACGGACGAGCCGCCGGGAATGACCCCGAGCAGGTTGTCCCAGCCGCCGCGGATGCCGCCGCAATGGGTGTCGATCAGCTCGCGGAAGGTCAGGCCCATGGCCTCTTCCACGTTGCAGGGCTTGTTCACGTGACCCGACACGCAGAAGAGCTTGGTGCCTACATTGTTGGGGCGGCCGATGCCGGAGAACCAGGATGCGCCGCGACGCAGGATCGTGCCAGCGACCGCGATCGACTCCACATTGTTCACCGTGGTCGGGCAGCCGTAGAGCCCCATATTGGCCGGGAACGGAGGCTTCAGGCGCGGCATGCCCTTCTTGCCCTCCATGCTCTCGATGAGAGCCGTCTCCTCGCCGCAGATGTAAGCGCCCGCGCCGTGATGGACGTAGAGGTCGAAGGGATAGCCGTGAACGTTGTTCTGGCCGATCAGGCCGGCCGCATAGGCCTCGTCGACCGCGCGCTGGAGGGCGAACCGCTCCGCCACGTACTCGCCGCGGATATAGATGTAGGCCGCATGCGCCCCCATGGCGAAAGAGGCGATGAGGCAGCCCTCGACCAGAAGATGCGGATCGTTCCGCATGATCTCGCGGTCCTTGCAGGTGCCCGGCTCCGACTCGTCGGCATTGACGACGAGGTAATGCGGACGGCCGTCCGACTGCTTGGGCATGAAGGACCATTTCAGGCCCGTGGGGAAGCCGGCGCCGCCGCGCCCGCGCAGACCCGAGGCCTTCATCTCGTCGATGATCCAGTCGCGGCCCTTTTCCAGGAGGAACTTGGTTCCGTCCCAGGCGCCGCGCATCTTGGCGGCCTCGAGGTCCGGCGAATGGAAGCCGTAGAGGTTGGTGAAAATGCGATCTCTATCGTGAAGCATCTCGATTCACTCCCCCTCAGGACGTCTTGTTGTCTTTGTCGACGACCACGTCCGGCTTGCTTTCGCTGCCGTCGCGGCGCGACTCGGTTTGAGCCGGAGGCGTACCAGCATTCGGTGTCGTGGGGCTCGTCGGAACGGCGCCCTTGCCGGGCGAAGCCACATAGGACTTGCTGCTCTGGGGAGCGGGCTCGGCGCCCTTCTCCGTGTGCGAGGCGCCCTTGGTGGCCTTCGACGGATCGGCGGCCTCCTTCTGGTCGACCGGCTTCACGGGAGTCTCGCCCTCCTTGGCGCGCTTGGCCGGCGTGTCGGCGGCGTCGCTCTCGATCGGGCGTCCCGCGGTCGGCTTCGCGGCCTTGGCCTCCTTGGGAACCGACGCCGTCGCAGCCGCAGCCTCGCCCGTCTCGGCGGGCGCGGCCTGTTCCTCGAAGCGCTTGCGCCAAGCGCCGATCTGGGAACCGTCATAAAGGGACGGATCCTGCAGCGTCTTGACGGCCTCGAGAGGCTCGGACCGGTTGCGGCCGATCTGCGAGCCCTTGCGGACCGGGCGGCCCGCCGCGAGATCGTCCAGGAGCTTCTCGAAATTCTCGGCCGTCAGGTCCTCGTAGTAATCGTCGTTGATCTGCACCATCGGCGCATTGCAGCAGGCGCCGAGGCACTCGACTTCGAGCCAGGAGAACTTTCCGTCGGCGGAGACGTGGTTCTGCTCGCCGACGCGCTTCTCGAGAACCTTCTTGATGTCGCCGGCGCCGCGCAGCACGCAAGGCGTGGTGCCGCAGAACTGGATGAAATATTTTCCGACCGGTTCCAGGTTGAACATCGTGTAGAAGGTCGCCACCTCCATCACACGGATGACCGGCATGTCGAGCCGCGCGGCCACGGCCTCGATGGCCTTGCGGGGCAGCCAGCCACCAGCCTGGTCCTGCGCCTTCCCCAGGAGCGCGATCACCGCCGAGGCCTGGCGGCCGGGCGGGTACTTGGCGATCTGCTGCTGGGCGAAAGCTTCCGTCTCGGGCGAGAACACGAAGCTCTCGGGCTGCATTTCTTCAGGCGCGAGCTTACGAACGGCCATTTTGACTCTTCTCCTCATCGTCATGGCCGGGGTGTGCCCGGCCATTCACGACTTGAACTCTCTGATCACGCCTTCGACAGGCGTGTCCCGGGCTCGGAAGGGAGCCCGGATGTTTCTTAGCGGTCCACTTCACCGAACACGATGTCGAGCGAACCGAGAACGCCTGCCACGTCGGCCAGCATGTGGCCGCGGCACATGAAATCCATGCCCTGGAGGTGGGCGAAGCCCGGAGCGCGCACGTGGCAGCGGTACGGCTTGTTGGTGCCGTCCGAGACCAGGTAGACGCCGAATTCTCCCTTCGGAGCCTCCACCGCCGCGTAGACCTCGCCAGCGGGAACGTGGAAGCCTTCGGTGTAGAGCTTGAAGTGGTGGATCAGCGCTTCCATGGAGCGCTTCATGTCCTTGCGCGAGGGCGGCGCGATCTTGCCGTCGAGGGTGTTGACCGGCCCCTGCCCGTCCGGAGCGCGCAGCTTGTCCAGGCACTGGCGCATGATGCGCACGGACTGGCGCATCTCCTCCATGCGGATGATCTGGCGGTCGTAGTTGTCGCCGTTGAGGCCCACGGGGATGTCGAACTCCATCTCCTCGTAGCACTCGTAGGGCTGCGACTTGCGCAGGTCCCAGGCCACGCCGCAGCTGCGCACGAGCACGCCGGAGAAGCCCCACTTCCAGCAATCGTCGAGGGTGATCGTGCCGATATCCACGTTGCGCTGCTTGAAGATGCGGCTGCCCATGACGAGCGTGTCGAGATCGTCGAGCACCGTCAGGAAGGGATCGCAGAAGGCCTCGATGTCGTCGATGAGCTCGGGCTGGATGTCCATGTTCACGCCGCCCGGCCGGAAATAATTGGCGTGCATGCGCGAGCCGGAGATGCGCTCATAGAAGATCATGAGCTTCTCGCGCTCCTCGAAGCCCCAGAGGGGCGGCGTGAGCGCGCCGACGTCCATGGCCTGCGTGGTCACGTTGAGGAGGTGCGACAGCAGACGGCCGATTTCCGAGAACAGGACGCGGATCAGCTGCGCGCGGCGCGGAACCTCGATGCCGAGGAGCTTTTCCGTCGCAAGGCAGTAGGCATGCTCCTGATTCATCGGCGCGACATAGTCGAGCCGGTCGAAATAGGGGTTCGCCTGAACGTAGGTCTTGTACTCGATCAGCTTCTCGGTGCCGCGGTGGAGCAGGCCGATATGGGGATCGACGCGCTCGACCACCTCGCCGTCGAGCTCCAGGACGAGCCGGAGCACGCCGTGCGCCGCCGGATGCTGGGGCCCGAAATTGATGGTGAAGTTGCGGATATTGTGTTCGCCCATGGGTCGCCCTCTCCGCCTTATGCCTTGGCCTTCTCGTCGCCGGGCAGCACGTAATCCGTGCCCTCCCAGGGAGAGAGGAAGTCGAAATTGCGGAACTCCTGGCTCAGCTTCACCGGCTCGTAGACCACGCGCCCCTGGCCGTCGTCGTAGCGGACCTCGACATAGCCGGTGAGCGGGAAGTCCTTGCGGAGCGGATGCCCCTCGAAGCCGTAATCGGTGAGCAGCCGGCGCAGGTCCGGATGGCCCGAGAACAGGACCCCGTAGAGATCGTAGGTCTCGCGCTCGTACCAGTTGGCGGCCGGGAAGAGGCCGATGATCGAGGGAACCGGGGTCACCTCGTCCGTCTCCACCTTCACGCGGATGCGGCGGTTATGGTGAGGCGCCAGGAAGTGATAGACCACGTCGAAACGCTTCTCCCGGGCCGGGTAATCCGCACCGCAGATGTCGATGAAGCAGACGAATCGGCATTCCGGATCGTCCCGCAGGAACGTCACGACCCGCTCGATCTCCTCGAGGCGGGCGACGATTGTCAGTTCGCCGAAGGCGATGGCGCGATCGACGATGGCCTCGCCGAGGGACGAGGCGATATGGTCGCTCAGGGCTTGGAGCTCAGCACTCATGAAGATGACCTTTGCTCAGCGCTCGATGGTGCCGGTGCGGCGGATCTTCTTCTGGAGAAGCAGCACGCCGTAGAGGAGCGCCTCCGCGGTCGGGGGGCAGCCAGGCACGTAGATATCGACCGGCACGATGCGGTCGCACCCACGAACGACCGAATAGGAATAGTGGTAGTAGCCGCCGCCATTGGCGCAGGAGCCCATGGAGATGACATAGCGCGGCTCGGGCATCTGGTCGTAGACCTTGCGGAGCGCGGGCGCCATCTTGTTGGTGAGCGTGCCGGCGACGATCATCACGTCCGACTGTCGCGGCGAGGCGCGCGGCGCGAAGCCGAAGCGCTCGGCGTCGTAGCGAGGCATGGACATCTGCATCATCTCGACCGCGCAGCAGGCGAGGCCGAAAGTCATCCACATCAGCGAGCCCGTGCGCGCCCACTTGATGAGCTCCTCGGACGAGGCCACGAGGAAGCCCTTGTCGGACAGCTCGTCGTTGATGGAGACGAAATACGGATCGGTCGAACCCACCGGCTTGCCGGTATTGGGATCGATGATGCCGCGCGGTGCGGGAGCGACCAGGGTGGACTGGTTATCGGAGATCAATCCCATTCCAGGGCCCCTTTCTTCCACTCATAGACAAAGCCGACGGTCAGGACGCCCAGGAAGAGCATCATCGAGAGGAAACCGAACCAGCCCAGGTTCCCGAACACGATGGCCCAGGGGAACAGGAAGGCGACCTCCAGGTCGAAAATGATGAACAGGATGGCGACCAGGTAGAATCGCACGTCGAACTTCATACGTGCGTCATCGAAGGCATTGAACCCGCACTCGTAAGCGGACAGCTTCTCCGTATCGGGCTTGCTGTAGGCCACGATGAAGGGCGCCACGAGCAGCGCCACCCCGATCAGGAGCGACACGCCGATAAAGATCACGAGAGGCAGGTAGTCGGCGAGGAGATTCGTCATACGACACCCAGAAGGAACGGAGCGCGGCCGGAAAGGCCGGCGACATGCCACGCATTTAAGCCACAGAAAGGCCCGAAGAAAGGTCCTGCGACAAACCGTGGTTTGTGGGCGGAGGCTTATCCGAGTTCCCCTGCCCTGACAAGTGTTTGAGGTGCCGTAAAAAGAACCATTCCAAACTAAGAGGTCGCCCGCTCCGCCGCATGGGCAGCTTTGCGGTTCGCCTTCTCCTCTGCCCGGTTCGCGGCGTTTTCCGCCTTGGCCCTGGCCTCGCATCTGGCCCGGATCTCATCCAGCTCCTCCTGGGTCAGGTGTTCGATGCCGATGAACAGGTTCTGGGCGGCGCTGGCCCGGATCAACTCGTCCAGTTTGGCCTGGATGGCCGCCCCGTCCCGGTTCTGGGTGTTCTGAATCAGGAACACCATCAGGAAGGTCACGATGGTGGTTCCCGTATTCACCACCAGCTGCCAGGTATCGGAGAAGCCGAAGACCGGCCCGCTCACGGCCCAGACGATGATGACGAGCAGGCTGAAAACGAAGGTGCTCGGCCGGCCCGAGGCCTGCGCCACCCAGTTGGAGCAACAGGTGAAATACTTCGACATCATCCGTCCGACCTACCCTGCCCCCATTTCAGGCCCTCAAGGTGGCAGAAGACCCGGGATATCGGAAAGGAAATGCGCGAGGCCCAAAAAAGTGTCACGCTTTGACGTCGCAGCCATGCATGAGGCGCATGGGCGCATCCGCGTTCGGCAGCCGAATTGTCAGGGGAAGGGGGTGAAGTGGCGCGGGCGACGGGGCTCGAACCCGCGACCTCCGGCGTGACAGGCCGGCACTCTAACCGACTGAGCTACGCCCGCGCATTTCTTGGTCCGCCGAAGCGGTGTGGGTGCTTTAAGGGCCGCTCCGTTCCCTGTCAAGCGGTTCGCTGCCCCATTTTCAGATCGCTTTCAAAAACCTGCGCGGCCGGCCTGCATGGCCTGGAACGATCGTTAAATGACGCGCTCCGAAAGCTCGGCGCTATTCAGGCGCGACGGGCTCGGCAGGCGCCTTCAACGACCGCAGGACCCGGTCGCATTCGAGCAGTTCGTCCAATGCCGATTGGAGCTTGCGGAGGGTTTCTTCAGGCAGGGCCGCCCCCTCCTGAGCATGACCGTTTTCCACATCGGGAGAATCGCCGAAATCCTCATCCGCCTCGGCGACAGCCTCTCTCGCGTCCTGCCTGGGTGCGGATACGCTCTCATCGCCCCGCCCCACGGCCTGAACGAAGCGGACGCCCTCCCCCTTGAGGATGCGCTGCACGCCCCTGATCGTATAGCCCTCGCCGTAGAGGAGGTGGCGGATTCCCCTGAGAAGATCCACGTCGTCGGGGCGGTAATAGCGGCGGCCGCCTCCGCGCTTCAGCGGCTTGATGTGAGGGAAGCGGGTTTCCCAGAAGCGCAGCACGTGCTGCGGCACATCGAGGTCCTCGGCCACCTCGCTGATGGTGCGGAACGCGTCAGGGCTCTTGTCCGCGGCGCCACCGGCCATGTGAGGATCAGTCCTCGCGCTCGACGGTCTCGCCGTTGATGTAGGCCTTCAGGACGTTGGACGGCTTGAAGACCATGACCCGGCGCGGATCGATCGGAACCTCGACTCCGGTCTTCGGATTGCGGCCGACGCGCTCGCCTTTGCTCCGCACGACGAACGAGCCGAAGGACGAGAGCTTGACGGTCTCACCCGCCGCCAGGCTGTCGCAGATCTCCGCCAGAACCCGCTCGACCAGTTCGGCCGATTCGGTCCGTGAAAGGCCTACCTTCTGATAGACGGCCTCGCTCAGATCCGCTCTCGTCACAGTTTTGCCAGCCATTGAGCTCCCCAAGCCAGAATGAGTTCCTTGGTGTTTCAATCGGTTAAGACGCTATGCAGATGCCTCCGTATGGTCAACCTTAGACTTGCCGTCAAGGGATTCACACTTACGTCTTAAGGTCTATATTCCTACCAACGGATGAGCGCGCTGCCCCAGGTAAAGCCGCCGCCGATGGCCTCGATCATGACGAGATCGCCGTCCTTGATCCGCCCGTCCTTGCGGGCGACATCGAGGGCGAGCGGGATGGAGGCGGCCGAGGTGTTGCCGTGCCGGTCGACGGTGATCACCACCTTCTCCGGCGCGATGCCCAGCTTGTCGGCGCTGGCCGTGATGATCCGCTTGTTGGCCTGATGCGGCACGAACCACCGCAGATCCTCGGGAGTGGTCCCGGTCGCCTCGAAGGCGTCCCGCACCACATCGGCGACCATGCCCACGGCGAATTTGAAGACTTCCCTGCCTTCCATCTTCAGGACGCCGGTGGTCTGGGTGGAACCGGGCCCGCCATCGACATAGAGCTTCTCCCGGTAACGGCCGTCAGAGCGCAGCTGCGAATTCAGGACTCCCCGGTCGGCGGAGGTCCCCTCGCCTTCCTGCGCCTCCAGCACGATGGCGCCGGCCCCGTCGCCGAAGAGCACGCAGGTCGTGCGGTCGTTCCAATCCAGGATCCGGGAGAAGGTCTCGGCGCCGATCACCAGGGCGCGCTTGTGCGAGCCGGACTGAAGGAACTTGTCGGCAGTGGCCACCGCATAGACGAATCCCGTGCAGACCGCCTGGAGGTCGAAGGCCGCGCCGTGGGTCATTCCCAAGCCGTTCTGGATCATCGTCGCCGTGGACGGGAACGTATGGTCCGGGGTCGAGGTGGCGCAGATGATGAGGTCGATATCCTGCGCGGTCAGCCCGGCATCGGCGAGAGCCGCTTCGGCGGCCTTGATGCCCAGCACTGACGTGGTCTCGCTCTCGTCGGCGATATGCCGCTGCTCGATCCCCGTCCGCTGCACGATCCAGTCATGCGAGGTGTCGACGATCTTCTCGAGATCCTGATTGGTCATCTTGCGCTTCGGCAGGTAGGAGCCGACGCCGCGCACAACGGAACGGATACGTTTCAAGGTGGTACTTTCCTCAGGCCTCGTGCCCGACCGGATCATGCTCCAGCATGCCCCGGATTGTGTTCATCAATTCAAAATGCGCCATGTCATAGGCCACGTCGATCGCGCTGGCGAAGCCCAGATCGTCCGTCCCGCCATGGCTCTTTACGACGACGCCTTCCAGACCCAGGAAAAGGCCGCCATTGACCTTCCGCGGGTCCATCTTGTCCCTGAGAGCGTTAAAGGCCTGTTTCGCGAAGAGATAGCCGATCTTGGCCATCAGCGTGCGGCTCATCGCGGAGCGCAGGTACTGGCCGATCTGCTTGGCCGTGCCTTCGGCGGTCTTCAGGGCGATATTGCCCGTGAAGCCTTCGGTCACGACGACGTCCACCGTTCCCTTCCCGATATCGTCGCCCTCCACGAAGCCCCGGTACTCCATATAAGGAGCGTTCATTTCCTTGAGAATGCGGCCAGCTTCCTTGACGGCCTCGATCCCCTTGATCTCTTCCGTCCCTACGTTGAGCAGGCCCACGGTCGGGCGCTCGAGATCGAAGACGATGCGCGCCATGGCCGCCCCCATGATGGCCATGTCCACCAGATGGCCCGCATCCGCCCCGATGGTCGCGCCCACGTCGAGCACGATGCTCTCGCCGCGCATGGTCGGCCACATGGCGGCAATCGCCGGGCGTTCGATATGCGCCATGGTCTTCAGGCAGATCTTGGCCGTGGCCATGAGGGCGCCGGTATTGCCGGCGGAAACGGCCGCGTCGGCCTCCCCGTCGCGGACGGCCTGGACGGCCTTCCACATGGAGGACTTGCCCCGCCCCATGCGGATCGCCTGGCTCGGCTTTTCGTCCATGGCGATCGAGATCTCGGTATGGCGAAGCTCGGTCGCGGCCTTCAGCTTGGGATGGGCTTCCAGGAGCGGCGCAATCACCGCCTCGTTGCCGAACATGAGAAAGCGGATGTCGGGATGCCGCTCGAGCGCCAGGGCCGCTCCAGGGATGACGATCGACGGGCCATGGTCCCCTCCCATCGCATCGAGCGAAATACGCACTGGCTTCGACATGACGGCTTTTTCTTTCTCTCGGCTTGGATAGGGTGCGGAAAATACCGGTTTGCGTTGGCACCGCAACCGGTTTCTGGCCCTTCCGGCGGCAGGCGCGGGAGCAAGCAGCTCCCGCAAGTCTTTGTTTTTGAACGCCCTACTTGTCCGACTTGAGCTTGCCCAGGGCCGCAAAGGGCGAATCCTTGGCGTCCCCAGGGTCCCTGTAGTCGAAATCGACCCCCGGCTTGCGCGGATACGGATCGAGGCCCAGGGCCAGGAACTCGGCGGTGAGCGCGCCGAGATCGATCTGGCCGTTGACGATCTCGTCCGGGGGCTCGTACTCGTTGAGGTCGGTCGGCGGTTCGGCCGGCATCCCCGAGGATTCCGCGAAATCCACCTCCACCTCCTCCTCGATGTCCGAATCGAACGAATCGAGGGTCACGACGCAGATCTGGGTGATCGACGCCTTCACCACGCCCGTTACATGAATACCCTTCGCGGTGTTGCTGAGCTTGAAATCTCCCGACAGGGCCTGGATGCCGGGAAGCCCGAAATCCCTCGCCAGAGCGTCACGCTCTTCGGCGCTCGCCTGCACGTGGATCTCCTGCCCGCGTGGCGGAATGTTCATCACGTCCACGAGGCGCGACAGGGGACCTACGGTTTCAGGGGTCATCGGCTTCCCTCCTCAGTGAAGGCCTCGGGCGCTGGGAAAGCAGGCCCGGTTTCGAGCAACATGTCCAGCGTGACAGGTTTGAGATCCCTGTCCGCCGCCAGGGCATAACGCGCCAGCGCAGCGGCGGGTGCGGCGCCGCCGAGCGCATTCCGGCCAAGGGCCTCGCCGAGCTCCGCCTCGCTCCCGGCATTGAGGGCCGGGTCATAGGCCTGCGCCCGGCCGTAGAAGGCCGCGGCCACCTTTTTCATGCGCTTCGGCACGACCGTGTCGCCGACGCCCATTTCGCGCAAGGAAGCATCCATGTCCCGGAAGAAGGCGTCCGTCAGATCCTTGGCGACGTCGTCGGCGGGCGGCGGAAGCTCCCGCAGGGCCCTTAAAGTGAGGATCATGTGCAGGGAAAGGGACTCGAAGCGTCCCTCGAGGCTATCCGGAATGCCGAGTGCCGCATAGAGCCCTGGCGCACGGGACGCATTGGCGATTCTCGCATAGAGAGCCGCGATGGTCGTGCGCCGGGGATCCTTGCGGAAGAGACTGAATATCACAGCCTTTGCCCTTCCAAGCTTGTCAAAATCGAAACCTCGGGTTACGCCATCACGATCCACAGGCGCAAGCTCATCCGCGCCGCATTCCTGGAAGAACCGTACGATGCGTCGATATCATACCCTTTTGGTACGTTTGGCTACTGCGACATTCCTGGCCACTTCCGTTGCTGCCTGCACCATGGGCGAGGAATTTGCCCGCGGATATCAGCTCGACGAGAACGCCGTGAACCAGGTGAAGAAGGGCATGAGCGCCGAGCAGGTGCTCCAGATCCTCGGCACGCCATCGACGGTCTCCACGGTCGGCAACAAGAACTGGTACTACATCAGCCAGAGGTCCCGCCGCACGCTGCAGTTCATGGGCGAGCAGGTGATCGATCAGCGGGTCACCGCCGTCTATTTCGACAATAACCTTCGCGTCGAGCGCGTGGGCCTCTACGGCATTCAGGACGGCAAGGTGTTCGATTTCATCAGCCGGACCACCCCTTCGGGAGGCGAGGAATCCAGCTTCCTTGGACAGATTCTCAAGGGCACGAACAGCTTCAACCCATTCGGCAGCTAGCGCATCGGGCCGCATCCGATGCGCCAGCCAAGAGAAGGAGCCTCGGATCAATCCCAAAAGCGGTCTCCACTTTTGGGTCCGAGGCTCTAGGACAGCTTCCATCTCCAGCAAAAAGGCCGGGCTTTCGTCCCGGCCTTTTTCTTTCATTTCCGGTCCGCCCAGGCCCGCGGCGGAACCCGCGGACCCGAAGGTTTCGTCTCTGTCCCGTCAGGAATGCGCCAGGATCGCCAGCAGCATCAGGGCGATGATGTTGGTGATCTTGATGGCAGGGTTCACGGCAGGGCCCGCCGTGTCCTTGTAGGGATCGCCGACGGTATCGCCGGTCACGGAGGCCTTGTGCGCGTCCGAGCCCTTATGGTGCGTCGTGCCCGATGCATCCGTGAAACCGTCCTCGAAGGACTTTTTCGCGTTGTCCCAGGCTCCGCCGCCGGAGGTCATGGAGATCGCCACAAAGAGGCCGGTCACGATCACGCCGAGCAGCATCGCGCCCACGGCCGAGAAGGCCTGGGACTTGCCTGCCACCCAGTAGATCACGAAATAGGTCACGATCGGCGCCAGCACCGGCAGGAGCGACGGCACGATCATTTCCTTGATCGCCGCGCGGGTGAGCATGTCGACGGCGCGTCCGTAATCAGGCCGGTCCGTGCCCGCCATGATGCCCGGCTTCTCCCGGAACTGGCGGCGCACCTCCTCCACCACGGCCCCTGCCGCACGTCCGACCGCCGTCATGGCGATGCCGCCGAACAGGAAGGGAATGAGACCGCCGAACAGCAGGCCCACCACCACATAGGGATTGGTGAGCGAGAAGTCCGGGGCCACGCCCTGGAAGTACGGGTACTGCGCGGCGTTCTGCGTGAAGTAGGTCAGGTCGGAGGTATAGGCCGCGAAGAGCACCAGGGCGCCCAGGCCCGCGGAGCCGATGGCATAACCCTTCGTCACTGCCTTGGTGGTGTTGCCCACGGCATCGAGGGCGTCCGTGGACTTGCGCACCTCCTTCGGCAGCCCTGCCATCTCGGCGATGCCGCCGGCATTGTCCGTCACCGGACCGAAGGCGTCGAGGGCCACGATCATGCCCGCGAGCGCCAGCATGGCGGTCACCGCGATCGCGATGCCGAAGAGACCCGCGAGCTTGAAGGCCACGATGATGCCGGCGATGATCACGATGGTCGGCAGCGCCGTCGATTCCAGCGAGACCGCGAGGCCCTGGATCACGTTCGTGCCGTGCCCCGTCACGGAGGACTGGGCGATGGACCGCACGGGACGGAAGCCCACCCCGGTGTAGTATTCGGTGATCACCACGATGAACGCGGTCACGGCGAGACCGATGATCGCGCACCAGAACAGGGACTGGCCCGAATACTCGGTGCCCTCGATCGGACCGAAGCCGAGCATCTGCCAGGTCACGAGAGCGATCGCGACGGCCGAGAGAACGCCCGTTACGATGAGGCCCTTGTAGAGGGCGCCCATGATCGACTCGTTCTGACCGAGCTTCACGAAGAAGGTCCCGATGATCGAGGTGACGATGCAGGCCGCGCCGATGGCGAGCGGATACATCAGCATGGTGTCCAGGAAGGCCTGCCCCGAGAAGAAGATCGCCGCGAGCACCATGGTGGCGACCACGGTCACCGCATAGGTCTCGAACAGGTCGGCCGCCATGCCGGCACAGTCGCCGACATTGTCGCCCACGTTGTCGGCGATCGTGGCGGGGTTGCGCGGATCGTCCTCGGGAATTCCCGCCTCCACCTTGCCCACGAGGTCGCCGCCCACATCGGCGCCCTTGGTGAAGATGCCGCCGCCGAGACGGGCGAAGATCGAGATCAGCGATGCGCCGAAACCGAGGGCCACGAGGCTGTCGACGACCACGCGGTCGGATGGATTCAAGCCGCCGATGCGGGTCAGGTAGCCGTAGTAGAGAGCCACGCCCAGGAGCGCGAGGCCCGCCACCAGCATGCCCGTGACGGCGCCCGCCTTGAAGGCCACGTCGAGACCGCCGCCGAGGGACTGCGTCGCGGCCTGCGCGGTGCGGACGTTGGCGCGGACCGAGACGTTCATGCCGATGAAGCCCGCGGCGCCCGACAGGATCGCCCCGATGGCGAAACCGACCGCGACGCGGATGCCGAGGAAGTAGGCGATGATGGCGAAGAGCACCACGCCCACGATGGAAATCGTCGTATATTGTCTGCGGAGATAAGCTTTCGCGCCTTCGGCGACCGCGCCGGCGATCTCCTGCATGCGCTGAGAACCGGCGTCACGCTTCATCACGTCGCTGATGGCCCAGAAGCCATACGCAATCGAGAGAAGCCCGCCCAGAATAATAAGGGTGAGTGCCATCATGCCATCCTTGTTATGGGAAAGCAGAAAGCCGCTCTTCAAGGCCCGAACTCGGCCTTGAACGGCCTCCACCCCCAGCGAACCTTATATTTGGTGGCAAAAATCTTGGCCGTTCGCAACGATACTTCCCGCCAAACCCACAGGAAGCCCTTTAGACTTTATGCGGGTACCGTCACTCGAGCCCTCTGCTGCCAAGCCAGCAGAACTAGAGCGACAGCCACTGGCGGGAAGACCATCCAGTTCACGGTCTCCCATCCGCCGGCGGTCAGGAGCTTGCCCGACGAAAAGGACGCGGCGGCGACCGAGCCGAAAACCAGGAAGTCATTGGCGGCCTGGACTTTCGTGCGCTCCTCGGGACGGTAGCAATCGGTGACCATGGCGGTCGCACCGATGAAGCCGAAGTTCCAGCCGAATCCGAGGACGATGAGGGTGGCCCAGAAATGGGCGAGGTCGATGCCTGACAGACCGATGACGGCGGAAGCGGCGAGCAGGCAAAGTCCCACCGCCGTCACAAGCTCCTTGCCGAACCGGGCGATCAATCGCCCCGTGAAGAAGCTTGGGCCGAACATGGCCAGGATGTGCCACCGGATGCCGGACGCGGCGTCGCCGACGCTATGCCCGCAGCCGACCATGGCCATGGGGGCGGCGGTCATGACGAAGCTCATGAGGGCATAGGAGACGAGACCCGCCACCACCGCCACGATGAAGCGGGGCTGCCTCATGATCTCGACCAACGGCCTTCCGCCCGCCTTCGGGGCCGCGCTGACGGGCACGGGCCTCAGGAACGAGACGACCCCCATGGACATGAAGGCCAGCGCCGCCTGCCCCAGGAACGCTCCCGAGAAGGGCGCGGCGGGCGCGGCGTCCTGGAGCCATATGACCGTCTGGGGGCCGATGAAACCTGCCGCGATCCCGCCGATCATGACCCAGGAGATGGCTCGCGGCTTGAAGGATTCGGAGGCGGCGTCCGTCGCGGCGAAGCGGTAGCTCTGGTTGAACGAGCCATACGTGCCGATGACCAGGGTGCCGAGGCAGAACAGCAGGAAGCTGGTGGAGGCGATGCCGAAGGCCGCCAGGCACCCGCCGAAAAGTCCGATACCGGCGCCGACGATGTAGCCGATCCGCCGCCCGGCCCGACGCATGAGCATGGCAGCGGGAATCGTGCCGAGGGCCAGGCCGAGATTCAGCAGGCTCACGGGCAGCGTGGCGAGTTCCTTGTTCTCGGCGAGGTTCTGCCCCACGAGGCCGCCCAGGGACACCACGATGGCCGGGCTCGACCCGCCGAGCGCCGCCGCCATGGCGAGAACGATGGCGTTGCGCTTGGCGAGAGCGTCAGAAGTGGGAGAATGAACCTGCATCATACCGTCTTTCAGAATCTCGCATCCGAAAGACCGGAATCTCATGCCCTGCAACGACTCGGCCTATGGCGGACACCATGACGCCCACGCTATCGGCCTCTTTCAGAAGTCTGTCGAGATTGTTTTCCGGGACCGCGCAGAGAATCTCGTAATCGTCCCCACCCGTGACGGCGAGATCGAACAGGGCGGGATCCGCCGCCACGGCCTTTCTCACGGCCGCCGAGAGCGGCACCTTGCCGGCCTCGATCACGGCCGAGACCCCGCTCACCCGCATCATCTTGGCGAGGTCGCCCGCGAGCCCGTCGGAGACGTCCATCGCCGCATGGGCCAAATCCCTGACCGCATGGGCGAGCCGGTGGCGGGGCTGCGGGTGAAGAAAGCGGTCGGCCAGATGCGCCCTCTCGTCCGGCGACAATCCTTCGGCCCAGGCAGGGTTCTTGCGAAGCTTCAGGCCCAGGGCGCCGTCGCCGATGGTGCCCGTCACGCAGATCACGTCGCCCACCCGGGCATTCGTGCGGCGGACCATCCTTCCAGCCGGGACTTCACCGATGGCCGTCACGGAAAGGGCGAGGCCCTCCCTCGCCTTCACCGTGTCACCGCCGAGAAGCGGGCAGGAAAAGTCACGGGCGGCCTGCCCGAGACCGGCGGCGAATCCCGCCAGCCATTCCTCGGTCCAGGTTGCGGGCAGCATGAGGCTCAGGAGAAACCCCACCGGGTCCGCGCCCTTGGCGGCGAGGTCGGACACGTTCACCCCGAGAGCCTTCCGGGCGATCGATTGCGGAGAATCCTCGGGCAGGAAGTGAACCGACTCGACCAGGGCGTCCGCCGTGAGCACGAGATCGTGCCCCGGCCTGGGAGACAGGCTGGCGGCGTCGTCCTTGAGGCCGAGAGCGCCTTCACCCGCGAGGGGCGCGAAGAAGCGGGCGATCAGCCCATCCTCGCTGGGGCGCTCCCGGGATGTCATCGTCCGACGATCCGTGCCATCGGAAGCCTTAACGCTTGGCCTGCCCGGCCGCCTTCTTTTCCAGTTCCCCGGGACGCACGTCGCGGGTCACCGTGTCGAGAACGGCGTTCACCAGGCCGGGCTCGTCCTCGCCGTAGAAGCCGTGGGTCACGTCCACATATTCCGTGATGACGACGCGAGCGGGGACATCCTTGCGGAACATCAGCTCATAGCCGCCCGCGCGCAGGATGGCGCGCAGCACGGCTTCCACCCGGCGCAGGGGCCAGCCTTCGGAAAGCGCCTTGTCGATCTTCACGTCGATGGCGCGCTGGTTCTGCACCACACCGGAGATCACGTTCCGGAAGAACTCCACGTCCGACGGCTTGAACTCGATGCCCTCGACCTCGCGGCCGATCCAGAAGGCCTCGAACTCGGCCAGGGCATCCACCACGGTCTTGCCCGAGAGATCCATCTGATAAAGGGCCTGGACGGCGGCAAGGCGGGCGGCCGAGCGCTCTGCGGGCTTCGACATGATCAGGCCTCCAGCTTCTTCTTGATGCGCAGAACCGCAAGCGCCGCTTCCACCGCACCCGCGCCCTTATTCAATTCATTCACGCTCGCGCGGGTCCAGGCCTGTTCCTCATTCTCCACGGTGAGGATTCCGTTGGCGAGCGGGATCTTGCGGGCGACCGAGAGATCCATCAGCGCGCGGGCGCTCTCGCCCGCCACGATATCGTAATGACCCGTTTCGCCCCGGATGACGCAACCCAAAGCCACAACCGCGTCGTAGGGCCTCCCGGCCTTCTCGGCGGCATCGAGAGCGATCGCGATGGTCGCAGGAATTTCCAGCGCGCCGTCGAGGGTCAGCACGTCCATGCTGGCCTGGGCCGCTTCGACCGCTCCTTGAGCGCCGCGCAGGAGCTCGTCGGCGATGTCGTCATAGAACCGCGCCTCGACGACCAGGATGCGGGCGCCGGGAACCGGCGGGCGGGAGCTTTGCGGCTTTGTGGAATGCGAGACCATGAGAAATCCGTTCAGAGTTCCAATCGCATCTCAGCCCTCGTCCTGAGGAGCAGCGGAGCTGCGTCTCGAAGGAGGGTCCAGAGAGCACTGGATACGCCCTGATCCTTCGAGACGCGAGCAAGCTCGCTCCTCCGGATGAGGGCCATGTCAAGGAAAGTTAAACGTCCCTACTCCGCCGGGCGCGCATCCGCAAGCCGTGCGACGTAGCGGGCCATGAGATCGACTTCCAGGTTGAGCCTGTCTCCCTCCTGGCGCTCGCCCCAGGTTGTGACGGCAAGCGTATGCGGGATGATGAGCACGGAGAAGGTATCGCCATCGACGGAATTGACGGTCAAGGACGTGCCATCGAGGCAGACCGATCCCTTCTCGGCGATGAACGGCGCAAGAACGGACGGAGCCTTGATGACGAAACGCGCCGTCGGGCCCCAGGGGTTGTCGCCGGCGGTGACCGCCTCCCGCGCCACGATGGTCGCGAGGCCGTCCACGTGGCCGGTGACCATATGGCCGCCGAGCTCATCGCCGATCTTGAGCGCGCGCTCCAGGTTGATCCGGGTGCCGGCCTTCCATTCGCCGACCGTCGTGCGCTCGAGCGTTTCCGCCGCCGCATCCACCTCGAACCAGCAGCCGCCCTCGCGCGGGCCGACATCCACCACGGTCAGGCATGGCCCACCGCACGCGATGGAGGCGCCGAGCGCGATGGTCGCGGGATCGTAGGAAGCATGGATGCGCAGCCGCTTCAGAGTGCCCTGCGCGCCTTCGGCGGACACGACTTCGCCGACATCGGTGACGATACCCGTAAACATCAGGGCTTCTCCCAGAACATGAAAAGATCGGTGCCGACCTGTTCGTCGGCATAAAGGGTCAAGGCGTCCATCCGGTCCTGCAGGGCGAGCCCGAGGGCCGGCACGTCCCCCTGCCCGCGCGCGGAGCGGCCGGTGACGAGAATCAGCTCGTCGATGAGATCGGCCCGGGCCAGCGCATCCGCCAGTTCCGGCCCGCCTTCGCAGAACACGCGGGTGAGGCCCCGCGTGCCGAGCACGGCCAGAGCCTCCGGCAAGGACACGCGCCCTGCCTCGCTCGGGACCCGCAGCACCTCCACGCCCTGCGCGACGAGCGCCCGCTCCGCCTCGGCGGGCGCCTCGCCGGTCGTGACGATCCAGGTCGGAATCGTCCTCGCCCCCGCGACCACACGGGACGTCGGGGGGAGCCGCAGGTGGGAATCGAGCACGATGCGGATCGGCGAACGGCTCTCGAGCCCCGGAAGGCGCACATTGAGCAGCGGATCGTCGGAGAGAATCGTCCCGACGCCCACCATGATGGCATCCGCATGGGCGCGCATCAGGTGAACCTTCGCGTTCGCGACCTCGCCCGTGATCATCAGGCGCGGCCACTGGCGCGACCCGGCCAGCCCCTCCGTCGTGCGGGCGAGCTTCACGGTGATGGCGGGCCGCCCCTTCGTCGCCCGGGTGATGTGCCCGCGATGGGCCCGGCGGGCCAGGGGTTCCAGGCAGCCGGTCACCACCTCGATCCCGGCGGCGCGCAGACGAGCGTGCCCGTGCCCGGCGACCCGGGAATCGGGATCCTCGATGGCGGAGACCACGCGGGCTATGCCCGCCTCCACCACTGCATCGGCGCAGGGCGGCGTCCTGCCGTGATGGGAGCATGGCTCCAGGGAAACATAGAGAGTCGCGCCCCTGGCCCGCTCGCCAGCCACAGCGAGGGCGACGCGCTCCGCATGAGGGCGTCCGCCCGGCTGAGTCGCGCCCTGCGCGATGACGAGAGGACCCTCGCCGCGTTCATCCACAATGACGGAACCGACAGAGGGATTGGGCCAGGTCAGGCCGAGATTGCGCTCTCCCAACGTGATGGCGAGGCGCATGAAGCGCTCGTCCCGTCGGGTTCCGTCAGAGGCCTGATCCTGTCCGCCGATGGAATTCATCACTCGGATTGCACGGGTTTTTTCTTGAGGCGCGGAGCATCCTCCGGCTCTTCCGCCAGTTTCCCAAGAATTTCCTCGAAATCCTTGGCCTCGCGGAAGTTCTTGTAGACGGAGGCGAAGCGGACATAGGCCACGTCATCGAGGGCCTTGAGGCCTTCCATCACGAGTTCGCCCACGGTTTCGCTGGGCACCTCGCCGTCGCCCATGCTCTCGAGCTGGCGCACGATGCCGTTGATCATGCGCTCCACCCGCTCGGGATCC
>Ga0182742_1000776_pt1 | contig 46484 bp, 40 predicted proteins | sample eDN5th37CBELigMG_FD_128880 | JGI IMG/M metagenome (GOLD analysis project Ga0182742, IMG submission 128880) | Enriched Miracle-Growth compost microbial communities from Emeryville, California, USA - eDNA 5th pass 37_C BE-Lig MG (version 2)... ... | reverse complement strand
TCATAGATTGATTAGATCATAGCTCATAGATTGATTAGATCATAGCTCATAGATTGATTAGATCATAGCTCATAGATTGATTAGATCATAGCTCATAGATTGATATGTCAGAGATTGATTAGATCATAGCTCATAGATTGATTGATTGATATGTCAGAGATTGATTGATTGATATGTCAGAGATTGATTGATTGATATGTCAGAGATTGATTAGATCTCTCAGACTAACAGGGCTAACATCCTAGATTGATTAGATCTCTCAGAGGATTAGATCCGTAGACATAGATTGATTAGATCCGCAGACATAGATTGATTAGATCCGCAGACATAGATTGATTAGATCCGTAGACATAGATTGATTAGATCCGTAGACATAGATTGATTAGATCCGCAGACATAGATTGATTAGATCTCTCAGAGTATTGAAGCTGAGAGCTCAGATTGCGGATCACGTAGGGTAATAATGTATCCATAACACATATTAGTAACCTATGATCTAATCAATCCATGGCATCAGTTCTGTTAGCTTCAATACTCTGAGGGATCTAATCAATCTATGACATATCATCTAATCAATCTATGGTGTTAGCTCTAATCAATCTATGGTGTTAGCTCTAATCAATCTATGACATATCATCTAATCAATCTATGGTGTTAGCTCTAATCAATCTATGGTGTTAGCCCTGATAGTCTGAGAGATCTAATCAATCTATCAACCAATCCTCTCATATCTCATCAGTTCTATCACATAGAAGTAACTATTCCGTCTGTCACCTCCAATCTAATCAATGTATGTCTCTCTTCTACTCCAATCTAATGAGCATTACATGGACAATCTAACATATCCCATAATCATCAACACTGTTACACTTGTACATATATGTGGCTCTCCAGGGGAAATTAATCAGGATGTCATCAGTTCGTAAGGTTAAGACTTCAAGACAATTCGATTCATCACTATTACAGAAGCTATTCAGAGCCAAGAAGACTCAGTTGAGAATGATGCAGGACAGAGGATTCGATATTGGTGCTGAATCTAGAGTCTTGGATATGAGTCTGTATGACTTCCAAGAGTATTACAGACAACTCAGTGCAGGAACAGGTAGAACCTTCAGATCATCCATGGGAGCATCATATCAGAGAGAGTTGAGAGGAGGCGAGGAGCTAGATCCAGATAAGTATGCTATCAGAGCTAGACTAACTGTTGTATTCGCTGATACTGAGCAGGACAAGACACAGATTGGTAAGCCTATAATTAGTGAGATTGTTGGTTCATTGAAGGGGCAAGGAGTCGATCATATAATGATTATTACTGAACTCCCTCTGAGTCCTGAAGCTAAGAATAGTATAGCATCTCTTCCATCTCTCTTCATTGAACAGTTCACTTACGAGGATATAGGCTATGTCCCTGTGGATAACTTCCTTGTATCCAAGCATACTCTGTTATTACCTCAACAGAGAGAATCATTCCTTCGAGGATGGCCTGAAGTTCTAGATCTCAGTACCCCCTTGAAGATTAAGCCCAGTCAATTGCCTGAGATTAACATAGCGGATATCATTGCAAGATACTATGGAGCTAGATTGGGTGATATCTTCCTAGTTGAGAGACCTGATCTCCTAGGATCATCTGTTCAAGATGTGACAGTATCATATAGATGTGTAACTAATAGGAAGCTACCTGTGGCCAAGGCTTCAAGTACCAAGACCTCTATGGATGTTATGGATGTGTAGCGCCAGCGATGAGGCATATCTCCCCGAAGGGATATGTATCATAGTATGTAATGTATATTGGAACAGATGTAAGATGCAATGATCCCATATGATGTATAGTTGATGCATTGATCTGATGTTGTTGTGATATACATTGACAATTACTCTCACTGTTGAGGATGTATGATTAATTCAGATCTAAGATTGGATGATGCATTGCATATTATTCAATGATCTTGAAGTCTGAGAGAATCAATCCTATCCCACCAGATGTTGAGTCCTAATCTCACTGTCTCTCATAGTTAGTGAATATGTCTGAATAACCCTCTAATGGACAGTAGATCACGGGGAGATTCGAACATGATCGATTATAGTGTAAGATCAATGCAATGACTGTGTTACTTGATGAATCAATTACTAGAAGAGTTAGTGGATCACCTCCAGATCACTGAGTCACTATGAGGTATGGTATGAATTGATCATCCTTCAATGGTGGGTCCTAATCTCACTGTTACTGACAGATCTCAACTCCAGGAGACCCAATCCTATCCCACCAGATGTTCAGTCTAATTCTCACTATATTCCACAGTCACTGATATTATCTGAATTACCCTCCACAAGGCAGTAATCCACCAGGGGATCCGCACATCATCCACTAATATGTAAGATTAATGCATCAACCTCCCGGAACGTCAATCAATTAATCCTACCAATGTATGAGCGAGGGTCATCTCCTTCAGCCACTATCAGGTATGGTACGTAATCATCATCCCTCAGAATCAAGTCATAATCTGACTATCTCTCAATGATCTCAACTCTAGAAGAATCAGCACATTCCCATGATGGTTGGATGTCATTCTCACCTATACTCCACAGTGACTCAATTCATCCAATAATCCCCTCGGTGTACTATGATCCACAGGAGAATCCGCACATCATTCTAACATCCTCAAGATGATCAATCTCAGTGCTTCAGAAGTTACTTCATTCGCTCAACAGATGTAAGAATGATGCTCATCGGTCCATATCTCCCATCAACATCAATATATACATCTCATGGTGATGATCCAATCAATGAACTTACACTAGCACAATCTATGATATCTCATCAAGTCTCAAGATCAATGTAATCAACACATCCATACACAACCCAATCAATGAAGCATCATCCTGCTGATAATGTCTCATGTGCTCTCTCAATAGCTCTCATATGAATACAATCTCCAGATCATAGAAGCTATCGACAATCCTCATAGGTGTTATGGATCTAATGACAATATCGTGACAACCCATATCAATGAGAGTTCTATAGATCATAGGGATGTGAGTGTTATTCATTACTCTACGATGTGCAATCCTTCTGGACAATACATCTCCGAGACTAAGCCTATGAGCGTAATCCTCAATCCTTGCATTCATTAACTCCAATAGTCTGACAGGAATAGCTCCATTACCTTGAATATGTCTGCAATAACTCTTCAGATGGGGATATCTCTCTAGCACTTGAACTAACGACGACATACCCAATGATCTAACTACTCTGGGATTGTCTCTGATGAATGCCATGGGATCCTTGATGAATCTACTCAACAGGTTCAATGATAACTCTCTTCTCTCTAGGATCTTACTAGGTCTCCAATGCTTCCCTGGATGGTTAATGATCTCATTCTCAGAGATGTGAGGTGTTATCATTGAATAATCAATACCATAGTTATAGAATGTGTTCAGATGCCTGACGAAGTCTACAGTTAAGTTCTCATTCATGGCGAGCTTCTCAGGAATCCATCTGAAGTGATTAGAGTTCATGATACCTTCAAGACTCATGAACTTATGCATTGAGTCTATGGAGAACTTGGCTAGATTACGTAGACTCAGTATCCATTCTATGGTTATATTCCTATTCTCTGATAGACTTGACAATGTAGCTCGGATATTGAACTTATTCATCTGCTCTCTTGTTAGAACCTTGGATAGCTCACATCTGTACTTCTCGGTGAATGATATATCCCTGCATCTCTTCAATATTCTATCATTGATTAGTCCTCTCTTCAGGATGACATCATCAATCTCTTCTCCTGTGGGACATCTCCTCATCTTCATTAACTTAGATATCTCTGAAGGATTCATCACTTGAGCTATTCTCTTCCAATCATCAAGTGATATCTCTCCTCTGATCGTCTCAGCGGTACAGGAAGGATTCAATCGTATCATATCCTGGTATGATGTTACAATCTCTTCAAGCTCTGGATATTGAGGTAATATGCTAAGGTTCAATCTTATGGAGATCTGCTTCCAGTCCATCCTCTCCTTCCTGGATATGAGATTGGACTTGATTATTCTTCTCATATCTGGGGGCATTGAGGGAAGTCTCACATTGCTAGAGTAGAGGAGATCATAATTCCATGGATACTCAGGGTTATTCATTATGATATTGGCATCTATTGATGTAGTGAGATAATCCCAATCCCATTCATCTTCCATTAGTATAGTGTTCAATGTGGTGATATCAGTCCAAGTTAACTCAGAGTTCTTAGACATTAGCCTTAGATTCCAAGGGAGTGAGGGATATTGTCTGATCTCTCTCATACTAATGAACTGGGACATCTCTCCGAATGATAGACCCAAGTGCACAGCATTGAGAACTCCTAGATTCATCTGAGACAGAGTGAAGTATAGATCTATTGTTAATCCAGGATTACAGCTTAATGCTTCAGGTCTCCAGAGCAATCTCCTCTTAGTTCCGTTGGATGTGAGGTACATAGGTGGATTAGTTAACGATCTCTTCACTTGAGATATACTGATGGAGTTAGATATGATGTATGGATTGAACTCATTAGTAGCGTTAGGTAGAGGGATCATTAAGTCTTCCAGGGTTAGATCCTTGAATCCAGACACTTCATATCTATTCCAATTCAACCATGGATATGATCTCAATTCATTAGCCGAAGACATTAGTGGTTTAGCTGCGTTGGTGTCTTCAAGGGAGAAGGACAGATAGATATATTGATTACTGAGGCATATTCCCTAAGTAGATAGAATATGTATCATCAAGCTCTAAGCACATGATGTTGTAGTGGCTGTGGTGGTTGGTTCGGAGCACTTAGATTCATCACTCTCACTTGTAGAGCATTCAGGAATGGGAACAGATCCCCAACATGGAATGAACTCAGCCCATCCAGCAGTCCAATCAACACAATCGAAGGCTCCACGGTGATTGACAATTCTGATCGATGGGTCATTCATTCCCTCTGGAGAGTAAGTAGATCCATAGGTCAGAGTTGTATCATGTGAAGGAATGAAGTATTCTTGATGCCATCTCTCGAAGACAGAAGGAATGAGGAATAGAGCATTGAAGTTATTGACAATATCCAGATTAGCCAGACCTAAGTTAACAGTGATTACTGTAGATCCAGCAATGATGTTATGTTGGAAGTTGACAAGGCCTTCAGATCCACCTGTTAGAAGTCCACCAGAATAACCCGTGATGATAGAGTTATGAACTTCTCCCAACTCATAGTCAGCTAGAACAATACCGAAGCCTACCTGATCATAACAGATGTTAGTCTCTCCAGGGCCTATAATTGTTGCATGAGTCACTGTAGCATGGGTGATTAGTTCTGAAGGAGGTAGAGGCTGTGCAAGGATATCATCACTTACAGGAACATCTCCCTGAAGGAAGAGTAACCCAGCTGCTCCTTCAGATGCATTATGGTCTTGGATATGAAGGAGGAATTGAACATGACCTGTGTAACCTGACACGAACTTGACACCTACTTCCCTGGGCTTGTAAGAGATTAAGTGATGAGCGTTAACATCTCCTCCCTTGAATGTGAATGAAGCCCCAGAGGCATAGGACACTTGGACATAATCTACAATTGTACACTTCCTCACACCCAGGAAGATGATACCTGCATACTCAATCCTAACATACTTGAGAATTCCAGAGTCAGAGATACAACATCTGGAGTCTTGAATTCTGAGAGGATTGAGGGGTTCATCCACTTCTCCGTAACCTTCAATGATAATACCTAACCAATCTCCATAGTCTGGACATCTAGATCCTGAGGTGAAGACGATGGGTTGTTCCTGAGTACCTTCGGCTAATAATCTGGCTCCAGGTTCAATGTATAGACCTGATCTCTGAGTAGTCTCCACTTCGATAACCGTTCCTGGATCGATCTTGATTGTTGTTCCAGGACTCACTCTCACTTCGCCTTGTAGTACATGGACTCGATCGCACTTCAGATGAAGGTCACATTCAATTATGCCTTGAATGATATGCCTATTGCTCTTGTTCATTTAGCGGGGACGAGATAAATTCTACCTTCCTCTGAAAGCCCTACCCAGGAATAATGTCCTTCACTTGTAACTATATCACAAGATCCGGAGATACATTGTCATCTATCGCTGTGAGATTCTCTACCACAGAGATGCAAGTGTTGAATGCTAACACTGTTCCTATCCAGACACAACTTCTCCAGAATCCCATCCCTGTAGGGTTGAGTATTCTAGTTCCATCACCATTCCCTTGTAATAACAACGGTAACAATGATTGCTCTTGTGATAGCGGGTCTGTGGGGAGTAATTGTATCTACTATGCAATGCCTAACGATACTTACACAACCATTGCTACTCTGTTGAATACATTCTCAACCATTCAGGATATGACCCCTCTGGAGCTTGCTAGGTTCAACGGATCTAGTAATGTGAATACAGTCCTTCCTCTGGGGTCTGAGGTTAGAATCCCTAACTGTGTTAATACTGTAGGTAATAACTGTGGTCAACTCCTAACAGACATGGAACTCTATCTGTGCCGTCAGAGAATCACAGGAATTCAAGCTAGTATTGGATATGCTAGAGTGAATCAGGGAGTTCTTCTCCTTCCCGTTCTAGTCCTTGTGGGAATAACCAACGGGACTAACATCTTCACTCCTCCAATCCCTCCCAATACTTACCTAACCCCATTGGATACTTCATTCTATCAGACTCAAGCTCCCCTTCCATCCAATGCTAGAATATACTCATTGGAGTCTGTCGAGGACTTCCTATCATTGAGGACAGGTAAGGTCTATACATGCTCAGGTGCTATGACCTTCAGATCCAGAGTTCAGAGATCTGACTGTACTTCAGTCTATGTCTACTTCGCTGAAGTGCTGGGGTCTACAATGCTAACAAGTCTAGGAGCTAGAGGTGATACCGTCATTCTCAGAATTACTAGAGCTTCAGGTATTCAGATCCCTGCCTGGTTACAGACTCTCGTGAACAATGGACAAGCAGTGATTAGGAATAATGCAGCTACTTCTCAATTCCCTATGGGTTCACAGACTATCATCGTTAATTATGATGCCTTCCTAGGCTACATGGCAACTCAAGGCGTAGCCCCCTGTGAAGCTGAAGGAGGAGGTGTCTTCCCACCTGATGATGACAATTGTGATGAGATCATCGAGAGAGTTATACCTATCATTGAACGAAGCTTAGGGGCTAACTCTACTCCATTCAGAGTTGTCTTCGGAGCTGTGAGAGGTAGAGGCCCTATCTTAGGAACATACAACCCTGCTCAATTCATTGTTCCAGTTATTGTTGTGATTGGCCATGCAGACATCATCCCCTTCGATGGTAAGCAAGTTGCTGGAGCTAGTCTCCTTCCTCTGAGTATGGGTAACTATTCTCTCATCTTCCCTGCTCTCTCAGCTACAGAGCTACAGAGGACAAGTATCTTCGATATGGCTTCAGTCATTGCCTTCCTAGCCACTGATACTACCTTCAATTCAACTTGTGCCGCTGTTCTCTCCAGACAATACAATCAATCATGTACAGCTGTGATTGAAGCTCTGGAAGATGAAGAGTTCTTCGATGCATCTGCTGGAACCCGGCCTTCAGCTCTATCTGCTAGATATGAAGGCATTGCTCTGAGAAGAGTTGTTAATCCAGGTACTGTCATTCCAGCTTGGGTTCTCACTGCTGGAGGCACTGTAACTGAGAGAACAGTTGAAGGTGAAGTTCTGAACAAGGCCATTGTTCTTCCTGTCCCTAATCTCATCAGATATCGTCAGTTAGGAGGACAAGCCTCATGTTCATTCACAATCAATCAAGTGAATAATCTGAATATTGCCAACGTCAATGGTAACGCGATTAACACACTGAGTACAGGTAATCCCTTCACTAACCTTGTCACCAACAACATTAACAATCTAAGCAGTGATCTGAATGACTTCAATGGCAATGGATTCAACAGTATGAATGGAGTTAACAATGGCAATGGTAACACTATCCAGACTAGCATCAATGGAAGGAATGTAACATGTGAGACAACAACTAACGCCTCAGGTATTAGCTCATATTACTGTTATCTCACAGAGTAATGTATTAGAATTATGTCGCATATCCCCTCAGAAGGATATGTAACATTCATACCGTATATCTACGAGATCTCCGTCACATCTGAGCCTCTCACGAAATCACTATTATGTCTCTGCTTGATAGATTATGTCAAGATGAATTATTGATAATCCAACTATACACTAATGTGATTGTCCCAGGGCTTAGCAATGATACAATCATGGATTACTTCAAGGGTCTCCCTGAATTAGATTGGGATACCATCCTAACAACATACACTACCAGATTGAATACATTAGAAGCAGATCTCATACCCATAGCTGAACTGATACATAATGGAAGTGTTACATTGAATAATCTGAGATATAACCAACTATCTGAGCAATCCATCAATCTGTTGAAGAGTAGGAATGCGGGATATCACATGGATGTATGGGTTGTATCCTCCCCTGATGAATCTAAGGATGTATCAGTATTCCCATTCGAACAGAGGGATAGCGAATATTGCCAATATGTTGGGAGATCAGATGATGGATACATCTATAGACTTGAATGTAACAGCAAGATAATCAGAGATATCCTTAGGATCAAGTTCTTGAGAAGACGAGAGATGTGCTATAGTGCCAGTATTCTTGTACAGAAGAGGAACACAGGTACAACACTAGAGGATCTGTTGAATATATCTAGGAGAATGCCTCTCATCATATCTATTGGTGATATATACAATGAATGTTCAAGGAGAGGTAGAGAGTTGAAGGAACTGATGAATGATCCTCTCTTCGAGATATGCTCCGATGTTGTTGATAGATCCCGCCTTATCTCCAGAAGGAACAATGGATTGAGCTGCTTAGATATGAGCATGAAGAGAGAACTAGTTGGGCTTGAAGAGAAGGATGTTGATAGAGCCATGAGCTTATGCTTCAAGATCTATATCATTAGATTGGGAATAATATGACATTATTGTATATATCAACTTGATCAATCTATTACTGATGGAGATTATTAACTAATTATTACTATATCATAGTATATCTAACCAAGTGATATGTTGTATATCCTCCCAGAGGGATATGTGACACTAACTCTAACATCATCCAATGGCGTCATAATCTCAAGTCGTCCCATCGAGCATGTCACTGAAATCACCATGTCCTTACTAGATCTACTCCCTCAAGACTGCATTCTCATCATCTGTCAATTCTCCAATACAATCATCAATCAACTATATCATTCAACTCTACAAGATGTATTCTCGGGTAAGCATATATCTAACAAGTCCCTAATCAATTGGTCTATGATCCTACAGAGAGTTAGATATGCTCCTCAACCCTCAGATCCCTGGTACGATCTTGTCTCGTTCTACCACAATCATTGCTTCAAGATATCAGTCTGTAATGATCTCACCCTGTCAGCCTCCGGAGTGGCGAAGAATCCATCAAGGACATATATAATTATGGAGATGTTACCCCAATCTAATGTCCAGGTGCATACTCCTCCAGGAATTACAATAGTGTACAGATCAGATCTATCTATGATCTTGGAATGTAACAGGGGTATGGATGAGATAATCAACAGGAAGATCTCTGATTCAACTCAATTCTTCAGAGCAGGATGCTACATGGGATCAATCAATGACATTCCCAGATCCATTGAATGTGATGAATTCCTAGACATTGTCAGATCAGAGAGACTTACAGTATGGATACAATCAATATACTCTGAGTTCCTGAGGAGATGTGATATTGTTCAATCATGTGCACCTCTCCCTCTGATGATATACAATGAGATAGACCCCGTTAGATTCATGAGCCAACACAACATTCCATATCACTATCCAATGAAGAATGTACATCATTATCCTCAAGAATCTGAGAGGATATCAATCCAATGGAAGGGGAGGAGATGGACTTACCGAGAGAGTTATGGATCTATCATTGTTGAATCAGAGAGATATCCACGAAGAGGTGATGATGAATACGAACTGAGATGTATCATCAAGGCACTAATTCATATCCACCACAATGCTTGGTAATAATGCCATTAGTTCATTCCGATCAGAGATCAACGCAACATAAAGCTATCTGTTGCCCTTACACTTGAGATTATATTACACATTGTGGTATCATCTGTACATCAACACTGTCCCTTCAGGGAAATGGCACACTCAATAAGTCTATTAGATGCTCTCCCTCAAGAGATATTACTGATAATAGCTGAGTTCTCTGATAGAGTTCCTGAGCAATTACATCATTCAACGTTAGAACCTCTCTTCACATACACAGGTAATGATTCAATACAACCTAGAGTTAACTGGGAACCCATCCTTCTGAGAGCCAGATTAGCTACATATCCCTCAGATCCTTGGTATAGCCTAGTAACATTCTATAGATATTATTGTACAGAGATCATGTCACTCAGGGATGAAGGCATTCTCTCTAAGTTGGGAGCACCCAAGAACACAGGGAATGAATACATATCATTGAAGGTTAGTGCTAAGAATAGGAGACGTAATGCCTCACTCTCCCCACCTCCAGGCATCAAGATCATTAAGAAGACGAAGAAGTGGATTGTTCTTGAATGTAATCATGGAATGGATACAGTGCTAAGATCTAAGATATCATGTAATGTTCCATTCATCTCTGCTGGTTCAAGTCATAACACCAGACCTCTCCGCAACAATCTATCTCTGCAATCATTCCTCAATATAGCTAGATCTGAGAATCTAAGCATTGAGATATATCCAATCTATCGGGAATTCAGAAGAAGATGCAGGATAGTGTCAGAGATTCCACGAAGATCGTTACCTAGACTAATCTATGAGTTCCTAGATGTTCAGAGATTCATCAACAATGCATCTATTGGATCAGCTGAATACCCTGTGATACTCTACGATGTACCTGAGAGAATAGAATGGTTGGGAATTAACTGGAAGACTAGAATGTCAAGAGATGGAATAATGACAGTAACACCAGAGGAGAGGACAGCTGGTGATGAAGATTCAATTCTGAGGAGACGGGTAGCTTCACTGATGCAAATCCATAGGAATATATACTAGATGATACAATCATATCACAGGGGACTAATACATATGTGATATTATCAGGGAACAGTTATGATAATCCCAATCACTCCAGGGTACTAATGTAAGCTGATGTGTTGATGGATACTGAGATTACTGTAACGATACATTGATATGATCTTGATTCATTACGTAACTTGGGATGAGTCCTCTCAATCCATGAGCCTCCGAGAGTAGACGTAATCCATTCATACTAATATACACAAGATCATTACATTATTCAATAGATACAATGATGTAATGTAAGTATCTCTCCAATAGCTCTCAGTGATGACATCTCCCTGAAATGGTATTGATTGTAGGTATATCAGGATTCAAGTCAGCAGGTAAGAATGAAGTAGCTAATGTATTCACGAACTATGGCTTCAAGATGTTGTCATTAGCTGATTGCTTGAAGGATGTAGTGTCAGTCATGTTCTCATTAGATAGACAACTCCTTGATGGAACAACCCCGGAGTCCAGAGAATGGAGAGAACAACCTCTTCCAGAACTTCAATGGTTGGCAGGTCAAGGAGTATTCAAGAATGATCTCATCATTACTCCTAGGTTAGTTCTTCAGAGATTCGGGACAGATCTCTTCAGAGCAGGTGTATCTGAGAACTTCTGGCTTCATTGCTTACAGATGAAGATTATGAAGTTAGGACCTTGTAGAGGAGTTGTGATTCCAGATGTTAGATTCTTGAATGAATTAGAGTTCTGTAATGTAACAATCAGAGTCCAACGCCATATTCCCACATTGTCTCAATTGAAGTCTATGCATATATCTGAGACAGATCATCTAAGATTCAAGCATGATTACACAATTAACAACAATAGAACATTGATAGATCTAAGATTCGGAACAGAAGAGGTGTTAGGATCTATCCTGAGATCGTAAAGTTAAGTTAATATGATATCATCTTGAAGGTGATGTGATATATTGAATAGTATGGCATTGATATGATAGATCTACACTCTCAATGCATGATTGAATCATTACATCAATGAGATGCCAAGTTAATATGATATCATCTTGAAGGTGATGTAATATATTGAATAGTGTGGCATTGATATGATAGATCCATATACAACTGACTCCGTTGGAATGCTAATCGATATAGTATCCACGTCGTAACTCTCAATCTCTCTGAACTCAAGAGGATTAGATAATCAATTCAGGTATAGATCATGTAATCTTATGATCACTCTGCTCTACCATCAATGCACTCGAGCTAAATCAGAATGGATATCACTAACGGTAACATAACTCTGTATCTATCTGAGAGACAATTGAATAGATCACCATATCTCTCAGGGCTTAGATCATTCAGTCAATATCAATCGGTACCTATGACTGATGGAGCTTACATTATTGATTGTTCAGATGATCAACTATTGAATGTATGGTATTATCTAACAGACAGAGAGTTCTCCCTGAGTGAGGAGATATACCCAATCTTCGAGCTTCTAGGGTTCATCAATGGGTCCTCATACCCTCTGGATCTATTCAAGTTACTCCTCATGGGAGGTAATGATCAATTCATCCCTCTGGAAGGATCATGGAATTCATACATTAACTGGATTAGATCAGTTATAGTGGGATATGATTACTATATTGTGGGATATCCAATCAATCTAGGAGTGATGATGGATAAGTCTAAGACAGAGTCATGTAATAATGCAAGGTTCTATGTCCTCAGTACTCGAGAATTGGAGTGCTACTCGCTTGCTTCTAATGAATCAATACATGAGGGGTATAGGAGGAGATACACCAACAACTCAAGCAATGGAACAGTAGATGATATAATTATCCTTGATCTATTGTCAGAACAGACGATATCTGATATTGTAGCTTCCTTCGGTGGTATATTCGTGAATGTATCTGAGAGGGGAGCAACAACATATATGTCTGAGACATGCAGATACTTCAAGGATCAAGGCAAGATCTATCTACAGCCTAATCTATTGAATGATATATACTGTAGAACTATCCTACATATGACAGCTTGTGGCTATGATCTCATCCTCCCTGGCATATCCTCAGATAATGTGATGTATCCAGAATTAGATGTATTCAAGGACATGATGAACAAGATCATTACATCTAACCACAAGGGATATCTTCCTATAAGATCATTGAAGGAAGCAGTATACCACGAGGATAGATCCTGCGTCATTCATCATAGATGTCTTGGTATGTTAGGACTTCAGGAATTCATAGAATCAGGGGATGTTCTAGCGAGAATAGACAGAGTCATTAACTGTCAAGACATGGCATCCTCTGGTGTATATAATTGGTTCAATCCCGTAGATGAAGAGGTAGAGTATTCAAGTATATGCGCATTGTTGGTTGAATTGAATAATGCTGCCACATTCACAGGTGTTACCATTAGATCAGATATGGATATGATCTCTAGACTCCTTCTAGCTTATGCATATGATCTACACTTCCCTCTTGATAACTTGGACTATCTACCTAATCATCTATCCATGATAGACTTCAATATGATGCATGAGTTAAGTCCATACTTCACTGAATCAATGAATGAAGTAACGGAGAACGGCAGAACATGGAGTATTGAGAGACATAGAGGGAGAACCTACAGATATAAAGCTTCCGAAGGTATTGAGATATGCCCTAGCTTGTATGATATAATACCCGAGATATCATGGAAGGAGTTATCACTAATCCACAGATCCATGGAAGATGAGGAATGAACAATGTAATGAGTTGATGCATGTAAGCATGACACTATCTTGAACTGATGGTGCTATGATATTACTGGATGATTGAGGGAAGAATGGAATGTATCTCTAATTATTGAGAGTTGAGGGATTAAGTACATGAGTGCATATGAACATGACATTATCTCAGAGAGATGGTGCTATGATGTTATTGAATTACAACTGAAGGTGATTGGTATGCATTGCCCTGTAATGTATTAAGCATTCATTGAATAATCCACTAATCATCATATCATGGTAATCTCTGGTTCTGAGGCATCCATGGATAAATCACTCATACAATGAGCCTTCTAGATAGATTGTCTCAGGATGAATTATTCCATATCTGTCTATTCTCCAATACATTACTAGAGCAGTTGTCAGATGAGTATATCATTGATGCTCTCAGTTATTCCAATCTTGAGCCTTCTACTGATATTCCAAGACAGATGCTATGGCTGTACTCCTGTAGATTAATTAATTGGTCTGAAGTTCTAAGTCATTACCGTAATATTACCATGATATCCTCGGATGATCTGGACTTAATCAGGTACATCCACAGTCATTACATATCTATAGATATCCAACCAATACCCTCAGATACTATTGAATTGGGGAGATTCATGATGAAGTACTCTGTTAAGTTAGTAATCCTGCAGTCAGATGATGTGGAAGAGTATGATAGTCTGGTAGTATTCCCCTCAGAGTATAGAGGACCTATCTCAGATATGGTACTGGTTATGGATGGATCTCACAAGGTCTATGGATGTAATACTGAACTATCTAAGTTATTGTCTACTCCTAGATCTGATCTCCATGTTGAGTTGAATAGACACATCAATGTTATTGAATCAACTCATGTCTTCCCTCCATATTCTCCAGATCATATGACTATTGATGAGTTCTTGAGCATGTCAAGGAGAGAGTCATTGTCCATAGAGTTAGGGTCTATACAGTCATTGCTTCAATCCAGACTCACTCTAAGATCTAGGTTAATTAATGAAGGCTTCAGCAACATAGCATTGAAGATCTATTGCCTGTTCAGAGGATATATTGAATCTATCGAGTACTCAATGGATATATACAGTGATTCTGTGAGCTTCAATCTCAAGGAATTCCATGATCTCTCAGAAGAGGAAGTAGATAGAATAGCAGATTACTTGAGAGATGACTCCACATATGTTAGTGTATGCTATGATCCTCCTACGGTGTTGACTGAGAACTTCAAGATTGAACATTATAACCTGATGCATTCATTGATTACCATTGATCTGCTAAGTACATCTAGACTATGATTGAGTTACATAACCTGTTGTGGGGTTGTGTCACTCCTATAATATTACATCTTCACGTTAGATAGTCTGCTAGCTAATCCACCTACGGGATCTCCTACGAGAATAGTTAACAGGTCATCAGCTGTAGATCTCAGAGCTGGATTGATTAGAGGATATGCCTGTGTTAGCTTGTAGACTAATCTTCTTCTAACAAGCTGAGGGATGCAAGGAATACATGCCCTTCTAGCTACTTGTCTCAATGTTAATACTTGTCCTGCTATATCCTCTTCAATCTGCGAAGCATCTCTAGGATTATATCTGTCCATGAATGAACTTAGAGCTAACAGGATATCGATGCTTCCATTCTCCAGATCATCTGTGAAGTTATGGGGAATCATTCTAGGTCCTCCAGCTATTAGCAACTGTTGTGGATTCATCTCTCTGATGGCTTGATTCATTAGTTGTCTGTTAGTTGGAATAGGGATGAACTCCTCAGATCCTCTAGGACTTCTAGGGAATATGCTCTGTACATTGTAGATTCCAGGGTTATTCAACACATTACGTAATAGATTCCATGGATATTGCTGATTATTGTTGTATTCCATGAACTGATCCAGGTAATATCTCACATCATCACTGTAGTTAGACTGTAATGCTTGTGTTACTATGTCGAACATGTCTGGCTCTGAGGCATATCTCCTCTGGTGGATTAGAGCAGATCTCTGAACCAACTGAGATATTAGATCTGTGTCATTGCCTCTAATAGATTCTATTAGGTCTGTAGCCACTTGATCCCAAGATGATGCCATGTTTGTTCATATGATGTAATATGACAGGGAGAGAAGAGATTGATTCATTGTACCATCTACGGGATAGTATGATGTTGATTAGCTCGGGAGATTGAATGATATTCTTACTGATGGATGATGATGCTAGTTGATCTGGAGATCATACTCACATTGATAGGATCAATAATCTAACGTATATTACAGTCAATGCATTGATCTTATACATATGAGGATGATGTGCGGATCTCCTCGTGGATGACAGCCTTACAGAGGGTTATTCAGACAATATCAGTGTACTTGATCTATAGGTGAGATTAGCATCCAACCAAGGTGGGGATGGATTGAATCTCTCAGACTTCAAGATCATCAGGGACAGTGAGAATTAGATTGATATTCGTTGGATGATTAATTCATACTATAGTTGGTAGTGACTCAATGATCTGGAGATGATCCACTAACTGCTCTGATAATTACATCAATCAGTTCTACAGCTACTGCATTAATTCTGACAATACGAGGATGATGTGCGGATCCCCTGGTGGATGACAGCCTTACAGAGGGTAATTCAGACAATATCAGTGTACTTGAAGTATAGTGGAGATTGACATCCAACCAAGGTGACAATGGATTAGTTCTCCAGAGGTTGGAGATCATGAGATATAGCGAGAATTGCTATCATGTTGGTGTTATGGATTGTTCGCACTGTCTTGAATGTATCTCCTAATTATCTAATGTCGCTGAGATGGAGATCAGATAATTACATTGGTCTTCTACATTGCTCATAGATTGATTAACGTATAGATTCTCAGAGTCTAACCATTGAATCAATCTAGGAACCAACTCTCATAGGATGATAGGACTAGCAGATAATATGATCTAGGATGATACAATGATTGATTCCTGAGAGATACATTGACATGATGATATGACCTGGAATCAATCACTGTATCTCTCAGGAATCAATCACTGTATCTCTCAGGAATCAATCACTGTATCATCCTAGATCATATCATCTGTTAGTCCTGGAATCAATCACTGTATCATCCTAGATCATATCATCTGTTAGTCCTGGAATCAATCACTGTATCTCTCAGGAATCAATCACTGTATCTCTCAGGAACTAATCAATGTATCTCTCAGGAACTAATCAATGTATCTCTCAGGAACTAATCAATGTATCTCTCAGGAATGAATGAATCTAGGTCTATGGAACTAATCAATGTATCTCTCAGGAACTAATCAATGTATCTCTCAGGAACTAATCATTGAATTGATCTAGGACTAATCATTGAATCTCTCAGGAACTAATATGGAGGCAACATACTATCTCTATAATGTGGTCCAATCTAATAGATAGGAATGTGTAATCCATACAACAATATACAGTATCATTCATCTGTCTCAATTCCCAAGATATTGATTAGTTCCTGAGAGATCATATCATCTGTGTTATCTGTACGTAGCAGCTCTCCGGGGATTGATTGATTAGATCCATGAACCTATCTGTGTTAGTTCCTGAAGAGGCACATTCATTGAATTGTGAGAGATAGATTGATTAGATCCTGAGAGATACATAGCTTGAGATCTATGAACCTGCCCATGTTAGTTCCTGAGAGATAGATTGATTAGATCCATAGACGTGAATTGATTAGTTCTAGATGTGTTAGCCTGTTAGTTCCTGAGAGATACAATGATTAGATCCTGAGAGATACAATGATTAGATCTAGATGTGTTAGCCTGTTAGTTCCTGAGAGATACAATGATTAGATCCTGAGAGATAGATTGATTAGTTCCTGAGAGGTAGATTGATTAGTTCTAGATGTGTTAGCCTGTTAGTTCCTGAGAGATATATAGCTTAGATCCTTCAATCTATCTGTATCAGTGTGTCATGTCTAACATCATGTGACTTGAGATCTAATATATGAATGAATCGGGGTCAGACCCAATGTGCTGATGTGAATACATATCTATTAGCGAGTGAGGGATCTGGACGTGATCAACACATCGTAGCAATTAATTCACTCACTATTCAAGTAGTCATTGCATTCATCCTACCGATATGAGGATGATGTTCGAATCCCCTCGTGGATTGCACCCTTACAGACGGATTGTTGGACATATTCAGTGACTGTGGAATACGCTGAGAATTGAACTCAACATCCGGTGGAATAGGCTTGGTTCTCTCAGATCCCGAGATCACTCAATATATCGAGAATTACTATCACATTCTAGATTATGGATTGATATCGCTATCTCTTCAGTATCTGTAATTATCTCATGTCATCAACCTCACACTCTCAGATTATATCAATCATGCAGACACTTGATTAATTAATACATCGCTTGATCATGGATTAGATCATGTAATGTTATCAGTTCTAGATTGAGCATATAATATCAATATCAGTGAATAGTTCATTCTTCAATGCTCTGGGAAGTGTTAGTCTGAATTGAGCTAAGTAGTTAATATCCTTGTATACCTTCGGGTACTTGGTTTTGTATTCTGCTCTATTCCTCTGGGCCCTGTTCTTCCTAGATAGCTTGAGAGGTTCATTAGATATCTCAACGGCATAGATCTCATGGCCAGGTATATGCTTAGAGTAAGCACAGCATTGATCCCATCTATCATTGTAAGGTGAAGGTTCAGGCCATCTCTCATAGACATCATATGCCCAAGCTGATCTGGATTGACATTCTGTGCATATGGCTGTCTCGTGATCTTGTCTAACCTTCCTTCTACTGAATCTAGGCTCAATGCTTAACTGACATAGAATATGAATGAACATTCTATCCCTGGCATACTTGGTATGAACTAGCTCACATGCTGAGATCTTCTGTACTATGTCCTTGAGATCACCAATGGATAGATTAGATATGTACTTCTCCATGAATTCATACTCGTCTATGGATATGATACCCTTCCTCCATCTGTACGCTAATGCATTCAAGATATCTGTTGATGTGGTGTTAGGATTGAATGAGATTGCCAGAGAAGTGGATGAACTCATGAGATATTTACGATGACCCCTGTTGTGATAGATCTGAGGATGATATGATATATGCACTGTATCTGGAGGGATTATGTGAGGAAATGCACATTCTAGCATTACATGATGGAGGCGCTTCTGGAGAGATTACATTGAATAGATCACATGACAATATGATGGGGGAGATTACATTGAATAGATTACCTGAGGATACTTCCGAAGGAATTACATTGAATAGATTACCTGAGGATACTTCCGAAGGAATTACATTGAATAGATTACCTGAGGAGGTAGCATTCAAGATATGTCAATTCGGGCAGATTACCCCTGGGATGTCAACAATATATCTAACTCAGGAGCTATCCAACTTGGACGCTAACTTCAATCTCTGTCTGATTCATGAACTGGGCCAAGCTCTACATAATGTTCCTCTTGATCTGGCTAGATTGTTCACAACTCCAGAGTTACCAATACATCTCCTAATCACTTGTGGAATGACCAACGTGGTGATCTCAAGATTAACTAGGGATGTAACAGAGGATGACAGAGCTCACATCGATAGACTTGGCAATTGTGTGCACATCGGAAGGTATTATGTAATATATCCAACCTGTAGCGATATTCCGGAATATAATGATAATGAGAGTATGCTGAGATCACTATTGTTGATATATCCCAAGCTCAATGTAGGGGAGATGAATGCATTGGTAAGGAGGATATCACGCTATAGGGATGAATTAGGTTCAGATCTGAGGTCCCTTGTGGAATTAACTATGTACTCTGATGTTGTGTCGATATCATGGAAGTCTTACGATGATAGATATGGATATTATGTGGATATACACTCCAGGAATAGGAAGACAGCCAATATAGTATGTAGACTACTGGGAGATGATCTGCGAGCGGATTGTGTGAACAAGGGCATCTATAGGATTGAGGTATCTGCACTACACCTGTATAGGTATAACAAGATAGCCGCCATAATCGGGAATGTGAGGACAGAGTTCATGAGAGGATTCAAGGATATATGTCTGGGTGAATAGATGAGACAACACATGACCTAACTAGGTTATACATTGCAAGGATGATTGATATGAAATGATGTCCAATGTTACAATGACATGCATTCCCCTGGAGACAGATACCTCCTTGAAGGGTAGATTGATCTCCTTGATAGCAAGTGTATCGAGTCCTCTGGCTGGATCAATCATAGGTGCCTTCCTCTTCAGTCTTCTTCAAGTAATCCTTCAGAGATTGGTTCCTTACCTGAGATCTGGAGTGATAGTCCAAGCGTTCAGGAGGATATTCACAGACAGATCTAATCCATTCCATGAACTCCTTCCTGAGGGTATGCCTAGAGATATGTATCAGACTATCTTGGATATCTCTAGAACATTGAACAGATTATCCATATCAACTAAGCCTATAGCTGATGGCTTCGAGTATGTTACTTCAGCATTCATCTATAGAATTAGATTGAGATTGAAGAATGAACAGTTCATGAATGTATGTGTTATGGTTGAAGACTCAGGGAATTCAAGCATTCATGAGTTCCATCACAAGGTTATGGTTGAGATGAAGAGAGACATTGATATGATCAACTCAAGGATAGCTAGCAAGTTAGCTGAATGGATATCTTCAGGTAGAGTAATTAACTATTCATGTGGAGAGAAGATGCTATATGTTCTGAATACTGGATCTGTTGAGTTAGTTGATGGAAGGACTCTCAAGAATAGACAAGTGATCATCGAAGTCATAGCTAATCCCATATCGGATCAGATCCATCACGCTAACATTAGAAGATTCATCACAGGAGGTGTTGGTAATTACTCTCACTATGAGACACCCGTAGGCTAGATCAGAGAAATGCATAGGGTATATATCTTCATTGCTGTGTTCATCCATCTACTGTTGTGGAATGCTATATATCTTCAAGTATGTACAGACATAATGGTGATAGTCTCATGGACAGCATTGTATGCATATGCTACTTCGGGATTCATTATCGCTCTCATATATGATCAGAGATGTAAGATTATGCCTCTGGTTATGCTTGGACAGCTATTATCCATAGCAGCATCAATGACTGTTATTATATACAACCCTGGGATATGCTCTCAGTTGTAATTACATTAACATTACCGGAGGAGGTAATGCCAATGGATTCATCTATTCAATCACGACACTAGATAGGAATGCTCTATTGCTTGGAATGTTCAATCTATCTCTGAGACTAATGTCATCTTCTCGTAGGGTACTAATTAGAGCAACGAACTCTGATCCCGTGTTAGTTCTAACAGATATGAGACCATCTTCCGAAGGGATAGCTTCATGAAGTTCAGTTAGAGTCTTCACATCCTTACCGTTAACACATTCAATCACATCTCCTTCACTGAGAATGCTATGGGAGCATGAATTGAGGATGTGGATGACACTTCCTTCTAGAACCTTGGTTATTCTCAACTTATGAGACATATCTCCGGGATATTGCATTCTATCTGAGGGTGTGATGATCATTCCAGAGAAGAGCTCGTACCTATCAGATGTAGACGGTATTCTATTAGATCTACAGAAGAAGTCAGATTCTAGGAGATACCAAGCCTTGTCCCTACAGATCTGAAGTTGAAGCTTAGATCCAACAGCAAGTTCTCTCTCGATCTCTGACAGAGTCAATCTATGATTATCTCTTGGAATTGAATCAGGAGAAGGTGTGGGTCCCAACATCTGCCCAAGCTCTGATTCATTGGAGTCAATCACCAAGACATTGCCGTATCTGTTGATGTATCCAATGACATTAGTTGAAGGATTAGGGAAGGAGAGATCAATGATATCATCTTGAATGTTATTGGTTAGAACATCTTCGAATCTAACGTGGGTGATTATATCGTTATCACATAGGGCCTTGAAGCAAGAATTACAACCTACTTGAGTGACATGAACTCCAGATAGGATGTAACTGCCACACTTCCTCTGCATGAACTCCTTGGTTGTTGGATTCCAATTGAAGTTGAATTCAGGGAAGTCAATCATATTACTGCAATTGGACAGATCTCTGATTGTCACAGCGATAGATCTAGATGATATTATTGAGCGATTGAACTCAACACCTAGTAGAATGTTCTCATCATCTTCACTGTTAGGTGTAAGGATTGCTCTATCCTTGCCTTGTATATTAGCTGATGATGTATCATGTAATCTACTTCCTGACAACTTCAAGGGATGGAACTCTGAAGGGTCATCCGCCTTGATTATTCCTATTCCCCTCAGCGGACATTGAGATATAACTGTGAACTTAATGATCTTCTGATGAATTGATTGACTGAATGCCCAGATTCTATGAGCATGTAAGGTGATATTGATAGATGTGATGAATAATCCCTGAGAATAGCAGATAGCAATAGACTCATTGCTGTGAGAGCTTGTAGGGGAACAAGGTCTGTAATTGACTGAATGAACTTGAATTATGCTATTCATTGTTATGATTTGATGCAGATTGTGTGATCTTATTAATCACATGATCTTATGTATCTATGGGAGATATTAGATTGGTCTGAAGGCTTGAGAAGGGGTTTGTCTTCTAGGAGTTGATCTAGTTGGAGATAATCCTGCGTTAGCTAGAACTTGAGCAGATCTGATAGATTCAATTCTTCTAGCTGCTTCTACTTGTCCTAGAGGGGATCTAGCAGCATTGTAGGCATTAGTCCTAGCAGCTTGAAGCATTCTCTCAACAGCATTATCATCACGTCGAGGTTGTGGGATAGGGTTAGCCTTCAACATCTCATCATGAGCGATTCTACTGACAAGGGATCCACTTCTAGAATTGAGAGTGTAAGTGGCATCTCCAATCTTGTATGTATCTTCCACTTCCTTGACTCTTCTCTGAGGGGAACGGGCTGGTGACACTGACACAATTCTCACAGGGGCTAATCCTTCACTAATTCTCTGCATATTGATGGCATTCAATGTCTCGATACCTGGCGGATTCCTGCTTCCGAAGACAATATTGGCTTGATCTGAATACAATAATGTAGGAGTAGATACAACACCTCCGCCTCTTCTAGCAGCTTCATTCAAGATCTGAGTTCTCAATTGACCTGGGGTCTGGACCTCTCTAGGAGATACACCAATGGCGTTAGTTCTCTGTCTATTCATCTCAACTTGTCTAGCTGGTGATGGAAGAACGCTAGGAACTTGAACTCTGAAGGCAGTCTGTTCAACACCCATAACCCTTGAAGGACTGTACACCATAGGATTGACTAAGTTCCTTGGAGGGGGATTAGTTCTAGTATTGAAGTTCATCTCAGCTGCTGTAGTGATAGCTGCTTGTGCTAGAGCAGCAGATGATTGAGCCACAGTCTCTTGAGCTGGTGTTCTTCTATTAGGGTCAGCTGGGGTCTGTGCAATAGTTCTGTTAGCATCCAACAAGATCTCACCGATGGTCTCACTGGCTTGAGGAGATCCTGTGACTGGGTTGGTCGGATTAACAACTTCAGTAACAGATACAACAACGGTTCCATCAGCAGCAACGGATGGTTGACTAAGGATAGGACCTGAAGTAGGCCCTGGAATGTTAGAGATCTGGACACCAGAGGCAGGGCCAATTCCCTCATTGCTTAGGATCTGGTTCATAGATTGAACAGCAGGTGATACACTTGATGTAGGAGATCTCATTCCTGCTGTTGTGATTGGAGATCCTGGGGTGTTAGTTCTTCCCAATGACAATCCTTGTTGAGAACCTAATGATCTAGGAGGGGATGCTTGGCCTAATCCCAGGGATCTGCTTCCAATACCTTGGGATCCTAGACCTCTAGGACTTAGAACATTACTTCTACCTGCTACATTCAATGATGCTGGAGTAATTCTAGAAGGTGATGTAACTACATTATAGTCTAGAATGCCTTGATCCTCGAATGGAGACAATCCCTGAGATGCTGGAAGGAACTGTTGCTGTTGAAGACCTGGAGATCTAGCGAATTGATTAGATAATCCCAATCCCTGAGATAATCCTTGGTTAGATAGGCCCTGAGTGGATAGAGGTTGTGTGTTGAATAGAGTATTCAGAGCAGAAGCAGTGGATTGATTAGATAATCCGAGAGATCTATTAGCTTGCAATGATCCCAGAGCTGTTGGTTGATTGAGTGCTGGAGAAGCAAGAGGTTGTTGCAATGTTCTAGATTGGATGAACGATTGTGGTAATTGTGCCATGATCACGTTTTCGATGTATGTCTTTATATTTTCTGGGTATTACGGAGATCGTTCAGATAGGACAGTGCAATTACATCAACACTCTGAATAGTTAATGCAATTAGATATTGGCCCTCAAGTAATTGAGAAGAGAACAAATTTGGATACTTCGTTGATCGAAAACAGATGAACTCATATACTCCGAGTAACAAGAGGATCATAGTGTTAGATCTAGATGAGACATTAGTCCACACGCTAGATTCACCGAGATTAGAACCTGAGATTGATCCCAGGAACAAGGAAGTATTGTCTAGAATGTACAAGTTGAAGTTACCCTCTGGGAGTATTACTGGATTCACTCGTCCTGGACTCGAGCAATTCCTTAAGTTCTGTAACAATTATGCAGACTCTGTAGTTATCTGGACTGCTGGAACTGAAGAATATGCTAATGCTATAGTACGTCACATATATAGGAATGTAGACAAGAAGCCTAAGATTGTTCTATCCAGACATCACTGTGTTCTTGATAGCTCTTCATCTGTATACAAGAAGCCCTTAGCATCTCTAGAGAATATGGCCAGAGAAGTCATAGGAAGTAACATTCTCCCTAGAACAATCATTATTGATGATAGGCCTGAGACTTCATCTGGGTACAACCCAGGCAATCAGATGGTGATACCTAGATTCACCCCTAGTCCCCTAGATCCCAAGGCTGGAGGAGATGACAAGACATTAGCTAGAATTATCAATTATCTCATGTGGCCGGAAGTCAGACATTGTCGAGATGTTACTAAGTTGAGCTTACAACAAGCCTTCGACCCTCATCCCCTAGTCAGTCCAATCTTGAGGACATCTAATGGTCTCATCCCTACTCATCCTCAACTGAGATTGATATCAAGTTAGATCTATTAGTTCAGTTACATATATCACTGTTACTTACACTAGGTGATATATGTCCAACCAGGCCATGTCGCGTTGAAATAGCAATAACTCTTACAATTGTAATACGGATTAGATAATGAACTCAGATATTACATTACGTGACAACATCTCAGATATGATAGATGATATCATACTTAGTCAAGACGTCCAGGACTCTGTAGATGTTGGGGATTGGAACATTGTGAGAGATGATAGTTCACCAGAGGGAGAGAGATGTTACATCGATTCGCGGAGAGATGCAGAGAGTATTGAATTCCTTCGATCTGTCATCAGTGAACTGTCTGGTGATGATCCATTCAATATTCCAGACCATAGACAGCATCAGGAAGAGCTTGGTAGGATGATGTATGATACACTGCTCCTCAACAATGAAGTGAGACAATCCATAATGATGGGGAGTTCATATCCATCGAATGAGGTATCTGAAGCTGTTAAGAATAGAATAGTCCCTGTTCCATTCAATCCTGAGGTTGTATGTGGTGATGTTAGTGATGAAGGAATAGATGATGAGATGAGAGATGTGATTCAATCACTCAATGAATGTGAGGAATCCATGATTGATAGTATTGAACGATCAGGGAACGTCCATCATTGTGGTGAAGATTCTGAATTGGATGTTCATCATTGTGGTGAAGATTCTGAATTGGATGTTCATCATTGTGGTGAAGATTCTGAATTGGATGTTCATCAGGAGATCATCAACGAATCTATGGATGAGATGACTACAAGTCTATGCGTTCTATTCATTATCTGTTCAATCTTCACTCTCTTCAATGTATCTGGAAGAACAATAACTGAACAGATTACAACATTGAGACTCAGTGCCACATCTATCTCCTTCATGATACTGATTGCAATGAGTGATTGGAAGAATATTACCAAGATCTCAAGTATTCCAGTATTATGGCTTATGACTTCACTTCTAGTTCATCAATGAGAGAGATCGTGAACTAGTGCAATAACCACAGAGGAACAAGCACATCACTAACATATCAATATCATCTGTACAATATCAATGTTACATCTCTACAAGATCAGGAGATGCGACAACAGGAAATGATTCCATATTCATCTATCATTGAACACTTCTGTGATACTATGGCTGAATATGTATGTGTTACTGCCATGCTAATCACATTAGCTTCATCCTTCGGTAGTCTATTCCTGGGAATGATGGACACATCCCTCAGAATGAATGATGCAATGCAACTAGAGTCTCAGCTTCTAATCTTCATGATGATTGTTCTAACATCAATCTATAGGAGAGTATCATGGATATCGAAGATTATGCTATGTTCTAATGTTATGATCATCTCTCTTCACATCAATTCATGGATGCATGCTAACTTCACTCCCTTGAAGATCACATTAGATGAACCTGACATTATCCCTTGGAAGTAGTATTGTAACATCATACCATAGGCACAGACAGATAGATGAAATGATTACATATCTACTTCTCATTAGCGCAATGATATCATCTCTACTGCCTATGTATCCATTAGATGAACTAATCATTGACTGTGTAGGTGTGATCACAGTGATGTTGTTGATAGATGTTATACTCACACGCTACATTGGAGAGAGATAGATGATCTCATTGATGAATCTGATACATTAATACCCATAGGACTCGCATATTACAATTACATGACTCGTTCAGAGTGATGCAATCCATCAAATGATTAAACTTCTATGGTCTCTCTTCCTGTTGAATGCTATCATAGTTCTCATATGTGTACTAGCTACATTGGAGATTGATGGATTAGTCATAGACTGTACGGGTAGTATCCTAATCATGTGCTTAGCTGATATCTTGTTAGTGATTAGCTCTGTTGTAGGATATGAGTTACCTTCCATTGTTCTCTTCGTTGTAATGATGATATACATGAACTGATGATGTAGGTGATCAATATATGTCTGAGAGATCTGAGATTAATGGAGTAGACCGTTACACCTTGAGAGATCTATAGAGCACATAGTTGTATATATACATATAGATATATATCCGTTGGATTGATAGAATAATGATGAGATGATGTACCATGCTAATTGCATTGTATGTCACAAGAATGATAGATCTGAGAGATTGAGAGCATAACGATAGATTGTTACATTCCTGGGATGTTGCGAATATGAGGATGGCAGGATCTGAGATGATCAATTCTACCAGGTGTTGGATGTCATTCTATATCGTAGATGATAGTGTCTCAATGATTCAATATTAGCTCTGTAAGGGTGTAGATCACAAGATGATTATGATCGAATGATGATAGCATCGTTCTCATGAGTGGTTGGATGTAATTCCATATCATAGATGATAGTCATTGAATGATTCAATATTCCTTCTGTAAGGGTGTAGATCACGGCTCAATCCACAACTAACGATGAGATGATCAATCCTACCAGGTGTTGGATGTAATTCTGTACTGTATCGCACAGTCATTGAATCATCCAATATTCCTTCTGTAAGGGTGTAAGTAATCCATGAGATGATTCGAACAGAACGACGATAGCATCACTCTCATGTATTGTTGGATGACATTCTGTACTGTATTGCATAGTCGCTGAATCATCCAATATTCCTTCTGTAAGGGTGTAAGTAATCCATGAGATCATCCGAACAGAACAATGAGATGATATATTGTTACATCCAGAGAGATCAATAGTATATATGTATCATATTCCAACAGATCTATGGAGATGACAGAACATCAACAGACTCAACAACGTAACAGGGTGTAACAATCAACCAATGAACTTGACAATAACACCATCTGATGAGAACTAACTATCACAATTATCTCATGACCTCCTCACAATGTGCTCATCCTCACTCTGTTCATCTGGTAATATCAGCAAATCCATGGTGGATGAGATCGTTCAAATGATGGATGATGGATATGACTCCGACATTGATTACCCTAATGACAAGGCATCTAAGATTATAACACTAACATATATGCTCTTCTGGTCTAGCATCCTAGCGCTAATCCTAGGTTGTGATCTGACTAACCCTCATATCCTATCTATCTTGTCTATGATGATGCTTGTGATAGTCATAGGATCTATGTGCATTAGCGCTGTAGATTATTCAGTGAGTGTGGTATCATCCCTATTAGCTCTAAGTCTATGCACTCTAATAATAACATCAATATTGAATGCTCACAGATATCAGAGGATCATAGATGTGTGCTCAAGTGATTGATGAATCGGACATCATATATCTCTATCAGCTTATTGGGATATATGATGAATGTGATGATAGACTCTGTGGATTACTGTGATATTATCAACTTAACCAGATCTATTGAATGAATCTGGTATACTGTAGTATGTTGGATGTTATTAGATCTATTGATTGTAGTGAATTGATTGATACTACATCCTGAGTTCGAAGAGTATATCGTATTAATCAGGGGGATCTAATGTAGCAATCCCATATATCACAATAGATTGAATGATCAATAGATGCAACAACCACAGTCTATTGATTGATATTACCTCATCCACACTATCACAGATGTACACATTCCCTCAATAGATCAAGTGGATGCGTTCGGTAGATGATGCCACAGACGTTATGTTACCTTACATGATAATGATTGAATCATAATAGATGTTATGTATCCTTCTCCTAATTAATCGGATATACAACATTAATTGTTTTAAGGGTCTGATTTCCTTGGCTTGCTGGATCCATTCAGACTAGATACGAACTTACTCCATGAGTCTATGAAGGAAGAGTCTGAGTTCTTCGATGACTTAGTAACTCTCTTGGAAGGAGGAGCATATCCCAATACAACAGAGTCTGGAACTAGATGGAGCTTACCCATCTGATTAGGGATAGGATCATTCAGGATGAACTTATCTTCCGTAACTGAGTAGGATAGACCGTTAATTCTCTTAATTCTTCCATGGAATTCAACATGATCATCTGTGAGGACACCTAACATGAATCCTAGGTTGATCGTTGTTGCTAATTGATCTGCTTGTGCTCTATCTAATTGCATCTCTTCGGCTACTGAGGCTATGAAGCAACTGATATGTGTATCTACAAGCTTCTTCCTCTTCTTAGCTCTGATATCAGCCCATGTCATACTCATAGGGTCTTGTTGTTCCATAATATACTGTTCAAGCTCTAATCTATCATTCTCTCTATCTGCATCTGACTTCAATCCTCCCAGCTTCCTGAAGAAGTCTAGACAATTCATTAAGGCTGATACAACCTCATCTCCAACTTCGATCTTATGCTCCTTAGTACCCTTCTTATGAATGAGTTGTCCGTTCTTGAAGGTGAAGTTACGAGGGAACTTACCTAAGCTTGCACTAGAGAATACGTTCTTCCAATAGATATCATCTGTGAGTTCTGAACATTCAACGAATATTGGATATAATACAACAGGTTCAGCCTTACCCTTCCTGGTCTTCCTAGGCTTGGTATCTTGAGGGATGGATGATACCCATGACATCTTCTTACCGGTAGTGACTGCGTATGACATTTTAGTCGGGTAACTGAACTGAAGCCTCCAAATTAATCCAAGCATACCATAGATAGATCATGAGAACTGCAGTAATAATTGGCTTCGACTACAAGAACTGGAAGGAATTACCTGGAATACCGATAGATATATACTGCGCATTCAAGACGGCTATGAGATCTAAGCCAGACAGAGTAGTAGTCGTCACTGACATTGATAGGGATTATGAAGGAATTACATACTATGAAGCTATTATCAATGAGGTCGTTGAAGGTGATCTCCTTCAGTTCATATCATTCATTCAGTCCCAGGGATATCATCATAAGTTCAGAGGGTCTGAGGATCTCAAGAACATCATCATGGAATACTCTAGCAATTCCTCTCAAGTCTTCCTGTACTTCACAGGTCATTGTAAGAACGGAGAGATGCTGCTTCCCAAGACCTCAGATCGAGCCTATGAGGCTGTTCCCCTCAGTGAGATCCTAGAGATCATTGTCAAGTCCTCCCTCCCAACATCTGATATATTCTGTATATGTGATTGTTGTGAGTCTGATGGGATGAAGCTTCCATTCATTCTAGATTCAACAATGGATAGGTATAGATTACGAACTGATCTGACCCTTCAAGAGCTATCATTCCCTAAGCAGAATGTGATATGTATCTCGAGTTCATCATCTAATCAAGAAGCTAAGTCCAATAGAATGGGATCTCTCTTCACTCCAAGGTTCTGTCAAGTGATAGCTAAGTGTCGTTCTCTCTTCACATCTAGAGAGCAAGTACAAGCTATGGTTGAATCTATGAGCGATCAGACTATAACAGTCCATTCCTCTAAGCCTACATCTAAGCTAACACCCAGTTGGATCCATGGACATAACTTAGATATTGAGTTCCTTCCCATCGAGAAGGTTCACAGGATTAGAAGATGGACTTGAGTCGTAAGTTGATTACACTAACTGATGTGTCAACGAAGAGTTGGTTATCTTCACATAATCTCAGTCCATAGTAACATGTGAAGATAACTAATTCATGGTAATATTGAACATGTTACGCTAATACTCAAGATCAGGATCATACCGTTCCATCATTCTCCGATTAATTCATATGATCACCATTATCACTGCTTCAATATCCCTCAGAACATTGGGGTGAATGCACTAATTAAGCACAATCACAGTCATTGGTGTGATATCTCCCTTCCTTCTGAGAGATATAACATTGATTGAATCAGTATACAGTGACATTCTATAGATCTGATCATTACACTGTCAAGATATGCATCTGATCCAACCAACTTAACTCAATCTTCCAGAATATGTGTGATATCTCCTTCCCTCGAGAGATATAACATAACTTAATGATAACATTCATCTTGAACTAGATCTGTACACTATGTCCTTGTACTTCCTAGGAGTTGAGCCACGTAGAGATCTCGTAGTTAATTCAGGGCAGGGTAAGTACTCTCTGATGTTAGCTCTGATCTCTTCATTGATACCTCTGCCTGAACTTCTAGAGCCGACAGATCTAATAATGAGAACAAGGATAATACCTAACACAAGGAATATTAGTGTAGCTGTGGCATCTCTAGTAATGAGGAATATTAGCAATGATATCACTAGAATGATACGTGTGAGAGTGTTAATTCTCTCATTCAGAGTCATATCTGATGTAGGTATCAGCGTCAATTGGTTGAATAATTGTGATGGATCCACAAGCCATGATTCTTCTATCATTCATCTCCATGCGTTAATTTCTCATACATCCTCCACATGATAGAATGTTGAATCGATTAATCTATCTGGGATAGATACCTACATGGATTCTAGCTTAGCAATAACGTCTTCGGATTCATTGAACATCTCAAATTGAACAAGCATACAACAATGAATCCATCTACTTACAAGCAATCCTTCGTTGAATCATTATCTGATCAGATCATTCAAGCAGTATTGACACCTATCGCTCAGTACTATGAAGCTAATCCATCAGAGAAGGTAACGATTGAGAGAATGGTATCTATTCTCCAGATGGAGGATGCATATAGTAGAAGATCTAGAACCAATGTAGTAGGAGGTATTCAAGCTCCAACTGCATTCATGGATCATATGGGACAGAATGCATCTGTTGTTGTTAAGACCCAGAAGCCTAAGCAACAGTTAGCTCCAGGGACTCCTCAATGTATGTATGAATTCCAGAAGTTACCAAGGAAGGGAATGAGATGTGACAATGCTGCTGATACATCCACAGGGTATTGTAAGTCTTGTATGAGGAAGGCATCAGTCAAGAATATGATTCAACAGGGAAGAACAGGCATGCCTGTGCAACAGCAGGGAGGCAAGCCCAATAACGATAATGCATCTAAGATGATGGTCAGTAATTACCGTGAATTCTTCAGAGACGAAGGTACAGGTATTGTATTCAAGCAGAATCCTAACAGAACTGTTGAAGTGATCATGGTTGCTGAGAATGGTACCGAGAGAGGACTAACACAGGAGGAAGCTAACTATGCATTCTCCAGAGGTATGAGCTTCACTGAGAGAACAATGCTCCAAGATGGAGTAGTACAACCAACCCCTGGATCTGTTAGTGCAATGTTATCAAGTGCTTCATCATCCAAGCCAGCAAGTATCCCCACAATGAACTATCAACTACCTAATATTAATCCTCAACCATTCCCAATTCCAGGATTACAGAATAATACACAACCCATGAATCAATTCAACAATCAGTTCGTGAATCCATTGACTAATATGCAATCTGTAAGTCAATTCACTAATCCATTACAGCAAGAACAACAGAATAATGTACAACAGCAACAGAGTATGAATCAATTCCAACCTATGAATATTCAACCTGTCAGTATTCAACAACCTATGAATATTCAACCTCCAGCGAATACACAACAACCTATGAATCAATTCCAACCTGTCAGTATTCAACAACCTTCAGCGAATACACAACAACCTATGCCATTCGCTCCTCAGAACATGGCAATTCCAAACTTACAATTGAAGAATCCATTGTTAGACCCTCCGGCACCTAGCCAGATGAATCTAGCATCATTGGGATTGCCTTCAGGTCCTCAAGTAGATCAATCATCTCCTCAATCTACAAGCTCAACTTCTAATCCATCAACTCCTCTACCTGTACAACCTCAAGTCCTCCAACCGATCACTCCAACATCAGAATCTCCAATCAACTTAGCTCAAGTATCTAATCTTCCAATCCCAACAGTTCAATCAACACCAATCCAGGAACAACCCAAGCCTGAGAATAATGTGATTACACCTGGAATGGCATTGAATGGATTCCCTGGAGAGTTAGATCAACAATACCCTCTAGTCTGAAGGGCTGAGATTCCGTAGACATAAAAAATTGTTACTCCACGAAAATGAGTAATAATTTAACACCACTATCAATCAACCCCTCGCTGACATCAGTCAATCTAACTCCCAAGACAGTGAGAGCTCCAGCAGACTTCGATACAGTAACGATCTCAGCTCCAAGTCCTCGAGGAAGAGTCACATCGTTGAATGATGATCTATCCAGTATGTTCAGGGGAAGAAGTATCAATGATGAGCTCAATGCTCTAGGCTTGAATATTGATGATAAGATCTTCACAGTGTCTAACAATGGCAATGTAGGAGCTGACTTCATCAGAGTTACAGGCCCTGCAGGAACATCCCTCATTCAGTTAGATACCCCAGCGTATATTGAAGCAACACCAGAGGATGGATTAGAAGCTCTCTTCGTTACAAGATCTAGAGACTCTGTTGGTATTCCTCATACATTCAAGGATCCATCTTGGTATGAGATTGATGATGGAAGAATTGATGGTATCTCATACATCTGTGAGAATGGAGTATGCATTGTGGATAGATTAGGTAATACAACTCCATACCTCAAGGCTAATCAGGAAGCCTTCGAGAATCCAAGCTTAGGTAGAGTCTATAGTATTATCCCAGTCACTAAGTACTCTAATATCAAGAAGGATCCCAAGAACATTGGCTGTGTGAAGCAATCCAATGAGAAGATTAGAAGAAGATTGACTGAGTCTAGTGCTAAGAGTATGTCCAGAACTAATGAGGAGATACGTAATCTCAACAGTACCTTCGCTCAAGTTCAACAGAAGCAAGCCAACACTATCAGATCATTGAATTCAGATATTAATAAGTTAGATCAATACGATGCTATCTATAGATCCAAGCCTAATCTAACTCCAGATGAAGCTAATAAGTTCAGAGTACTTCAATCCACTCTTGAGTTGAAGAACAGAGAGTTGTCCAGATCATTGATGGTATCATCTGAGATTGAGAGAGTAGGGGCTCAGATTGCGCAGATTAATGCTAATCTCAAAGCTCTTATGTTGTGAGATCCTAATGTTAGCTCAAGAGATATGTAATAACAGTCACACAAGTCACGTCCTGTGGAAATGTCAGAGAGCTTGGAACTGATCATGAATAGCTGTGAAGATGAAGAGATAATTCAACATATATCCCATCTTAGGAGAAGAGGATCTATACCATCAACCGATATCATTCATGAATTCCTGTTATATCTAGCTGAGGACCAGGAGGTTATATTCGATATCTACAGAGCTGAGAAGTTACTTAAGTTATTACAGGCTATCCATCCTCAATTGAGATCGTGATGCCCTTCCGGGGAACAATCACAATACATCTACAACAAGACAATATCATCCAAGATACAAGTTACATGTTCGTTCAACAGGGGACATGTCACTTTCATAACCTTGTGGTCTGTTCATTACGCACAAAACAATGAACAGACCAACATTCTCCTCCTTCGGTAGAGCTGGTGAAGATGACGATTATTCAGGTAAGCCTCCGGTACCTGAGAAGATTGAAGGGACTTACACGGATGACTTCGATATATTGGAAGCACACAAGAAGGTGTTATATAAGATTGAATATGATAAGTCAGAGATACCTTCATTACTGAGAAGGAGAGACCTAGAGGAACAGAAGATGAAGAGAAGGCCTCAGACTTACATTGAGAGAGCTGAGTCATTGGATAAGATCAAGGAGCTAGATGATAGAATCCATACCCTTCAGAACATAGATATTAAGGGTAAGTACATAGAAGAATCACGTGTATTCCTCACAGAGTATGTGAAGTTAGGCAAGAGCCCCAAGATCATCATCTTCGGAGAGAAGGAACCAATCAATAGATACGATGAGAAGACAGATATACGCTTGAGGATCATTGCCAAGTACCTTGAGGTTGCTTCCAGATACATCGAAGTTAATGTCTCCAGAGAGTCAATACCTAGACATGACTGTGAGGCTTGTGGTTCGTTCAGTATTGATGAGTCCTCTGGTTGTTGCAATAACTGTGGTCTTCTCAAGAATAGGATATCTAATTCATCATGCTGTTCTAACAAGAGTTCTAATGGATCCAGAGGTAACTACGAGGATAGGTCTAACTTCGAGAAGGCAATGAAGAGATTCCAAGGTAAGCAGACTAACAACATACCGAAGGAGTTATATGAGAGATTAGAGAAGTACTTCGGTGATTATGGTCTCCCCCTAGCTGAGGAAGTTAGACAACGTCCTCTCAACTCTCATGGAAGGAGAGAAGGTACATCTATCGAGATGCTCTGTAAGGCTCTGTATGACATAGGAAGATCAGCTTACTATGAAGATGTCAACCTGATAGGTCATGTATATTGGGGATGGCAGTTACAAGATCTATCAGATATCGAAGATCAGATCATGAGAGATTATGATGAATCACAGAGAGTCTTCGAGAAGCACAAGGGTGAGAGGAAGTCATGCTTGAATACCCAATATAGATTGATGAGGCACTTACTGAGATTAGGTAGAGATGTAACTAAGTCAGACTTCAAGATTGTTGTGACTAGAGACATCATAGAGTATCATGAGAATATGTGGGAGTTAATATGCTCTGAGCTAGGTTGGCCCTTCCATAGCATCATCTGAACTAGACTATTATCACTACGACATATAACATAGCATCATTCATTATCATGATGTCATGTCATCTATTACATTACTTGATCTGATACGTTACTTGAATAATTCATCATCTTGCGTCTATTGAACTATATCACAGACTTGTGCAGTATCATCCTTCAATTCATCCCATTCAATCCTCTCAATGTTGGATGAGAGCATCAATTACAGTCATTGTCATCATGAAGTTGAACCTATCAATCTGTTCATGTCTGAATGTTACTCTCTTCCTCATTAGATCTATCCTGTATGCTTGGGACAGATCAATCCCTTCAGTCAATCTATCAAGTTGGAAGCATCCAACATCTATGTCTCTCCAGTCATGAATGTGATAGATAATGAAGCTAATATTATGCTTGAGGGCGTTCATGAATAGATTCATAGCTACATCGCTAAGTCTAATACCATCAACACTACCCTGTGTGATTATTGATCTGATCATTCCTGTCCTAACTCTCTCCAATTCAACCTTCTCAGCTATAGTCATTGCCATTGGTGTTCTATCCTTCAAGCTAGAGTTATTGAATGATCTCTGTCTAGGGAAGGGCTTACTGCTATCTTGTAAGTGATACATTACTTCCTTCAGTCTGAGATGAACCCTGTCATTGAACGGTTGAAGAATCCTGGACGATAGAATGTTCAAGCTGTGGTTACTTAGATCTCTCAGTAATTCATTGTAGGATCTATTCATCTCCTCCCTAGTGTATTCAACAGATACAATGCAGAACTCTCCAGAGAACTCAGCTATTATCCATCTAATCTCCTCTGGGATTGTGATTAATTCACTCATTTGCTTAACCATATAATCCCACAAGGATGAATGAACTTATCATATCAGTCTCACAACCGGGAGACGGAAGAGAATGAATGATCCAGCATATCTATTACATCTATCAATCAAGCAGTCATCCCCATGATATGCCACTTCTCTCATTGCATTGAAGGAATGATCTAATGCATTCAAGACTGAGATCATTCATTCTATCGCGCATTAACATCATTGAACTTAACCACAATCCCGTGAGATTGATCATTGTGTCATTGCGGAATTAACTGGATGATTGTATTACATTACCTAGACAAGCGTTGTAATGATCCTATTGAATGTAATGATGAGATCTATAGACTTAGCAATAATCTCAGATATCTAATCTCTTCAAGTAACAATTGTCTATATCATCTACATATTGACTGCTTAGATCATTCAATTAATTGTAATATTCAATTCAAGCTCAACTATACAGTACTAACATCATATCATCTAACATATTGTACATATCTCTGGTAGATTGTATGAACCTTGGGACTCAATGCTATCTTACAAAACAATACTTAATCTACTTAACTTACTAATCTACTTATTACTTAACTTACTAATCTACTCAACCAATCAATCTAATTAATTAATCATGTCCTCAGGTATCAGCATTCATGAATTCGATCCATCAAGAATTATGTTCTCCTCACCATCTCTGAGCACATTCAAGGATGACAAGGGCACAGATATCAAGATGATAACAGTCAACGTCAATTACAACGAAGGTAATGAACAAGTTAGAAGAATGATCCCATTGAAGATCAGAGCACCTAATCTCTTAGCTCCTAAGGGTATGGGTGTAAGTGAGAAGAAGGATGGTAAGGGAATCAACTACTATCTTCGTGTCATTCTCGACCAATCAGAGGAATGCATGAAGTATGTTCAAGTACTTGACCTTATCTATGAAGTATGCAGAAGACATGTAGCTCATCTTGCTGCTACTCAACAACTGACTCAGATCGGTGGTAACATCAATAACCTCACCATTCCTGGTCTCTTGCCTAACAGATTATACTCTGCTAAGAGAGATATGGATGGTAACATTATCCCTGGTGATGAGATGTGTCAATTCGTCAATATTGGAGGCAAGGAATCTACAGGTACTAAGTTCTTCGGTATTGACAAGAAGATTGTTCCATGGAGTATGCTTCAAGGAGTTAAGTCATATCTATCCATTCCAATCCAGATCAATTGTATGAAGTTGAGAGGAACGGGCATGTCTATCAATATGACTACACCAACCGCAACAGTTATCAACATGGAACCTATTGCAAGTGTTAAGGACGAAGGTGATGTTATTGATAGAACCATTCAATCTCAACCATCCATCTTGGAAGACTATCAGAAGCAATTCATGGAGATTCAAGCAATCAAGCAATCATCTGTAGATGCAACAGCACAACCTAAGCCTAAGCCAGCAATGACAGAGATGGAAGAATCTCAGCCTATCACTAGTCTCCTTGGTGCTCAACCAATTGTACAACCACAACCTCAAGTTCAATCCACTCCAGCAACTACTCCATTCAACGCTATTCCCAACAACGTATATCAGACACCATTAGGACTCCAGACTCCTCAATATAATAGAATCTAAATAATATATAAGAATGCATATCCCTTCGGGGACATGTGTTCCATCTATCATACTAGGATTATATGCCTAACTCTGATAATACATCACTGTTATCTGCGGTATGTTGAGGTTGTTGAGGCTGAGTTGCTACATTCACTTGATATGAAGGTCTATTAATTGAATGCTGAGGTATGATGTTATTCGCAGGCTGTGTGTTCATCTGATGGATATTATGCGTCGTTCCCGTCTGATCCATTAATCCCAACTGCCCTAGAGTTCTGGTCAATCTATCTACCGATTGAGATAACATAGCTATATCGTTATTCATCCTGTTAGTCTGTTGTGTTAATTGAGTAACTAGCCTCCTCATAGATTCAACTTCACTCTGACTGACTGTGGCTGTATTCAATATCCCCTGTAGATGCATCTTCATCTCATCCATCTCTCCTGATACTGTAGATATCTTCCCATTCAAGTACAGAGTAACTGCTCCAATAGCCGTCAAGGAGATCAGAACTTCAGGCTTATTCACAGCATCCATAGTTTGGGTAATTAATGATTACGTTACTGTTAACTGAATGTTATGTATAATCGCTCAAATTATAACCCATGCACAGAGAGATCGAATCAGCTACAACTCCAGGGGAGCTTAGTAACCTATACTTGAAGAGAGGAATCACACTCCCTGATCGTATCCAGGACAACATACATGCTACATTGTTAGAATCAGCGACACCTATTGAGTATCTGAGAAGGATCGAGTTCAATGGATTCCAATGTCCTAGTGGATTCAATCCTATGAACCCTTCCATGTTGAAGTTAGAACCAACCCCATGGAAGGACAAGACTATCCATTACATTGTTAACATGAGATGTGTATCCTATCGTATCACTGATTCAGGTGCTTACGCCAATCTCACAGATCAGATTAGATTCAGAACTAAGAACATAGTCTGTCTCCTAGATGATAACTTCTCAGTGATAGCTCAAGCAGAACTTCAATCATATCCCAGAACTACAACTAGATCCAGAGGTGTTGAGGGAATGGAGGATGTAAGGATATCCACTGTAGAGGCAATTAATGACAATGAGATCCTAGTTCATATATCCTGGAACTCTCAAGACTTCGATAATTACCTGTATAGTCAATTGTACAAGTCTACCTACACTATCACTCTCAAGGATGAGATGATTATTACCCCAGGAGAGTATACACTAATGCTATCACCATTCCTCAAGACATGTGAGAAGAATTGGATCTGTCTTCCTGAGACTAATGATGAGTTCATCTATTCCTGGAGTCCATTCATCATTGTTAAGTACTCAGATCATCTCAGAATCAAGAGCCAATACCTATACATTGCTCATCTAGATAGATTCAGAGGTAGCACCAATCTCCTCAAGATAACAGGATCAGGTACTCCATTGGATGATCACTATCTCACAATAGTCCATGAAGTCTCAGAGAAGCATCACATGAGATATTACGTCCATAGGTTCCTTCTATTGAATGAAGAGTACAAGATTGTTAGTCTATCTAATCCCTTCAAGTTGACAGACAGCAGGATTGAATATACAATGGCTATAGTTCATAATACTCCAGATACTCTCATTGTAGCTATGGGAGAGATGGATTCACTGGCATATCTGTTAGAGCTAGATCTGAATGATATCAATGGTATGCTCAGACCTTCACACTTAGATTGGATCCAACAAGTGTAAGGGATCATAGAACTAACCCCAACCGTCAGAGATAATACAATAACATAACATCAATGAATCACTGTTGATGCTATGACTTAATCTATAGAACATGATATATTCTCTCCCCGTAACCAGACTTATCTCTCATAACCCATGGAGATAGTGATAATATAGGATAACAGCATAGGTATGTTAGTTACCTACCTTACCTCAATCTGCTCTGAGAAGTCCTGGCATATCCTCGGATCAACAACCATATCATCCATTGTCAATTGGGTAATATCACAATAACATGACATCAATCGATATATCTACATTGATGCTATGTACCTTCTGTCTCTCATTGTATTGAAGAGTCTATAGTTGCTAGAGTATTCATAATATCAGGGGAGTATGATACCCCATCGAATAGAACATTGGCCCTCATCTCTCCTAGGACTAAGGATGGATCCACTCCCAGTTCAGGGTATACATCTAATATCTGTTGAGTGTATCTCTTCCTGAATTGATATCTCCTCAGGCTCTCATTCTTCTGTATCTTGGAGAGTAGATCTGTGTCTAAGTTAGGTATTATATCTGAAGAATCCATACCCCCTGATAGGTTTACAATATCTCAGACACTATTACCTCCCTTCAGCTCTATGATTGTTCTCTCTCCTGGAGTAACTCTCTCATTGATTCCATTCCTGAGATGAACTGATTACCTCCGGAGGACTCAATATCATACAATCTGATTGATCTGTCCCTCAGTTGTTGATCACCTATGTACTTGAGCTTCATATCCTTCAGGGATCTAACCAGTCTGAGGATTGAGTTAATTGCAGATCCTATGGAACCTTGAAGCTGAGATCTTCCAGGAGATATGTATATGATCATTGAGTCATCTTGAACGAATTCAATGGGTAACGGGTCTATGAGAACAGGATTCATCATTGTATCATTCAATCCTAACACCAGAGGAAGAGAGCAACTCATCACTATAGCATCAATCACATCCGTATCTTCGTGTACATCCTCGACTGTATTGTTGGAAGTATTACAACATAAGATCTGAATATGAACCCCAGTCATTAATCTCAATTGCTTCAGAGATGGAACCATACCTAACTTAGATCTAATCCTCAGAGACATGTGAAGCTTCAATGATTCTAGAGATATTACACAACCATTGAGTACACCAGCTATACTGATGGGAGGCGTATCCTTGATGAAGTTATTCCTCCTAACCTCTTGAAGTAGATCATTAACTGAATAACCCACAGCCATTAGAGTAGCGAATATAGCTCCAACACCATAAGCTGTCATTCTCTCGATAGATCTGAGATTCACTCTGCTATCCAACTCAACCAATGAACCTAGGAGAGTATCTGAAGAGCCTAACCAATAACACCATAGATTCAGAGAGGACATCTAGTTTCCTCCTGTGTAGTAATGATCCTGAATTCAACATATCGCATTAGCTTGTTGATGCAATTGGGAGCTTATAGGATCTAAGATGATGTGAATGAGATGGAGATGGGTTAGTTCATTGATTATTGGAGTTATTGTAATTACATGAGTGCAATGGAGAGTTCATGTAATTATATGAGCATGTTGCTGATGACATTGAATGTATTATGTCACTACAGCGGATGTATGGATTAATTCATATCTAAGGTTGGATGGTATATCCCACTATATTCAATGATCTCGAAGTCTGAGGAGATTGAGCTACTGCCACCTTGGTTGGATGTCATTCTCTGCTATACTTCAAGTACACTCAATATGTCTGAATTATGCTCTAGTGGACTGTTGGTCACGAGGGGATCCGCATATGATCGATCAATGCGTAAGATGAATGCAATGACTATGAGATCTGTTGTTGTAATCGATCCGATCTGTGATCGGAATCGAACGCTACACCCGAAGGGCTACGCAATTACTAGAACACTTAGTGGATTACCTCCAGATCATTCAGTCACTGTCTAACATAGTATATTATCATCATCCAGCAGGATCGAGTCATAATCTCACTGTCTCGAACCAATCTCATCCTCTGGAGAACTAGTCCATTGTCACCTCGGTTGGATCCAATTCTGTACTATACTTCAAGTACACTGAATATGTCCAGATAGCCCTCTGGTGACCTGGTATCCACGAGGAGATCCGCACATCATCCACCTATGTGTAGAACTAATGCATCAACCTTCCCAGACTGTTGAATTAATTACTCAAGCAATATATGAGCGACCTTCAGATCCTTCTGTCACTATCAGATATGGTATGAATTAATCATATCTCAGACATCAATACTAATCTCATCTATTCTCCGTAACATTCAATCTAACAACCTATCCCTGATGACACTTCTAATCGCATTCAACATCATCTTGCTATCTAACATCATTCATCATCCCGTGTATCATATCAATCCATAGCTCTCATGATCTATTCAATCCAGAGTATCTCCGGACATCTACGAGATCACATTCACTAACTTCAGGACTAGACGATAATTCTCTCTACCTCTCTGTAAGATCGCATCATCCACAGCCAATTATGTGATCATTCTCAACATTGCATTAGTGTAACAGTAACGAATTGATCATATCATCCCTTGGGAACTGACCCAATGAGATCAATACACTAACCACTGGAGCATACACACTGTACCATTGAAGGATGATGGATGTAGCTGATCTTCTCACCCTCTCATGATCCCTAATGTGACTCCTAACATAGACGATGCTCATACTAAATATATCTCGATAGATTATTAGATCGCTCTCACTTCACACATCCCTCACTGCTACATATCTCCAATGACATTATCAATGAATCTACCCAATAGCTCTGATGTTACGACAATACCTGACTATTCTCTCGTTAGGGAATATCTCAGAGAATACTTGAGAGCTAATCATTCATTGTATCTTAGATTGGGTCATGTCTTCAGAGCACTATCCAGAGAGATTGCTTCAATGAAGAAGATCACACTGATATCATCTCAGGGACTTGCCAGAGGTATTGAACTAGATGTGGATGACACTCCTGGAACACTCAAGATTGAGACAACCAGAGGACCAGAGTTAGCATGCATAATAGGATCTCATATGTTCACATTGGGTAAGGACTGTGTGTATATCTCAATCTCCTCAGACTACACATGGATTGATATCCGTAATGCTCTGTATCTATCTATTGATCCTTCCTCCATCGAAGAACTGGGGACATTAGACACAATGAGAACTCTATGGAGAATGTCAAGGAGATTGAGATATTGTGAACAGCTTGTTCCTCCAAGCAAGGACTATCCAGCTCTCATTGTTAACACACATACACTTGATGATCTAGTGAAGGTTCTAGAGATCAATGCTGAGAAGGATCTGAATGATGAGTCCTTGAGAGATGAGGTTGCTAGATTCAAGGGAGTTAAGTCCTGTGATGTTCACATCCCTGAATGGATTGAGGATGCTAGACAGAAGGTTGAATCAGATGAGAAGCTGAAGGTTCTTCGAGAGTTCATTCAGACTGCATGTATCTCTAGGATCGATATCAGTTATAGTAATGATGGAGAGATCAAGAGCATATACGTACCAACATATGATTACATTGATGAGTATCTGGGCTATCTGGAAGCATCTGAGGACATGATTGAAGAAGACGAGGATGGTGTTGAGATTAGATGTCCCAATCTATGTAAGCTTGTCCTGGATGACTTGAAGATAGCAAGAGCCTCAATCATTCATTATCCTGTTGTGGCTTGGTAAGATATGATGAATATTACATAACCCCTGAGGGGTTATGCGATATAGTCTGAGATATTGAGGTGATACTGATGTTGGTATGTCCCAATTGATCTCTTGAATAGACTGAGACGTATGGATTTTGAATATGTCATGGTGCTGATGATGGAGATTCACTGTAACCAATGTGATCTGATTGCGTTATGATGTGATCTGGAGAAGTTGGATGATAGCATTCATTACAGAATAGTAGAGATTAATCATCCTCTGGGATATTAGTCTAATTCTCACTGTCTCTGGTGATCTTGAAGCCTGGGAGAATCAATCCTCTCCCACCAGATGTTGTGTCCTAATCTCACTATATCTCAAGTACACTGATATCATCCAATAATCCCTCTGTAAGGCTGTTGGTCACGAGGGGATCCGCATATCATCCACCTGCTTGTAGAACTAATACAATGACTGCAAGATCTATTGATGTAATCGATCCGATCTATGATCGGAATCGAACGCTACACCCGAAGGGTTACGCAATTATTAGAACAGTTAGTGGATCAGCTCACCTCCTTCGGGTACTGAGCTGACACAGTATGAATTAATATAATCTTCGTATGGATCAATGTCATATACTCTCAATTAATATATCTATCACTACACCAATCTCAAGGTGTTGCGATAATCAACTTATCATATCTGCTAGGTTACTTCTTGAATAGTTCTCTATAATGCTCAATCTTAGGGTAGTATGTGAAGGCTGAAGGGTCTAACCTTCTCTGTTCTAGGACGGCATCACAAGTTGTTCTGATTAGTGCTTCGAAGAATATCCACATATCTTCCTTGTCATACTCACTGACTAGAGGATTACCTGATGAATCTAATCCATTGAAGCACTTCTTCAAGACATCAGGGACACCGAATCTCTGGAGCTCTGATAGAATCACATCAGCATTGTCGAGGAAGAATGCCACGTCTCTCTTCTTCACAAGATCCCAGATGTTGTACGTTCTCTCGATGAATGATTCGACAAGGAAGATAGGATCCATATCATTGATGATAGCAATAACAAGACCATTACATGATGGGTCTATAGTTGAATAGCCCTTCGAGTACAGGGACTGATTGATATCAAGGATTAGGTGGATAGTCTCAAGGAGTACGGTTCTATATCTCTGAACAGCTGTTGACATGTTAAGTATGTTATTTTCTCATCCATGAATGCCTGAACTTAAGCACTGAGGAGGTAATTCATTGTGACTAATCGCCGAGAAATTGAACATGATTCGCAGGAAGATGGATAGTGTTAGTTCTAACTTCAGGTATGGATCTGATTCTCCAGGTCTATCATATATTAACGGGTCAGCACTTGATGATTGTGGTCTAATCTTCGTGTCATCTTCAGATGCCCTGAGTAAGCTTGTCTTGGGTATTACGAAGCAAGAGTTCTCTTCCGTGGGGTTCTATTATCATTGTAATATGAATGGAAGACCTAACATCAATGTCATCCTCATAGATCTATTCAGGTCATGTGTAACTGAGAAGGAGATCACATTAGATCAGCTGTTACGTAACCCTCTCTTGAATGCTGTAGCAGTGAAGAGATTGAAGCCTATCTCAACAGACGGAGTGATAGATGAATACAAGACTAGACAACATCAAGCTAACTTCAGATCAGCTATTGCCGCAGCTGTAAGTTCTAAGAATGCCAGGCTATCCATGAGGGATTGGTTGCTCCAACTCTTCGGTCATACCAACTCCAACAATGGATCAGGTATAGGCTTAGTGAATTCGGTTGTTAGAAGGTTGGGTAAGACAGACCTGATCTCTCCCTCAGATACTATTAGCTTGAACACTCTGAGAAGATTAGATATGATACCTAGCACTCCAGATGAAGTTATGGGAGTCATTGCCTCAGGGATGAACCAGATGAGCTCAGGTTGTCAGATCTCATCCTATGTTGTTGATAATCCTCTCTTCGGTGACTTACTCTTCCTGAGATTACCCAACATTCCTAGTAATGTAAGAGAGGAAGCCTTGAGGAATAGTGCTAAGGTTCAAGGTCCTCTTCTATCACAAGCATTCAATGAGTTCATGGATCTACTCTTCAATGACCCTTCCTTCTTCAATACAATAGTCGAAGGTATCAGGGAAGGAAGGTCTAGACTTGACAATAACATCAGAACATTGAAGGAAGCCCTGGAGATATCTGCGGATAATAGAGTTCATGATCTTCAGAGAGTAGTCAATCTAATCATATCTGGTAAGGTAGATTCATCTCAACTTCAACAGATACTGACTGATGCTAATGATGACAGGCTTCAGATCTCGAAGATTGAAGGATTCAAGCAGAAGCCTGATCTCATCTCCATTCCCTCTATGGATCCCAACTTGAATGTGGCTATGGTAGGAGAACTGAAGAACTTAGGAATTGAGAAGTCAATCATCAACCTTCATCAGATAGTCAGTGAAGTCTGTAAGCAAGCCAGATCAGGAACAACCTCATTCCTAGACATCAATAGATTGATAGAACATACCAACATCCTCTCATCATCTCTGGGAATTCCCCTGAATGACATTGATCCTCTTCCCGAAGATACATCCTTCAGTGTTGTAGCTTCATCATCTAGTTCAATCTCAGAGGAAGCAAGCATTACGTTAAGTTCTGGAGATGAAGTCATTATTCCTCTGAGAGGCTGTGATCTGTCCAGTGTAGAGAGATCTATCCTTCTGGATATCCTTGCAGTTCTAGATGATAGTATGGATTCTGTGGATTCTTCAGAATATTCAGCCTATGATAGTCTCAGATCTAAGATTACTGAGCAATTAAGTTCCATGTGATTGAATTATTAATGTTACATTACCTTGCAGATGATGAAGTGAGAGGTAATGCCACATATACCTGAGAGAGAGGAGTATACATTGATTAGATCCAGGGTGGTATATTCAATATCTCATCATTCATCCATTGTATCTCCCGAGAACCAATCAATCAATCTCTGAAGAGATAATGTACAGATAACATTGATAGGTTCATAGATCTATGTCTACATATCTCTCAGGGATCTAATCAATCTAGGACTAATCATTGAATCAATCTAGGACTAATCATTGAATCAATCTAGGACTAATCATTGAATCAATCTAGGACTAATCATTGAATCAATCTAGGACTAATCATTGAATCAATC
>Ga0182742_1000775_pt1 | contig 46487 bp, 28 predicted proteins | sample eDN5th37CBELigMG_FD_128880 | JGI IMG/M metagenome (GOLD analysis project Ga0182742, IMG submission 128880) | Enriched Miracle-Growth compost microbial communities from Emeryville, California, USA - eDNA 5th pass 37_C BE-Lig MG (version 2)... ... | reverse complement strand
AGGGCGACCTTCGCCTTGAACGCCGCGGAATGCCGCTTGCGAATTTGACCCATGGTTTCACCTCGGTGAAGCTCACTCAAGGATAACTTACCGAGTGGTCTCAAAACCGGGGTCCACTATAACCACAACCCAAACCGAACTGCAGCTCATCGGGCCTGAGAACGAGATCGAGATCTATCGGCTCAACTTCCTTGCAGCCGAGGGCAAGATAATGTTCGACGGCCTACGCTTCGCGGACAATCGATACGTCATCGGGCAGATAGATCTGCAGACGATGACCGTGACGGCCTCGGCGACCGGCTCGTCGAAGCTGGAGGATTTCCAGACGTTCTAGGGTTTGGGTCCGTCTCGGCATCATTCAGATATGATTGTTCGCGCCATTCGACAACCCGAATGAAGCTTTGATTGAGTAAGCAGCTGCGGACGCCTCGAATCATCGGCTATCCTCCGACGGACCGGATCCTCACCCAGAACCGCTCGAGGATGGAGAACGCCTCGAGGTAGTCACGCGTCGAGAGCCCGGCCTCCCCTGCCATGCCTGGGAAGTCTTTCGCCCAGAACGCCGGAGGCGGCGGGAGCATCTCCGGGATCGGGTGCGTCCCGCGGGCCCAGAACGTGAGTTCCAAGGCCCGGCGGAGGTTCTCCGCCTCGGGCGAGCCCCGCTCGATGAGTAGCACGAGATCCACCAGATCCTTCGTCCGGGTGTTGAGCCGCCCCTCCCAGGGGTACGTGTAGGCGTGGAGCTTCTCGGCGAACTGCTGCGCCTTCGGGATGGCGAGCACGGTCGCGACCTCCAGCCCCGCGAACTCGACGACGTCGTCCCCGACCAGCCGCTCGGGCTCGCCGGCGAGCGGGTCACCGATCCCGACGTCGATCTGGAACCTCGCGTACACCTTGCCCAGGAAGACGGCCTCGCACGGGAACCTGCCGCCGCCCCCGGGGGCCTGCGTCAGCTCGGCCTTCATCTCGCCGATGCGGAACGTGAGGAAGTCGCCGAGGTCGACGTCGGCCGCGGCCTGGAGCCGGTCGCGGAGGTCCGCCGAGGGCGTCGTCGTCTCGAGCGACACCGAGAGATCGACGTCCTTGGTCGTACGGGCCCGTGGACGGAATCGCAGGTCCATCGCGAAGCCACCCTTGAGGAGCCACGGGGCATCGTCGCCGCGGAAGAGCCTGGCCAGCAGCCGCTCGATGACGAACTTCAGCTGCAGGGTCTGGAAGGGGAGGGAGATCTCCTTGGCCCTCGTCCGGAGTCGGGCCTCGAGCGAGGTCTTGAACGCGGCCGCCGAGGTGAACTTCTTCGCCATGACGATCCCTCGCCCCTACCGCCTGGACTTCGTGCCGCCCAGGACGACCGAGAGCCGTTCGACCTCCCGGGCCGTTTCCTCGAGCTTCTTCCGGCGGACGAGCCCCCGGGCCAGGGCCTCGTCGACGGATTTGCCGAGCTGCTCGAGGCTCACGTCGCCCTCGGCCGCGTCGACGAGGGTCTTCAGCGCCGTCGTCACGCGGAAGCCCGCCCGCTCTTCGACGTCGCCCGGCTCGAGCGCTGCCTTGTGGAGGACGACGCCCTTGGGCGCGGCCTTGCGGAATCTCGGCGGCACGGTCAGGTGGATCTCCCTCGGCAGGAACTCGCCCAGCTCGTGGAGGACCAGGGCCGACTCGTGGGAGACGACGGCCTGGGGCTCGTCCTTCTGGTTCCTGCTCCAGAGCGAGAGCCTGATGAGCTCGTCGTGCTCGGCCGGGGGGATGGTCGGGAGCCGGTAGAGGCCGTGTTCGATCCGCTCGAAGTTGCCGGCGGTCTCGTGGTAGTCGAGGTGGCGATAGCCGTAACCCGCTTCTTTCGCCTGCTTTGCGGTGAAGTAGCCGCCCTGGTCGGCTGCCAGCGCGGCGAGGGTCCTGGCTGCCTCTCTGGTGGACCGGGCCATGCAAAATCCTCCAAATTTCTTGGAGTATTTTGCGCTCCCCCTGGACCCGCTGGCAAGGTTCAATCTGCGTCCCGCACGATAATCGGAGCCCTCGACCGCCACGAAATGCCCTGCGTCGCTTGTAAGAAGAATCGGTCAGGATTTCTTACGCGGCGTGGGCCACAGGTACTCCCGCCCGAACGACTTCCGGATGGCCCGGCTCGCCGAGGTCTTCCCGGACGCCGATCTTGTCTCGACGCCGTCGAGACCATCCCGCCGGACGACTCCCGGTAGCGGGGCATCTACAAAGAGAAGTGCCGCATGGAGGGCTGTAGCGTCCGGGGCCTGCGCGACAGCATCGGTGGCATGCTTCTTCGAACGGACGGCACGCTCCGAGTACGGATGACACGTTGTCGATGATCAGCGAGTGCCGCATGAGAGGCCTCGAACCGACCTAGACGGCGGAGACCAGCACCTCGATGGTGCTAGGTGCTGGTTCGTCCGGCGTGGCTTGCACTACGGCACTCGCGAGTTCGGGGGACTCGAGCAGTTTCCCCAGAACCTCGTCTGGTTCCTCGAGCTCGTAGGTTCCCACTACGTTTCCATCCAGCGTGAGCACCCGGAACGTCATGCGGGGCGAAGGCCGGCCTCGTTGAAGGAGGAGGCGGGTGCCCTCCGAGAGGTTCTCCGTATTTGGGCCCGATGGAAGAAGGATATGGGTGTAGGGCCTGCTCTCCCGGCGCCCCGCATTGGTGTAGGTGGCCACGGCTCCGCCGATCTCCTGCAGCGACTCGTCGTCGAGGCCTTGCGAACGCAGGAACTCCAGACCATCGGTCACGAGCCACTCGAGCAGCTCCTTCGGGCTTGCGACGTCGGGGTCAACGAGCCTCGCCGCCTTGAGTGCGACGCCCCTCGACTGAATCCCGAGAGTCAGGAGCCAGCAGGCGACCGGCTCGTGAACGCCGTACTTTACGAGTGACGAGAAGTAGTCGCAAACGACCGGGAGCTCGCACTCGGCCTCCTCGGCGGCCTGTTTCATGCGGATCGAGAGCATGTTGTAGCCCCATGGGAGGCGATACCAGCACACGTCATCGATCCATCGGCTCACCGTGTGAGCGGTCAGCTCGCACGCCGCGACCTCCGGATCTTGCGCAATCTCGGTCGGAGTTTGTCCTCGGAGCCAGAGGGCGAGGAGGCGCTTCCAGCACTCGGGTAGATCGCTCGAAGGCTTCAGCTCGTCCAGCTGAAAGAGAATGCCTGCGATCTTCGCGAGGAGGTCGGCCCGGCGTTCAACATCCCACACGACGTAGTCCTCGGCCTGCAGGAAGAGGGCAAGGAGTTCCGCTGTCCGTGCATCCACCCGTTCGCAATCGCGGAGCGGGAGTCCCAAGCGGTAGAAGAGCCGGCGCTTGGTCGCGTCCGGGTGCCGAGCGTAGACGTAGCGGAGCCGTGCAGCAAAGAGCTTGCTCGCGTTGCGCCGCTGCGCATCGCTTTCGAGTTGCAGGAACGCGAGGGACCTCTCGAGGAGCTGCTCGAAGAGCTCTGGGGTGATTTCCTCGGCCTCAACCCCTTCAGTGAGCGCGAGGGCGAGTCCGTCGAAGGTGCTGAGGAGGCTTTCCAGGTCGACGTCCTCCTCGACCCCGAAGAGGTCGAGCCTGTGATCGGCGAGCGCCTCGCACAGTTCGTCGATCCTGACGGTCGGATGGGCCGCCCTCCAGAGGGCGACGACCTTCCTCAGAAGACTTAGGAGCGCGGATTGGACCTCGTAGTTCCCGTAGGCGGAGAGGTAGGAGGCTCGCTCTTCCTTCTTCTGCTGTCTCGCGATGTTCCAGGCTCGTCTCTTCCAGCCGTCAGGTTGCCGTCTGAACTTACGCTTCTTGGCGGCCTCCCACTCCCGATAGCAGTCATTCACGAAGAAGAGCACCTGCCCTTCATTCTCCTTCATGCCGCGGCCCGCCCGCCCGCAGATGTTCCAGAAATCCATCGGCGAGACGCCCTCGCCCTTGCCGTGGTCGAGGCTGTGCACCAGGACGGTGCGGATCGGGAAGTTGACCCCTTGGGCCAGCGTCGTTGTGGCGACCACGAGCCGGGCCACACCCCGTCGTACCAATCGCTCGAGGCCGAGCCTCACGGGCTGGGGCAGGCTACCGTGGTGCACGACGACGCCGGCGCGCAAGCATCGTCCGATGACCGAGTCCGATCCGAGGTTCTCCTCGATGAGCCGCTGGCAGCGGTCGAGCTCGGCGCGGGTTCGATCGTCGGTCGGGGGTGAGAATGGCGAGCCGGATGCCCCCTCGAGAGAGTTTCGAAGACCGATGCATTCGAGGATCGCGCGACCGAACGGCTCGGCGGACGCCTTTCTCGCGACGAAAACCATGGTCATCCCCCGGCCCGCGAAATCAAGAGCCGTGAGGGCGAGGGCCTCCTCACCGTCTCTTGGGAGCGGCGCCTTCCTCTTGCGACCCGGGTAGGCCTCCGGAGCGACCTGCGTGACGAAGTTCCGGACGAAGCAGCGGTGTCCAAGGGGCTTATAGTCCGCGTGAGTGTACTCGATGGCGACCGAAGTTCCGTCCCACACGGCCTCGCCCACCATGAGGCGAGAGGGCCTCCAGTCGCTCGACACCAGACCAGTTCGGTCCCCGGTGATCCACTCGGCGAATTGCTCAGCGTTCGGCATCACCGCGGAGAGGAACACGATACGGGTCCCCTGGGACTCGAGGCGGCGAACCGTTCGCTGGAGGAAGACCTCGTACTTGAGCCCCCGCGACTGTCGGATCGATTTGAAGTCCGGCTCGCTGATGATGTGGCCCTCGTCGAAGACCACCAACTTGATGTTCCCGACGAGGTCCGGGCTGAAGCGGAACAGGGCGTCGAGCTTCTCGGGTGTCGCGACCAGGATGTGGGTCCTCTCGATCATGACTCGATCGGCGGACGTCAGCTCGAAGCCCCCATAGAGCTCGGAGACGCGGATGCCGAGCGGCTGGAAGACGTCCTTGAGCGTCTGCTCCACCTCCACGGCGAGGGCCCGAAACGGGGCGACGTAGACGCACTTGGCGTCCTCGTCCCACTCGAAGTCCGTGAGGAAGCGAAGGATCGCGAGCTCGGCGACCTTCGTCTTGCCGGCGCTGGTAGGCATCCTGAAGCAGAGGCTCTTCCCTCCTGCGGCGTCGAAGAGATAGGGGATAGCCGACCTCTGAGAGGGCCAGAGCTCGACGATCGGGGCCTTCAAGCGGAAATTTGCCCGGATGTATCCCTCCGCGATCGGCTCGGTCGAGACGCCGGTGAGGAGGGGCTGGAGGTTAGACCAGAGGCTATGATCGCCGTACGTTGCGAGCATCGACCTCAGGCACGAGCAGTACCACCACCAGTCCGCGAATCGCTGGTCGATCGCCAGCTCGATTGCTTCCTCGAGGAGGTTGCTCGCCGTTTCGAGGAGGGCCGTCTCCCCCGACTTCATATGCTCGAGAAAGTAGGAGAGGGATCGGAACAAGGTCGCCTCGAACACGAGCGAGTACGCCTCGCTATCGCCAAGCTCGCCGGACGATACGCGCCTCGATAGGGCATCGTCGGAGTAGTCTTCCCGGAGGAGGCTCGAGACGACGAAGACCCTGAGTTGCCGGAAGTCCTTGAGCAGCAGATGCCTGAGGGGCTGCACGAACCTGGGCAGCTCCTCGTTCGACTCCAGATCTCGGACCAGTACGTAGGCTCGCGCGAAGTGTCCGGCCATGTAGTAGGCGAGGGCCGCCGTGAAGAGTTGCGTCACTCGCTCGGGATCATCACTCCCCACCGCGCCGGCGTACACGTGCTCGATGATCTCGGCCCCCAGGGTGAGGCACTCCTGGCCTCGGACGAGGTAGTCTGCGGAACTGATGAGGTTCATGCCTATGTAGAGGAGGTACTGGGCAGTGTAGACCAGGTCCTCGTCCAGGTTGGCTGTGTACTGAGGCCAATCGGCTTCCGGCGTCCTCATGGAACGCATGACGTCCCGACTGTGGCACTGCGCGATGTAGTTCTGGAAGCGGCCCGTGGCGAGCAGCTCCTCGCTGCGAGCCGCGAGGGAGGGCAGGAGTTCAGATCTCATCGAGGTCGACCTCCGAGTCGAACACCTCGTTGACGAACGGGCCCAGCTCTTGGAGGGTCAGCTGGACCGCCTCCAGCCCCGGGGCCAATCTCTTTCCGGCGAGGCACGCGAACGGGTCGGTCGGCTGGTTGCCAGTGACGAGGAATAGGCAGGTGCGGCGGGCAAGGGACCGCTTGCCGAATTTCTGCGAGAGGTCGAGCAGCCGGAGCGCCTCCTCGTCGCGGTCCTCCCGGAACAAGACATCGACGACGAACTGGAAGGACTTCGGACGCGGCCGGAATCCCATCCTGAGCGCTTTATGTGCCTCCTCGACCGCCGCCGACTTGAACTCGGCCCGGACCTTCACCTCCGCGACGATCACGGTATCCTTCTTGCCGGTCCCGCGCTCGGCGAATTCGAAGGCGAGCACATCGTCGCCCTTCGGCGACGAGTCGTCGTTCGTGTTGTAGCGGAGCCGATACACGGGGACCTCGTACCCGCGCAGCTGCCGCAGGAATTCAGATGCGATCACCTCGCCGAAATTCCCGAGCCTCGTGTTGTGCGGTTTGGGCCGTCGATCCACCGCCTCAGCGAGCTTTGGATATCCGAGCCGCGCCAGCTTTCGCCTCGTGATGACAGGGTCGTTGTGGTGCAGGAAGACCGTCTCGCTCAGTGCCCTCAAGACGGCAGCGCGCTTCCCATCCGCTTCCTTGAGCCATGTCACGGCGAACTTCAGCTGCTGCGAGCCCTCCGGTTCGGCTCGCAGCCACTCGTGGAGGAGCCGGTCTCTCGGGATTGCGGCGTGGATACCCGAGGTTGGGCTGTCACTCGTCGTCATTGGAAATATCAGTGCTTCGGAGAGTCTCCCAGTACGTCAGGAGACTGAAGTAGGAAGATTAAATCATTCGGCGTGCGGTCGCCAAAGAGCGTGATGATTGCGGTGAAGCTTGCATCAAATCAAAAAATACTGATCGGCTCGGTCGCGAAGATGGCCAGAAAGTGCTTCGCTCGCGAACTCGCCACGTATAGGTCCGAGATCGAGAACGCCCCCTCTGACGGCTGGCTCACGTCCGTCAGGATCACCGCATCGGCCTCGAGGCCCTTGAAGCTGCGGATCGTCGTGACGAGCAACCCCTCACCGTCGCGCCACCGCGATGGGTCGTTCGTCACCGGGAGGCCGGCGAGCTTGGGGCGATTCCCGACGGAGCAACCGTCGCCATCCGGCCGGTACGGCGAGAGCACGGCCACCTGGGAAAGCTTGAGGTTCCCGTCTCTGATCCATTCCTTGAGCTGCTGCTCCACCGCCGCGGCCCTTCGGTCGCGCGCCGGGATGACCTCGAGCCGCGGATCGGAGCCTTCCGGGGAGAACGAAGCGGACGGAATCTCAACGCCTCGGACTCGGCTGCAGTACGTGGCGATTCGCCGAGTGTTCCTGCAATTCACGGGCAGCTCGAACCTCGCCGCATTCGCCGGGAAGTAGAGCTTCTTGTTTACGAACAGGTTCTGCTTCGGGTCGTGGAAGATGAAGAGGGAGCCCTCCTCGGCATTCACGTTCAAGAGCTCGATCGGCAGCCACCAGTCGGGCTCGAAGTCTTGTGCCTCGTCCACGATCACCGCGTCGAACTTCTCCTCCACGATATCGGAGGCCTGGCAGAGCAGCTCCGCCGCGGTGTTCTTGAAGAAGATCTGGCGGTCCTTCCCGTCATCGGGGACTTGGAAGGGGAGGTGTGCTCTCCGGCACCAATCCGCGCACAAGCCGTTGAAGGTCAGGATGCTGATGGTGGGGAAATCCGCACGAGGGAGGATCTCACGGAGCCATTCGGACAGGGACCGGTTGAAGCAGAGGAGGAGCACCCTCTTTCCTCTCGCTGCAAGATGCTTTGCGGTCGCGACCGCGAGCATCGTTTTCCCCGAGCCGGCCGGTCCGGATACGATCAGTCGCTCATTCGCGTAGAGGCCGGAGAGGGCGGCTGCCTGCGAGTCGGTGAGCTGGATGAGCTTCGCCTCTTGGTCGGCGACCAATCGATCGAGGGCGGGGAGCAGGCGGAATGTGCCCGCGAGGCCCGCTCGGACCCGTTGCCGGGCCGTCCCGTCGAGGGGGACTGGATTTGGATTCCGGTTCCAGCGGCGGACCAGCGATGCGATCCGGCCGCCGAGATGGGGCAGATCGGAGGAGTCGAGCACGATCGAGCCGTCGGCACCCGGCGGGGGCGTTCCCGTCCAGCGACAATCCGGGAAAACGACCGCGTATCCGTAGCCGCATGGCAGGCCAGACTGAGCCGGGAATTCGCGCTCTCGTATGGTCTCGACCAGCGCGTGCATATTATCCGAAGCCTGCCGGAATGGATCCTTGATGTCCTTGTAGAGGCCGGAGGTCAGCTGGCGGTACCACACGCCGGCCTGCTGCTCGTACTTGATCTCTCCTCCCTTGACCTCGAGGACGAGCAGGCCGAGCGGGGAGAGGATCACGAAGTCTGCCTCCCCCTCGCGGAGATACAGCTCCCGGCCGCGATCGTTTCGCTCGGGCCGGAGCCACGGGAAGCTGTGGTAGATGAGGCAATCGTCGGGGAGGGTCTCGACGAGGGCTCGGGCAACGTCGCGCTCCGGTTTGAGCGAGATCTCGGTCACGTCGGCGTGGGGGATCAGCTTAGCCATGCGAAGATCCTCCGGCTTCGAGACAGACAGCAACAGGCCGGAAGTTTGGCCAGTCATCGGGAGAGATCTTCAGGGTGACCGTCCGCCCACCTCGCTTGCCCGTCTGGGGTTTCAGACTCACCAAGATATGGTCGGTCCGCCCGCTCTCGTCGGCCCTCGCGGACCAGCGGAACTCCCCTGCGGCGATCCCGTCGATCCCGTCCGGATTCTTAATTGAGGGGTGGACAACGAGGACGATCGCCCCGCGCTCCGGGAGCGGATCGGCTGGGGAGATCGAGCGCATCCGCATGGCCTCACCAGGGCGGACGATGTGCGTGAGGTTGTCCCGTTCGTACACCAGCTCGAATTCCGCCGGGAATCCGTCGACCTTCGCAGCTTCTGTGAAAGTGATTCGCTGCACGGTCGAGCGCTTCGGGCCCGGGGCCCCGGCCTTACCCGCCCAGGCCACCGGACGCCCCAGGTGGGCCACGACCCATCCGGTCCTGCGGAAGACGTCGAAGGGGGTGGCGAGCGGGATTCTCTCGGCGCCCACGGCCTGCCGCAGTCCCTCGAGTTCGCGGTGATGCTCGGCCCAAAGAGGATGGACGATCACCGCCCGCAGCGCCGAACCGGAGCGGACGGCCGGCAGGCCGTTCAGCGTATCGACCTCCGCATCGCCGAGCACCCGAGCGAGTCGGTCCGCCGCCTTTGCCGCCGTCCTCCCCCAGTGCGGGAGGTTGAAGCCCACGTCCGCCCTGGGATCGGCGAACAGAAGGGCAAGGTCGAGCCCGAGCCGCCAATCGAGTAGGCCGTGCAGCTCGGCGTTGTCGTAGTGCCGGATGCAGTCGATGCACGAACCGTCGCAGGCCCCGGCATGCCGGTCGAGGGCCTGGCGGAAGTGGCTCGCAGGCTGGACGAGTCGCGCGATCAGCTCATCCCGGATCACCGCCTCGTCGGAGAGGTGCCGACAGTACCCAGCACCGTTCTCGAGCGCGTCGAGCAGGAAGAGTTCGAACCGTGGTGAGTCGTCGGTGTTCATCGGCCGGACGTTCACCTGCAGCTCCGAGTGCTCGACGTCGAGGTAGTCGCACGCGGCCTTCCGAATGAGCTCCCCGAAGGAGTGATAGGCGGCGCGGGCGTACACCAAGCCACGGCCGAACGGTGAAAGGTCGTAGGAGGGCGGGAGCTCCGCGAGCCGCAACAGGAGCACGTCGGTTTTTGTCCGTGCAGCCAACGCGACGCTGGTCGTGTCGCCCGTCGTGCCGAGCGCGGTCCACTTCCCGCTCGGATCGGTGAGCGGGCCGTCCACCACCCGAATCGGTCGCTTCGGCAGCATCCGGAACTCGAAGAGGCGACCCTCGTTGTCGTTCACGCTCGTGACGTGGGCGGCGTCGGAGTACCGCTCCAGGTTCGTCGTTCGCGCTGGGAGGAAGGGGCGCATGTCGGTCGAATCGATGCGGGCCGAGGTGGCGCGAGGGGTATAGTCGAACACTCCGTTGTAGTCCCGCTCACCCTCGGGCTGGACGACGAATCCGAGCGGTTGCCACGCGGTGACGGCCCGATAGTCGGGAGGCTGAGTGCCGCACACGGGGCAACGGCCGATGATGCCGGACGAGGCGGCTGCGGCGGGATCAGAGAGGGCGCCGCACTTCGTGCATACGCCCACGCTGAACTCGTCTCCCCGGCCATCATCCTCTTCAACCTTCCCGCTCCGGCGGCAGTAGTGGACCAGGCCGACCGCCGTGTACACGGTCTTGTCCTTGACGGTCTCGCTGCCCGGCGCGAACTGGCTGATGGCGATGTCGAGGGGACGTGCGATACCCGAGTCGCCGATCTCGTGGGGGAACCTCGGCCGCTTCAGGTAGAGCTGCCGAACGCGACTCGGGAACCCGAACATCGGGAGCAGCCCGGCGTTCGCAAGCCGTTCGCTCAAGAACTCTTGCGGGTAGCGGGCGTCGGCGATCGCGATCTCATCGATCTCGCCCACCAGCTCGGTTCGGACAAAATCAACGAAAGCATCCCGATGATTGCCGAGCTTCGTACTGCAGAGCAGTGTATCGACGATCGTCTCGATCTCGGGTCCGTTGTGTGCGATCCACCCCTCCACGCGAGGCCGGTTCTCCTGCCAACTCGCCGCCTCCCCGAACTCGCCATGGATGCTGTCGTAGCCGTCGTCGGGCGGTGGCGGGAATGCTCGTCGGAGAACCTCCTTCACCAGCATTCGCTTCAGGATGACCTCGCGGCTTACGTCGAGGTACGGCACGGGTGGGGGATCCGCCGTGATGCGTATCGGATTCGCGAAGTGGGTCTCGTCGTGGCTCCGTCCTCGGGCGACGGTGAGGGCGACCGAGAGGCCCGTCCCCCGCCGGCCCGCTCGCCCGACCCTCTGCTGGTAGTTGAAGCGTCGTGGCGGCACGTTCCCCATGAGGACCGCGACCAACTCGCCGATGTCGACGCCCGCCTCCATGGTTGTCGTGACGCTCAGCATGTCGATGGTGTCGGCGAGCGGCACCTCATCCGGGTCCCCTTGCGGAGGGGGCGGGAGGCAGCGCCCTTGGAACAGCCGCTGGCGGCGTTGGGCCTGCACTCGATCCGTCTGGCCGGTCAGTTCTTCGCACCTCAGCCTGAACGGCTCTGCCTCCGACGAGGCGAGGAACGCGTAGTAGTCGGAACGCCCGGTCGGCTCGGCCGGGGAGGGAGGCGAGAGCTCGTCGAAGCAATTCGAGCAGAAGGGCTTCGCGTTCGAAAGCCGCCCAATCCCTGGGTGCAGGTGTCGCGTCCTGCAGTTTCCGCAAACCCAACAAGGGCCATCCATCGCGGGACGGAAGTAGAGCTCGTTCGGATCGAGCCGGAATTCGGCGTCGACGATGCGGTGGTTGACGAGGAAGTCGCTGATCGGCTGCTCCCAGGCGCCGCCGTCCTTATCCCCGTTGGCATGCTGCAGGTACGCGCGGACGAATGCGGGCAGGCGCGTGGAGGGATAGTTCGCCTCGGCGAAGGTGGGGCCCAGCACACGCTTGCGCTCCCCGAGGAGCCGGAGCACGACGTCGAGCAACCGGCGAGTTCGCTCGGGGTCCACCACGCCGGCGAGGGTTGGAGGGGTAAGGGCTGGATCGAAGGTGACCCAACCCAGGCCCAGCGCTTCAGCGGACCGCCGCTTGTGGGCGAAGAGCGTGTAGACGCATTCGTCGCGGCATCGGTTGTGGAGCTCTGAGAGCCAGCGTTCTCGCGTGTTTCCGAGCGTCGACTTGTCGCGCTCCCGCGGCGGATTCACCCCCCAATCGATGAGCGTCGTCCAGCTCACCTCGCGGTCCTCGATCGTTCTGCGAAGGAGCGAATTGATCGGGCCCCCGGGGTTGGTCCCGAGGCGCAGCATGTCTTCCCAGACCGAGCCTTCGACGGCGGCGATCCGGAACGGGCCGCGCACTCGGCCACGTTCACGTGCCGAGGTCCGGAGGTCCGCCTCGCTCGCCCGTCCCTGCTTCTCCTTCCGCAGGGCCCTGGCCGCCTCGCGGTTGGAATCCTCGTACCGATCGGCCGCCTCGTTCTCTTCCGGTGTCAGCTCCGCGTCGTCGTCGAGCGACTTTAGATAGGCCGCCAGATCCCCGCCCAGTCGGCCGAATCCGCGTACGAGCGATTGACGCACGAGGTCTCGATAGTGATCGAGTTCGATGCCGGCTGCGAGCTTCGCCGCGTCTTGGCGACTGTCGGTGAACGCCACGAGCTTCCGGCTCTCCTCCGGAAGCTGCCGAAGCAGCGCGTCCGACAGAAGCTGATTTACCTTCTGGAAGCCCGTCCGGTGGGCGGAGAGCGGCGTGCCGTCGCTCCTGGTCCGGTCCTCGCCGCACCTCGGGCATCGGCTCGGGAATGCATCGAAGCCCCCCCGCTGCTCCGGCCATACCGCCACCGTGTACGTCCAGCCGTTGAAATTACCTTCGGGAGGGACGCTGAGGCATCCGCTGACCGCGTGGAGGCCCGCTCGATGCCAGCTGCGGCCGACGCTCTTCTGCTGCCAGTGATCGGTCTCCGGCTGATCCGTCGACGGCCAGAACACGGCGTATCGGTCGTGGGTCCGCCTCATCGTATGGGGCCGGACCGAGTCGAATTCGGGCTGATCGTGGACCAGGTAGCACCCGTCGTCCTCCTCGCCGCGGTATCCCCCGAAGAACACCTCTCCGCAACCCGAGCAGACGAGGACGTCGAGCACGCGTGCGCCGCACTCGCAGGACAAGCGCGGTCGGGCGTACAGCTTCCCAAACGGCCGTTGCTCCCCGTTCTGGCGAGCATGCCGGCACTGCGGGTCGATGCACGCCCATAAGCCCGGCACGTTCCGGAAGAAGAGGTGCGCGCGGACGGGCAGCGGGGCGGGGTCGGCGGCCTTGGGTCCGACCCTCGCGTGGCACATCGCGTGGAGGAGGCCGGATACGGCCGCCGGATCGACCGAGTCGACGAAGACGCGTTTTGCGAGCTGGCCGGCCGTCTCCGGCTTCTCGTAGTCCTCGAGGACGGCGGCGATCGCCTCTGCACCCTCGAGCACCTCGTGGAGGGCCACGGACGGAATGGCGTTCTTCGGGGGCGGTTGGTCGAGTCGCGCGGCGAGGTCCCGGACAGCCTGGCCGTTGTCCTGCTCCCAGCGTTCTGGGAAGCCCACGAAAGCCGACGCGCGGCCCGCGAGCGGCTGGGTCACGCTCGGACTCGGTCGTTCGGGCGCCCCTCCGATGATGTCGAACTGCCGATGATCGGCGGCGAAGAATTCGCTCAGGAATGTCCGGCCCTTGGGCGTGTCCTCGAGCGAGGCGCTCGAGGAGAGGATTCGGAGCTGTGGCGAGTCGGGGCTCAAGCCCAGTCGAGCGAAGAGGAGCCTCAAGAGGTAGGCGATCTCGGTCCCGGATGTACCCCGGTAGCTGTGGAGCTCGTCGATGACCAGGTGGAAGACGTGCTCGTCGGACTCCTCGAGCCATCGGCGCGTCTGAGTAAACACGTCCGCCTCGATGCTCCGCATGAGCATGATGTTCAGCATCGAGTAGTTGGTGACGAGGATGTCCGGGGGCGTCCGCTGCATGCTCCAGCGGTCCCAGGCCTCCGCCGAGTCGTCGAAACTTGGGAACTGGTACCTGAGACGAGGATCGTCGGCGACGGCCCGTGCGGTGGCCTCGGCGGCCCGTCGGAGTTGGAGGAGCTCGCGCTGTCGCTCCGGGCCTGGTCGCCCGGGGATGGGGGTGCGGCCCGTGTACCGGCCGAAGTAGAACCTGTCGCACCGCTCGCGGGCGAGCCACTCCCTCGCCCCCTCCGACCCGCCCACCTCGCGGACGCTGTCGGCCGCACGGCGGAGGCGCACCATCTGATCCTCCGCCAGGGCGTTCAGCGGGTAGAGCAGCATGGCCCGAACGGCCCGCCGCCGGTTCGGCCCCTTCCAACGGGCCGACTCCCGGACGAGGGCCTCGAAGATCGGCAGCAGGAAGCATTCCGTCTTACCGGATCCAGTCCCGGTGGTGACCACGATATGTCGTCGTTGGACGGCGACCGTCCGCAGCGACCGGAGCTGGTGGGTGTAGAGCTTTCGATCGGCGGGGAAGAGCCCGCACGCGGCGAAAGTCGCGAAGTCGGGGAGCGTGCGCGCGAGCGATCTGGCGGGGACTTCTGCGGCCAATTCGTCGCACGCCTTCGAGAGGGTGATCGTCTCCGTATACCGGGGAATCGGCTCGATGAGCGGGGGCTGACAGACGCTCCCGGCAGTCAGGAAGAGATCCTGGCGCTCGCCGCTCAGGACCTCGTGCCGGAGCGGCATCGCGCTGTCGAGATACCGCAGGTAGAGATCGTGAAGGGAGTCGTGGATTGCTATCGGATTGCTCATCGTTCCTCCTCGAGCCGGGCACCGACGATGCGGGCGACGTGCTGTGCCCGCTCGGGATCGACTTCGAAATACTTCCAGGCGCCGTCTCTCAGTTCCGGCAGGCGACCCGAGGCGAGCATGAGCGCACGGTCGACCAAGAGCGGGAGACCGAAGTTGATTGCCGGGAGCACCAGCTCTCGGCCTTGCGGGGAGTACCCGAGGCGCTTGTCACGGACGAGCGACCACGCCGCGGCCGACCTCCGCTCGGGAGTGTCGAGCCTCACGGTCGGCCCCCCGTCGGCCGGGGCGAGGTACCACTGATGGGGCTTCCTGAGGGACCGGTAAATGCCCGGGACGCGTCCTTCCGACCGGACGCGCGTCCACCGGGAGGGCCGCTTTGCACTTCCCGGCTCCCATCGCTCGCACTGCTCCGGGAGTCCCTCCTGAGGGGCGGTCGGGAGGAGGGCGCTCAGGCGAGGGAGGCTAGCAAGGACCTCACCGCTGCGATCCCGGATGAAGGTGATCCCATGCTTCTCAGCGGCGGCGACGAGCGCACCTTCCTCGCCGGCCAAAGTCAGGGCGTGGGGCGCATTGGGTTGCGGGAGCGGAGGGAGCAGCGAGACCCCCCGCTCGGCCGCGAGTCGCTCCAGCATCGACTCGGACCGTGCCCCGACGAGGATGTGTCGCCCACCTTCGAGCGAAACGATCGTGGGCGGCACGGTAAGCAGCCGATCTGCGCCGAACTCCTCTACGTGGGCGAGGCGGAGAAGGTTCCTCGTGAGTCGCCGGGCGGTCCGGACGTACGAAGCCCTTCGCGGGTCCTCGGCCTGCAGATCGACGGGGGGGCCGAACAATCGCTCCGCAGCAGCTTGCACTCGAGGTTTCCTGAGCTCTCGGTAGCAGCTCACCCAACGCAGGAGAAGGTCGCCCGGGCTCATCGGCCACCCCTCGGCTGATCATCCGGGGCTTCGAGGTAATCGATTGGGTCCGAAACTCGAACGTCGCGTGCAGTGCGCACCGCTTCCCGAGCGCCCATCCCGGTCGCCTGCAGGCTCCGCGCGATCGCGGCGACCTCGGCAGTCGTCGACCATGCCAACGGGCCGAAGTCCCCGATGAGCTCCGAGTCCGGCTCGCTCGCCGGTGCCGGCTCGCACCACTTCGCCCAGGACTCGAAGGGAACGTGTCCCTCCCGGGGCGGATCCGCACGACCGTTCGTCGCGGCGGCCTCGCGTTGCACGGCCGCGAAGTGACGCACCACCTCCCGCGTCAGGGGGAGCGATTCGTCAGGTGCTGCCGTGCAGGCGAGGAGGCGGAGATTGGGAGGCCAGCCACCACTCCCCGGATCGGGAAGCTCTTCGGTGAAACCCGCGATGAGGTCGAGAATCGGGCGTGCGAAGCATTGCGGGAGGGCGCGGTTGAAGTCCCGCAGGAGGACCAGCTCGATCGCGGCCGGGTCTAGGGCGGCCCTCTCCCAGCAGCACGCGAGCCCACCCCTCCACAGGTCCTCGAAACCGAGCCACGTCGGCTGCACGTTCACGACGGTAAGTCGGGCGGTCCCACCGAGCGCATCGGCGTATGCCCGCGCCCAGGCGGGGGAGGGGATCAGCGTGGCTTTGGATCCGCATATCGCGGCGTGGAGAGTTACCGCCATGCTGCGCGGTTGCCCGCAGTGCCAACGATCGAGGGTCGGCCAGAGGCGAGCGTCGATGAACTCCTGCTCAGCTTGGATCGGCGACCCGAGTGGCTTCAGCGGTTGTTTCCTGGGCCGAGCTCCGTTCGATGTGACCGGCGAAGGTATGGCCCCCTGCAAGAGCGACTGGTAGAGCGCGATGTCCCGCGCCAATCGACCTCGAGAGTCGTCCAGGTGTGTCGAAAGCTCGGAGATGCTCCGTTCTCGGTCGGCCAGCTCGCTCATGCGGGCCTGGAGCTCCGTCGTCACCACATCGAGCCTCGACTTGGATTCATCGTACCGTCTCTTGAGGTCTGCAACCTGTAGCTCGAGAGCGTCGATGGTCTGCTTCGACAGGCTTCGAGCCTCCTCTTCAATCTCCGCAGCTCTCGCTAAGGTCTTATCCTCGACGGCCGCCTTCACCAGGTCTTCGATTCGCTCGAGGAACTTCGGATTCTCGAGCAGCCTCCCCGCTTCCTCGGCCTCGAACACCAGGTCGTCGAGGATACCTTCTATGCGTTCCCACCGATCGCGAAAGATCAGCCGGTCGCTCTCGATGTAGCCTTCGATCTCGTCTTTGACCCGCCCCCGCCAGCCTTGTGTCTCCTTGTCGAGCTGGGCGACGAACTGCGGGGCCTCGGCCGCTACACGCTCCACGAGCCACCTCGCCAGCTGCTTCGGAGTCGCAAGGTCGATGGGCGTGCCGATCGACTCCTCCGGGGCGTAGAGGAGGAACTCGAGCGGTCGATCTCGCTGCAGCGCGGGGACGTAGTCGAGGAACAGGCTGTCTGGCTTGAGGGAACGCACCGGGAATGCGAACGCCTTGTTGGGGACGGGGTGGGGGATGAGCTCCCGGGCACCCGGGCTGATCGGGAGCTCGTTTCCGACGCGCCACGGACCGATGAGCCGACTCCCAGCGCGATCGTAGATAAATAGGCGCTCTCCCTCCACCTGCCCGCGCACCCAGCGGGGATCCCTATGCCACTGGACGTCCGGGCCTTGATTGACCAGCCGGAACCCGAGCCGATGCACCTCCCACCCGCCGTTGTGGGCTCGTTGCACCCGCATCCAATCTCTCGCGGTCTCCTGGTCTCCGTGCTCGGGCGACGGTGTGCAGCGGAAGCGGACGATGCAGTCGGTCACGTCCTGCGGCGGGGCCGGGTATTGGGGCCAGAAGACGAGGCCGCTCGGCCCGAACTCGTCGGCGACCTCCTCCATCGGCCGATCGACGACGAACTCACCGTCGAGGTTCTTCTTCAACGTCGCGAGCGGAGCGATTCGACCGATCCGCGACCCGTTCGGGCATTGGAGGCAGTAGCCGAGCAGCCAGGCGTCCATCACGGTAACCTCTTATATTCGTCCCCGATCGCCGGGAGCGCCTGCGCGAGTTGCCGAACGAGAAGGTTGGGGTGAGAGGTGTTGGCAGCCTTTAGCGCACTGAGCCCCCTGATCCCGCCCGCCGATTTCGGGTAGCGAAGCGCGGTGGCGAGCCTGAGTGCGACCTGGGCCGCGGGCCCGTACGCGGGCTCGGGCGATCTCGCGGGGGGCCAGTCGCCTTCGACCGCAGGGCCCCGCATCCGCCCGCCAGCGGTCTCGACTCCGTCCCGAAGTGGGGCCGGCCAGTCCGGTGACTCTCTCCAGCCCCAACCGGATCCGACCACAGGCGAGCCGAAGCTCGCCTGCCTCGGTCGACGAACTCGGAATCGGACATGATCCCGATGGTGCCCAGGTAGCCACGCCTCGTGGAGCCCGATCCGCCCGAGTGCAGGGCAGTGCTCGGGCTGGAGCCGGCCCTCGACTGTGGCGTATTCCACGCCATCGACGATCACGGTCTCTGCTTCGCCGTCCGAGACAGCCAACGTGGGGCCGGCTCCCTCCATCCACGCCCCACGGACACGGAGCCCACCGGAGACGCGCAAGCGTGGGCCGGTTAGCCTCAATCGCCCGACGAGCGTCCGCGGCAACTCCGACTCCTTAACATCCTCGCGAACGCGGATTCGGTAGAGGATCCAACCGATCAATGGATGAGGCGGATCGGGGCGGATGATGTCCACCTGCTCGGCAGAGGCGATGCCGCGAAGCTGCCGCGTGAACGCTCGGTCGTCGGCCTGGCCTCGCCGCGCGAGGAGGATGGGATCGCCCGGGCGAAAGTGCCGCGACTCGATGTATCGCCGATCGAGGAGCGATCGGACCGCGAGTACGAGCGTGTCGTGGATGGGCCGGTAGGGCACCGGCGAACTCAAGCGGCGGATTGCGCCCTGTCCGAAAAGGACGGGGAGATCGACGCCGGGCACATCCCGTTGAGCCCCTCGAGCATCAATCTGCACCAGGCCCCCGACGACCCGTGCCCCATCTCGCATCGTCACCGAGAGCCAGAGTCGATAGACCTCCCTCCGAGATCCGGCCAGGTCCACGCGCCTGCCGTCCCACTGGGCCGCGGCGTTCGCTATCTGTACCGCCGCCAGCGACAGTCGCTCATCCTGCAGCACGCGTCGCGCGTGGGCCCCACGAAATACGCTGGGGTCGTCTCCATACGAGCGAAGATCAGAGATTAGCTCTTCCGGCTCGACGTCGTCGCCCGGGGCCAGTCGGATCCGATCGAAGAACCGATGGAGGCCCTGGATGTCCTCCAATCGGAGCAGCCCGTGGCTGAGCGGGAGCCGCACGTGTCGCCGCCCGCCCCTGTGCGGGTCCGGCTCAGGGAGGATCCCAACGCGGCCCTTGTTCAGCACGTTGGTCCAATGGACGAGCTGGGCCCAGTTCTGCTGATGGAGTTCGAGATCCAGGTCATCGGGCTTCACGCCCCGCCGGTCCACCTCCCGGCCTAACGTCTCCAAGAGGGCGGCCCAGTAACTGCTGCCGCCGACGTCATCGGCCGCGATTCCGAATACCGCAAGAACCTGCAGGGCCAATTTGGCGAGGCCAGAGGGGGTGCGGCCCGCCATCGGTCTACCAAAGTCCCAACCGAATCGATCGATCCGGTTGGTCACGACCGCACGGAAATCGTCGGCGGCTGCTTCTGGCGAGATGAAATGGTGGCGCCTCGCCCCCTGGGCAGCGGCACGCTGCAGCACGATGGGATCGATCGCGAACCTGACGCGGTGGCCCGCGTTACCGGGATGGAAGCAGTAGCGACCTACGGCCTCGTTCCAATCGTCGTAGGTCAGCTCGCTCATGAAACCTGGACCTAACCCCTCCAGACACTCACCCGGAGGTTCCCACCGCGCCCCGCGGCGCGTCTGACTGAACTGTCATAGCTGGAAACTAGTTGCAACAGAAATCTACGTCGACATTTCGCTGCTCGCCGCGATTATTCCTTGAAGCGATCCGATGCTTGGGACCCTGAGCAGAGGCCCGAAAGCGAGGCCTGAGTCGGCCTCCACAGTTGGGAGCGAGTGAGGACGCCACCGTCCCCCTTCTCTCCAACGTAACTCCCAGATTCTCGGAAGCAAGGGGATAGCTGCTTGATTGCAATTTCGACGAAACACGGAGGCGATAAGGTGGCGATTGAGCACGGGGCGGGGCGGTCATTTTTCCGGAGACGAGTCGCCCATCGTGCCATTGAAAACCCAATCCATGCCGCACCCTGCGCGAAGCGAGTTTGGGACCAAGGGGAACAGGTTCTGGCGTCCCCCGACCCGAATACCTCGCCAATTCGACCCAAGAGGTTCAGAAGTCGCTGGAAACCCCAAGCCGTGCAGCGCTAGTGGTCGAGTGTTCACAGTCGGAATTAAACCATCGGCGTGGTGTGCGATACTCGGCAGGAGCTTGGTCGCGCACGGGAGGTTGGCGACGCGGGCCTGGACCGTCTCGGGTCCTGGTGCGAACGTGGAGCCGCCGTTAGAGCCCGACTTTCGCGGCAGCGTTCTCGCGAAACAACGAACCGTCGCGTATGTATCGCCGCATGACGGCCAGCGACTTGTGTCCCGACTGGTCCTGGATGGCCCGCTCGGAGACTCCTGCCATGGCGGCCTGTGTAATTAAGCCCGCTCTGAGCGAGTGCGCCGCGTACTTCTTCGCACTCTTACCCGCGGCGAGGAGGCTCCGCTTCACGACGTCCGCCACGACCTGGTCGCTGAGCCTCCGGTCACTCACGTCGCCGTGCTTGTTCACGGAGCGGAAGAGGGGACCCTCGTCGATGTCGGCATCGTCAATCCATGCTTGGACCGCCCGAACGGGGCAGGTCTCGGGGTGCTCTCCGTAGGGGATGCCGATCTTCCTCCCCACGCCCACCTGGTCGGTCTTGCTCTTCCGAATCACGACGACGAGGCCCTCCTCGGCGATGGCGAGATCGGTTACGTCGAGGCCCACCAATTCGCTCCTCCGCATCGCGCCCGCGTAGCCGAGGAGGATCAGAGCCCGGTCGCGAACGCCGAGGAGCGAGTCGGGCAGGTGCTCGACCATCTCGCGGATGTGCTTCGTGAGCGTTGGCTTCATGTGCGATTGGGCGACGCCTTTCTCGCGGCAGATGCCGGCCCAGACGTATCGGACCTGAGCTTGCCTCGTGGGCGACTCGACGCCCGCCGCCCGGTGGGCTTCCGCGATGGTCGAGAGTCGGCGCTGGAGGGTGCTCGTCTTCAGGTCTTGGGAGCGATCGGCCAGGTAGTAGGCCACCGTGTCGGGCGACGCCGGCATCGATGGCCTGCGGTACTTCTCGCACCACGCCGTGAAGTCGGCCCAGTCCGAGCGATAGCTCCTGCGAGTGTTCTCGGCTTTCGCGTTGTCGATGTAGGCTGAGGCCTTCGCCCCGAGCTCCTCGAGGCGAGCGGCCTGGTGGGTGGCACCTCGAGGTTGAAGGCCCGGCGTTCGGCTCGGAGACGGCTGCTTCGGCATGGTTTTGGTAACCGACAGACTTCTCTGCCAGGCTACCACGAACCGCGAAAGTGCGGGATATGAAAAGAGATCCGGCGAGCTGCGACGCTGTTTTTGTAACTACCGATAATAGATGATTATCGGTGGTTAGGGGCCTCCGCTCGTTCTGGTAGCCGACTTCGCTACCAGTTCCTTTCACAACCGTCGAGCGAGCCGCCGGCGAGCGAAGGATCGCCTAGGCAACGATGTCCAACCAATCCAAACAACATTATTAATCAAGAATTGCTAAAGCTATAGGGAACAAGCCGCGCGAAATCTGTCACTGCCTCCACGATTCGGCCGCGAGAGGGAGTTCATTCAGCTCTGTCCTGGCTTCTCGCCAAGTCGGGTAATATCTATCCAGTAACTCAACGAAGCGGTCGTTGTGGGTTGGTTCCAGCAAATGTGCCATCTCGTGCACGATTACATACTCGAGCAGATCTTTCGGTTTCTTCACGAGCTCCGTATTCAGTCGAATGTGTCTGGCGCGATGATTGCAGCTACCCCACTTGGTCTTCATACGCTGGAGGTAATAGCCGACCACCTCTACTCGAAGCTTCAACTCCCACTTTTGGACGAGCGGAGGGACGGCCTCATGCAGCAGCGACTTGTGCCATTCATGCAATACCTGAGCGCGCTTCTGAGTATCGCTACCGGGCCGCACCACGAGGGTAATCTGCTTGTGATCGAGAAGAACCCTGGGCCGTTCGTCGAGATACACAACCTTGAGTAGGTATCGCCTACCCCAGAGATAATGACTTTCCCGCGTAACGAACTGCCGGGGTGTCTCCCTTGCTTGTCCGAGGAGCTTCCGCTGCTGATCTCGGATCCAACCCAGCTTGCTGATCGCATAGGCACGGGCAACATCGAGGCGGGTGGACCTGGGAGCGACCAACGTGACTCGACCGAGCGGCGGATGAACGGAAAGATGGACGTTCTTCACGTCCTTCCTCGTCACCGCGATCGATATCTCGCCAATCTGGATTCTCTCGGCCATCAATATCCAACTTGATTCTTGATGATCTCGAACATTGCGAGAGTAGCCGTGCGGTCCCGCTGCAGGATGGGGTAGATCGCGTTCAATACTTCTTTCTCTCTGGTCTCATCCCCTTTCCACCCCGCCGGGGCAAGCTCGCGCATGGCAAGGTCAAGCTCGAGAGCCAAGTTCGCTCTGGCTTCTTCATCTGCGGGGCATTGGAACGTCGTGGAAGGAATCGTCTCGAGATTACTGAACAGCACGATCGCCCCGGGCTTACCGTGCAGTACCGAAGGAACTCCATCGTTCGATTGCTTTCGCGACAGCTGCTTGGCCAAGTCCTCTGCCCGTCGCAAGAACTCCTCGTACTCCGCGGCTTCACCTCGCTTCTGCTGGATGAGATCATCGAGGAGCTTGGACATCCGCTCGTAGAATCGAGGGTCGGTGAGCTGGTCGCGGAGGATCGTCTTTCGAACATTGTTGATGATGCCCTCGGCGATGGCGTTCTTCGAAAGCTTCCCCTTCTGGTTGAGATTCCTTGCGATGGCGTCGTGGATGCCCGTCTCAACGATGAGCTCAGTGAGGGACATCTCGCCCAGCTCGCCAAGGTCCTCCGCCGTGTCGGCCTGCACGTACGTGTTGAGCAGGTGCCGCATATCAGCCTCATAGGGCTTGATGTCCAGCTCCTCACCGGAGTGCCTCTTAATGGCGGCGCGGATCTCGCTGTAGAACTCGACCTCCCTTTGCAGACCGGCAGCCTCAGAATCGGAGTAGCCTGCCTCGACAAGATCCTGGGCGAGGGCCGAGAAAGCCCGGACAAAGGTGGCAACGGCCTTGTAGAACGAGATGCGAAGGGCCTCGGTCTCGACGAGCGCCTGCGGGTTCGCGGCGCCGCCACAGAAATAGTGCAGAAACTGCTCCAACTCGCGGGGTGGCGGCACCGGGTCGCAGAGATACTGGAGCGCTTCACGAGCCGTATCGAGCTGCTTCCTCCCTTCCTTCAGCCAGTCTTTCAACTCGACGTTGTTAGCGCCGCCGCACCCCTCATCGATATCCAGTTCATCGGAACTGTAGACAGCGATGGCCTCCTGAACGTCCTTGAAAAGTTCCTTAAAGTCCACGATGTGGCCGTAGTCCTTGTCTTCGCCGTCGAGTCGATTGGTTCGGCAGATTGCCTGGAAGAGGTTGTGGTCGTACAGCTCATTGTCGAGGTAGATGTAAGTGCAGCTCGGTGCATCGAAGCCGGTGAGGAGCTTGCTCACGACGATGAGGAGTTTCAGGTTCGCTGGCTCTTCGATGAAGCGACGCTTGATCTCGTCCTCGTAGGCCTTGGTGGTCTGCCCATCCTTCAGAACAAACCGCTTGTAGGTATCGTACTTGTAACGCTCGTCGCTGTTGGCCGGCTCGCGCGAGATGGCGTTGTGATTCGGCTCGTAGGACGTAACGATGCCGCAGTACTGCCCGAGGCTCGTGTTCAGGAACAGCCGGAAGTAGTGACAGGCGTCGTAGATGCTGGCCGCGACTAGGATGGCCGTGCCTCGGTCGTTATTGAGGCGAGGCTTCAGATCGAAATCTTGGATGATGCTAAATATGATCCGTTGCTTGCGTTCCCCCGCACTCATCAGCTCTTCCATGGTGGCCCATCGCTTGCGCAGTATGGCCTTCTGGAAGTTGTTAAGCGACCTCGTCTTCCGCTCGAAATAGTTTTCGATGGCCCTAGGCGAGGTTAGCCGCTGTGGCACATCCCGTGCCTCATACTTGAGGTCGAGGACAACCTTGTCTGAGACGGCCTGATGAAACTTGTATGTGTGAATGTAAGTTCCGAACACCTCTCGGGTGGTCTGCTTGTCCTTACGAAGCAACGGAGTGCCGGTAAAACCGATAAAGATAGCATCCGCGAGCCACCTCTTCATCTGCCGGTTCATGTCTCCGCCTTGAGTGCGGTGGCACTCGTCCACGAAGACGTAGAACTGACCGTAAACGGGGGGCGGGGGACCCTTCAGGTCGGACGGATCAAACTTGTGGATTAGAGCGCACAATAACCGTGGCGTTGTCGCCCCCAGCTTGGCCACGAATTCCGCCCGCTTGGTGATGCGCGGCGACGGCGAGCTCTCGCCGATGACCCCCGCGTTCTTCATCACGCCCTCGATCTGCTTGTCTAGTTCGTCCCTGTCGGTAACGACAAGGATACGGGCCTCGGGGTCGTGCTCCAGCAACCACTTGGCGAGGAGCACCATAAGGATGCTCTTCCCACTCCCTTGCGTGTGCCAGATCACTCCACCTTCACGCTTCTTGATGCGCTCTTGAGCGGCCTTCACGCCCTCGAACTGATGCTGGCGAGGGACCTTCTTGATGCCATTGTCGAAGATGACGAAGTTGCGGATGAACTCGAGCAGGCGGCCCTTCTCGCAAATCTCGGCGAGTGGTCGGTCAAGAAGAACTCCCGCCGTGAGTGGCGTCGTATCCTTGACCTTCCAGTCGACGAAGAACTCCTCACGGGTCGTCACAGTGCCATAGCGAAGGCCTTGCGAGTCGCTCCCAGCCAACACGAGCTGGACCGTCGCGAAGAAGTCGCGATTGAAGATCGGTTCCTGGTTGGTGATGAGTTGTCGTACACCGTCGGCGATCTCAACGGAGCTTCGCTTCAACTCGATCACGCCGACGGCAATGCCGTTCAGGTAGAGGACCAGATCGGGACGGCGCTCATGACCACCGCGCAGTGTCACTTCCTCTGCGAGAGCAAAGTCATTTCTCTTCGGGTTCTCCCAGTCGACCAGATGAACCGTGTCGTGAGGTCTTCCCGCGGCGATCTGGACGGGCACTCCGTAGCGCAGCAGTTGGTAGACGCGCAGGTTGGCCTGATAGAGAGTGATGCCCGTGGGGTCGGCGGCGGCCAGCAGCTTCTGCATGGCGGCCGCGATATGAGCATCCGAATAACCGCGCGTTGTTAGATTGGTGCGGAGTAGGTCCGTCTCCACGCACCGGTTGTTCTCTCGATTGTTCCACTCGCCGAGGTAGCGGTAGCCCAGGCAGTCCGGACGGCTCTTGTCCGTGAACAGGGCAACAACGCGGTTTTGCGTCTTGCGTTCCGATCGCGGCATCTCAGGCATTGCTCCCCCCTGCGAGGATTTCGTGATCTACGTAACGGCGGAACTCCTCGATACTGGTAAAGCAGCGGTAGCCCGCCTGACTGGCGATACCTATGGTCTCCACGCTCTCATTTAAGAGAACAGCGACCGGTTCGCTGAGCTCTTCCTGGATACCGTTCGGCCAGGCGAGGTCGAACACCGCCTTCTGCTCGCCCGTCACGGAATCGGCAAAGTCATACCCGAGCGTCCCGCGAGGCAGTCCCAGCTCTTGCATCCAGCCGTTGATAGCTTCAATTTGTTCCTCTTCCTCCTCCCTGCTGATGCCGCCGCTTACCACGATCGCCTTACGAACCTTGGCCGTCGGGCCGGCCAGCCAGCGGTCATCCCCGTGTAGGAGTTCTTCCATGCGCCGGTTCAGCTCGGCCGCGAGCAGTACCTGACGGGCTTCGAGAAACTCTCGAAAACTGTCCACCTTCCACAAAGCAGGGTCGGACGGAATCCACTGAGAGGCCAGGGCGCCAGGATGAGCTTTCTCAATCTCGGGGAAATAGTCCTCAGGCAACCGGTCGCTGATCTCGAGGTTCGTGTCCTTGGTGAGGAAGCAGAAGTTTGCCAGGGCATTCACCTCGTGGCGCTTGAACTTCCGCTTGTAGAGCTGCGCTTTGGGGAAGATGTGATGCACTTCCAGCCGACTCATCTTCCCGAGGAGATGCGCCTTGAGCGGCAGGCCCGTCCCCCAGTCGCGCGAATCGCCCATCCTAGTAAGCAAGTAGAGCACCGGGTAGAACCGGGCGCCGAGACTCCAGCCGGTGAAATGGCCTGGCTCCGCGCGAAGCCCCCCGTGCCAAAGGCGCAGTTGCTCCAGGAGTTTGTCCAGCCCCCCGTCTTCGCCCTCCAACGCGGCCAGATCCTGGTCAATGTACGACTCCGTCGAGCCAGAGAACCGGCCCCACATGCCCGCCTGTACAAACCAGAAGAGCAGTTTGTCCCTCTCCTTCGCATCCATCGGCCCGCTGCGCTGGTCGAGGTAGCGCACCATCACCGGCACGCCGAAGCGGCCGAAGAACACCTGATCGTGGTCCAAACCCAGACGTCCGCTGATGAGGTTAAGGCTCGTGTCGACGTGCTTCGTGGCGCGTTTGAGTCCGTCCTGGATTTCCGCTGCACTTTTGTCATGCAGGAATTGAAACTTCGCTTCACCAGTTAGCGTCGTATTCACGGACCGCAGGAGCCAGTCGAGGTTGAAGTGGAACCCCGCCTTTGACCACTCCTTTAGCTTGGACTTCATGGTGTCGCGGGCTTCCGGCCAGTCGGCGCAAATCTTCGCCAAAGCCAAGTCGCCCTTGGAGAGTTTGGTGCCGCCGCTGTTCACACGGTTGAAAATGTCGACCACGATGTCGAGCGACTTGTCGGCACCGGAGACCTCCTCGATGTGCAGATCAATCTCCAAAATTCCGAGAATGCGCGAGATCCGCCCAGAGTACTTGACCGCCTTCGTCCCGATTTCGGGATTCTCGGCGAGCTTCTCCACGAGCATCTCGTGCCCGTCCTGCCCCTTACTCATCAGCTCAGTTACGTCGATCCAGAGGGGATCGTCCTGCATCTTCACCGGCTGATAGAAGGCAAAGGTCTCGGTTTCGAGATGGAAGCGAAGGCTGGTGAAAGCCTGGGCATTTCCATCGAAAAACTTTGGCGGTTTCCCGCGGACGACGCCGTAGAGCGAGGTCATTCGTTGTTGGCCGTCGAGGAGCAATTTCACGATCCCTGCCGCAAGCGTTCCTTCACCGCGGTGGGTTGCGGTCTTGGACTCGGTCGCCCAGACGAGGAGGCCGCCGACGGGGTGACGCCGATAGAGGGAGTCGAACAACCCGCGGACCTGGTCGCGATTCCACACGTAACCGCGCTGGAATTCCGGCAGTGCCATGTGACCGTTGTCGATGTGGTCGAGGATCGTCGAAATTTTCATAGCAACAACCGGTCGGTTCCCTCGTTCGAAATCAGGCTCATACGAGGCGAGTTCGTCCGGAAAGAAGTTCCTGCATCAGGGCCTGCTTGAGGGCAAGGGCCTTCTCCCGCCGCTGCTCCAACGCCGCTAGCTCCAGGTCCATCTCCGACAGTACCTCGGCGATGGCAGTTTGTTCGGGAAGCTCCGGCAGTCGAAGCGGGGACTTGAGAAGCGCTACTTTTGACACGTTGTACCGTGTTGAGCCTTGGGCCAGAGACTTCATTAACTCCCGGCCTTCTCTGCTTCTGAAGTGGTACGCCAAGAACAACCCATCAGCCTGAACGCCGTCCAGAAATCGAAAGCCAAAGCAAAAGCTATTCAAGTAGACATCACTCACTTCATTGAGCAACACGGCACACATGGCGACCTCTTCGGGTGTCTCCGACGATCCATTAAAAAGCAGATCGCCTTTTATTGCTCGGTTCTGCGACTCCGTTGGTGAAACATGTACTCGCTCGAATGCTTCGCAATCGATCACCACGTTCGACATGACATTCATGAAGGTTATATAGCGAGCTGAACCTTCACCAAAGTCCGTCTTGGATTTGCCGGTCAGTCCGCCGTAAGTTGAACCGAGCTCACCTAGCATCTTCACTTCCCACTTGCCCTGAAAGCCGGGAAGGCGGGTTTGGCCGGTGAGGAGCTGCTGCATGGCGGCCTGTCTCAGGTCGCGCTTCTTAAGAATTAGACGGTCCAGCCCACCTAGCAGCCCATCTACGTCGTTCAACGCCGTCGCGATGATGCGTTGTTCGGACGGCGGAGGAACAAGAATCTGCAACTTCATCAAGTCTCGCGTGTAGATCGCGGCAACACTTGTCGTCCCAGTGGCAAGCGCGCGAAGACGAGAAACCGCTCCTTCAGTATTCAGAGAATAATTTGCATATTCATTGGAGCACACTTGCCCCACGTCGAACTCCAGCCTCATGAGGTTCGAGTTGTAGTAAGCTACCGGAAGTTCATTCCGCCAGATCGCAACCTTTCCGACGAGGTCCAGTGTGTTACGCGTGTTGAACAACACGTCGCCATAAACAAGGCGGTGTGCATTTTCTGGCAGAACACCGGGCTTGATGAACTGCACCTTGGATAAATCCATGCGTCCACGAGCAAGATTGCCCATCTTCATCAACGGTAAGTCTGACTCAGCGTCTTGGTTTGCGTAATTTCCGCCAAGCCGTCCTTTGATTAAGACGGAGCCAAGTGGCTTTGCATCCCACTCCTCAGGGATGACGCCAACCTCGGTCTGTTTGTAGCCCGGCTTCACTTCCATACCGCCCCCATCCTCTTGAGGTGTCCGTCCACGCGAGCGGCGAGCTCGGCCACTTCGTCGTTAAGCTTCGGCAGCGGAGTAGCGTAGCGTTCGGCGAGCTGGCGGATGCGGCCCGTGAGCGTTTGCGACACGCGGTCCAGCTCACCCTGCACGGCGGCGGCGATAGTGGCCAGCCATTTGTCGTCCACCACAAGTGTCTTGATATCGTCCTCGGATAGCGCGGGGTATTTGGCGTCGAGCTTGGCTTCGAGGTCTTCATGTGCGGTCTTGAGCCGAGCTTTGGTTGCGGCCTGTTGGTTGAGCAACTTGGCATAAACTTCCAATGCCTGTCGCTCGTCTGCGTAGTCGGGATCGAGGCCGATCTCCTTGCGGCGGGCCTTAAGGGCTTTTGCCGTGATTTTCTGCTTGTCGCCCTCGCCTTCGATTACCTCCGCTAGCAGCCCTTCCTCGCCGCCCTGCTCCTCCCGCGTCTCGTCGAGCTGCTGCTCGATAGCAGCGAGTTCAGTTTCGAGGGAGGCGATGGCATCGCGCTCAGCGGCGAGATAGCGGTCGATGAGCAGGGCCGCGGGGACGAGGTCGGACTTGAAACGGCGCTTGCCCCTCTTAAAATCCTCCTTCTCGGGCCAGACGAGTTTGCCATCCTTATTTTTCACCTGTTGTATTTCACGCGGCAGCGATCCCTTGAGCCAGCCTACGGCGGAGACGAGGTAGCAATCGTCTTGCATCGTCTCGACCCAGTAGTCCATCAGGTGCTGATACACGTCGTAGGCGTCGAGCAGCGGCACTTTCTGGAAGGTGGCGAGCAGTTTTTCGGCGATGTCTGCGATGAGTGGCTTCGGATGGCCTTCCTTCGAGAAGTCCTTGAGCCGCGAAATGACACCGCTTTTCCACTGCTCGAAGTGCTGCGTAGCGGATACGTTGAAGGCCGTGAACTCAGGGTGGCCGAAAATCGCCGGCTTCACCTCGGAGATGGGGATCTTCAGCGTCGAGTAGCTCGGACGACCAGCGGACTGGAAGAGTACGTTACGCACGCCGGGGAGTACCTTCCAATAGGGACCGAGGCGCGCGGCGTCCTCGAGGTCTCTATCGGGAATGCCGCCTCGCAGGTGGCCGTCGATATCCTGGAGGTCGACCGGCTCGGAGCTGTCGATGTAGCGCGGGAGGTTCAAGTTAAAGTCGTTTTTTGGGTCGGAGATCTCGGCAATGGGGACCAAACGCGCGTAGCGCGGGTCGGATTCGTCCTGCCGCGTGAAGGTGTCCACAATCTTGTGGATGTCCCGCTCGCGGAGGCGATTCTTCGGCCCATCCTTCATGAAGCCCCTGGAGGCGTCGATCATGAAGACACCCTTGCGGGCAGCGGCATTCTCCTTGTCGAGCACGATGATGCAGGCAGGGATACCGGTGCCGTAAAAGAGATTGGCCGGGAGCCCGATGATTCCCTTGAGATAGCCAGAGCGAACGAACTGCTGACGAATAACGGCCTCGGCATTGCCCCGGAAGAGGACGCCGTGCGGCAAAATACATGCGGCTTTGCCCGTGCTCTTCATGGAGCGAATGATGTGCAGGAGATACGCGTAGTCGCCCTGTTTCTTCGGCGGCACGCCCCAGGTGAAACGCTGGAAGCGGTCCCCTTTGCCGCTCTCTCCCAAGGTGAGGCCGGTGGACCAGGTCTTATCGGAGAAGGGCGGATTGGCGACGACGTAGTCGTAGGTGCGAAGCTTCTCCCCGTCCTTGAACTTGGGGTCGAACAACGTGTTTCCCGAGATGATATTGGCCGTCGGGAAATCGTGCAGGATCATGTTCATTCGGGCGAGACCGGCGGTGGTCACGTCCTTCTCCTGTCCTTCCAGCGTGATGTGCTTGCCCGCCTCGGCGGCAACCTTCAGCAAGAGCGAACCCGAGCCACAGGTGGGGTCATAGGCGGTGGTAGCAGCCACGGTGTTCTGAGGCGTAATACCGATGACTTTGGCCATGACGCGGCTGACTTCGGACGGGGTGTAGAACTGGCCCTTGCTCTTCCCGCTCTCGCTGGCGAAGTGCCGCATGAGATATTCGTAGGCATCGCCGAGGATGTCGTCGTGCTCGGCGCGATTCTGCGAGAAGTCGAGGGCGGGATTCTCAAAGATGCCGATCAGGTTGCCGAGGCGCTCCACCTTGGCTGAGCCTTCGCCAAGCTTGTTCGGGTCGTCGAAGTCGGGGAAGTCGCTGCGGGCAAGGCGGGTGTTCTTATCGACCAGCGGTTGAATGACATGCGTATTGATCAGTTCCCCGATATTGGACTTCCCCTTGAGCGCGACCATGTCTCCGAAGCTCGCGCCCTTGGGGATGACGATCGGTGGCTCGAACCCGTCATAGTTCGCGTATTTGTCGGACACGTATTTGATGAACAACATAAACAGGACGTAGTCCTTGTATTGGCTAGCGTCCATACCGCCACGCAACTCATCGCAGGAGGCCCAGAGGGAGGAGTAGAGGTCGGATTTCTTGATGGCCATGGTCTTGAAGTATGTCTCGTAGGCTAGCTTTGAAGCGCTGATCTTGTTTGCCAGATCTTATTCCCCGCTTCTTCTCTCCCGTGATCGATCCGCAGTGCTTCGCTTGAGAATGCTCGGCGAGCCAGCCTCTATCTCGGTTTGCATCTGGCGAACACCCTGACAGGATGTCTCTATCCCTACGAGGACATCCTCAAGGTCGGACCGGCGGTAGAGCCGAAAGCGATTTATAGGGTGTCGGAACTCGGGGATCTTTCCTCGTCCGCCCCAAGCTCTAAGGGTGTTTGGGCTTACGCCGAGAAGCTCGGCGGCCTCCTTCACCTTAAGATACTCGGCTCGGTCGGACATTGGGTGTGGACCCTGGGAGCTATCACATCGTCGCTAAGTCACCAAACCCTACCAACTGTTCCAGGCCGGCTCAACGGGGTGGCGGCGAAAGTGAACGCATCCAGTTGCACGATGGCCGTTTCCGCCACGAGGAGTCCAGGGACGGCGAATGAGCGCGCTGCGGCGAGGAGCAATGATCCTTCTCGAGCCTCCTTCGGCGGAGAAGTTCCAGGTGATCCATGCCTGCGTCAATTTAGGGTAGGCGCCTACGAAGGCTCGAATCGTGAGATTTTCCAGACCCGCACCGTCCACCTGGGGAAGGACCTCGTCACTCCCGCCCGGCCTCCTTCGGCCTCGCCTCCATCCGCTCCACCTCCGGCAAGGCCTCGCACCACGCCCGATACTCCTCGGCGATCTCCTCGTCGCTCGGCACGGGAGAGGCGTAGCGCTTCACGCCGCTGAAGAACGCCCGCTCGGAACGCCGGTCGAGGTAGTCGATGTAGGCCCTGAGCGTCGTCTCGAGGACGTGATATCGAGCACGATGAAGCGCGGCGACCTCCGCATACCCCACGAGCTCCTCCAGCGCCGCCTCGGCTGCCGCCTTGAGCCCCTCTCCCGTCGAGGTGTCCGGCTCCGGCGCCGGGATGTACGCCCCACACCGTCGGAGGCACCACCGGAGCAGCTTCGGCAGCGCCCGGATCTCGCGCTGCTCGAGCGCCCACCGCTCGGTCTTGAGCACGACGTACGGCTCCGCCCCGGCGTCGAGGATCTCGACCTCCAGGGACTGGCGCCCCTCCGGTGACGTGTCGTCGCGGGGGTCGGCCTTCTGGTTGTATCGGATCTTCACGTGGAGCGGTTTCTTGTCCATGGTTCTGCGCACCCGTAACTCCGCGGGAGGGTCATGGTGAATACCCCGGGCCTGAAGCCCGCACGGGGATTCCATGATACCTCCCGGCCTCGACGATCTCGATCGCCCGCTGCGGCGTCGGCTCGAGCAGCGGCCCGTCGCCTCTCGCCCAGTCCCGCGGATTGCCACCACGTCGATGTACGCCGACACCACCGACCTTTGATCTTGGGGTCGCTCCTGCGGCATCCTGGCCGCCGTGATGACCCGCACGCTCTTCGATCGCGTCGAGATCAACTGGGAGGCCCTCACGGGCCCGAAGCTGGCCTCTATCAGGGCATCCTCTTCCCCTGTCCTTCGCTACAGGGTCCCCTCGCCGCTCCCCGTCCTCGATGACGACCTCAGATCCTCGCTCGCCTTCGGCCTAAAAGGGCGGCTGTACCTAAATACATGGAGTTTGGTCCCCGGAAGCTGCATCCTTCGAGCAGCGACAAGGATCACCAGAGCATCTGCATGCATTGTCTTTGCCAAATGCCGATGATGCCCGAGGCCCATAGATACTGCGACAATAGTCGGAGAGGCTCTCGCACCTTCCCTGCACTGGCATGTAACCCAGCCGACACTCGCATCTCTTACGCTCCCGGTTGAACAGGGAAAAGATCCCGGCTCGCTTGTGACACTGCTCGTCAGGGGTAAGGCAGATTCCATCGACCAGCTCTGCTTCATCGCTGCAGACACACCGCTCGAGCGCCGGATCAAATCGCCCCTTTGTGCCACACTTGGGGTGGTCGACGCAGTCCCCGTCTTTTTCATATTTCCCATCCGGGCAGACGCACTCTGTCCCATCCTTACTCCAGACGAAGCCGACCCGGCACTTGCACTTGTCGGAATCTGGGTACGGCGGCTCAGCGAACAGCCCGAACTGTCGCTGGCATACCGTCAGGGTAGAAATGCATCCTTCTCCCGTAGCGCCCATGACAAAACCCGGCTCACACTTGCAGTGAGCGTTGTCTCCCGGCACGACGCGAGCGTGCGGACCGAGTTGCTCCTTACAGGAGTGGTCGGCCGCGAGCGCAATTCGAGCCTGCTCGGCCTTGAGATCAACGCATCGCCCGTTTCTGAGCTCGAAGTTTCCCGTGCAAGAGCAAGCTCGCTTCCCGGTCGGATACGAGCCCTCTCCGTAGGCCTGCTCGCAATAGGAGGCATTAGCGTCGCTGTTGTCAAGGATGTCATACTTTCGCCCGTCGCCCGTCACGCAATGGATCGTGTTCTCGATTCGCACGTACGATCCTTTGGAGCACGTGGCCTCGATGCTAGGCACCCGGCAGGTGATTGAAGATGTGGTGGCGGTGCGTTCCTCGACGTTGAGCCCCGCTTCACAAGTGAGGCGCTCGGGCTGGCTCGCTGCGACGTAGGCCATGGCGCTGAAAATGGCTGCGACCACCAAGCCAAGAGTGGCGAGCATGCCCGTGCTCCGTTTTGATGCCGGTGCACTGCCCTGGTTCGTTTTTGGGATCGAACGAGCATCCGAGATCTCGGTCTTTACTGCTTCTACGCCCGTCGGCCGAGCAGCCCCTTCGGGGAGCTTTTTTCCACATTTTGTGCAGAACTTGTAAGTCGGCAAATTCTCCGACGAACACTTCGGGCAAATGCTCATGCAGCCTCAATCCCCCGCGACGCACCACGTAAACCGCCGCGAGCCAATCTTTTCCCGCGATAGCTATACCACAGCTTTGGTCCAAGGCTACCTCTCGTGAGCTTGGCTTTGTCAAGGAGCGTGTCATTTCTCCCGAAGAGCGGCGGCCATCTACGGCGATGCCCACCGATTGGAGCACACCCAGGAGACGAAGCACGACCCCCGGATTGTCCCGAAGCGAGACGTGGAGCAACCTCCGCTCGGCCCGATCAGAGCCGAGCTAAGAGGTAGTAGAGCCCAGGTTTGAAGGTCACGAGGAAGCGTGATGGTTTGCTCTCTAACGCCGACTGCACTCAGTGGATTTCAAGCAGCTCGTTCGAGTCGGGGAGGCTCGCCGCCATTCGTTCGCACACGTCCATGCCGGGTCACACCTACTACCGCCTTTTCGTCCGGTTCTTCCGTTCGCGGCGATCATGCCGTCGGTCCACGCCATGTGAGTAACCCAGCCTTAGCGACCTGCTCCCTAGTCCTTCAGGCTGTACGTCTTTGATTATCCCACGCCGCCGCTGCATTCTTGAACGGTGGCGATTCATCGGCTGTTCGAAAGCCTGGAGATCAAATGGAAGGAATTGAAGGGGCCGTCTCGGACGCACGAGGAGTCCTCCGGACCGGCCCGGCCCATCGGTGACGGCGCCCCATCGCTCGCACGCGTTCGCGAGTCGGACCTCCGCTGCGTCTCGTCCCTTGAGTTGCTGTACGACCAGGCCGTGCATCGCGGCCACCTCCGCGACTCCGAGGCAGGCTTCATCCGCTTTGCCTCCACCGCCGCCTACTGCCTCCGAGTGGGTGACGACCCGGCGGCGCTCTTCGCCTACCTGGTGAGGGCCGGCGAGTACCCGGCGACGCTCGAGGACGAGGATCGGGCGCTGGCTTCGATCAAGGAAGCGCGGTCGGCCGCCCGGAAGGCCCGCCGCTGGCTCGTGATCCGGGAGGAGCCCTGAACCGCATCTCGTCTCGCAGCCCGCGACCGACTCGTCAGCGGGCCGACCAGAGGATGGCCACGAGGACCGAGACGGGGACGCCGACGACGATGGCGAGGCGTACGATCTCACCGATCTCGGGCAGGCCCGGACGGGCCGCGCTCGAAGTTTGCTCGGTCGCGGGAAAATTTCGCGTTTCAAGATGCCTCTTCGACGCCGCATCGCCCGATCCCGAAGAGGCCTCACTCACGAACGCCTGGGTCTCGGCGCCACCGAGACCATCCTGCTCGCAATCCTGATTTGCAGGCCCAGGCAGCTCGAGTGCCGCCCGGTACATCTCCAGGTCGCTCCCCGAGAGGATCCTCTCGATCAGCACCTCCGGGTCCTCGCGCGGCGGGATCTCCTCGTGCTCGTCGTCCTGGACCTCCTCCGGGATCAGGTAGTACGACTCCCACGGCCGGTAGTCGCGGATGTGCTCGACGTGCGTGATCGCCACGACGCGGTCCCACTCGCAGAACCACCGGTTGCAGCTGTCGCACCGCATGTCCGGGTGGGCGACGTACCCCCACAGGACCACCTGCTCGGGCCCGACGTCGTTCCGGGCCGGGATGTCGGCCTCGGCCGCGCACGACGGGCACCAGATCTTCCGGCTCGTCGACCCCTTGGCCCCCTTTGCGTACTGCGTCATGTCCCCCTCCTTGCTCCAAAGCCGCGTCCGTGCCCGCTCATCTCGATCGGGCTGCATGAATCGGAGGGGCGGTGATGAGGCGAGAGACCTTCGGACGAAAACCTCAACTCGAGCGGTGGTGAGGGAGGCGGCGCGCGGACCACGGGCCTTCGGCACCACGAGCCGCGCAACCGCCCTCTCCCTCCCCCACCCTCGCCTCGCCCTTTCACGCGAGGCTCAGGAGCTCGGCCGCCTTCTGGTCGGCCTGCAGCCGATCGCCGGCGTTGGTCATCCGGCCGGCGAGCTTGGTCAGGGCGTCGACGACGCTGAAGATCGTGAACCGCCCCTGGGAGCGGGCGATCTCGAGCGCGTCGGCGGCGAGGAGCCTCCCGATGCCGCGGCCCGTGAGCGCCTTCATCGCCTCCTCCTTGTCGTCGCCGATCCGGGTCTCCATGGCCCGCCTGATGACCGAGGCGAAGCCGTCCCGGCGCTCGTCGCGTCGCGCGACCAGCGCCTCGATGGTCTGACGGATCTCCGAGAGCGCCTCGCCCACGCGGGCGGTGTGCTTCCGGGTCACCTCCCGGACGTCGACCGCGTCCCACACGATGTGGTTGCAGCAGACGGCCTGGAACCAGAACGACTGGACGCCCACCGAGCGGCGGCCCACCTCGGAGTTCCACGCGAAGAAGCCCGGCGCGAACGCCTCCCCCTCGATGTCGATCCAGCCGGTGGGGTCGATCATGAAGCAGAAGAGGTCCTGCTCGCCGCGGTAGAGCCCGGTGCCGCCGTTGCCCCCGCGCTGCGGCGGGGTGAAGTCGACGGCGAACTCTATCAGCGTCGCCACGAGCTCCGAGTCGCGGAGCCGCGTGTACGTGTGGCCGTGCACGGAACGCACGAGGTCGTCTCGCGTGTAGAGCTGGGCTGGCTTGCTCCCCTGCGGAAGCGTCTCCGAGAGCACGTACGCCGCCGTCTCGGGCGAGAGGCGGTTCACCGTGTCCTTCGACACCTTCGACAGCGTGCAGAGCTGCGAGAACGACCAGTCGTTCAGCGCGAACGGCTCGTCGCCGTCGAAGACCAGCATGAGCCGGCCCCCGTCCACGACGGGCGTCAGATCCTTCGGCGGCCGCCACCGATCGGCCGAGCCATCGTCGTCCTCGACACACGCGAGCATGAGGTCGCTGAGCGAGGCGAACGCCTCGTCCGGCGTGCGGCGGAAGAGCTCCTGGCTCGCCCTGGTCAGGTTCGTCACGGGTTGCTCCTTTCGAGCATGAGGAGGGAGGAACGGACCACGGAACGCCCGACGCGGGTCATTCCGCAATCCGCCACTCCCCTCGCTCGCTGGATCACCCGGCCGAACAAACCTCGCCTTCGAAAAAACCTACTCCTCATCACCGACCTCCGTGGGCTCGCTCCCGAGACCCCACGGGTGCCGATGCTCGTCGTCTACCCGCTCACCTTCGATGCTCTTTGGATATCGAATTTCGCTCGAAGGTGGCAACGAAACTCGCCTCCGTGACGCCGTTACTTTGAAGTTTTCGCGCGCTACTCGCTCGAGCCGGGTGCGGGCGAGAAACGCAGACTCAACGGCGATGATCCTTCACCGCTACCGGCCGGGGCGCCCACAGTGGAGATGATGTCTGCATGCACGCGGCGCGGGCCGTGTCGGCGGACGTCGTCGAGACGGGGGCACCCTCGGACGGGTGACGCCGCGGACGTGTACGCGGCGTTACTCCTTGCCGATGGCCGGCGGGCTCATCACCCGCCAGTTTGGAGCGAAGGTGCTTGGTGCCCGTAGAGCCGGATGCGTCGAGAGGCGCTCGTCCGGTTCGACGGAGGCTCGCCCGGCCAAAGGGCGCGTGACTCGCGACGATGCGAGGCGTGTCGGACAAACCGGGCGTTCTATCCGATGGAGTGACTCCCCCACGAACGGGGGCGACAGGGACACGCCTCGCTCGAGAGGAGCGAGGCCGTCGTGGTGCGAAGCGGGTGCGAATCCCGCCTGCGGGGCGAGGGCTGAGACCGCTCGCGCAACGCAGCTGGCGTGGGGACCTCCGATCTCGGCGACGAGACGGACCGGGCCGACGAGTCCAGCGGCCCGGGGACCGCCCGACAAAAGGCGGCCGGGAAGAGCTCAACCACGAGAGGCGCGAACGCTTTTAAGAAGCGCTTGCCAGTGAGGCCCGCCCGGAGACGGGGCCGGACCGCGAACAGCCCACACCGAGGGTTACCCGAGAGCTTCTGCGTTCTGCTCGGGGAAAACCGGCGAGCCCCCCAAGGGCCGCCGGGCGACTATGCCGGGGTGACGCCCGGACATACGGGGTGGGCGTGCAGCTTACGCGCTGCTAGCGACGTGACCGGCGGGCCGAAGCCCGCGACTAACCTGGGAAGGTCTCGCGCGTCGCCGGGGTGATGCCCGGACCCTCGTGCATTGGACCCGAGGGCAGACCGACCGCGATGACCGGGAGTGTGCGGCGAGTAGGAGCGGCCCGAGGGGCCGGCGGGCGCCCTGCAAGGCAGTGGGGCGGCCGTGGACTGAACGCGAAGGCCGCAACGGCTGCGCGCGTCACCCGACGAAAGCCGCGACGGGCACAGACCCGACTCGACGACGACGCGGGCGGGAGAGGTTTCCCCTCCCCGCCCCTCTCCAGGGATGGAGGCGACGCGAGGCTATGCGTCCATCGGAGCGACCCGGGAGGGCGCCTCGACGGACGATGTCGCATTCGCGGTGACTGCAGGCGACCGCTACCCCGACGGGATCCTCGCGAGGGTTCGGGGTCAGCGGGTCCAAAGGGTTACCCGGCTACCGCCTTGGGGGTTCTCGCCACCGCTATGGGGAATGCAGTGCACGGGGCGCTGCCGCCCGGGGCGGGGGAGGTTCTTGCGGAGGGATGATTCGGTTACGCACGCGGGCGCCGGGGATCGAGGGGGTTCAGGAGGAAGGTTCTGCGAGGTCGGCTTTAAGGGGGCAGGGTGTGCCGTGAACACCGCCCCATCTCGTTCTTTGCATCTCAGCACGACGCGAGGTGGAAGTGGTGGGACGACAACCGCTCGGGCGGTCTGATTCTGTGTACATTTGAGTAGGACCATCAGTTGCAGTGTAGTAGCAGGGTATGTCGGCGCATCAGACGGCGCGAGCCGCAGGGCTCGAGGACCAATTCACCCCCCAGCAGACGCAGATAGGCAAGTTCGACCCGCTGCCACATCAGGTCGAAGCCGCTGACGCCATCGTCGAGCGACTCGCCGTCGCTCGCGCTACCCAGGCGCATCTCGCCTGCGGAACAGGGAAGACTTATCTCGGGCTCTTCGTGGCGCAACGGCTCGAACCCGAGCTGAGCTTGGTCCTGGAGCCCTCCCTCGGGCTGACGGCCCAGACGCTCAAGGTCTGGCAGGATCAGGCGCTTGTCCCGACGCACTTCCTGGCAGTGTGTTCCGACCCGAGTGTCGCCCGAGGAGTCAACAGTGATGAGATCGTCGTCCGGCCTGAGGAGCTGGGCGTGCCGGTCACCACCGACCCGGAAGTAGTCCGCAGCTTCATGCAGAGCAGGCCTGGGGAGCCCAAGGTCGTGCTCTCGACGTACCAATCGTCCCCCGTCCTGGCTGAGGCGCAAGCCGCGCTCCGGAGGAGGCCCATCGACTTCGCCGTCTTCGACGAGGCCCATTGCACGACGGGTGTCTACAACTCGGCCGGCAACGGCCCCTTCTCGCTCGCCCTCAGGGACGAAGCCCTGCTGATCAAACGCCGCCTCTTCCTGACCGCGACCCCTCGCATCTTCACCGAGAGGGCGAAGGCCACGAGCGAAGGCGAGGTGTTCTCCATGGACGACCCGGCGGTCTACGGCGAGGTCGCCTACAAGCTTCCCTTTAGCAGCGCGATCGAGCGGGGCCTCCTATCGCCCTACCGCGTGCTCGTCGCCGCCGTGAACGAAGCCGACCTGCCGCCGGGCGTCGTCATCAACAAGGGGCAGATCCGGTACAAGGGCAAGGAGATCTCGCAGGACACGTTCGACCGGCTCGTCCAGAGCATCGCCCTCGAGAAGGCCATCCAGGAATACGGGCTCGAGCGCATCATCTCGTTCCACGGCTCGATCGCGAAGGCAAGGGCGTTCGCCGACATGGAGCGCAGCGACTCCTTCGTCTCGCTCCTCAGCTCGGTCCATGGACAAAGGCCCGACTCGATCGTGAGCCAGCTCATCACGGGCTCGATGTCGGCCTCCGAGCGCGAGCTTGTGCTCAACAACCTCCGGAGCAAGCCCCCGGGGGTCACCTGGCTCGTCGCCAACTGTCGCTGCCTCACGCTCGGCATCGACGTGCCCGAGCTGGATGCCGTCGCCTTTGTGGACCCGAAGAAGGCCGAGGTCGACATCGTCCAGGCGGTGGGCAGGGCCATCCGCAAGGCACGCGGCACCGACAAGACGACCGGATACGTGATCGTGCCCGTCTTCGTGCCGATGGGCGCTGATCCCAGCAAGGTCATGGAGGCCAGCGACTTCGCCGCAGTTTGGCGTGTCGTGCGGGCGCTTCGCTCCCACGACGACATCCTGGCCGTCACGCTCGACCGGATCAAGCAAGGGGGAAGCGGCGGCCGAGGGAGTGCCGATGAGCTCCCGATCGAGGTCATCGGGAGCCTGCCTCCGGAGCGGATGGGAAGGCTCAGGAGCGCAATATGCATCAAAGCCGTCGAGGAGGTCGGTAAGCTCGAGCTCACGAAAGAATGGCTCAAGGGGGTGATCGACGCCTATCGAGCTGCCAACGGCAACAGCTTCCCGAGCCAGCAGAGCGGCGAAGTGCCGGGACACCCGGGCGTCACGTTCATGGCGATCAATGGTCGGTTGAGTGGTAATTCGCACCACGGCACACCCCCTGCCATGACCGGCTACACGTCGCTGGCCGACTTCATCAACAAGGAGTACTCCTGGGAGCGCACGGCCAGGACGTTCGAGTTCACGGTCGCCAACCTACGGGCCGCGGTCGACGCCTACCGGGCGGCAAATGAGGGGAGGTTTCCAAGCCATCACAGCGGCGAGGTGCCGGGGCACCCCGGTCTCACATTCGGGGCGATCCACCAAAGGCTCAGGCGTAAACCGGCGCAGGGCGTACCGGGGATCCTCGCCGGCTACACCTCGCTTGCTGGTTTTCTTGACAAGGAGTATCCCGAGGAGCGGGCTGCCAAGAGGTTCGAGTACACGGTGAAAAACCTCCGCCGAATCATCAACGCCTATCGCGAAGCCCACAGCAAGGAGTTCCCGGTGATCGATAGCGGCCCCGTTCCGGGCTACCCGGGCCTCACATTCAAGAAGGTGGACTACCACCTGAGAGGAATGAAGGCGACTGCCCCTGCTCTACCGGGGTATACCTCGCTGCCCGACTTCATCGACAAGGAGTACCCTCAGGAGCGCGTGACGCGAACCTTCGAGTACTCGGTGGTCAACATCCGGTCAGCCATCGACGCTTACCGGGCGGAGCACGGCGGTCGCTTCCCAAGCCGCGAAAGTGGCGAGGTCCCAGGGTATCCAGGCCTGACGTTCGGGGCGATCCACCAAAGGCTCAGGGGCAAGCCGGCGCAGGGCGTACCGGGGATCATTGTCGGCTACGCTTCGCTCACTGACTTCTTGGACAAGGAGTACCCCGAGGAGCGTGCGGCCATGAGGTTCGAATACACGGTCGCCAGCGTACGCGCAGCCATCGACGCCTACCGGGCCGCCAATGCCGGGAAGTTTCCGGTCATCCAAAGCGGCAAGGTACCAGGATACCCGAGCCTCACGTTCGCGGCCATCGATCAGCGGCTCAGGGGCAATCCCACGCTCGGCGTCCCCCAGCTGCTTCCCGGCTACTCATCTCTGCCAGACTTCATCGACAAGGAGTATCCCGAGGAACGTGGGGCCAAGAGTTTCGAGTACACGGTCGCCGCCCTACGGGCCGCGATCGACGCCTACCGCGCCTCACATGACGGTAGTTTTCCCACTAACAATAGTGACGAAGTTCCAGGCTATCCGGGCCTGACATTCAGTGCCGTCAGCAGGCGGCTGCACGGAAACCCCAAGCGGGGCGTCGCCCCTATCCTGCCCGGCTATACCTCCCTGCAGGATTTCATAAACAAGACGTACTGACGTCGCCGGCGTGGATCCGAAGTTTTGATATTCGAGATTGCTGCCAATTCAAAATGAACTTGGTTACCCCGCCTCCTCTCCGCGCATCTCACTCGGCTCCCTCCCCTCCCGGGCGGCTTCCTCTCTCCGCTCCCTGATCAGTTCGTCCACCACGCCCCGCCCGGGCCGCTTGAACTGCTTGAAGTAGGCCTGCGCCTCCCGCACCGCCTGCCGGATCGTGCTGAACCGAATGCCATGCCGGTCCCTGGTCAGGAGGAGTACGTCCCGCTCCCCGACCCCGAGCTCCTGCAGGGCCTCGGCCGGGATCGTGATCCAGCCCCCGGCTTCAATCCGGACACGGTGAGTTACCGATTGGCCATCCTCGTCCTGCATCGCCATCCAGCCAATTGTTCGCACGGGAGCGGAGGCGAGCCAACGACTTCCGGCCGGGCCGACCCCTTTGAGACACGGGCTGCGAAGTCCTCACCACGACCCTTGCGCTACCGGACTTCGTTTCTATATAGAAATTCACTCGAAACAAGATCGAGCGGAGATGCTATGGGCTGGGAGGAGAGGTACAGGTACGAGGCGACGAGCGTCGAGGGGTTCGTCCAGCAGCTCGCGGTGAGCTACTTCAAGAACGGCTACTGGTTCTACGTGCAGGGGGAGGTCCCGCCCGAGAAGGACCCGCGCTCGGTCGACGACAAGCTGCTGGCCCGCTACGGGATGGCGCGGAGCAAGTGGGCGAAGGCCAGGGCCCGCAAGCGCGGCGAGGCGAAGCTCCAGTACCTCCGCTACCGCTCGACGTTCCTGCTCCTCGCCACGCACGGCGACCACGCGTTCTTCGAGGCCGAGAAGGCGAGCATCCGCGACGCCCGCGAGCGGCCGGTCAAGTTCTACGGCTACTCGATCGGCTACCGGGACGGCCACCCGTTCGTCCGGATCTCGAGCGCCCAGTATCGCGAGCTCGCCGAGGCCTTCCTCTCCGCGGCGCTCACCTCGCCCACCGACGTGCTCGCCGCCCGCTTCAGGGCGCTGCCCTTCGAGCCGTACGGGCCCGTGCGGCTCCAGCTCTCGCGGCTGCTCAGGCGCGTGAACGAGGTGCGGCGTGCCGCGGGCATGGGGCGGATCGACCAGTCGGTGTTGCGGACGAAGCGGAAGACCGTGCGGCCGTTCGAGTCGCGACCGGCGCCCGAGGCCGCGGGCCTCGCCCCGCGCGGCTGGGATTCGGTATGAAGGCGATGACGGAGGAGGAAACGAACATGGAAGGCGAGAGAGGACCCCAGGCGACGCTCGATGAGGCGCTGAAGCTCCTGGGATACGCGGTGACGGAGGGATCGAGCGAGGAGCTCTTCAGGGTGACGACCCCCGACGGCAGCGACGCGGGTGAGATGACGTTGAGCGACTGCTGGACGCTCTTCAGGGAGCGGCACAGGAAGCTCTTCGAGGCGAATCCGCCGGCCTGGGACGTCCTCCGCTACGGGCCGTTTCGGCTCGAGTTCTCCGGCTTCTGCCCTGAGTGCGGGTACGGGATCTTCAACGGGCGGCATGCGTGCCCGGAAGGTTGAGCTGTGTCGACTCTGCTCAAGATGACATGATCGCCCGAGGCGAAGGGGTCCCCCTGCAACACGTTCCTCAGAAAACCTGGAGGCGTGTGCGGGGGCCCCTCTGACTTGAAACACGGTCACCGATAGAGACTATTCGAGCCTCGTCCTGACGCATCGAACCGAGAGGTCATCGACCGGCGGACGAGGAAGGTACCGCGGCTCCAGGCTTGGAGGGCCCGAGCTCAATCAGGACGAGGTCGTCGAACCAGGCGGTTCCTCTTCCCGTGGTCCCGATGTGACCGAGGCGGCACCCCACCTTGACGGACGTCCGTTCTCCGGAATCGAACACGACGCTCCGGTAGGACCAATCGTGCGTACCGAGAAAAGGGTCGCTCGTCTCGTAGGCATCGTCGATGGTCAACAGACCTCCGGCCGTTCCTCCCTTCTGCTCCGTGTTGACGACGTCGTGGATCTTCACCCAGCCTGCCAGGACGTAGCGAGTGTGGGGCTTCACGGCCTGATCGCGCTGAAGACACACCGCGTCTCGCCCTCCGGCAGGGTCTGTTCGCAGTTTCACCGCAGCCCGGCCCGAGCGGGCGGTACCGGGATCAATGCTCGCCGCGCTGGCCCGTCCCTGTACGGAACGAACGGCCCAGCCAGTGACTTCGGGGCCCGTGCTGTCCTCGAACGAGCCGTCACTGAGGAGGCTCGTCTGCATTCGTGCCGGCGTCAGCCACTCCGGAGTATGAACGGCCGCGGCCTCCCGGATGGTGCCGAGGGACCAGGCCTTCTCACCGAGCCCGACGAGGGTGCCGTCCGGCTCCTCGATCGTGCCGTTCAAGAACTTCTCCTCCCAGGAGCCCGTGACGGCCCGCCGCTCGTGGGTATAGCCATACGGGATGGCTCCGTGGAGACCGCCCTTGGGGAGCTTCACGCCGAGCTTGTCGTAGAATGCCTCCAACTGGTGGAGCCATTCGTGGACGAAGATCTCGGCGCCCTTCTCACCGCTTCGCCAGTGGTCCGCTCCCGTGTAGTGGATGGCGGTATGGCCCGCCCACGGGTGACCGGACAGGGGGCCCACCGACAATCCGAAGATGGTGCGCACCCCCTGATGGGTTTCGAGGTCGGTCCCGAGCCAGAAGACGAAGACGTTGTCGTACTTGCCGACCGGAACGAACCGGTCGTAGTCGTTCTGGATGTCTCCGGCCCACGGCCAGTAGGCGCCGTCGACTGCACCGCGCACCTTCTCGAGCGGGTACGGCGAGACGACGACGTCGGCCTTCCACGAGAGCCTTCCGTTCGAGATCCGCCGGATGTGCCCCGGCATGAAGTCCCGGAACAGCCACGTGACCGCCTCGACCGAGTCGGGCGGCATGGTGGCGTCGACTTTCGGAAGCCCTTCCACCCGGAGACGGGTGACGGGCTTGATGATGAGCAGCGTCCGCCACTCCTGGACCGGCTTCCCCGAAGCCGGAACCGAGGGGGGTGTTGCACCTCTCCGCTGCGACGACGTCTGACCCGATGCGGGACCACCGAGGGTACCCAGGAACAGGGTGAACACGACCAGCTGTCTCTGCGTCATGGCCGTTCGGCCTCCGCTACGAACACCGGAACCGTCAGCGCCTCGCACACGCTGCGCGCGGCGCACGTCGAACGCCCTCCCCTTCGAGAGCCTCCAAGGTGCACCGCGCGCGACACTTCTACTCGAACGAACCTTGCATCTTCGTGTTGCAGGAAGACCCGGCCATGATCGAACGGCAGCGAGGGCGAGTCAAAAAAGAGTTGCCTACCCAGCCGTGGGGCGGCCTCACCCCATGGCAACCCGACCCGAGTGGCCTGAGCCTCATCGCTACCGTGCGTGCGAGGATGAAATTGTACCGGCCAGGACCTTCGCCTCGCCAGCTGATAGGGATACCCCGCTTCGGCGACCTCTGCCTCCCGCACGGCGGGCCTGCCCCCGGCCCGAAGGTCGCGTACGGGCGGCGAACGTTCCGACGATCGAACAGCGTTGCCCCGGGCTGGGCCGACCGGCTCGCCGTCGAGCGACCGCGGGGGGCACTAGAGAGCCGCCGAGGGATCCCGTCAGGCGACCGCTCCCGCAACAGGCCGGCGTCGGAAGTGATCGAGGAGGATCCGCTCGCGGGCCACACGCCAGAGCGTCCCCTGCGAGGCCTTCCCCTCATGATACTGCTTCTGGAGGAACGCGGGCGCCGCGGAGACGGCCTCCACCTCGAAACGCTCACGCTCCGCCTCGTCCATCGTCGACCAGAACGCCTCGAACGCCGCGATCTCGGGTTTGGCCTCAGGCGACTCGACCTCTGCGGCCACCTTCGATGGAGGCGGCGTGGTTGCGACCCGGGCCGGCGGCGCCTGCTTCGGCGACGCCTCGTCGCCCGCCGAGTAGTCGTGCACGATGGCGGAGTAGAGCCACCCAGCGCGATTGCGGATGCCCCCCTCGCCTCCCCGACTCCGCGTCGCGTCGAAGAGCCGGATCTTCTCCTCGATGCGCGACCGCTCGTGGTGCGAGACGAGCTTCTGCGCGCTCCGGGGCGTGATGCCGCGGGCGACGAGCTCTCGCACGAGCGAGTCGTCTTCCGACTGAGGGAGGTTCGTCACCTTCTTGCCGGCCTTGACGAACACGGCCTTCCAGTCGCCCTGCTGGACCTTCACGAACCGCTCGGCGTCGGGCAGCGGCATCAGGAACCCGCGCCCTTCCAGCTCGCGCACGGCGGGCATCAGTTTTCGCTTGAGCTCGGAGTTCGAGTAGTTCTTCGAGAGCCCAATGTGCTCGCAGGCAAACGCCCGCAAGTCGAATTCCCATCGCTGCTTGTGATAGAAGCGCTTGTCGAGGAAGCGGAACATGCGCTTCGAGATCGCCGAGTCGAGCGCCTTGAAGAAGTCGAAGTCGAGGCTCTTGATGTAGCCGGCCTTGAAGCTCTGGAAGACCGTCTCGTTCCAGACGAACGACGACAGCGCCTTCTCGGGCGAGCCCTTCGCCATCTTCCGGCGGCGCGCGATGCGCTCCCGGTCGAAGACGGTCACCTGGTCGATGACGTGGAAGGTCTCGTTGACCCAGCACTGCTCCTCCTTCGACCACCAGGCCTTCCGGTATTGCAGCGTCACCCCGGTCCACCGGTTGAGCGAGTCCTCGATCCGCCGGTACGACTTCGACTCGTCGCGCCAGCCGAGGAGCTTGATGAGCTCGTAGCGCGAGAAGTGGACCTTCCTGTCGGTGAAGCCCTGGTCGCACGAGAGCTGCATGAGGCCGAGCAGGACCTCGTCGTCGAGGGCCGTGGGGAGGCCGAACTTGTCGGCCGCCGTGATGGTGAGCGTGCGCGTGACGTTCTTCCCCGTCGACGGGTCGAAGATCTCGTCGCAGAACTCGAGCGTCTTCTGGTCGCCGGAGATGGTGTCCGAGACGGAGGCGATCGGGAACTCGGCGAAGTTGAGCTCGTCGCGGTAGCGCTGGTGGTGAGCCCCGGTGCGGGCCGGGAGGATCTCGGCTAGGCTCTGTCCGATGAATCGTAAACCTTGAAGCAGCGGCGGATCATGGCCAGTTTGACCATCGCCAGAAAGTTCACCGCCAGCTTCTCATGGCGTGTCGCCAAGCGTCGACTTTCCTT
>Ga0182742_1000774_pt1 | contig 46489 bp, 39 predicted proteins | sample eDN5th37CBELigMG_FD_128880 | JGI IMG/M metagenome (GOLD analysis project Ga0182742, IMG submission 128880) | Enriched Miracle-Growth compost microbial communities from Emeryville, California, USA - eDNA 5th pass 37_C BE-Lig MG (version 2)... ... | reverse complement strand
TACCCGCGGCGCGGCATCAGGCTCGATCGCTCGAAGGTGAGGAACACCGTGCCGTCGGCCTTGTAGCCCTCCGTCCGCGTGGTGACGATGCCCTGGCCGGGGCGGGAGCGGCTCTCGCGCACCTCGATCACCTGCGTGCGTGCATAGACCGTGTCGCCGGGGAAGACCGGCGCGACCAGGCGGATCTCCTTCCATCCGAGATTGGCGATCGAATTGAAGCTGATGTCGTTCACCGTCATGCCGACGACGATGGCGACCTGTTGGTAGGTGACCAGTTGGCCGCGCTGCTTGGGCGGAGCGATCTCGGCGATATATAGCGGGGAAAGCATCGAGGCCACGCCGATGCCGACACCGCCGAGGATGCGATACAGGATGAAGGCGGTCAGTGCTTCCGGCCCATCGCCGCCGATCCACAGAAAGCCGAATTCAGGATAGGCCGAGCCGGCCGACGACAAGACGAACAGAATTGCCGACACCAGCAGGCCGCCGCGACGGCCGATCTTTTGTGACATCGGGCCGGCCAGCGCCGCGCCGATCACACACCCGAGCAGGGCGCAGGAAATGGCCCAGCCCGACAGGCTGGCTGCGCTGGTTTCAGGAAGTCCGCGGGGATCGATGAAGTTGTGGTCGATGGCGCCGACGGCGCCGGAAATGACTGCCGTGTCGTAGCCGAAGAGCAGTCCGCCCAATGCGGCGACGAACGCAAGTCCACGCACCAGCGTGGGATTCAGCTCTGCCTGGGGAAGCCCCTGTGACATAAATTCCGCCCCTGAGATCGCGTTTATGAAGTGGGAGGCTCTCAACGGCCTCATGCTGATCTAGCGAGCGTAGTGATAGCGCTATCAAAATTCAAGCGCGAACTGGAGCGACCTGAACGCAGGTCCAGTTGCGGGGTTTACCCCCTGAAGCGCGGAATCAGCCCGGACCGGGAGCTGCGACTGAGTCGCGTTTGACCAGGACGTGGGCTACGACGTGATCGACCACCACGCGTGCTTCGCCATCCTTGCGGCGACGAATGCTCCGTAGCAGCAGATCGATGGAGGAGGCGGCCATCGCGGCGATGGGCTGGCGGACGGTGGTCAGTTCCGGCCAGACGGTGGTTGCGGTTGGCGTATCGTCGAAACCGACTACGGATATGTCGCGCGGTACATCCATTCCTCTACGGTGAGCAACCGATACGGCGGCTGCCGCCATGTCGTCGTTGCTAGCAAAGATTGCAGTAGGGGGCTTCTTGCGCGCGAGCAATTTCTCGGCCGCTTCCAGGCCAGAGCGATAGGTGAAGAAACCCTGCTGAACCAGGGTCGGATCGACCGGCACGCCGGCCGCCGCCATGGCCGCCTGGAAACCTTCGTAACGCAGCGCGCTGGCGGTCTGGTTGGGATGACCTTTAATGAAGGCGATGCGCGAATGTCCGAAAGAAATCAAATGTTCGGTCATTTCTTGCGCTGCGCGAAAGTCATCGATGCGCACCCCTGAAATATCGGGCTGGAAGCGTCCGGAGGCGATCGCGACGACCGGAATACCTGCGGCCACCAGTTCGGAACAAACCGCTTTGGATTCGCACAGGGGCGGGGGAAGAATCACGCCCGCCACGCTCTGAGCGATCTTTCGAGCGGCGGCCCGCTCGGTCGCGCGCGTCATGTGATCCCAGGTATCGAGCACAAGTTGTGTCGCAGCCTTGCTGGCGCCGTCGAGCGCACCGACCAGCAGCTCACTCAAATAAGCGGAACTCGGGTTTGTATAGATCAATGCGATCCGGGTGCCGGAGGCAGCGGCGAGCGATCGTGCGGCGGCGTTCGGTGTGTAGTTGAGTTCCCGCACCGTGCGCATCACCAGTTCGCGGGTCGCGGCTCGCACATTGGCGTTGCCGTTGACTACTCGCGACACGGTCATCGGCGAGACCCCGGCGCGCTGTGCCACCTCATGGATGGTGACGGCGGCGCTCTTACGGCGCGTCGAAGTAGCCGAGTTTCGGGCTTTACGGGGTGCGTTTTGCATGAAAGTAGTGAGCGGCGACGCCGCGCTCGAATGAATTCAGCACATTATCGCCTTGGAGGTGCGAAGGGTGGAAGCGCGTCGAGCGACCGTGTTACCGTTACCAAAAGTCAGGTAAGCCGATGTTAGGGGGAAAGTGATGGCACCAGGTCATCGTCCGCTGGGTGGCGGGTGCGCGCCTTTGTTTCGAGTAGTCCTGTCGATCTGGGCCATGAGCGCGGCGCTTTTCATGCAGCCCGCTGCCGCCGAAGACGGCTATGAGCTCTGGCTCCGGTATCACTCTCTGCCTGCCGAACAGCGCGCCAGCTATGCCCCCGCGACAACTCAACTCGTGATGCCGACGCCGTCGGCGACCCTGGTTGCTGCAAAAAACGAATTGTTGCGCGGGTTGAAGGGCTTGCTGGAACAACAGCCTGCCGTTGCGGAGCGCGTTTCGGCGCCGGGGCTGCTGATCGGTACGCCGCAGTCGAATGCGCAGATTGGCCAGCTCGACCTTGGATTGAAGGGGCTGTCGCCGCAGGGTTATGTCATTAAACATCGGCGCGTCGATGGCCAGCAGACCGTGGTCATCGCTGCCAATGACGACGTGGGCGTGCTGTACGGCGTGTTCCACTTCCTGCGTCTGTTGCAAACCCAACAGCCGCTCGCGAATCTCAATATCACCGAGTCCACACGAATTCAGCTGCGCATGCTGAATCATTGGGACAATCTGGATCGCACCGTCGAGCGCGGCTATGCTGGCTTTTCGCTGTGGGATTGGCACAAACTGCCGGACTATCTCGATCCTCGCTACACCGATTACGCACGCGCGAACGCATCGATCGGCATCAATGCGACGGTGCTCACCAATGTCAACGCCAACGCCACCGCATTGACCGAGCCGTATCTGCAGAAGGCTGCGGCGCTCGCGAACGTGTTCCGACCCTATGGAATTCGTGTTTTCCTGACGGCCCGCTTCAGTGCGCCGGTCGAGATCGGCGGCCTGAAGACGGCGGATCCCGCCGATCCGGCCGTGCAGCAGTGGTGGAAGGCGAAGGCTGCCGAAGTCTACAAATTCATTCCCGATTTCGGCGGCTTCCTGGTCAAAGCGAACTCCGAAGGTCAGCCCGGCCCGCAGGACTACGGCAGAACTCACGCTGACGGCGCGAACATGCTGGCCGACGCCGTGCAACCTTTCGGCGGCATGGTGATCTGGCGCGCCTTTGTTTATTCGCACGAGCAGCCGGACGACCGGGCCAAGCAGGCTTTCGACGAGTTCGTGCCGCTCGACGGCAAGTTCCGCGACAACGTGATGGTGCAGGTGAAGAACGGTGCGATCGACTTCCAGCCGCGCGAACCGTTCCATCCTTTGTTCGGCGCCATGCCGAAGACGCCGCTGGCCATGGAATTTCAGATCACCAAGGAATACCTGGGCTTCGCGACTCACCTGGTCTATCTCGGCTCGTTCTTCGAAGAGGTGCTGCGCGCAGATACCTACCGTCCGCGCCAGGGGTCGACGGTGGCGAAGGTTCTCGATGGCTCGGTGCATAACTACGCGCACACGGCCATCGCGGGCGTCTCGAACATCGGCACCGATCGCAACTGGAGCGGTGCGCAGTTCGAGCAGGCGAACTGGTACGCCTTCGGCCGCCTCGCCTGGAATCCGATGCTCTCGTCCAAGGATCTCGCCGAAGAATGGGTGCGGATGACGTTCTCGAACGATCCGAAGTTCGTCGCGCCCGTTGTCGGCATGATGATGAAGTCGCACGAAGCCGTCGTCGATTACATGACGCCGCTCGGCCTGCATCATCTGATGGGCCGTGGCCATCACTTCGGCCCTGGCCCGTGGGTGGAAGGCGGTGCCCGCGCGGATTGGACGTCTGTTTATTATCACCGTGCCGATGCAAACGGCATTGGCTTCGATCGCACTAAGACCGGCAGCAACGCCATCGCTCAATACGCGCCGCCGGTGGCTGCGCAGTTCGGCGATATCAAGCGCATCCCCGAGCAGTTCCTGCTGTGGTTTCACCACGTGCCCTGGGACTATCGCACCCGCTCCGGTCGCGGCCTTTGGGACGAGCTGGTGTATCGATACACGCACGGCGTCGACCAGGTCCGTGAGATGAGAAACACATGGCAGGGACTGGCGCCGTTCGTCGATGCCGAGCGTCATTACGAGGTCGCCGCTTTCCTGAAGATTCAGGAGCAGGAGGCGAAGTGGTGGCGCGATGCCAGCATCGCTTACTTCCAGACCTTCTCGAAGCGGCCGCTGCCCGCGGGCTTCGCGCCGCCCGAACATTCGCTCGAATACTACAAATCGCTCGAGTTCCCGTACGCGCCAGGACACTACTGAACATGAGGGCTCGCTGTATGTCGAAGTGGCTCCCAGGCGCGATGTTGTCGGTTGGGGCGGCGTTCGCTGCATCGAGCGCGAATGCAGCGGCATTGCTGCATGACTTGTTTCAGGATCACGTCGTTCTGCAGCGGGATCGGGCCATCAATGTCTGGGGCCGCGCCGCACCGGGCGAGTCGCTGACGGTGACGCTGGCGAGCTCGAGCGTACAGACGAAGGCCGATTCGACCGGGCTGTGGCGCTCCAGTCTGCCGAGCATGAGTGCGGGCGGTCCACATCAGCTGTCGGTCAGCGCGGCTTCGGGCGAGAAGCAGGTCGTCGACGATGTGATGATCGGCGACGTTTGGCTGTGCTCGGGACAGTCCAACATGGTTCTGCAGATCCATCGAGCACTCGACTCTCGTTCCGAGATTCTCAACTCCAAGAACGACTCCATCCGCATGCTCACGGTGCCGCTGGCGAACAATCCGGCTCCGCAGTACGGCTTCGCCAGCCCCGTGCAGTGGCTGAAAGCGTCACCGACCACCGTGCCGGAGTTCTCGGCAGTTTGTTTGTACTTCGCGCGCGAGATGCAGAAGAAAGACAAAGTGCCGATGGGCTTGATCGCTGCGGCCTGGGGCGGTTCGAAGATTCAGTCGTGGATGACGGCGCCCGCGCTGCGCTCCATGGGCAGCTACGACCGAGCGCTGGATGCACTGGCGCTGTCGAGCAAGGATCCGATCGGAGCGTATGCAAAGTGGGCCGGCATCTGGGAAGGATGGTGGCGCGAACGAACCAACGATCGGCCCGGTAACGAGCCGTGGAGCGCCAAGCCCGCTGGAGAGTGGAAGCCCGCGCCGATAGAGCGCGGCTACTGGGAAGAGTGGGGCGTGCCCGAGTTGGCCAAGTACGACGGCATGCTGTGGTATCGAACGACTGTGACTTTGACCAAGTCACAGGCCCAGCAGCAGGCGACGCTGGCCTTGGGCCGCGTCGATGAGTCCGATCAGGTGTGGATCAACGGCAGGTTGGTCGGCGCTGCGGGCCCAGGTGGCGAGAAATCTTATGCGTTGCCGCCGAAGGTGCTGCGTGCCGGAGAGAACACCGTCGTCGTCAGCGTGCTCGACACCTATGCCAGCGGTGGTTTGCCCGGCCCGATGGAAAGTCGTGCGCTGCGCTTCGCCGATGGATCGAGCGTCGTGCTCGACAAGGAATGGCGCTACCAGTTGCCGCCGGCAAATGCAGCGTATCCGATGCGTGCGCCGTGGGAAGCGACTGCCGGATTGGGCGTGATTCACAACGGCATGGTCGCGCCGCTGTCGAATCTCAGTCTGCGTGGTGTTCTCTGGTACCAGGGCGAATCCAATACCGATGAAGGCGATCGATACCAGGAGTTGTTGACTCGTTTCATGGCGGATTGGCGCGCGCAGTTCGGCGCTGACCTGCCGATCTTCGTAGTGCAACTCGCGGGCTACGGGGCAGCCTCCACTCAACCCACCGAGAGTGGCTGGGCGAAGACGCGAGAAGCGCAGCGCCTTGCCGTCAATGCAGATCGAAATGCGGGCCTGGCTGTTGCCGTCGATCTGGGCGAGTACACCGACGTTCATCCAGCGAACAAACAAGAGGTCGCGCGCCGTCTTGCTCGCGCGGCCCGGCATGTTCTGTACAAGGACGCTGCTCCGCCGTCCGGTCCTGTGCCGGTGAGCGCACGCCGCGAGGGTGATTCGGTGTCCGTAGAGTTCACGGACATCACCGGAAAGCTCGTGGCCTATAGCGCCACGCGTCCGATCGGCTTCGAGACATGCGGCGCTGCTGTGGACACCTGCGAGTACGCGGAAGCGACGATTCAAGGGCAGCGAGTGCTATTGAAGAGTCCGAACTCCGGGACCGCGACGCGCGTCCGCTATTGCTGGGCCGACAGCCCCGTCTGCACGTTATACGACGAAGTGCCGCTGCCGGCGGGCCCGTTCCAGATCGAGGTTGGTGATGAAAGTTGAGCAGCCGCCCGCAGTGGCCGGCTCGAGTCGCGACCGGGAGATCGTCGACGCCAAGGTGATCGTGACCTGTCCGGGTCGCAACTTCGTGACGTTGAAGATCGTGACGCGCTCGGGAATCACCGGCCTGGGCGACGCCACGCTCAACGGCCGTGAATTGGCCGTTGCGGCGTATCTCAAAGAGCACATCGTTCCCAATCTGATCGGCAGGGATGCGGGTCGTATCGAAGACACCTGGCAGTTTTTCTATCGCGGCGCCTATTGGCGTCGTGGCCCTGTGACGATGACCGCCATCGCCGCAGTCGACGTGGCTCTGTGGGACATCGTTGCGAAGCTTGCAGGCTTGCCGCTGTATCAAATGCTCGGTGGCCGTTCTCGGGAGGGTGCGCTCGTATACGCGCACGCAAACGGTCGCGATATCGCCGAGACCAGCGACGAAGTCCGTCGTTACATGGAGATGGGCTTCCGGGCGATTCGCGCCCAATGCGCCGTGCCAGGCCAGGCAAAGACATACGGAGTCGCGAGCAACAGCAAAGCATACGAGCCGGCCGAGACTCAGCTGCCTCTGGAAACGCGATGGTCCACGCCGAAGTACCTGGAGATCGTGCCGAAGCTGTTCGAACAATTGCGCATCGATCATGGCAACGATGTCGAGCTGCTGCACGACGGCCACCACCGGATGACGCCGATCGAGGCGGCGAGGCTGGCGCGTAGCCTCGAGCCGTACCGCCTGTTCTGGTTGGAAGACGCCACACCTGCGGAAAACCAGCAGGCTTTCGAGCTGATCCGGCATCACTCCGTCACCCCGCTCGCCGTCGGCGAGGTGTTCAACTCGATCTGGGACTGCAAACATCTGATCGAAAATCAGCTCATCGATTACATCCGCACGACCATCGTGCATGCGGGCGGCATCACACACGTCCGCCGCCTTGCAGATTTCGCATCGCTATATCAGGTGCGCACGGGTTTCCACGGTGCGACCGATCTATCGCCGGTGTGTATGGGAGCGGCCCTGCATTTCGACACCTGGGCGCCGAACTTCGGCATCCAGGAATGGATGCACCACGCCAGCCAGACCGATGAAGTGTTTCCGCACGACTATCGCTTCCGCGATGGCCGATTGCATTGTGGCGAATCGCCGGGGCACGGCGTGACCCTCGATGAAGAGCTCGCCGCGAAGTATCCGTACTCGCCCAAACAACTACCTATCGCTCGTCTCGAAGACGGCTCAATGTGGGATTGGTAACTATGCGCTACACCCAGTCAGGATCGACGAAACTTGCCTTGGCCGTTGCCGCGCTGCTGTCAGTTTCACTGACGGCATCCGCCGAACAGCCGGCCTACAAAGATCTGAACAAGTCGTTCGAGGAACGCGCGGCCGACCTGGTGTCGCGCATGACCTTGGAGGAGAAGGTCGCACAGATGGGCAACGCCGCGCCGGCCATCCCGCGGCTCGATGTGCCCGAGTACGAATGGTGGAACGAAGCACTGCACGGCGTGGCTCGAGCCGGTGCGGCAACTGTGTTTCCGCAGGCCATCGGCCTTGCGGCCACGTTCGATGAGAAACTGATGTTGCAGATCGCGACCGCGATCAGTGACGAGGCGCGCGCCAAACATCATGAGTTCGATCGTCGTGGTCTGCGCAAGCGCTATCAGGGCCTGACGTTCTGGTCGCCGAACATCAATATCTTCCGCGATCCTCGCTGGGGGCGCGGACAGGAAACCTACGGCGAAGACCCCTGGCTCACCGCGCGAATGGGCGTTGCCTTCGTCAAGGGACTGCAGGGCGACGATCCGAAATACCGCAAGGTCGACGCCACCGCGAAGCACTTTGCCGTCCACAGCGGACCGGAAGCCGATCGACATTTCTTCGACGTTCATCCGAGCGAGCGCGACCTGTACGAGACGTATCTGCCTGCGTTCCAGGCGCTGGTGCAGGAAGGCAAAGTTGCCTCGGTGATGGGCGCTTACAACCGCGTCTACGGCGAGTCGGCATCCGCCAGCCCCCGATTGCTCCAGCAGATTCTGCGTAAAGACTGGGGTTTCAATGGCTACGTCGTCTCGGACTGCGATTCCATCGAAGATATCTTCCTGCATCACAAGATCGTTGCGACGGCGCCTGAAGCTGCCGCGCTGGGCGTGCGCTACGGCTGCGAACTGGATTGCGGCAAGACCTACGACCAGCTCATTCCGGCCGTGAAGCAGAATCTGGTGAGCGAGCAGGAGATCGACGAGGCGGTCCGCAAGCTCATGCTCACTCGCTTCCAGCTCGGCATGTTCGATCCGCCCGAGCGCGTGCGTTGGGCGCAGATTCCGTACTCGGTCAACCAGTCGCCCGAGCACGATCAATTGGCCAGACGCGCAGCGCAGTCGTCCATCGTGATGCTGAAGAACGACGGCATGTTGCCGCTGTCACGCGACATCAAGACGCTGGCCGTCATCGGCCCGACGGCGGATGAAGTCATGTCGCTGCTCGGCAATTATTACGGCACACCGGCAGCGCCCGTGACGATTCTGCAGGGCATTCGCGATGCGGTGGGCAAGCAGACCAAAGTGGTCTACTCGCGTGGCACGGACCTCGTGGAAGGTCGTGAAGAGCCGCGCGCGGTGCCGGTGATCGATTCGAGCTTTCTGCGACCTGACGCGAACTCGAAAGAACAGGGCCTCAAGGGCGAGTATTTCCGCGGTCGAGATCTTGCCGGCGAGCCGGTGCTGACTCGAGTCGATTCGCGAATTGCATTTCGTTGGGATCGCGGGGCGCCGACAGACGATCTGGCTGCGCGAGGCGAGCTGACGAATGAGCAGGCGCTGGCGGGCGACGATTTCAGCGTTCGCTGGACGGGTGAGCTGCTGCCGCCGACATCGGGCAAGTACGACCTGGTGGTCGGCGCGAACGATGGCGTGCGTTTGTATATCGACGACCGCTTGATCGTCGACGGCTGGGAACAGAACGAGCGCGTCAAGAGCCATACCGCCAGCGTCGATCTCGAAGGCGGTCGCGCCTATCGGATCAAGCTGGAATATTTCGAGGACATCCGCGACGCCGAGATTCGCCTCGGCTGGCAACGCCCCGGCGCCAAGGCGCCTTTCGAAGAGGCGGTGGAAGCAGCTCGCTCTGCCGACGCGGTGGTGTTCGTCGGCGGTCTGACGGGCGATGTCGAAGGCGAAGAGATGAAGGTCAACTATCCTGGCTTTGCCGGGGGCGACCGTACCGATCTGCGCCTGCCCGGCAGCCAGCGCAAGCTGCTCGAAGCGCTGCAGGCCACGGGCAAACCCATTGCGCTGGTACTGACGGGTGGCTCGGCGCTCGCCGTCGACTGGGCGCAACAGCGTCTGCCTGCGATCGTGATGGCGTGGTATCCGGGGCAGCGTGGCGGCAATGCGGTGGCGGATGTGTTGTTCGGCGATGTGAATCCGTCCGGTCGTCTGCCCGTGACGTTCTACAAAGAGAACGAGAAGCTGCCGGCGTTCGATGACTATGACATGCAGGGCCGCACCTATCGGTACTTCACCGGACAGCCGCTGTATCCGTTCGGCCACGGACTTTCATACACGCGCTTCGAATACTCGAATCTGAAGCTGGATCGCGCGAACGTCGCTCCCGATGGCACGATCCAGGCGTCGCTCACAGTGAAGAACGTGGGCCAGCGTGCGGGTGAGGAAGTCGTGCAGCTCTATGTGGCGCCGAAGGATTCCAAACAGCCGTGGGCCAACAAAGATCTGCGCGGTGTGAAGCGGGTTGCGCTGAAGCCGGGCGAGGCGGGCACCGTCAGCTTCGCGCTAAAGGCGTCCAGCGATCTGCTTCACTACGACGTGAACGCGAAGCAGTACTCGGTTGCTGCCGGCAAGTATGAAGTTCAGGTGGGTGCATCGAGCGCGGATATTCGCGCACGACAGACATTCGAAGTGAAACGTTGATGGAACGCTGGCGTCCGCCCAGGCGGCGGACGCCAGCTTCGCCGATCAGTCGGCGATGGTCACAGTCGCGGACTTCAGATCGGCCGAGTTGGGACCGGTCATGATGGTGAACTCGCCGGGCTCGACCACGTACTTCATCTCCTGGTTCCAGTACGCGAAGGCCTCCTTGGCCAGGGTGAATTCGACGCTCGTCGAAGCGCCCGGCTGCAGCGAAACGCGACGGAATGCCTTGAGCTCTTTCACCGGCCGCGTGATCGTGCTTGCGACATCGCGCACGTACAGCTGCACGACCTCATCGCCTGGCATCGAGCCGGTGTTGCGAACGTCCACGGACACTGTCACGTTGCCATCGACGCCGATGCGAGCGCTCGAGAGTTTCGGCTCGCCGAGCTCGAACTTCGTGTAGGACAGACCGAAGCCGAATGGAAACAACGGCTCTTTCGAATCGAAATGGTAGCCGCGATGCGCGCTCGGCTTCTGGTTGTAGAAGAATGGCACCTGTCCGATGTCGCGAGCCACGGTGACCGGTAGCTTGCCGCCTGGATTGACGTCGCCAAACAGTACGTCGGCAAGCGCGGTGCCGCCTTCCTGGCCCGCATACCAGCCTTCGAGCACGCCGTTGGCTTTCTCCACCACCTCGGGAATCGACAGCGGCTGACCGTTGATCAGCACCACGACGACCGGCTTGCCCAGAGCAAACATCGCCTGCGCCAGCTCGTTCTGCTCGCCGGTGAGGCCGAGCGTCAGGCTGTCGCCGAGATGATTCTTCGCCCAGGCCTCGCGATGCAGGGCGCTGCTGCCGCCGATGGCCAGCACGATGGCATCGGCGCCGCGTGCGACTTTCTCTGCTTCCTTGATTCGCTCGAGATTGTCTTCCCGGCTGGCGCGGACGACTTCGTCTGTGTACCAATCGCCGCTTTCCGTGAGGCGCACACCTTCGGCCGAGACGACATTCACGCGCTGGCCGACCTTGGCCTTGATGCCATCGAGCAACGTAACGACGTGCTTGGGAACGTTCGAATAGCCGCCGAGCTCGACACGTGCGGCGTTCGGGCCGATGACAGCCAATGTTTTCAACCCCTCGGCGCGCAGCGGCAGTACGCCGTCGTTCTTCAACAGAACGATGGATTTGTGGGCCGCCTCGAGCGCCAGTGCACGAGCCTCGGCATTGCCCGTGATCTTTTCAGCGTATTTGGCGTCTGCAAAAGGCTGCTCGAACAGGCCGGCGAGGAACTTCAGGCGCAGCATGTCCCTGACGGCTCGATCGATCTCCGCTTGTTGAATGCGGCCTTCGGCGAGCGCCTTGGGCAGCAGCGCGAAGCTGCCCCCGTTGGGCAGATCGGAGGAAACGCCGGCTCGCAACGCGCGAACCGCGGCGTCGATCGGATCGGTCGTGACGTGATGAACGTCGATCAGCTCTTTGATCGCCAGGTAGTCGCTGACAATCGCTCCTTTGAAGCCCATCTCGCCGCGCAGGATGTCCTGCAGCAGCCAGCGGTTGTCGTGCGAGGGCACTCCATCGATTTCATTGTACGAAGGCATTACCGCCTGCGCGTTGGCGGCGACCGCAGCCCGGAAGGGCGGGAAGAACACTTCGCGAAGGATGCGCTCGGAGATATTCGCTGGTCCGACGTTGGTGCCGCTTTCCGGCTGGCCGTGACCTGTCATGTGCTTGAGTGTCGCGAACACTCGGTCCTTCGGAAGCGGCAGCGTCGTGCCCTGGAACCCGCGCACGGCCGCTACGCCCATCGTGCTCACGAGATACGGATCTTCGCCGTATGTTTCTTCGAACCGACCCCAGCGCGGATCCCGCGCGACATCCACCACTGGAGCGAGCACCAGATGCGCGCCGCGAGCGCGAATCTCACGAGCTACGACCGTAAAGATGCGTTCCAGTAGCTGCGGATCCCAGCTGCTGGCAAGAGCAATGGCTTGCGGGAAGTGCGTGCCGCCCAGTGCCTGATAGCCATGCAGCCCTTCTTCATGAAACAGAACGGGAATGCCGAGGCGCGTATTGCGGGTGGCATGGCGCTGGATGGCATTGATCAGTTCGACGGTCTCGCGCTCGTTTAGAAACGGCGTCTGCAGCGGGCTGCCGACGTTCTGACGATCGCTGGGGCGAGTGAAGTGCCCGATACCGGCTGGATACAAGCGCTCCGCGGCTGCGGGGACGAAATTCCCCTTGGCGTCGAGCAGTTCGTTCTTTCGAGTCCAGACCGCGGTGATTTGCGCGATCTTCTCTTCCAGGGTCATGCGCGAGAGCAGATCCTCGACGCGCTCTTCGACCGGCGCCGCCGGGTCCTTATATATGGGACGTTCGCTGCGTGACTGCGCGGATGCCCCCGTCGCGATCAAGATCGCGGCGATCAGGACGCCGGATATTCTAGTCGGATTACGCATGCACTGGCCCGCCGTGGCCAGCTTTGAAGCTCGCTCCATGGATCCCCCTACGGTTGTTGAACGGACTGAAAGCAGCCCGCGTCTGACTGTATTTTGATAACGGTATCATTAGCTCAGGCCATCGCTCGGGGTCAATCGTCTCTGCGCATTTCCGCCCGGCCGCCACCGTGAATCATTGTGGTGCGCCAACATCATTCCCGAATCGCGGTGTTTTCAGACGAATTCGTTTTATGGCCTCAACGCGACAACGAGTGCGGAGTCGGGCTTGAAAGCTTTGTGATGAATCGCTCGCTTGGTACGGTTGCAATTCCAGAATTGTGAGCGCTATCATCAAATCGCCTTCGCTAAAGCTGCGATGGCGGCCGCCGGCAATGCGGTGGTCAAGATAAAGATCGATCGCAGGGGGAGAGAACGATGCTCATGCTTCGGTTCTTTGTTGTCACTGTCGCTGCCGCTGCAGCGGCGGAATCCCTCCCTATGCGACGCCTGCGCCATCCGGCGCAAGCCTTATGCCGATGTCACTGGGATCTGTAACGTTCGGGAGGGGGATTGTGAGTACTCGCAAATTGAACGATGGGCGCGCCGCCCGCAGTAAAGTGCTGACCATTTGTATCGCCGCCGTGCTGGGTCAAGCGCAGTTCGCGCAAGCTCAGGACGCGGCCAGCCAGACAGAGCTGGAGGAAGTGGTCGTCACGGGCTACCGCCAGAGTCTGGAGAGCTCCACCACCGCCAAGCGCGATGCCGTGGGCTTCGTGGACGCGATCTTTGCCGAAGACATCGGCAAGTTCCCCGATACCAACATTGCCGAGTCCTTCAATCGCATCCCCGGCATCACCATCAATCGCGAAACCTCGGGCGAAGGCCTGAATATCGCGATCCGCGGCCTCGGCACGAACTTCACCAAGGTGTTGTTGAACGGTGCGCCGGTCGCCGTGGCATCCACGGGTCGAACCGACGCGCAGAGCACGAACCGCGAAGTCGATCTGGACATGTTCCCGACCGAGTTGTTCTCGCAGCTGACCGTGAGCAAGACGCCCACCGCAGCCATGCTGGAAGGTGGCGCTGCCGGTACCGTGAATATGCGCAGTGCGCGGCCTTTCGATAATGAAGGCGGACATATCGCTTATTCGATCCAGGGAATCGACAACAGCAACGCCGATTCGATGGGCGGCCGCGGCTCCTTCGTCGCCAGCAACACCTGGGGCAACTTCGGTGTGCTGGTCGGCGTAGCCGGCGTGCACAACAAAGTGAAGACCACCGGCTTCGAAACCATCGGCTGGACCAATCCCAATCTCACCACGCCCAACGCCGACAGGTCCCTCGCCGACTCGCAATGTCGGCTCGGGTCGGCGTGCAATTCCACCGGTGGCGGCAATTTCACGATTCCGGCCACCGTGCCCATGAACGCAGGCAATGGGCTGACGTTCGGCACGGTGATCAATCAGGACCTGCTGCTGCAGCTCAATCCGGGCCTGACGCTGCAGCAGATCGACAACGCGATCATTCCGCGACTGGGCCGGCCCGCGGTGATCGAAGGCGATCGCGATCGTTACAACGCCGTTGCGGCGTTCGAATTCCGTCCCACCGACAACTTCCATGCCTACCTCGACACGATGTACGGCAAGAAAGAAAACGACCTGGAACGCATCGACATGAACCTGGTCGGGCGCAACGGCGCCATCATTCCGATCAACATGCAGGTGGACCGCGACGACTGCTCGCAGGGCTGCGTGGTGACCAGCGCCACGTTCGCCAATGCGCAGGCGTTCCTCGAGTATCGGCCGTTCATCGAAGACACCGAATTCTTCGGCGCCAACCCGGGCTTCAGCTGGCAGCTCACCGACAAGCTGAGCATGAACTGGCAGGCCGACTACACGCGCAGCGAGTTCCGTCGCGAGTCACCGACCTTCCTGGTCAGCACGCCGGCGAGTTCGGGCATGACGGTGAACTACACCAACAACGGTGGCATTCCCACCATCCAAAGCAGCCGCGATCTGAACAATCCGGCGAACTTCGGTTGGGATGGCGGCCGCGTCAACATGCAGGACGAGGAGCGCGAGACCGAGACCAAGGGCACGCGTGCCAGCCTGACGTGGGGCGACAGCGCATTCAGCGTCAGCTTCGGCGGCGCGTACGACGACGTGGAACGTCGGATTCGCGCGTTCGACAACAGCCAGGCCTGGCAGAACGCAACGTGCGGTAACAATCCGAACGTCTTCCTGGAGGCGCCGAACACTCAGCCGCGATGCCTGGGCCTGAATCAGCCGGGCGCCGGTGTTACGGGCGATCCGACGTACCCGGGCTTGGGCACGGGTGCATCGGTAGGCTCTCCCGCGCTCGTCTATCAGGGCTCGTTGATTCCGCAATCCTCGCTCGTCAACTATCTGCGACCGGGCCCGGGATTCATCACCGCCGACTGGGCTTCTTTCGCGCGTGATTCGCAATACGCGGCGTTCCATGCAGGTGCGCCAGAAGCGGGCTCTTCGAACACTGGCGCCAACGGCGGCTTGATTCGCGAACAGACCACCGGCTTCTACACCGAGGCCAACGGCGACATCGACTTCCTCGACCGGCGGCTGCGTTACAACGTGGGTGTGCGCTACGTTCGCACCGATCAGACGGTCGGTGGCCGCGTCTCCATCAGCGATCCTCGCAACACGCTGCCCGACGGCTCGTCGATTGCGGATGGCTCGCGCTATCCGAACGTCGTGAACTTCGTCGAGACCGAGCGCAAGTACGACAACTGGCTGCCTTCCGCGAGCGTCGCTTACAACGCGTTGGACAACCTGATCGTCCGTGCATCGGCGTCGCGCTCCATGACGCGTGCGAATCCGAACGACATGCTGCCCGGCCTGGGTTTCAGCACTCCCTCGGCGGATGTCGGCTCGGTCGGCAATCCCGACCTGAAGCCTTTCCTTTCCGACAACATCGACCTCGGCGTCGAGTTCTACACCGGCAGGGAAGGTTACGTCGGCGTGACCGGGTTCCTGAAAGACATCGAGGGCTTCACCGTCCTTGGTTCGCGCACCGTACCGTTCAGCGAGCTGGCGATCTACGGCGTCACTTTCGACAGCCTCACCGTCACTCAGCAGGACGCCATCAACTCACGTGGCGGCCCGAATGCGGCCACCGTCGTGTTGAATCAACAGGTCAATGCCGACGGCAAGCTCAAGGTGGAAGGCCTGGAGTTCAACTGGGTGCAGCCGCTCGACTTCCTGCTCGCGGATTTCGGCCTCGATGGTTTCGGCTTCACGGCCAACTACACCATCGTCGATCAGAAGGGCAAAGGTCAGGTGCCGGCGGTGGCGGTGGGCGTCGCACCGGAAACCTACAACGCGACTGTCTACTACGAGAAGAACGGCATCAGCGCGCGCCTGTCGACCACGTTCTCCGAAGGCACGCAGGTTTCCGGCCTCAACCAGAACGGCATTGCCAGAGCCGCGCTGTTCAGCGACGACTACCAGCAGTGGGATTTCTCCTCGAGCTTCGACTTCGCGACCATGTTCGGCTGGTCCGACATGGTGCCGCAGCTGACGGTGGATGTGATCAATCTGTTCGACGAAGAGCAGCGCCAGTACTTCCAGTTCCCGAACGCGACGTTCACTCAGTATGAACCGGGCCGCACGGTGATCGTCGGTCTGCGCGGGAGGTTCTGACCAGGTAGGGACCAGTACGCACGGAGCACCTTACGTTCGCGGCCCGAGAGACCCTCGGGCCGCGGCGAGTTGAACCAAGAATTTCGGGGATCGACATGAATGTTAATTCCATCCCCCGCGGCAGCGTCATCGACTTCAAGCAGGAGGCGCACCTGGCGCACCGCGACGCCATCGGCGGAGGCTGCAACAAACGCTGATCGAGAGTCGTCGGTGGGGTGCTGTCGTTTACCCCCGGTGGCATGACCCATCGGCGCCGTTGACGGCAGGAGATGCAACTCTCCTGCCGTTTTTTTATGCCCGCGGCCACCGTCAAAACCGTCCGGCAGCGCGCGGCGAATCTGCACAAGGATTGTGAACCACGCCCGCCGGCGACGCTCCAATCAGGGAATGCCTTAGGGGCGCAGCTGTCGCGATTTGCGAACTGCACCGCTGTGCAAGCGCCAAAGTTTTACATAGTCTTGCCCTCAAGCTTCCGCCCGTTTGCGAGTTTCATGAAGACGACCTCGTATCGCCTCGGCCTATTGTTGTTGCTCACATCGTTCGCGATGGCGCTGGCGTTGCCGGCGCGCGCCAGCAATCACAGCGAGCATTTCGTGCGCCCGGCGGAACTGGAAGCGGACATCGCGTTCTGGCGCCGGATCTACACTGAAGTCACGACTGCGGGCGGTCTGCTGCACGATCCGGTGGACTTGAGCGTCGTCTATGAAAAGCTGCAATTCCCCTCGGACATAGCGCCGAAGACGCGCACCCAGCGCATCGAAGAGGCCAAGAAGAAATACGCTCGAATCCTGGATCGGCTTGCCAGCGGCGCCGACGACCTGAGCGAGGAGGAGCTGCGCGTTCAGGCGCTCTGGCCGAAGAACACGCGCCGTTCACGTTTCGAGCAGGCTTCCGAAGAGGTGCGCTTCCAGCTGGGTCAGGCCGACCGTTTCCGTGAAGGGCTGGTGCGCTCGGGCGCCTGGTACGCCCACATCGCCGATACATTCGAGAAGATGGGTTTGCCGCGCGAGCTTGCCTCGCTGCCGCACGTCGAGTCGTCGTTCAACACGTATGCCTATTCCAAGGTCGGCGCCGCCGGCATGTGGCAGTTCATGCGCAGCACGGGCCGCCGCTTCCTGCGCATCGACGCAGCGGTCGACGAGCGGCTCGATCCATATCGTTCCACCGAGGCGGCGGCGCGCTTCCTCGAGCAGAACTACATCATTCTCGGCAGCTGGCCGCTCGCGCTGACTGCTTATAACCACGGTCCTGGCGGTATGAAGCGGGCCCAGGAACAGCTCGGCACCAGCGACATCACGACCATCGTGCGCAAGTACAACAGCCGGTCGTTCGGCTTTGCTTCGCGCAATTTCTATCTCGCGTTCCTGGCAGCTCTGGAAATCGACCAGAACCCGGAGAAATATTTCCCCGGCATCCGTCGCAATGCGGCGGACAACAGCGTGGTGTTGAAACTGCCGCAGCCGATTCCCGCCAGCCGCCTTGCCAGCACGCTCGAGATGGATCGCGAGGAGCTGCGTCGATTGAACCCGGCGCTGCTGAACAGCGTTTGGAGAGGCGCACGCCACGTGCCGAAGGGATATGAGTTCCGAGTGCCTCCGCATATCGATCTGTCGACGGTGATGGCCAAACTGAACACAGCGGGCGCGGCCGAAGCTGTCTCGGTCGCTCTTGCCGAATCGCAGCACCGCGTTGAGAGCGGCGAGACGCTGTCGGGCATCGCGAGTCAGTACGGCGTCAGTCAGCAGTCGCTGGCGGAGCTGAACGATCTGAATCGCCCGTATCGTTTGCGAGTCGGTCAGGTGCTGGAGCTGCCCTCCAGGGGCACTCGTCCAGCCGCGACCGTTGCGAAGGCGTCGAAAGAAACACCACCGCCCGCGCTGCCTTCCGCCAGGCCGACGCCCCCGACGGGCGTGGTCGGCGCGGAGAGCTATGTGGTTCGTCGCGGCGACACGCTGGGCAAGATCGCGAAGAAGCATGGTCTGACCGAAGACCAGCTGATGGAGATGAACAGCATCCGCAATCGCCAGTTCATCTACGAAGGTCAGGTGCTCGCCCTGGTGGCGTCGGCGCGCGCCAAGCCGCCGGTGGAAGCTGAAGTACCGGTGGCGACGATCGCTGCAGTGAGCGAGCCGCCGTCCGAAGCCGAAGCGGTCGAGCCGGTGTCGGAGCGCGAAGCCGATGAAATCGGCCCGGCGCTGGTGCCTGGCACGCAGACGGCGGCGTCGGCCGACCCCAGCGATTACAGCGTCAAAGACAACATGGCGATCGTGCAGGCGGCCGAGACTCTCGGCCACTACGCCGAATGGCTGGATGTGCGCGCCAGCCAGCTGCGCCAGCTGAACCGCATCTCGATGGGGACGCCGGTCGTGATCGGCCGCAAAGTGAAGCTGGATTTCTCCAAGGTTACGCCCGACCAGTTCGAGGCGCGCCGCGCGGAATATCACCGGGCCCTGCAGGAAGCGTTCTTCACGCAGTTCCGTATTCAGGGCACGAGCGAGCACAGGATCAAGCGGGGTGAGTCGGTGTGGGTGCTGGCTCAGCAGCGCTACAACATTCCGATCTGGCTGCTGCGCCAGTACAACCCGGATCTCGACCTCGGCTCGCTGCAGCCCGGGGCACGTCTGGTGATTCCGGTGGTCGAAGCCACGGGTGCTACGGAGCCATCGGCTTGAAGTCGATCCAACTGAGTCTGCTTGCGATGGCGGCCGTGCTGGCGGGCGGCTGCATGAGTGTGCAGCTGTACGACGGGCCGAAGCGCGATCGGGACGAAGTGGCGCGCATCACGGGCGATCCGGTCGTCACCGCGGGCTCGCCGGTCACCGTGATCTTGCGGCAGGTCGACGGGCACGACATCGGCCTCACGCAGACTTCGGTCGAAGTTCTGGAAGGCAAGCACAACCTGCTGGTGGACTGCCGGATCGCCGAGACCAAGGGCGGTTCGCGCCATTCGCTGGATGTAGAGGTCTATGGCGGCCGCAAATACCGGCTGCGCGCCGAAACCGGCCCGGCCCTGCGCGAATGCACCGGTGTGACACTCGAATCCCAGGACTGAATGGGATCCAAATCACGGTTTTTCCGCCACGTGTCGCGAAGATACACATGGAGGATGCCCTACAGGCCCAATCGTGCCGTAGGCGAGCCGACATAAGTCTCAGCCACGCTATACTCCGCTAGCGTTGACCATCGCCACACCTATGCCGCGAAAAACTGCCGCCCTAGTCACCGCTTCGTTGGTTCTTCTCGCCGCCGCCCCGGTGCGCGCGGAAACGCCATTGCAGTCCTCGGCGCTGGTCTCCTCCAGCGTCGAAGCCGCGCTGCCGCTGGCGGACAAGGTCGTGGTCCACAAGGGCGAGCGCAAGCTGTATCTGATGAGCAATGGCGCCCCGCTCAGAACCTTCAGGATCGCGCTGGGGCTGCGCCCGGAAGGTCACAAGCAGTTCGAAGGCGACTTCCGCACGCCCGAGGGCAGTTATCGCCTGACCCGCCGGAATCCGAACAGCGAATATTTTCTTTCCATCCTGGTCGACTATCCGAACGAGAAGGACGTGAAGCGCGCCCGCGCCCAGGGTCAGCGTCCGGGCGGTGCGATCATGATCCACGGCCAGCCGAACACTCCGAAGAAGACTCGCGACTACTACGCGAATGTCGACTGGACCGAAGGCTGCATCGCCGTGTCCAATTCGGACATGGTGGAAATCTGGTTGATGACGCCGCCCGATACGCCCATAGAGATCCTGCCGTGAAAGAGAGCTCACGATGAAGGCGCCGTCCAACGATGGACGCGCCTCGGCCTCGGTTTCCGTAACCCAGTCCGAACCCGAAGGAGTGGTCGACGCCAGAGTCTCGCCGCTGGGCAGCCTGGAAAATCTATCGCAGCGTGAAGTGCAGCAGCTGCTCAGCTCGGGGCGGGGCGGCGTTTACGATCTGTTCCGCCGCTGCGCGCTGGCGGTGCTCAGCTCGGGCCTCGAGTCCGACGACGTGCGCGCCATCTTCGATCGCTACAAGGATTTCGAGATCCGGCTCGGCCGCCAGGCCTGGGGCATCAAGCTCGAGGTGAAGAACGCGCCGGCGAGCGCCTTCGTCGACGGCTCGATGATCCGCGGCATCAAGGAACATCTGTTCGCGGTCCTGCGCGACATCGTCTATATCCACGATGCGATTCTGGGCAGCCAGCGCTTCGATCTGACCGATTCGGCCAGCGTCACCAACGCGGTCTATCACATCCTGCGCAACGCGCGGATCCTCGACTACAAGGGCCGGCCGGATCTGGTGGTCTGCTGGGGCGGCCATTCCATAAGCTCGGTGGAGTACGACTACACCAAACGCGTCGGCTACGAGCTCGGCCTGCGTGCGCTCAGCGTTTGCACCGGCTGCGGGCCGGGAGCGATGAAGTGGCCGATGAAAGGCGCCACCATCGGTCACTCCAAGCAGCGCATTCGCGAAGGGCGTTACATCGGCATGACCGAGCCCGGCATCATCGCCGCCGAGCCGCCGAATCCCATCGTCAATCAGCTGGTCATCATGCCGGACATCGAGAAGCGTCTCGAAGCCTTCGTTCGCTGCGCGCACGCCATCATCGTGTTCCCGGGCGGCGCCGGCACGGCTGAAGAGATTCTGTACCTGCTCGGCATCCTGCTCGATCCCGCCAATGCCGAGCAGCCCTTGCCGGTGATCTTCACCGGCCCGCCGTCGTCCGCCGAATATTTCGGGCAGATCGATCGTTTCATCGGCGCGACCTTGGGCGAGGCTGCACGCAGTCGATACAAGATCATCATCGGCGATCCGCCGCAGGCCGCTCGCGAAGCGTACAAGGGCATCGAGGCGGTGCGCGAATACCGACGCAGCAAGAGCGACGCCTACAACTACAACTGGCTGCTGAAGATTCCCGAAGAGTTCCAGCGTCCGTTCGAGCCTTCGCACGAGGCCATGGCGCGCCTGGAACTGCGTCGGGATTTGCCGTCGCATGTGATGGCCGCCAATCTGCGCCGCGCGTTCTCCGGCATCGTCGCCGGCAACGTCAAAGAAAACGGCATTCACGCCATCGAGGAACGAGGGCCTTTCGAACTGCACGGCGACAAGGAAGTGATGACGCTGCTCGATGAGCTGCTGTCGGCCTTTGTGCGGCAAAAACGCATGAAGCTCGCGGGCGAATACAAGCCCTGCTATCGGCTGGTCGCATGAGCAAAGTTTCCCAGACTTATCGCTTCACCTTGCCGGATGCACAGGAACGGGTTTTCGAACTGGAGATGGATCGCGATACGGCGGAGCTGTCTGCGCCGAATGCGTCGCAGCCGCCCGCGTGGACTGCGCTCGGCTTCAATCAATGCGCCGGTTGTCCTCTCAATGCTGCCGAGTCGCCGCATTGTCCCGCCGCCTTGCAGCTCGCCGGCGTGATCGACGGGTTCACCGACATCGTTTCCTACGACAAGGTGAAGGTGAGTGTGGAGAGCGAAGAGCGCGAGGTGTCCGCGACGCTGGCCGCCCAACAGGCGCTCGCTTCACTCATGGGTTTGATCATGGCGTCGAGCGGCTGCCCGCGTACTGCCGTGTTTCGCCCGATGGCGCGCTTTCATCTGCCCTTCTCGAGCGAATCGGAAACCGCGTATCGAGTGGCGTCGATGTATCTGCTGGCACAACACTACGCTGCACGCGAAGGTGCGCCGGCGGATTTCGTGCTCAACGATCTCGAGCGAGTGTACCGAGGCGTGCACGAAGTGAATCGCGGGATGGCGACTCGTCTGCGCGCCGCGAGCCGGCAGGATGCGATCGTCAACGCAGTGGTGCTGCTCGATGTGTTCAGCAGTCTGGTGCCTGCTGCGATCCACGACATCCTCGAAGAGATCAAGCCGGCATTCGCGGCATTGCTCGCAGCGAAATAACAAATCGTTCATTTGGCGTGACCAACGTTTGTTACTTCCGTTTCGGTGTCGGAATCTTTTCCAGTTGCGTCACTGAACGCGTGCACGCGTCCGTGTGTTTTGCGCGCGACGCGTGCGATCGCTCCAATAATCAATAACTGCCGGTTAAATACGACGCAAATAATGCGTGCTTTGTGGCCCGAAACGAGTGTCGGCGAGCTCGCCCTTGCGATGGCTGTCGCACTCTGGAGACGTCGCTCGAACGCTGTGATGTAGTTCCTCTTGTGTGTGGCGTGTGCTCCGTAACTTCACCGGCAACGGGAGATCACCTATGACCACCACTGAACCGAAGATCGATGAGATGACCGCCACCGGCCGTCATCGCGCCTGGGCGGGCGAGAACGCTGGAGCGATCGTTCGCGCCGGCACGAGCACTCCGCCGCGTGAGCCGCAGCGAGCCAATTGGCTCGATCGCTCGCCGCCGGCGGCGAGCAATCCGCGTCATGCCGCGATCACGCGCTCGCTGCACACCTGGTCCAACTACAAGAGCTGGACCGACAAGGTGAAGAGCAGTTGGGACAAGGACACCAAGGGCGGCAAGTAAAGCCGCTCTCGAAGCGACTGGCGACTGATGGATGATGACTCGTCGGAAGCGCCTGACGCCGCCCCTTCCGACAGTTCAGCCGAATACGCGACGAAGCAGTGATGGCAGCAAGGATTCGGAGCGCTCGATCTTTTTCGCTCCGCTGGCGCGAGGAGTCAGCGCACTGGCCGAGCTCGCGATCGCATTCATGACCGCAGCCGGGCTCACTGGCGGCGGCGTCGAAGCTTGAGCTGCGGGCTTCGGTTGAGCGGCGAGCGCCTGAGCCAACACCGGCTTCGCAGACGGCGCCGCTGGAACAGTGCGCTCCGGTGCCGACGGGATTCGAGCTTCCTGCGCAGCAGGCGCCACGATGGAATCCAGTGAAGTGGTCGCAGTCTTCGGCGCCGACGCGAGCGTCGAAGTAATCGCCGGCGTGCCCGGCTCGATCGGCAGCGGCTTGCGTTGTGCGAGCCAGCCAACCAGCGGCAGCCATTGCTCCAGATCTTCGCGCACCCCGTGCGGCTTCATCTCGAACAAGCCCAGGCCGGTCTCCGCCGAGCGGATATAGACCTGCGCGTCGCGCAAGGTCGCGATGACCGGAATCTGCAGGTTCTCCAGAAACTTCATCAGCGACTTGTAGATCAGCGTCTGCTTCTTCACGCGGTTCGCGATCACGGCGATGCGCTGTTCGTCGCGACGGAGCTTGGCAATCAGCAGCAGATTGGATATGCATTTAGCCGCGGCGTGAATGTCGATGTCCGACGGCAGCACCGGCACCAGCACGGCAGTGGCATTGCGTGTGATGTCGGGCAGCTTCTGCGGCTCGACCGCTGCGGGCGTGTCCACCACCAGGCGCTGTGTATCCAGCGGCAGACGGGTGGCGAAACTGCGGGTGAGTCCTGTATTACGCTCGTAAGCGGCAATGCCGTGGATCAGCGGCTGCTCCTGCGTGCGCTTGCTGAGCCAATGCGTGCTCGAGCCTTGGGCGTCCATGTCCATGAGCGTCGGCCGCAGTTTCTCGACCGCGAAATAGCTGGCCAGATTGGTCGCTATCGTGGTCTTGCCCGAACCGCCTTTGGGATTCAATACGACGATCTTTTGCATGCTCGCCGACGCCGCCGTTCCGACCGCCCTCTCGTCAGGGTGTCAAATAAAGTCACTATCTGTCGTGAATCAGCCTACGCAGCGCGTCGCCGCGCTGCAAGCTCCGAGTTGTGACGATCATCACCGGCCGTGCTTGCCGTTGCTGTGAGTCGGCTCACACCGACCCCAACTGGCCACCGCTACAGTCGTCGCCGTCAACTCTGAGGACTCCTATGGAATTCCTGCTGCTGTGGTGGGACAACCTTGACGACGCCATGTGTGCCGCCCGGCATCTGGCGCCGAAAATTCTCGGTATCCTGCTGGCTTTCGCCCTGTTCGCGCTCACTGGATTCGCGCTGGTGCTGGCGCCTCAGGCCACGCTGGCGGCGATCGGCCTGATGCTCTCGGCGTCGCTCTACGATTATTGGCGTCGTCGCAAGGCCGCGCTCGCCAACGACGACTGAACCCGCCTTTCAGGCGTTCCAGGCGAGAATATATCGGGGAGAATGCTCTCGCCCCCGCACTTGAATCCTCAGTGCGGGTCCCCATAAGCCCACGCGTCCATCTATCATGGTCGGCCTCCCGGACCGACCACCACCGCATCCAGGCTTGCCGTACCGACTGGCGGGCCAGTGCGCGACGCGAACTTATGGAGAGCACTCAATGAACGACACGGGCACGCACGAGACCCAGACCCAGACGCTGGGCTTTCAGGCTGAGGTGAAGCAGCTACTGAAGCTCATGATCCATTCGCTGTACAGCCACAAGGAAATCTTCCTCCGCGAGCTGATTTCCAACGCCTCCGATGCGCTGGACAAGTTGCGCTTCGAGGCGCTCGCCAAGCCCGAGTTGCTCGAGGGCGGCGGTGAGCTGAACATCACCATCGAAGCCGACGACAAGGCGCACACCGTCACCATCATCGACAACGGCATCGGCATGAGCCGCCAGGAAGCCATCGAGCACCTCGGCACCATCGCCAAGTCCGGCACCTCCGATTTCCTCGCCAAGCTCACCGGCGATCAGAAGAAGGACGCACAACTGATCGGTCAGTTCGGCGTCGGTTTCTATTCATCGTTCATCGTCGCCGACAAAGTGGAAGTGTTCTCGCGCCGCGCCGGTCTCGAGTCGGGTGCGGGCGTGCATTGGGTTTCGCAGGCCGATGGTGAATTCACCGTGTCCGACATCGAGCTGCCCGAGCGCGGCACGCGCATCGTGCTGCACTTGAAGGAAGGCGATCGCGAGTTCGCCGATCAATATCGCATTCGTTCCCTGGTGCGGAAGTATTCCGATCACATCGCGTTTCCGGTGCGCATGCTCAAGCCCGCGCCGTACAAGGCGGAGGACGAAGAAAAGAAGGACGATTCGGTGGTCGCCGAGGTCAAGCCGGAAGAGGCAAAGCCGGAGTTCGAAACGGTGAACGCGGCGCAGGCGCTTTGGGCCCGGCCGCGCACCGAGCTGAAGGACGAGGAATACAAAGAGTTCTATCGTCACGTCACGCACGACTTCACCGATCCGCTCGCCTGGTCGCACGGCAAGGTCGAAGGCAAGAAGGAATATACGAGCCTGCTCTACATTCCCTCGCGGGCCCCTTATGACCTGTGGCATCGCGAAGGCGCTCGTGGTCTGAAGCTCTACGTGCGTCGCGTATTCATCATGGACGACGCCGAACAGTTCCTGCCGCTGTATCTGCGCTTCGTCAAGGGTGTGGTGGACTCGGCCGATCTGCCGCTGAACATCTCTCGCGAAATGCTCCAGCAGGATCCGGCGATCGAGACCATGAAGACGGGCCTCGCGCGCCGCGTGCTCGACATGCTGGCGAAGATGGCGAAGGACGAGCCGGAGAAGTACGCGACGTTCTGGAAAGAGTTCGGCGCGGTGATGAAGGAAGGTCCGGCCGAGGATCACGCCAATCGCGAGCGCATCGCCAAGCTGCTGCGCTTCTCCAGCACGCTGGCCGACAAGCCCGAAGCGGATGTGTCGCTGGAGGATTACGTCGGCCGCATGAAGGAAGGCCAGAAGGAAATCTATTACGTCATCGCCGACAGCTTCGGCGCGGCGAAGTCGAGCCCGCATCTGGAAGTGCTGCGCAAGAAGGGCATCGAAGTGTTGCTGTTGTCGGATCGCGTCGATGAATGGCTGGTCGATCACCTGCGTGAGTTCGATGGCAAGCAGCTGAAGAACGTGGCGCGCGGCGAGCTGGATTTCTCGGCCATTCAGTCCGAAGACGAGAAGAAGGCGCAGGAAGAGCTGTCGAAGGAACACTCGGCGCTGGTCGAGCGCATGAAGACGGCGCTCACCGAGCAGGTCAGCGATGTCCGTGTGACTGCGCGCCTGGCCGATTCGCCCGCGTGCCTGGTGCTCGGGCAGTACGACATGGGTGCACAGATGCGCCGGATCATGGAAGCGGCGGGACAGAAGGCGCCGGTCAGCAAGCCCACGCTGGAAGTGAATCCGAATCATCCATTGCTGCAACGGATCGAGAAGACCAGCGAGGATGCCGAGTTCAACGATCTGTCGATGCTGTTGTTCGAGCAGGCGACGCTGGCCGATGGCGGTCAGTTGCCCGAGCCGGCGGCGTTCGTGCAGCGCTTGAATCGGCTGCTGATGAAGACCGCTTGATTCGCAGGCACTATGGGCGCCTTCGATAACCCTGGATTCTCAGCATGAAGAGCAAGCGTTCATCGAGTTCGATTCTGGCTGGCGTCGCCGCGACTGTGCTCGCGGCGGCGTGCAGTAACGATGCCCCGAGTACGGCGCGTCGTCCCGCTGGTGCTTCTACGACGGCTGCAGCGCCGATCACGGAGCTGGAGAGAATCGACGTCGTCAAAGGCACGGGGGAAGGGATTTCTTCGGGACAGCGGGCGGTCGTGCATTACACCGGCTGGTTGTATGACCCGAGCGCTCCGGATCACAAGGGCACGCAATTCGACAGCTCGCGGCGAAGTGGCCGTCCGTTTCGTTTCGTGGTCGGCGAAGGCTCGGTGATCAAGGGTTGGGACGAGGGAGTGCAGGGCATGCAGCCGGGCGGTCAGCGCCGGTTGGTCATCCCCGCCGAACTCGGTTACGGCGCAACGGGCGCGGGCGGCGGACAGATTCCGCCGAACGCAGCCTTGTTGTTCGACATCGAGTTGCTGGCGATCGAAAACGCGAATTGATGCGAGCCCGCAAAGACTCCGCCGCCCGTGGCGGCGGGGTTCACTTCTCGAGCGGCTTGGGCTGGTTGAATTTCGGGTTGTTCGAGTAAGTGCCGGTCAGGGTCGCTTGCGCAAGGATGTGCGGGCGAATCGCTTCGAGCACCTGGGGCCCGGTGAAGTCGCCGTCCACCGGCGCTTTTTCGCAATCGAGCGCATACACCGTGAAGTTGTAGTGATGCACGATTTCGTCGTTCCACGGCGGGCACGGGCCATCGTAACCTTTGTACGTGCCTTTCATGTCGGCATCGCTCGCAAACCAGCCGGTGTAATCGTTCACGCCCTGGCGTGAGCCGGTCGGGCCGCCGAGCTCCTTCTTGCCGCCGGCCACGATGCCTTTGGAGCATTCACCTGCTTTGATCTCGGACGTCTGCGCAGGGATATCGACCATCACCCAGTGATAGAAATCGGTGCGCGGCAGGCTCGCCGGCACGCTGCGGCCTTCCTTGTTCACGTCATCGGGCCGCGTCGGCACGTCAGGATCGACGCAAATCAGTGCGAAACTCCGCGTTTGCGCGGGTGCATCGCTCCACTGCAAATGCGGGTTGTGGTTGTCTGTGAGGCGGATGTGCAGCACCGGATCGGGAGCGCCGAACGCGAATTTCTCCGGGATGGCTTGATCGTGCTGGAAGCTGGAGGAAGTAAGCTTCATGGCGGTCTCGCAAGATGGATTAAACGAAATCGAAAGACGGCAGTCGATGTTCCCTCATCGGGTGCGAAAATGCCGCCCGCGCCAGCCCGGCATCCGCCCGGCCATGAATGGTAACCTGGAACAATGACTGCAACCGCCCCGACCGCCTCCGAAACACTCTCCATCCCCGGCCCTGCCGGCACGCTGGAAGCATTGCTCGATATACCTGCCGTGACTGCTTCGCCCGAGTCGGTGGCGGTGATCTGCCATCCGCATCCGCAGTACGGCGGCACCATGACCAACAAGGTGGTGTACTCGATTGCCAGAGCGTTCAACGAAGCAGGCGCTCCCTCGGTGCGATTCAACTATCGCGGCGTGGGCAAGAGCACCGGCAGCTACGACGAAGGCAATGGTGAGACCGACGACGCGATTGCCGTGCTCGATTGGGCCGCACAGCGCTGGCCCGGTGCGCGCCTGTGGCTCGGTGGCTTTTCCTTCGGTGGGGCTGTCGCGGTTCGTGCCGCTGCGGCACGCGATGTGGCCCGTTTGGTGACGGTGGCGCCGGCGATCCGCAGGGTGAAAGTCGACGAGCGCTCGTTACCGCAATGTCCCTGGCTCATCGTGCAAGGCGACCAGGATGAACTGGTCGATCCGAACGACATTCAACAATGGGTGCAGGCGTTGCCGGAGTCGCCCCGCCTGGCGATGCTGAGCGGTGTGGAACACTTCTTCCATGGCCGCTTGAACGAGTTGCGCCAGGTCGTGGTGCAATGGTTGATCGAGCTGACTCATCTGAATCGCTGAGTCGCTCCAGGCTTAGGGAGTACGCATGTTACTGGGTCAATTGAAGAAGATCTTTGGCGAGGATTCGGTGCCGCGCGGCGTGCTGGAAGATCGCGAGCCCTTCGAGCTGGCTACTGCGGCGCTGTTGCTGGAGCTGGCGCGCGCTGATTTTTCCGAGTCCGAAACCGAGGTGCAGGCGATCCGTCATCTGCTGCAGAAGCGGTTCAATCTGACCGATGAGGCGCTCGACCTGCTAATGATCAATGCCGCGAAGCGCGCCGACAAGGCGGTGTCGCTGCATGAATTCACTCATCGCCTGAATCGGGAATTGCCCGAGTCGGACAAGCTGCAGATCGTGGAGATGCTCTGGCGCGTCAGTCACGCGGACGGCCGGATCGACAAACATGAGGAGCAGCTGGTCCAGCGAATCGCAGGCTTGCTGCATATTTCCGATCGCGACCGGGTGCGCCTGAGACTGAAAGTGGTCGTCGATCGATGAGATGAGGGGAGCGGGGCAGGACGGCGCCGGAGAAACCGGCGCCGCGAAAAGCAGCAGAACGGCGAACGATCAGTTCACCATTTCCTTCAGGCTCTTCAGTGCAGCGATGCGCACCTTCTTGCTGGCCGGCTTCGCCTTGAAGGTCATCTTCTCGCCCGTGAACGGGTTGAGGCCTTCGCGAGCCTTGGTGGCAGGCTTCTTCACGACCTTCATCTTCAGCAGGCCCGGCAGGGTGAACAGTCCCGAACCCTTCAGGCTCTTCTTCACTACGCCGCTCAACGACTCAAACACATCGGACACTTGCTTCTTGGCAAGACCGGTGTCCTTGGAAATCTGCGCAAGGATCTCCGACTTGGTCGGCGCAGCATTCTTTTTTGCCATTTGTAGTCTCCTGAGTAAGTGACAAATCGCGCCGTCTTGAAATGGATCGGTCGCGGGCAATCGCAAGACGCGCGGAAAATAGCACAAGATTTGCCGGGAAATAAGCAGCCGATCGGTTTTTTCGCCTATTTTTTCAGGCTCGCGCGCACTCGCTCGATGCGCCAGAGCCGTCGTTCCATCGTCGGTGACGCCGGCTCGTCGGGCGAATGCGACTAAAGGGCCGGTGGCGGGTTAGTCGGCGACGAACTCGCGCTTCAACTTCACATTGAACGGCGCCGCCTCACCCTGCGGTGTGACGTTGATGTCGAACACCAGGATTTCCGTGCCGGCGATCGTGACCTCACCGATCGAGTAGATCGCTTCGCCCTCGGAAACACGGCGCATCTGGATATCCTTCAATTGACCGTTCAAGTTGTAGGCATCGACCGCTACGGCGGCTTCGACCGGCTTGCGAGGCGCATGTTCGGCTTCCTTGCGCAACACTGTGACGTTGAGCATGACCCGATTGCTGGCGCGCTGGATGCCATATGCACGCGCGATGTCGGCAGTCAGCTCGTCGGTGCGAAGCGCGTTGAAATGCACCTCGTAGTTTCCGAAATCCTTGAAGGTTTCGTCCAATGCCTGCGCCGGCATGGCGCGTTGCTCGGGCCGCTCCGTGCAGCCGGTCAGCGCCACTGCCGCGAGCAGCATCGCCGTCAGCTGAACCAGTGAATTCCGGGAAGTACGAACCGCGGTGTGCTTAAGAGTGTTATCGAGCACCGATGTTCTCCAAAAGGGCATGGAGAACTGTTTATAGCACCGATCAGTTGCCTCAGGTGATCGCGATATTCAGCGCTTGCAGACCGATGATGACGAACAGCGCCGAGAGGTCGAAACCGCCGAGCGGCGGAATCACCCGGCGCACCGGACGCAGAATTGGCTCGCACAGCATATCGATCAACGCCGCTCCCGGACTGTTGGTGCCGGGCGCGATCCAGCTCAGGATGACGTACAGGAACAGGGCGAAGATGTAGAAGTTCAGGATGGTCCTGATCAGCGTCATGAACACGAGCGACACGAACTGCGCCGGCGTGAAGATCCACGGGTAGCCGCCGAGCAACCACATCAGAGCAAGCGCCGCCGCTTGTACGATGATCAGTGCAACGATGGATGCGGTGTCGATCTTGCCGATCGGCGGCAGCACTCTACGCAGCGGCAGGACCAGAGGATTGGTCATGCGGATCACGGCCTGAGAGAGCTGGTTGCGGGAATCCGCCCGCGCCAGCGGCAGCAATACGCGTAGCAGGAAAACCGTGACCAGCAGCACCTGTAGCAAGGTGCCGATGATGAATCTGATTGATTCCATGATGAGTTAGGTGCTGCCCAGTTCTTTTGCCAATTGCGCCGAGCGTTGCGCGGCGGCGGCTACGGCCTGCGAAAAGATAGCACGGACGTTGTTCGCTTCCAGATGCTTGAGCGCCGCTTCGGTGGTTCCGCCCTTGGACGTCACCTGCTGGCGCAGGGTCGCGGGCGAATCGCTCGATTCGCGCGCCATGAATCCGGAGCCGTACGCCGTCTCGACCGCGAGCTTGCGGGCCACTTCCGGCGACAGGCCGTGCGCCTGACCGGCCGCTTCGAGCATCTCGATCAGCAGGAAGAAATAGGCCGGGCCGCTGCCGGAGATCGCGGTCACGGTGTCCATGTCGGTTTCACGCTCCACCCACAGCGTTGCGCCGACCGCACCCAGGATCTCTTCCGCCAGCGCGCGGCTCGTCTCAGCCACCTGGTCGTTCGCATACAGCGCAGTGACGCCGCAGCCTTGCATCGCTGGACGATTCGGCATGCATCGAACGACCGGCAGGTCGCCCGCCCAGCGCTGAATGTCGGTTGCCAGAATGCCGGCGGCGATCGAGATCAGCAGCGGGCGAGTGCGTAGCAGCTGTTCCTGCAACGAGCTGACCACATTGCGCAATTCCTGCGGCTTGACCGCGAGCAGAACCACGTCCGCATCGCGGACGGCATCGCCGTTGTTACTGACGGTCCGTACGTTGTACTGAGCCTGTAGCGATTGCAGTGTGGGCTCGTAGGGATCGGCGACCACGAGTTGCGCCGGGTCGGCGCCTTTGGCGATCAGCCCCCCGATCAGGCTGCGCCCCATATTGCCGCCGCCGATGAATGCGATGCGTTGTTTCATAGAAGTCGAATGCTTGGTGGTCTGAATGAGTCCGTGCGAGCGGTGCGCTTCGCTATCGATCGGGGGTTGGTGGTGCCAACCGGCGAGCCCGTTCGCCGAAGATTGCCGTGCCGATTCTGACCCAGGTCGCGCCCGCTGCAACGGCGGCCTCCAGGTCGGCCGACATGCCCATCGATAGAGTATCGACGGTGAGGCCCGCCTCGAGCAGCTGACGCTGACAGGCGACGAGTTGTTCGAACAGCGCACGCTGTTCATCGAACGTGTCGCGCGGCGGAGGAATGCACATGAGCCCTCGCAGTTTGAGTTTGGGCAGCGCTGCCACACTTTGCGCGAGCGCCAATACTTGCTCCGGCGGCACGCCGCCTTTGCCAGGCTCGGGCGCCAGGCTGACTTGCACACATATATTGAGTGGCGGGGCGTAGTGGGGGCGCTGCTCGTTCAGTCGCAGGGCGATCCGCTCGCGATCCAGCGTATGGACCCAGTCGAAATGCTCCGCGACGGCGCGGGTCTTGTTGCCCTGGAGCTGGCCGGTGTAGTGCCAGGTGAGCTTCAAGTCCTGCAACTGCTGTAGCTTGGGCAGGGCTTCCTGCAGGTAGTTTTCGCCGAAGTCCCGCTGACCGAGCGCCGCGAGGGCACGGATCGCGCTGGCCGGGTGGCCCTTACTGATTGCGACCAGACCGACGGAATCGCACAGTCTGCCCCACTGCGACGCAGCGGTAGCGATGCGCTGCCGGGTCTGGGCCCAGTTATTTGCCAGGATTCGAGATGCGGTGTCTGTCACTGTGTCAGCCGAAATCTGCGGACCGGTTAACATATTGAGCCCGATACCGCTCCGCTATACTGCCGCACGCTCATCTTTTGGGTCCGCCCGCCTCGGGTGCGTTGTGGCAGGGGCCTGCGGATTGGAAGGAAGATTCATGCCCGTCGATATTGCGCAGCTGCTGGCTTTCGCCGTCAAAAACAATGCCTCGGATCTGCATCTGTCGGCCGGTGTGCCGCCGATGATCCGTGTGGACGGCGACATGAAGCGCGTCAACATGCCGGCGCTCACTCATAAAGAAGTGCACAGCATGGTGTACGACATTATGAATGACAAGCAGCGCAAGGCTTATGAAGAGTTCTACGAGACGGACTTTTCCTTCGAGATTCCCAAGCTGGCGCGCTTCCGCGTCAACGCGTTCAATCAAAGCCGTGGCGCGGCCGCGGTGTTCCGAACCATTCCCTCGCTGATCATGTCGCTGGACGATTTGAATGCGCCGAAGATCTTCAAAGATCTGGCCATGCAGCCGCGCGGCCTGGTGCTGGTGACGGGGCCTACCGGTTCGGGCAAATCCACGACGCTGGCCGCGATGGTCAATTACGTCAACGACAACAAGCCCGACCACATCATCACCATCGAAGATCCCATCGAGTTCGTGCACGAGAGCAAGCGCTCGCTGGTCAATCAGCGCGAGGTGCATCGTGACACGCTGGGATTCTCCGAAGCGCTGCGCTCGGCGTTGCGCGAAGATCCCGACGTGGTGCTGGTCGGCGAAATGCGCGATCTCGAAACCATCCGCCTGGCTTTGACCGCGGCGGAAACGGGCCACCTGGTGTTCGGTACTCTGCACACCAGCTCCGCCGCCAAGACCATCGACCGTATCGTCGACGTGTTCCCTGCGGCGGAAAAAGAGATGGTGCGAACCATGCTGTCCGAATCGCTGCGCGCAGCGATTTCGCAGTCGTTGCTCAAGCGCATCGGCGGCGGCCGAGTGGCCGCGCACGAAATCATGATCGGCACGCCGGCCATTCGTAACCTGATTCGCGAAGGCAAGATCGCGCAGATGTACTCGGCGATCCAGACCGGTCAGAAGGACGGCATGCAGACGCTCGACCAATGTTTGACCGAGCTGTTGCAAAAGGGTGTCGTCACGAAGGAAGAAGCGCGCTTCCGCGCACAGAACAAGGACGCGTTCTAAAGCGCTCCTGCGCTGAAAGTTGAGGTTGCGAAATGGAACGCGAACAAGCTATCAAGCTCATGCAGGATCTGCTCAAGCGCGTCGTCGACCGCAAGGGCTCGGACCTGTTCATCACCGCAGGCTTTCCGCCTGCCATCAAAGTCGACGGCGAGATCCGGCCGCAGTCCGAGCGTGTGCTCACGCCCGAGCAGGCCGCGGTGCTGGTTCGTTCCATCATGAACGACAAGCAGACCCGCGATTTCGACGCGTCCAAGGAATGTAACTTCGCGATTGCGCCGGCTGGCATCGGCCGCTTCCGTGTCAGCGCGTTCGTGCAGCAGGGCCAGATCGGCTGCGTGGTGCGAACCATCAATGCGAAGATTCCGACCCTCGAAGAAATGCAGCTGCCGCTCATCCTGCGCGATGTCGTGATGAGCAAGCGCGGCCTGTGCATTCTGGTCGGCGGCACCGGTTCGGGTAAGTCCACTTCGCTTGCGGCGATGCTGAACTACCGCAACGAAAAGACTCGCGGCCACATCATCACCATCGAAGACCCTGTCGAGTACGTGCACAACCACAAGGGGTGCGTCATTACTCACCGCGAAGTCGGCGTCGATTGCGAGAGCTGGCACGTCGCGCTGAAGAACACGCTGCGCCAGGCGCCGGACGTGATTCTGATCGGCGAAATCCGCGACCGCGAAACGATGGAATACGGCATTCAGTTCGCCGAAACGGGCCACCTGGTGCTCGCCACGTTGCACGCCAACAGCGCCAACCAGGCGCTGGACCGCATCATCAACTTCTTCCCCGAAGAACGCCGGGAACAGTTGTTGATGGATCTGTCTTTGAATATCAGGGCGCTGATCTCGCAACGCCTGATTCCGCGCGAATCCGGCGCCGGCCGCATCGCCGCGATGGAAATCATGTTGAACTCGCCGCTGATCGCGGACCTGATCTTCAAGGGCGAAGTGGCGCAGATCAAGGAAGTGATGGGCAAGTCGAACCGGCTCGGCATGAAGACCTTCGACCAGTCGCTGTACGACTTGTACGAGAGCGGCATGATCTCTTACGAGGACGCGCTGCGAAACGCGGACTCGAAGAACGAAGTGCGCCTGCGCATCAAGCTGGAGAGCAAGCGCGAGATGAAAATTTCCGATGAGGCGGGCGACAGCCTGCGCATCATGGAAGAAGAGACTGAAGGTGTCATTGGTCGGTAGTCCCTACCGATGGTTGTTTGGCTGATGGCGGCGCTGGCCGCTTCTTCTTCCAGGTGATAGACATGGCTGCCAACGGCGAAACCGTCGAGAACGAAGTCAACCCCGAGAACACCGGCGAGGAGCGCGCGGTCGTCCTCAACACCAAGCCATTGTTCAAGCTGATGGTGGACAAGCGCGCCTCCGACTTGTTCTTCACTTCCTACGCGCCCATCAAGATCAAGATCGAAGGCCAGATCTTCCCGGTCAACAAGCAGATGCTGACGCCCGAAGTGGTGCGGCAGGCGGCCTACGGTTTGATGACCCAGGAACAGATCGATGCGTTCAACGACGAGCTGGAAATCGACTTCGCGATCTCCGAGCCCGGCCTGGGCCGCTTCCGCGTGAACGTATTCCACCAGCGCGGCAATCCCGCGATGGTGCTTCGATACATCACCGCCGACATGCCGCGCATCGACGATCTCGGCCTGCCGGAGATCCTCAAAGATCTGATGATGATGAAGCGCGGCCTGCTGCTCATGGTCGGCGCAACGGGCTCGGGCAAGTCGACGACGCTGGCGTCGATGATCAACTATCGCAACGAGAACTCCTCGGATCACATCATCACGATCGAGGACCCGATCGAATTCCTGCACTCGAACAAGAAATCCATCATCAATCAGCGCGAAGTCGGCCTGGACACCAAGTCCTACGCCCGCGCCCTCCGCAGCGCCATGCGCGCAGCGCCGGACGTGCTGCTGATCGGCGAGATCCGAGATCGCGAAACGATGGAATCCGCGATCATGCTGGCCGGCACCGGCCACCTGGTGCTAGCGACCTTGCACGCGAACAACGCGGCCGAAACCCTCGACCGCATCATCAACATGTTCCCGCTGGAACAGCACACGCAGATCTTCCTCGACATCTCCCAATACCTGCGCGCCATCATCGCGCAGCGTCTGGTTCCGGGTAAAAACAAACGCCGCGTCGCGGCGGTGGAATTGCTGATCAATACGCCGCACGTCCAGGAACTGATCAAAAAGGGCGACGTGCTCGGCGCGAAGGAAGCTCTACGCACCAGCTCGGAAAAAGGCATGCAGCACTTCGACACGGCGCTGTACGAGCTGTACAAGCAGGGCCGCATCACGATGGAAGATGCCCTGACCTACGCTGACTCCCGCACCAACCTGGAAGCGAAGATCAACTTCGGCTAACCACTCTCAGTCCGGTGCGTTTCTAACTCGGCTAAGAGTTGCGTCAGTGGTTTGGCAGCGCCAGGGCCGGGGGTGTCCTCCCGGCACCGCGCACCCGCCTGCGCACGCTTCGCTCCCGCTATCGCGGGCGCCCTGCTCGTACGTTGCTGTAGCGCTGCTACGAAAGGTCCATGCTTTTCGAAGCTAATGGAATGGACGCCCCCGCTTTTACCGGCATCAGTTGTGCCACAGTGGAAGTGTCAAGCAACCACTGAACAAAACGGGAGCGTCCACGATGAACCTTACGACGATCGGAATCGATCTGGCAAAAAATGTGTTCCAGATCCATGGAGTCGATGGGCAAGGCAAGACTCGGCTTCGCAAGCAACTCAAGCGCAGCCAGATAAGGGCATTCTTTGCCAACCTGCCGTCTTGCCTGATCGGTATGGAGGCGTGTGGCGGCGCTCATCATTGGGCGCGCGAGTTGCAGAAGCACGGACACACGGTGAGGCTGATGGCGCCCCAGTTCGTTAAGCCGTACGTGAAGACGAATAAGAATGATGTGGCCGATGCCGAAGCGATCTGCGAGGCGGTGGGGCGGCCCAACATGCGCTTTGTACCGATCAAGAACGTGGATCAGCAAGCGCTTCTGGCATTGCATCGAGCGCGCCAGAGCTTTGTACAGGCGCGTACCGCCCAGGTGAATCAACTGCGTGGACTGTTGGCGGAGTTTGGCCTGACGCTACCGTCAGGGATTCATCACGTCCTGCGACAGCTGCCGGGGATATTGGAGGATGGCGAGAACGGTTTGCCGGGCCTGAGCCGCGAGCTATTTCAGCGCTTGTACGAGCACTGCCGGGAGTTGGATCGTCAGGTCAAAGAAATCGAAGCGCAGATCCAGTCCTGGCATCGAACCAACCCGATGAGTCAGCGTCTGGAAGCGATCCCGGGGATCGGGCCGATCACGGCGAGCGCGCTGGTGGCGAGCATTGGGAATGCGGGTTCATTCAAGAACGGTCGGCAGTTGGCGGCCTGGTTGGGCTTGGTGCCGCGCCAGCACTCCTCGGGCGGCAAGGAGCAGTTGCTGGGAATCAGCAAGCGCGGTGACACCTATCTGCGCACCCTGCTCATCCACGGGGCGCGCTCGGTACTGTGGCACGTCAAAGGTAAAACCGATGCCTGCTCGTGCTGGCTGGAACGTTTGGTGGCACGACGAAACGCCAATGTGGCGGCGGTCGCGCTGGCCAATAAGAACGCTCGCATCGTCTGGGCCTTGCTCAGGCGTGAGTGCGACTTCAAGGCCAGTTACTGCGTGTCACCGCAGCGGGCCACGGCCTGAGCGATTTTAACGGTTGAGCGATGAACCTTGAGGTATCCACCCTTCTCAGAGGCTGCGCAGGCGATTCGATTGATGGCATCACAGGTCAGACCAGGATCGACTCAACCTTATCCCGGCTGGGGACCTTTAGAGTCCGAGAAGCTGATTAGGCGTCGATCAGCACATTCCATCAGGGCCCGCGGAAACGCTCCGCACTTGGAGGCCGAATGTATGGCTGCACTCTGTCGTGATGGCATAGATGAAGAAGTGCTTGCACAGGGGTGGGGGCGTCCATGTATGCCGGAAGAACACCCCCGGCCCTGACGCTGCCCGAGAGGTCGGGTGCGATTTGAGACGGAGCAGAGGAAGAGAAGAGCAAGGAGAAGAAATCACTTCCGTCGGCCGTCCGTCACATCGAGTTCATCGGCGACATCGCACAGAGAGAATTCCTCCATGTCGGGCCTTTGGGATCTTCAAGCTCGTCTGTGACATCGAGCAGTGCGTGACTCCGTTCCGGCGCCTTTAAACATTTCAGGCTCATCTGCGCTTTCGAGCAGAGGAGAACTCCGGTCCGGCGCCTTTAAACATTTCAGGCTCATCTACGCTTTCGAGCAGAGGAGAACTCCGTTCCGGTGTCTTCAAACATTTCGGGCTCATCGACGCTTTCGGGCGGCGCCAGGGTGGGGTATCTCCTCTCGGCAGCTTTGTGGCACAGGGACGGGGCCACAACAGCAGGGCTCACCATGGACGTGCGGTGAGGAGCGCAGGGCGCTCCGGCCGGCGCCCGGTGCCGGGAGGAGATACCCCACCCTGGCGCTGCTTAACCACCGACGCATTCTTCTCCGGCTCCGGCTCCGGCTCCGGCTCTAACCGGGAACCACCCGCACCGACAAACCAACCGAAGCTCCGAGCTCCCGCGCCAATGTCGTGAAGTCGTCCGAACCAACCACTGTGATACCGACCTGCGCCAGCAGCGCCGGTTCGAGGGCCTGCAGCCATTGCTGAGCCAACTCCAGCACAGGGCCGTCGTAGCAACCGGGCAGCCCGAGCTCGCTCGCCAGGCGGCTGGCAATTCCAAACTCTTCGAGCGCGGGCACGGCGGCGATCACACCGGCGGGCATGGCTGGTACCAGGATCGTCGAGGGGCGGGGCTTGAAGGAGAAGGCGCTGCCGCTACCCACGAGCACCAGCAGCGGCGTTCGAGCGTCCGCTTGCTGCATCTCGTTGGCGGCGCGAATGACCGCCGCGTATTCCGAGTCCGTGCCGATCAGGAGTCGCACGACTCACCTGCTGGATTCATTGAAAGTGACGGCGCGCCTGCACGTTGCGGGCGATGGTGGCGAGCACGGCCATGCGGACGGCGACGCCGTTGGTCACCTGGCGCTGGATCACCGATTGCGAGCCATCGGCCACTTCGCTGGCGATCTCGACGTCCCGATTCATCGGCCCCGGGTGCATGACGATCGCATCTTTGTTTGCTTTCGCCAGGCGCTCGGCCGTGATGCCGAAAGCGCGGTGATACGTCGCCTCGTCCGGAATCGCCGCGCCGCTCATGCGCTCGCGCTGGATGCGCAGAGTCATGATCACATCGACGCCGCTGATCGCCTTGTCGATGTCGGAGAAGCGCGTGACGCCTTTGAACTCGTCTTTGCCAGGCATCAGATCTTCAGGCGCGGCGATACGCAGTTCCTGCACGCCGAGCGTCGTGAATGCCTGCCAGGCCGAACGCGCCACTCGCGAGTGACTCAAATCGCCGGCGATCAGGATCTTGAGCTTGCTGAAGTCGCCCTTCGTCTGCCGCACGGTGAGCGCATCGAGCAGGCCCTGCGTCGGATGTGACAAATGCGCTTCGCCCGCATTCAGGATACAAACATGCGGCGCGACGTACTTCGCGACGTAAGCGGGCAGGCCCGGTTCGGCATCTCGCATCACGAGGATGTCCGCTTGCATGGCCTGCAGCGTGTAGATCGTGTCGAGCACCGTCTCGCCTTTCACGCGAGAGGAGGACTGCATGTCCAGGTTGACCACATCCGCGCCGAGCCGCTGTGCTGCCAGCTCGAACGACACTCGCGTTCGAGTGCTGGGCTCGAAGAACAGGTTGGCGACCGTATGGCCGGCGAGCGACTGGTCCCGGGCCGGCAGATCGCCGGGGGAGCGTACGTAAAACTGGGCAAGGTCCAGCAGCGAGATCAATTCCTCGCGGCTCAGGCCTTCCAGAGTGATGAGGTGTCGCAGCCGTCCTTCGGAGTCGCGCTGCATTTGGGAACTGGGGTCGATGGTCGTCATGGCGGGGCGCGATTGTAGTCCAAGCGCGCCACGCCCGGCATGGCATCTTCAGCCGGCCGGCGCCATGGCGCCGGGCCGGCGATTCGCGGTTACTGCAGCCTGATCGTCAACCCCATCAAGCGGTTGGTGCCGACCGGGCCGATCGGGCCGACGGGCGAGAGCGCGCCGGTGCGAAGGTCCACTCGGTAAAGCGTGGACTGGTTGCTGCTCGTCGGCTGCAGCGCCGCCACGGCGAGGCCGTCGTCGCCACCCACGATGTCGAAGCCGCCGCTGAAGGTGAAGGTCTCGCCGGTGCCCAGCGGCCCCACGGTCCGCAGCTGCCCGCTGTTTGCCGGCCGCTGCGTCACCAGCGCATTGCTGCCCAGATCGATGTTGTAAAGGGTCGTGTCCCCGGGGTTGGCGAAGTTGTTGGTATAAGCAATCGCGACCACATCGGGCGAGGGGCCGGAGCTTTCCTCGCGCACCCGTTGCAAAGAAGTGGCGGTGATGGTCGCGCCGCTTTCCACGATGATGGCGAGATTGTGCTCGGCGTCGCTCACGACCCGCAGGGCGTCGACAGTGGGGCTGAAGTCGGTGCCGAAAGCCGAGCCGATCAGTCCCGTGAAGGGATCGCCGATGTTGGGCATGAGCGTCGCACCGAGTTGCGCGCGCGCCGTCACCGGGTCGAGGGTGTAGATGCGACCCGCGTCCGTCAGTATGTAGAACAGCTGATTCGAAGGACGGATGTCGAAGCCCAGCACTCGCTCACCGCCTTGCATTCCGGTGATGGCCAGGTTGCTGTCGAACGTGCCTGGCGTGGCGGCATTGAAGCTGACCAGGCGGCCGTCGTTGGTAATGCCGAGCAGCGTCGCCTGCGGCACGTTCGAGTGCGTCAGCGCGCGAATACGATTGGTCGAACCGATCGGGCCGATCCGGGTCGCCGCGCCCGTCAGCAGATTGATGCTGTAGAGATCGGAAGTGCTCGCGGTGCCGACGTTGAATGCGGCAAACGCGTTGTTGTTGATCGCGTTGATGTCGAAGCCGGCGAGCGCCTGTACGTCACCGGGGATGCCCAGCGGTCCGACAAGCTCCAGCAGACCGCGGTTGGGTGTGCTCGGCGCGCGACCCTGAATCAACAGCCGGTCGTTCGCCGTATCGATCACATACAACTTGCTCGTGCCGGTGCCCACGAAGCTGTTCGTGTAGGCCGCCGCAGTCACGCTCGAGCCGGACGGATTGAGCCGATCGTCAACGAATGTTTCCGCGGTATCGAACACCACGCGCAGATTCATGCCGTTGCTGCTCAGGACTCGCAGGCCATCGGCGACCGGACTCACATCGACGGTGATGTTGCCGCCATCCAGGCCCTGGAAAGGTGTCGCATTGCTCGGCGAGGAGTTCAGCGCGGCTCGGAATGCGACAGTGCCTGTGGCTGCATTGACGGTGTACAGCCGGCCGGCGCTGGTGAGCGCATAGACGTTCCTGTCGGCGGGCCGCATGTCGATACCCAACACGGTCTCGTTGCCTTGCAGGCCGTTGATGGGGGCGTTCGTGCAGACCTGCTGGGGCAGGCCGCTGTTGAAAGAGATCAGGCTGTTGTTATCGGTCAGCGCCACCAGTTCGCCGAGCGGTTGCGGGGGCGTGGTAGCCGGCGCCGAGCGCGCCAGGCCGATCACGGTTTCTCCGCTGTTCAGTCCGGCGATGCCGGCGACGACGGTAGCCGCGCCGGTCGTCAGATCGATCGTATATAGCGAAGTCACGTTGCCCACCGTGAGCGCGGCGACGGCGGATTGCGTGCCATCGGCAGCGGTGGCGATATCGAAGCCGGTCATTGCCGCCGCATCGACTCTCAAACCGCCGACGACATTCAGCACGCCGCCGCTGGCATTGGGAGTCGTGAGCAAACGATCGGCCGTGGTGTCGAGGTAGTAAGCCGTCGTGCGGCAGGCGGAGGAGAAGTTGTTTGTATATGCAACTTCGGCCACGCCGATAGCGCGCAGACCCGAAATCGTCAGCGGCGTATCGGTGAAGGTCGCGCCGGTGTCCATCATGACGCGCAGGTTCTGTCCGGAGTTGGTCACGATGCGCAGCTGGTCGACGACGTTGTTCACATCGATGCTGACGCGTGTGCCGGTGAACGAGGTGAACGCATCGGTCGTGTCGCTCGGGTCGGCGACCATGGTGCTCTTGAGCGTGGCCGTGCCGCTGTTCGGATCTATCGTATAGACGCCGCCCTGATTGCCCACCGCGATGAGCTGGCCGGCGGGCGTGCCGCCGGGGCGCAGATCGAAGCCGACGATGTTCTCGTTGGGACGCAGACCGGTGATATTGGCGATGGAGGTGTTGCCGGGCGTCGCGCTGTTGAAGCTCACCAGACGATTCGAGCTGGTGACTGCAAACGTATCGCCTCGCACCAGGCCGCCGGATGGATTCGGCGTGGGTGCAGGATTGCCATTGCCTCCGCCGCTACTGCAGCCCATGAGCGGCAGCATGGCCAATGCACACAGAGCCAACGCAGTTCGAGCCATGTGGACGCGAGATTTCGGGTTCATGAGTTGCCTGTCGCAGGAGTGCAGATACAGGCTGCTTTCGGCGCCAGAGAATCCGCAGATGCACCGGATTGCGTCGAAATGTTTCTAGCGGGTGCGTCGAGGTGTGCGAGTGTCGACGTGAATGAGAGACCCGCGTTGTTTGCTGCTGCTTCGAATCGTTATTCAGCTGGCCTGTTCTGCAGCGTGGGGATTCTCGAGCCATTGCTCGAGCAAGATGCGCGCAGCGATCATGTCCACGTCGGCGTGCGTGTTGCGACGTTTCTTCATTCCTGAAGCGCGTGCATCGCGCAGCTGCGATTCAGCTTCGCGCGAGCTCAACCTTTCATCGACCAGTGCGACAGGTTTGTTGTAACGAGCTTTGAGCTCGGCGGCGAATGCGCGGCTGGCATCGGTGAGCAAGGTGGGCGTGCCGTCCATGTTCCAGGGCAGTCCGACCACCAGCTGCGCTGGCTGATATTCACGAACCAGCTTGTCGATCGCCGTCCAGGGAACCAGCTGATTGCCGCAATCGAGCGTGACCAGGGCGCGGGCGGTGCGAGTCAGCGTATCGCCGCTTGCGACACCGAGGCGTCGAGTACCGAAATCGAAAGCGAGGATGACCTGCGGGGATCCGCTCAAGCGTGGCCGACCTGATCGCTGATCGTGGCGAGGTCCACGCCCAGCAAGCGCCCGGCGGCGCGCCAGCGTTGTTCATAGGGCGTGTCGAACAGAATGCGCTCATCGCAGGGCGCGGTGAGCCAGGCATTCTGGGCAAGCTCGTTCTCCAGCTGGCCGGCGCTCCAGCCGGCATAGCCCAGCGCCACCAGAGCGGTGTTCGGCCCGCTGCCCTGAGCCATTGCATTCAGGATGTCCGGTGAAGTAGTTACCTGCAGCCGGGGCGAAACCTGCCGGGTGTGTTCCCACTGGCCGCCCACCTGATGCACCACGAAGCCGCGGTCGGTTTGCACCGGGCCGCCCTGCAGGACCTGCTGGTGACCGAACACCCCGGGCGCCGTCGGCATTTTCAGCTGCTCGAACACGTCCAGCAGCCGCATCTGCAACGGCCGGTTGATGATGATGCCGAGCGCGCCGTCCGCATTGTGTTCCCAGATGAACGTGACTGTCTGGGCAAAATTGCTGTCGGTCATCGCCGGCATGGCGATGAGGAACTGATTGGTGAGGAAGTCGCCTTCGGACATGCGGCCAAGTATCCGGCCCCGCCCGCCCTGGCTCAAGCAGGGAAGCTCAATTTTTGGCGGCGCCGAGGAATTGCCACTCATAGGCGAATCGCAACTCCTGATACTGCTTGCTCAGCTCGCTGGGGAACGGGTCGAACGGCGAGGCCAGGCGCAGGATGGACAGCGCCGCCTGGTCGATTTCCTTGCTGCCGCTGGAGCGGCGGATCATGGCTTCGCCCAGGGTGCCGTCGGCTTTCAGTGAAACCTCCAGCACCGGGTTGCCGGTCTGTCCGTTGCGTGCATATCGCGGGAAGTTGAGCGTGCCCAGGCGCTCCACCTTGGTTCGCCAGGCATTCAGGTACGGCGCAAGTCTGGACTCGCGCGTGTTCGGTACGATCTCCGTCGAACCGTCCATGCGCTTGCCGCGAAGAACCAGCGACGTGTCGGTCGCACTGGTCGCGATCGGGCGCGGCGCCGTGGGGGAGAGCGCCAATGGCACCTCGGCCTGCTGCGATGGGTTGTTGTCGCCGCTGCGATATTCGACTTCGCTGCGATCGCTGCGGCTGCTCACGATCTCGGTGGATTTCTGGCCGCTCACCGCTTCCTTGTAACGATCGCTGTTGCCCTCCGGAACGCCGTCCAGATCCGCCATCACGGGCGAGGAGGTGGGATTCGCCGGCCGCACGCGCTCATCGGTGGTGCCGCTGCCTTGCTGGCTGCGCTGGGCCAGATACTGAGCGTCGGGGTTGTCGGCAGCCCGGGTGTCGTTACTGGTGAGCAACAGGACTTCCAGCGTCGGAGTCGGGCTGTTCTCGCCGCGAGGCACGGCGAACGTGATCCCCAGGATCACGATGCCGTGAAACAGCGCGGCCAGAAACAAAGTGGTGGTCAGCCGATCGTTGACGGGCGCCTGACCCTCCTGCAGGTCGCCGGAGAGTGCGTCGTCGCTGGGCTGAGCCGTGGCATTCATGACAGTCGCTTCTCTATCGCATCCATGAGCAGACCGGCGATCTGCGTGCCGAACTGCTTGTCCAGCTCGCGCACGCCGGTCGGGCTCGTCACATTGATCTCGGTGACGTATCCGCCAATTACATCCAGACCCACGAACAGCATCCCGCGACGCCGCAGTTCGGGGCCGATCTGTCCAACGAGCCAGCGGTCGCGCTCGTTCAGTTCGCGGCCCACGCCTTTGGCGCCGGCGGCGAGATTGCCGCGATTGTCGGTGGCCGTTGGAATGCGCGCCAGTGCATACGGCGCCGGCTCACCATCGATGACCAGAACGCGCGAGTCGCCGCTCTCGACGATCTCCGGCAGATATTTCTGCACGATCGCGAAGCGCGTGCCGTACTCGGTCATGGTTTCGAAAATCACGTTGGCATTCTTGTCGCTGCGCTCGAGCACGAAGATCGAGCGGCCGCCCATGCCGTACAGCGGCTTGCAGACGATGCGGTCGTGCTCCTTCAGGAACGCATGCATGTCGGCCATGTCGCGCGTGATGAGCGTCGGCGCGCAGCACTGCGGGAACCAGGCGGTGTAGACCTTCTCGTTCATGTCGCGCAGACCCTGCGGGCGGTTCACCACCAGCACCCCGGCCTCCTCGGCACGTTCGAGGATGTACGTCGTGTAGATGTACTCCATGTCGAACGGCGGATCCTTACGCATCAGGATGACATCGAATTCGGACAATCCCCGCTGCTGGGATTCGCCCAGCTGATACCAGTCCTGCAGATCGTCCTTCACGGTCACCCGTGCGAGCCGCGCCATCGGGACGCCGTCGCGCAGCCAGAGATCCTTCAGCTCGGCGTACCACAGCTCCCAGCCGCGCGCCTGGGCAGCCAGCAGCATGGCCAGCGTGGTGTCCTTGGCCGGTTTGATCTCAGAGATGGGATCCATGACCACGACGACGCGGACAGGTTGCGACACAGTGTTTGGGTTAGGGGTGGACATGGGCATTTCACCTGGAAAGTCGAGCGTACACATCACACGCAATTCGCGGCGCGAGCGCTGTGTGACGGGCTTCATAGTATAGGAACGCGGGCGATGGCGGCCCTATAACCAATATGTTAAAAGTTCCGGCGGTTGTGCGGCCCGCCCTGCGGCGGTGCTGAGCGCGACAGCGATTTGGATCGGTTGAGGCTTGAGGAAACAGTGCGATGGAGAACTTAGCAGCAAGCCAGTCCGCCCGGCTGTCGGGCCTCAAGGTGCTGGTCATCGACGACAGCAAGACCATTCGTCGCACCGCCGAGACACTGCTGTCGAAGGAAGGCTGCGAGGTGTTCACGGCCGTCGATGGCTTCGATGCGCTCTCGAAGATCGCCGATCATCAGCCCGACATCGTGTTCGTCGACATCATGATGCCGCGCCTCGACGGTTATCAGACCTGCTCACTGATCAAGCACAACAAGGTGTTCCGCTCCATTCCGGTGATCATGTTGTCGAGCAAGGACGGGTTGTTCGATCGCGCCCGCGGCCGCATCGTCGGCTCCGAGCACTATCTGACCAAGCCCTTCACCAAGGATGAGTTGTTGAACGCGATCGAAACCCACGTCGGGGCGGTAGCCCGGTAAGGGAACAGGTAATGCGCACAGCATTGGCAACTCGAACGGAGCAAGGTACGGCGGAGCAAGGTATGGCACTGATCCTCATCGTCGACGATTCGCCGACGGAAGTGCATGTGATGCAGAAGGCACTGGAACGCCACGGCTATCAGACGGCATCCGCCGGCGACGGCGCCGAGGCGATCCGCAAAGCCAAGGAAATGAAGCCCGACCTGATTTTCATGGACGTGGTGATGCCTGGCGTCAATGGCTTCCAGGCGACGCGCAAGCTCGCCTCCGACCCGGACACCAAGGCCATTCCGGTGATCATGGTGACTTCCAAAGACCAGGAGACCGATCGCATCTGGGGCATGCGCCAGGGCGCCAAGGACTACCTGGTGAAGCCGGTGTCGATGGAAAAACTGATCGAAAAAGCGCAGGCCGCCCTGACCCAGGCCGGTTGAGCGGTTCAACTTCAGCCGGAATTGCCGAAAGGAAATGAGCGCCTCCGCCACACTCAAATCGCTGCGAGACAAGCCGTTCGATCTGCTCCGGGAGCTCGAGCGACTGGCGCGCGTCGCACTGACCGGGCAAGGCCGCGATGCGGCTGCCGAGCGCGAGTGGGTCGGTGTCGCCTTCCGCCTGAGCTCGGAGAGTTTTCTGGCCGCGCGTGAAGAAACACGCGAGGTGCTGAGTTATCCGTCCGTTGTGACGCGCGTGCCAGGCGCGAAACCCTGGATTCGCGGCATTGCAAATGTGCGAGGTCAGTTGTTGCCGGTGGTCGATCTGCGCGCTTATCTAGGCGGCGGGATGACCAATACCAATCGCAGCACGCGAGTGCTGGTGGCGAACCACCGCGAAGTGCCCGCGGGCCTGCTGGT